>ENA-UOUJ01000091-UOUJ01000091.1-activated-sludge-metagenome-genome-assembly--contig:-NODE-91-length-79203-cov-9.230505_pt1 | contig 79203 bp, 77 predicted proteins | sample MGYA00249839_ERZ747224 | MGnify/ENA primary metagenome ERZ747224 (study PRJEB28782, sample SAMN03220277) | activated sludge metagenome | biome: wastewater; feature: sewage sludge; material...
GGCCAGCAGGGCCGCCGCCGACGACCAGCACGTCGAATTCCATCGATTCGCGTTCAGTAGTCATGAGAATGAGATTCCAGTTGTGAAGATGCGGTCTCAGACGCGCGCCACGGACGGCTCGCGCCAGTCCGGCACGATCCCGTGTTCAAGCGCGAAGGTCTGGGCCTGGATCGTGCGACGCTGGAAGGCCGGGGCTTCCGCGGAAGTTGCCAGCCAGCACAGCACGGCCGCCGGCACCTCGGGCGGCGCCACGCCCTTGCGCATCGCGAGCACGCCTGTCTCGCCGATGGTGGCGCGCAGCGCCTCGGTGCTGACCACGCCCGGGTTGACCGTGTAGGCGCGCAGGCCCTGGTCGCCGAACTCGGCGACGAGCACGCCAGACAGGCGCGAGACCGCCGCCTTGCCCGCGCCGTATGCGTAGCCCCAGCCGCCCTTGCCCGTGGCGACGGGCGGATCGCTCTCGCCCGCGCCGGAGGTGACGTTGATCACCGTGCCGCCGCCCTGGGCCACCATCGCCGGCAGCAAGCACTGCGTCAGCGTCACCGGTGCCATCACGTAACCGCGGAACACACGGTCAAGCGTTTCCGAGCCAAGCGACATGAACGGCAGGTTCAGGTCGCTGCCCTGGTAGATCGCGTTGTTCACCAGGACATCCACGCGGCCGAAGCGCTCCAGCACCGCAGCGGCGGCGGCGCGCACCGACTGCTCGTCGAGCAGATCCATCCGCACCGCAAAAACCTCGTGCCCCAGCACGCGGATGGCGGTCGCGGTCTCTGCCAGGCTGCCCGCCAGCGGCCGCCCATCCGCATGAACGAGGGAATGGGCGTGGGTTTCGCCCTCCTCCAGCGTACGTGCGCTGATCGCCACGTCGAATCCCGCGCGCGCAAACGCGAGCGCCGTCTCGCGGCCGATGCCACGGCTGCCGCCGGTGATGAAAGCGACCTTCCTCATATCCACTCCCCGTTCAGATCCGACGGCAACCAGTGTGGCCCGCCACGCTCTCACCGCCATCGTCGTTTCGGACCATGAAAAACCGGCCGCGCGGGCCGGTTCCTTGTTTTGCCCAGGTCGGCATTGCCGACCTGCGTATGCTCAGAATCGATCGCTGCGGCTCATCGCGTCCATGCCGCCGTCCACGAACACCACCGTGCCGTGCACGAAGCTGGCCTGCTCCGACTGCAGGAAGCTCACCACGTTGGCGATCTCGTCCGGCGTGCTGTTGCGTCCGATCGGCGCCACGAACTTGCGGATCGCCTCACCGTAGCGCGCGTCGGCACGCGAGGCTTCCAGCAGCGGGGTCTCGACCGCCCCCGGGGCGATCACGTTCAGGCGGATGCCCTTCGGGCCGAGCGCCACCGCCTTGCGACGTGCGAACACCGTGACCGCATACTTGGAGCCGGCATACGCCGCCTGCGGGACCGCCATGGCGTCGGCCTGCGCGAGCGCGCCCGCCTCGTCCCCCGCCAGCATCGCCCCCACCATCGGCAGCTTGTCCATGCCGGGATGCACCGAGGCCACCGAGCCGATCAGCACGATGGACGGCTTGCTGCCGCGCACCAGTGCATCCTCGAGGCCGTCGACGATCTCGGTCATGCCGAAATAGTTGACGCCGACGATCACGCTGCTCGAAGGCGCGGTCGGCCCGAGGCCGGCGCAGCAGACCAGGCCGTCCAGCACGCCGTCGCACGCGGCCAGCGCCGCCTGCACGGCCGCCTTGCGGCCTTCGGCGGTCGACAGGTCGGCGACGATGTCGGCGTTCTGCCGGTCGATTCCAATCACACGATGGCCCGCGCGCTCGAGTTGATCGCAGACGGCAGCGCCGATCCCCGAAGCGGAACCGGTAACAACGGATACGGCCATGACAGACTCCCTGGTTGCCCATGTTTGACTTGACGACGACTGTGGATTGTCAAGGGCCCGTGCGTGCGTGCGCATCGTCCGGGCGGACTAAACTCCCGGCCCGCCATTGGGCCTAAAATCGATCCACCGCCATCCCCTCGAGGAACACGCACCATGACACCGCTCAAGACCCTCGTCCTCGCCCTGATGCTGGGCAGCGCCGTGCTGACCGGCCCCTCGCTCGCAGGCGACGTTGCCCCCACGGCTGCGCCCGCGAGCGTGCGACAAGGCGATGAAGGCGCTCGGACCCAGGCGCTGCTCGACCGCGCGGAAGCACACTTGCGCGAACAGGGCGAGCAGGCGATGGCCAGCTTCAGCCGTGCCGGGGACTTCGTAGACGCAGAGCTCTATGTTTACGTGATCGACACGCAGGGCAACTTCCTCGCCAGCGGCGGCAGCTCGACCACCCTGATTGGTCGCAACGTCACCGAGCTGACCGATTCCGAAGGCCGCCTCTTCATTCGTGAGCTCCTGGGTGACGCCCGATCGAAGACGAGCGGCCGGATCGAATACCGCTGGGCCAATCCGGTCACCGGACGCAATGAACCGAAGATCGCGACCTACCGCCGCGTCGGCGACCACATCCTGGTGGTCGGGTACTACGCACCGAACGCGAGCTTCGACCTCGCCAAATCGCTTGTGTGGCGAGCGGTGCATACCCTCAAGGTGAGCGGAGAGAGCGCCTTCACGCGCTTCAACGACCTCAACGGCGGCTTCATCGAGGACGACCTCTACGTGTTCGTGATCGGCATCGAGGACGGCATCGTCCATGCGCATGGCGCGCAACCGCGCCAGGTCGGCCGCAAGGCAGCCGAGATCACCGACACCAAGGGCAAGCATTTCCTGCTCGAGATGATCGACGTTGCCAAGCGTCAGGGCGAGGGCGAGGTCACCTACACCTTCCGCAACCCGCTCACGCTCAAGAACGAAGCCAAGCGCAGCTACGTGGTGCGCGTGGGGAACTACCTGGTGGGCGCAGGCGCCTACGCAGGCGCCGCGAAGTAAGGCTCGCCACGGCTGGGGCTCGCGCCTCAGCCACCGGGGGGCGTTGCGCCCTCTGCCCCGCCCCAGCCCGAAAGCCCTGCGCCTCAGTTATCCCGGCTGAGCGCGGCCACGCTGTTGAGCATGATGCGCACCAGCTCGGTCTGCCGACGCACGCCGGTCTTGGAGAAGATCGACCGCAGGTGCGCGCGCGCGGTATTGCGGCGGATGTTGAGCGCCTCCGCAGCCTCCTCCAGCGACAGGCCATTAGCCAGTTCCATCGCGAGTGCGGTCTCGGCGGGGGTGAGGTTGAAGAGCTGCTTCGCGGCCGCCGTGCTCGCCAGCGACTTGCCGGCCGCATCGCGGATGTATACGACGGCCGACGGCTGACCCTTGCCCTCCGCCCATTCCTGCGACCGCACCGGCTCCACGACCACGCCGAGGCTGACCTGGCCCGAGGGGCGCGACACCGACATTGCCGACGCCACCGCGAGCGGGTCGCCCGAATGCCGCGCGAAGGCATTGCGGATCAACTGCTGCAACTCGCGGTTGTCGCTCGGATACGAGGCCTCCAGCCGACCGCCGACGAGCTTGAGGCCGTCGTTTGCCGACAGCAGCTCACGCGCGATCAGGTTCTGCTCGAGCACCTTTCCTGTCTCGTCGAGCACCAGCGTGCCCACGGACAAGCGTCCGATCGCCTGCGAATACAGGCTGCCGAGCGACTCGCTGCGGTCGAGCAGGTTGTGGATGTGCAGCGCCCGGCGCAGATGCGGCAGCAGCGCCTCGCAGCGCGCGCGATCGAGCGTGCTGAACCTGGGCGCAGCCTCGCCGCGGGTGATGCGGAAACGCAGCTTGCCCGAGTCGGGGGTCGAGATGTCGACCCCCATGACGTGGAACACGTCAACCGGGGCGCACCAGTGCTGGTAGTAAGGCGTGCGCCGCCATTCGCCCTCGGTCATCAGGTCCTCGACGGTGAACACCTTGTCAACGGGCTGATTGACGAAGGGCGTCATCGAATGGCCGTAGGGCAGATAGGTGACCTTGTCGCCCCCTTCCACCCCCACGGCGATCATCATCCCCAGCTCGCTCTCGTCGGGACTGCGCAGGATGAGGGTCACGTAGTTAGCCTCGAACAGGACGCGGAACGTTTCCAGCGCCTCGCCCCAGCGCCGGGTGTCGAGCGCAGCGTCGTACAGCGCCGACACGATGCGGTCGTATTCGCCCAATTCCAGTTCGATCGTATTCAAACCCCTTCCCCTTACAGTTCAGGCCGACGGGCCACGGGCCCGCCGATTCATCCTGCCGACAGGCTCGTGGTCAGCGCCGGCACCGTTTCGAACAGGTCCGCCACCAGGCCGTAGTCGGCGACCTGGAAGATCGGCGCATCCGGATCCTTGTTGATCGCCACGATCACCTTGGAGTCCTTCATCCCGGCCAGGTGCTGGATCGCACCCGAGATGCCGACCGCCACATACAGTCCCGGTGCAACGATCTTCCCGGTCTGGCCGACCTGGTAGTCGTTGGGCACGAAGCCCGCATCGACGGCAGCGCGCGACGCGCCCAGCGCGGCGCCCAGCGTGTCGGCCAGCGGCTCGAGCAGGCGGTGATAGTTCTCGCCATTGCCCAGCCCGCGCCCACCGGATACGACGATCGCTGCCGAAGCGAGTTCAGGCCGCTCGGACTTGCTGAGCTCGCGCCCGAGCACGCGCGACAGGCCGAGATCCGGCCCGGCCGCGACCGTCTCCGCTGCCGCGCCCCCACCGTTGCCGGCGGCATCGAACGCCGTCGTGCGTACGGTGAGGACGTCCAGCGGCTGGTCCGACTCGACCGCGACCATGACGTTCCCGGCGTAGATCGGACGCTCGTAGCGCCCCGGCGCGGAGATCGCGACCACGTCCGAGACCGCCGCCACATCGAGCAGGGCCGCCACGCGGGGGGCGAGATTCTTGCCGAAACTCGTGGCCCCGACAAGCACCGCGCGGTAACCGCCCTCGCCCGCCACGCGTTGCGCCAGCACGGCGAGGTTCTCGGCCAGCGGCTCGGCATAGTGTGCCGCCTCCACCTTCAGCACGCGCGACACGCCCGCAAGCCCCTGGGCCTGCGCCACGGCGCCCTCGCAGCCCTGCCCCGCGACCAGCACGTCGATGTCGCCGCCGAAGCGCGCCGCGGCGGTGACCGCGTTCAGGGTCGCCGTCGCCAGACGGCTGTTGTCGTGCTCTGCAATGACCAGTGTCTTCATCGTCTGCCTCAGATCACCTTCGCTTCGTTGCGAAGCTTGTTCACCAGTTCGGCCACGTCGGCCACCTTGACGCCGCCCTTGCGCGCCGCCGGTTCGGCATGCCGAACGTGGCGCAGGCGGGGGGCGATGTCCGCGCCCAGCCCGGCAGCGGCGATCACGTCCAGCGGCTTCTTCTTCGCCTTCATGATGTTCGGCAGGGTCGCGTAGCGCGGCTCGTTCAGGCGCAGGTCGGCGGTGACGACCGCCGGCAGCTTCAGTTCGACCGTCTCCAGGCCGCCGTCGATCTCGCGCGTCACCGCCACCACGCCCTCGCCCGGCGCCACCTTGGAGGCGAAGGTCGCCTGCGGCCAGCCCATCAGCGCGGCCAGCATCTGCCCGGTCTGGTTGGCATCATCGTCGATCGCCTGCTTGCCGCAGACCACCATCTGCGGCTGCTCGCGCTCGGCCACCGCCTTCAGCAGCTTGGCCACTGCCAGCGGCTGCAGCTCCGCATCCGTCTCGACCAGGATGGCGCGGTCGGCGCCCATCGCCAGCGCGCTGCGCAGGGTCTCCTGGCAGGCGGTGGTGCCGCAGCTCACCGCGACGACCTCGGTGGCCACGCCGGCTTCCTTGAGACGCACCGCCTCCTCGATGGCAATCTCGTCGAAGGGGTTGATCGACATCTTCACGCCGGCCAGCTCGACCCCGCTCTGGTCCGACTTGACCCGCACCTTCACGTTGTAATCGACGACCCGCTTCACCGGGACAAGAATCTTCAAGGTGTTCTCCTTGCGAATATTCGTAAACTGGATGCTGGCTCAGGCCGCAAGCGGCTCGCGGCGCAGCATCACGACTTGCGCATCGAAGCTGATCACCCGCTCGTCGCGCTGGTTGAGCAGTTCGAAGCGCGAAACGAGCACGCCGCGCTCGGGCCGGCTGCCCGGACCGCGCTCGACATGGGTGACGCGGGCGCGCAGCTCGTCGCCCGCGATGCCCGGGCGATGAAAGCGCAGCTTGTCCCAGCCGCGGCCGGCGATCGAGGCCGTCTCGCCGCTGGGGATGGTATGGCTGAGGCGGATGGTCACCGAGAGCAGATGCACCCCGGCCGCGAACAGCTGCCCGATCGGCGATTTCGCCGCTGCGGCTTCGTCCACATGGGGCGGGAACGGATCCCACTCGGTGGCAAAGGCCTTGATGTTCTCGGCGGTGAGCAGGTAGCGCTCGGACGACTCGCGCGGGTCGTCGAGGACCACGTCTTCCCAGTAGATCATGCGCTCACTCCTTCGGCGACGGGGTAATCGGTGTAGCCCGCGGCGCCCGGCGTGTACAGGGTTCGGCGGTCGAAGCGGGCGAGCGCCAGCCCGTCGCGCAGACGACGCACGAGATCGGGGTTGCCGATGAAGTCGCGCGCGAAGGACACCGCCTCGCCCTGCCCGGCCTGGAGCGAAGCCTCGGCCGCAGCGGCGTCGAAGCCGTCGTTGAGGATCAGGTTGCCGTCGAAGCCCGCGCGGGCGAGCGCGAAGGCATCGACGCCGGGCGTCTCGGCGCGCATCACGTGCGCGTAGGCCAGGCCCATGTCCTTCACCTGGCGCAGCAGCTCGGCATGGGTGGCGACGGTGTCGTCGTCCTGGATGTCGTTGTAGCTGTTGCCGACGCGAAAGCGCAGGCCCACGCGCCCGGCACCGATTGCCGCGGCCATCGCCTGCAGGCACTCGGCCACGAATCGCACCCGATTGGCGACGCTGCCGCCATAGGCGTCGGTGCGCTGGTTGGTGCCCGAGCACATGAACTGCATCGGCAGGTAGCCGCTGGTGCAGTGCAGCTCGACGCCGTCGAAACCGGCCTCGCGGGCCTTGATCGCGGCCTGCGCATGCTCGGCCACCACCGCGCGCACCTCGTCGGTGGACAGCGCGTGCGGCGTGTCGTAGGGCTGCATGCCGGCGCTGTCGGTGAACACCTCGCCTGCGGCGCGGATCGCCGACGGCGCGACCGTGGCCACGCCCTCGCCCTTGATGTGGTGGCTGCCGATGCGGCCGCCGTGCATGACCTGCAGCACGATGCATCCGCCGCGCGCATGCACGGCGTCGGTCACCTTGCGCCAGCCGGCGATCTGCGCGGCAGTGGCGATCCCGGGCTGACGGCAGTAGGCCTGGCCCTCGGCGCTCGGCCAGGTGCCCTCGGCGACGATCAGGCCGGCCTCGGCGCGCTGGGCGTAGTAATCCACCATCAGTTCGCCGGGGACGCCCTGCGCGTCGGCGCGGTTGCGCGTCATCGGTGCCATCACGATGCGGTTGGCGAGCTCGAGCTCACCCATCCGCGTCGGGCTGAAGAGGCGGGAGAGCGCTGCCATAGCGGCACTCACAGCGCGGTGACCAGCACCGACGAGCGGCCGCCGTCGACCGGCAGGCTGGCTCCGGTGATGTAGGACGCCTCGTCGCTGGCGAGGAACAGGATGGCGTTGGCGAGTTCCTCCGGCTGGCCCACGCGGCCCATCGGGATCAGCTTTTCGGTGTTCCTGCGCGAAGCCTCGTCGGCCAGCATGCCGGCGGTCGCGGGGGTCTCCACCACGGCGGGGATCACCACGTTGACGCGGATGCCGTGCGGCGCGCCTTCGGCCGCGGCCGCGCGCGAGAAATTGTCGATGGCCGCCTTGGCCGCCGAATAGCCCGCCATCCAGGGCGTGCCGAGCTGGCCGCAGATCGAGGACACATTGACGATCGCGCCGCCCTTGCCCTTCATCAGGCGCATCGCGGTGCGCGTGCCCCAGAAGGTGCCATCCACCGAGGTGGCGAAGTTGGCATGCCAGTCGGCGGTGCTCATCTCCTCGATGCTGCCCCAGGTGTAGGCCATGGCGTTGTTCACCAGCACGTCGAGCCGGCCGTGGCGCTGCGCCGCGGCCTCGAGCGCGGCGGTGAAGCCGGCCTCGTCGCTGACGTCCGCCACCACCGCCTCGGCCTTGCCGCCGGCGGCGACGACGCCGGCGACGACCGCATCCAGCGGTTCGCGCCGCCGGCCGCAGACCACGACGGTCGCGCCTTCCTGCGCCAGCCGCTGCGCGGTGGCCGCGCCGATCCCGCTGCCACCGCCCGTCACGAACGCCACCTTGCCCTGCATACGATCTGCCATGTCCTGTCTCCTCGTGGCTGGCGCCGCGACTGGCGCGGCGCGTGAGTTGTGATTGCGCGGCCCGCCTCCTCGGCAGGCCAGCCCGCCGGACCCGGCAAGCTGCTGATCCAAGGGTAGGAAAACCGCCCCCCGGCGCCATCGTCCGATGGGACTAGCGACAATGGATGATCCCGCGGCGCCGCGCAGTCACGGCCGTCGACGCAAAACGGGCGGCAGCCCTTGCGAGCCTGCCGCCCCACGGGGGCGTCCGGTCAGACGCGAGACGAACGCGATCAGCCCGGGAAGCGGACCTTGACGCGCTCGGTGGTGGGAAGCGCCTGGCAGCTCAGCGTCCAGCGCTTGGCGAGGTCCTTGGCGTCGAGCACTTCGTTGTGGCGCAGATGGACCTCGCCCTCGACGACCTGGCACATGCACGAGGCACACATGCCGGCCTGGCAGGAATGCGGCGCGTTGATGCCGGCCTTGAGCGCGGCATCGAGCAGGGTCTCGGTGCCGCCGACCTCGAGCGTGTAGAGCTCGCCGTCGAGCTCCATCTCGACGGTGGCGCGCTCGACCGTCGCGGCCGGCGCGGGCGCCGCGGCATTGATGGCGGCGACGTCCTCCTCGTCGGGGAGCGACACGAAGCGCTCGACGTGGACCTGCTCGCCCGGCATGCCTGCCTTCTCCAGCGCCGACACCATGGCGTCCATGAACAGGCCGGGGCCGCAGATGAAGGCCTGCGCCTGCGCCCACGGCCGGGCAAGTTCCGCCAGCTGCGCGACCGAGGGCACGCCCTGCACCGAATCGAGCCAGTGGATGACCTGCAGCCGGGCCGGGTGCGCCGCGGCGAGCGCGTTGAGCTCGTCACGGAAGATCACCGAGCGCTCGTCGCGGTTGGCGTACAGCAGCCGGATCCGCCCCTGGCCATGCGCGAGCGCCGAGCGCAGGATGGAGAACACCGGCGTGATGCCGCTGCCGCCCGCGCACAGCAGGAAGTCACCCTGCAGCGAGGCAGGCGTGAACACCCCCGCCGGCGCCATGACCTCGAGCGTGTCGCCGGCGCGCACGTGGTCGCATACCCAGTTCGAGCCGCGACCATCCTTCACCCGCTTCACCGTCACCCGCAGGTACGCGTCGAGCGTCGGTGCGCTCGACATGGAATAGCAGCGCGGCAGATGACGCCCCAGCACCGGCAGGCGCAGGGTCAGGAACTGGCCGGGGCGGTACTTGAAGGTCTCGGCCAGCTCGGGCGGCACCTCGAACACGACCGACTTGGCGTCGTGCGTCTCCTCGGTCACCGCCCTCACCTTGAGGGCGTGGTAGCGCTGGGTTGTCATCGTGCGCGGCTCTCCCTGGGCGGTCAGTCGGTCAGATGTACGGATCGGCGTTGGGCAGGCCGAGCATGACCGCGCCGAATGCACGCGCGTACGTGTCGGTGTTGTTGGCTATGTGGCCGCGCGCCTGGTGGATGTCGCGGAACACGCGCTCGATCGGGTTGCTCTTGTAGGTACCCGACGCCGCGCACGCACGCATCAGCTCGCTGGCCGCGGTCGCGCACTGCTTGGGCACCTGCGAGGCCTGGGCGCGCTGCATCAGGCGCTCTTCCACCGGCATGCGCTCGCCGGTGCGGGCGCACTCGACGATGCGGGCGTAGTTGCGGAACAGCACCAGCTTGAGCTGGTCGGTGGTCATCATCGCCTCCGACACCGCCTGCTGGGCATTGACGTCCTCGGCCGTCTTCGCGCCGTGCTTGCCGACGTGGGCCGCAGCGCGTTCGCGGAAGTGGGCGATGGCACCGTCGAGCGCGCCGATGCAGGCTGACGACACCGCACGCTGGAACACCTGGGTGAAGGGGATCTTATACACCCAGCCCGGGTTGGTCTGGCGGCCGGGGCAGCCGGCGTCGCTGTGGTCGTTGGTGCGGTGCGTGCGGTGCTCGGGCACGAAGCAGCCGTCGACCACGATGTCATGGCTGCCGGTGGCGCGCAGGCCGAGCACGTCCCAGTTCTTCTCGATGCGGAAGTCCGACTTCGGCAGCAGGAAGGTGGTGTGCTCCAGCACGCCCGAGCCGTCCTTCTTCGGCAGCAGGCCGCCGAGGAAGATCCACTCGCAGTGCTCGACGCCGCTCGAGAAGCCCCAGCGCCCGGAGAAGCGATAGCCGCCCTCCACCGCCTCGGCCTTGCCGGTGGGCATGTAGGTCGAGGCGATCAGCACGCCGGTGTCCTTGGCCCAGACGTCCTGCTGCGCCTGCTCGGGGAACAGCGGCAGCTGCCAGTTATGCACGCCGATCACGCCGTAGATCCAGGCGGTGGACATGCAGCCCTCGGCGAGCGCCATCTGTACGCGGTAGAACACGCGCGGGTCGAGCTCGTAGCCGCCGAAGCGCTTGGGCTGCAGCACGCGGAACAGGCCCGCTTCCTTCATTTCCTGCACGGTCTCGACCGGCACCATCCCGGCGGCCTCGGCAGCGCGTGCACGCTCAGCCAGCCGCGGGGCCATCGCCCTGGCGCGAGCCACCAGCTCGACCGCCTCCGGCGTCATGTAATCTTCGGCCAGAATGCCGAGAACCTGATCCTTGTCCATTGCGCCCATCTCCATGACCTCCGTGATCGCCAACCAAGGCGTTTTTCGGGTGAAATCCGTGCTGCGATGGACGCAATGTTCCACACCGTGCGCCGGCCATCATCGTCTGAATGGACTAACGTAAATGGCTGACCGATATAGCTTCTTTCCCTTTTGCTGCACGCACCTGCAGCAATTTCCGGGTGCCGGGCCCGGGGTTGCGGCGAGCGTCTGCATCGTGAGCGCACCGTAACCCTTTTGGACGATGCCCCCCCGCGCCAAGCGCCAATAATGGCCGGACCTTGCTGCACCTCGCCGGTCGGCATCCCGAAACACACAGGAGACGCCCATGCTCGCCCCCGTCGGCATGGCCATGGCATTGATCGTCACGGCCGCCAGCATTTATTCGTTCTCACCCCGGCATGTGCCGCCGCTGCAGGAGACACGCATCCCGGTCGACCGCATGCAGCTCACCACCATCGAGCGCAGCAAGGCGGGCATCGTCGTCGCCGGCGAGCTCGCGTCCATCCTCGTCTCGTCAGACGAGGGGCAGACGTGGAAGAAGGCGACCCTGTCGCAGGACCGCCAGGCCCTCATCACCCGCATCGTCTTCGCCGACCCACAGCGCGGCATCGCCCTCGGGCATGAAGGCTGGATCCTGCGCACCGAGGACGGCGGCCTGAGCTGGCAGGAGGCGCATTTCGACCAAGCCAACGGCGAGCCGCTGATGTCGGCGCGCCAGCTGCCCAGCGGCGACTGGCTTGCCGTCGGCGCCTTCGGTCGCGTGCTCCGCTCCACCGATGACGGCAAGAGCTGGCAGGCCGATCCCCTGCCCGACCTCAGCGACTGGCACCTCAACGACATCGCGTCCTCCGCCGATGGCCAGCAGTGGCTGATCGTGGGCGAGGCGGGCACCGCGCTGCGCTCGGCGGATGGCGGGCAGACGTGGCAGGTCATCGAGCCTTTCTACGACGGTTCCCTTTATGGCGCGGTGCATCTGGGTGGAGCGCGCTGGGTCAGCTACGGCATGCGCGGCAACGTCTTCACCAGCGCGGACGGGGGGGTCACATGGACCGCGTCCAGCGTGCCCGCTCCGATCTCGCTCTACGGCCACGCGCTGCTCCCCGACGGCGAACTGCTGCTGGTCGGCCAGGGCGGTATCGTGCTGTCGAGCAGGAACGACGGCAGGACGCTCACGATCGCGCGGCGCGAAGGGCGCGCGAGCCTGACCGACATCGTGGTCTCCGGCGATGGACGCTGGCTGCTCTCGACCGACAGCGGCCTTCAGCTTCGCAGCCCGACCGCCGCCCACCCGAACAAAAATGACGGAGCCGCATGATGACGCAAGCTCGCACCATCACCCGGACCGACGCCGTGGTCGCGGTCATGGCCCGCATGTTGATCAAGTGGCGCAAGCCGCTCGGGCTGTTCTTCATGCTGCTGACGCTCGGGCTCGGCTATTCGGCCCTCAACACCCGCCTAGACCCGGGCTTCAACAAGCTCATCCCGCTCAAGCACGAATACATGGCCGCGTTTCTCGAGCATGCGGGCACCTTCTCCGGGGCCAACCGCGTCCTGGTGAGCGTCGAGTGGAAGGGCGAAGGCGACATCTACAATGCCGAATTCCTGCCCGTGTTGCGCAAGGTGAATGACGAAGTCTTCTTCACCCCCGGCGTCAATCGTGCCAGCGTGCGCTCGATCTTCACCCCCAACGTGCGCTACATCGAGGTCACGGAACAGGGCTTCAACGGCGACGTGGTGATTCCGGCGCGCTTCGAAACCACCGAAGCCGGCCTCAACCAGGTGCGCGCCAACGTCGCCAAGGCGGGCGTCGTCGGCCGTCTGGTCGCCAACGACCTCAAGTCCGCACTGGTGCAGGCCGACCTGCTCGAGATCAGCCCCGAAACCGGCGAGCGGCTCGACTACGCCGAGGTTGCCCGCAAGCTCGAGACCATTCGCGCCCAGTTCGCAAGCGAGAACATCGACATCCAGATCGTCGGCTTCGCCAAGGTGATGGGCGACGTGATGGAGGGCCTGTTCACCGTGGTGATGTTCTTCCTCGTCGCCTTCGTCATCACCTCGGTGCTGCTCTGGCTGTACTCGCGCTCGCTCAAGCTGACCGTGCTGGCCATCGCCGTGGCTCTGCTGCCGGTGATCTGGCTGCTCGGCATCCTGCCGCTGATCGGCTACGGCATCGACCCGATGTCGGTGCTGGTGCCCTTCCTAATCTTCTCGATCGGCGTCTCCCACGCGGTGCAGATGACCAACGCCTGGAAACAGGACGTGCTGGCCGGCGAGACGGCCATGGAGGCAGCCGAAGGCGCATTCCGCAAGCTCGCCATCCCCGGCATCATGGCGCTGCTCGCCAACGCGCTCGGCTTCCTGGTGATCATGGTGATCGACATCCCGATCGTGCATGAGCTGGGCCTCACCGCCTGCCTTGGCGTCGCCCTGATGATCATGACCAACAAGATGTTCATGCCGATCATCCTGTCGCACCTGCACCTCGAGCGCGTCGCGCTGGACCAGCCGGTGGACAACAAGTCCAAGCACCCGACCTGGTGGAAGGTGTCCGCGTTGTCCGAGCCCCGCCCCGCGCTGGTGACCTTCGCCGTGATGCTGGTGCTGCTCGGCACTGCCACCTATTACTCGCGCCAGCTGCTCACCGGCGACATCGGCAGCGGCGTGCCCGAGCTCCACGCCGACTCCCGCTACAACCGCGACAACGACAGGATCATCAGCAACTATTCCATCGGCATGGACGTGCTGTCCGTGTATGTGGAGACCGAGAACCTCAAGGAGGCCTGCCTGAACTGGGAAGTCATGAACGCGGTCGAGCGCTTCGACTTCCACATGCGCGGCGTGGATGGGGTGCAGTCGGTAAGCAGCGTCGCCAGCCTGGCCAAGCTCTACGCGTCCGGCAACAACGAGGCCAACCCGCGCTGGGCGGCGCTGCAGCGCACCGAGGCGGCGCTGCGTACCGGCGGTCGTGCGGCCAACCCCGAGAACGGGCTCAACTCGCACGGCTGCAAGACGATCCACATCGCGATCTACCTCACCGACCACCAGGGGCCGACGCTCAAGCACGTGGTCGATGAGGTGCAGAAGTTCATCGCCACCGACAAGCCCGCCAACGCCACCTTCCGCCTCGCCGGCGGCAACGCCGGCGTCGCCATCGCCACCAACGAGGCGGTGGAGAAGGCCGAGGTGCAGATGCTGGCCTCGATCTTCGCGTCGATCTCGCTGCTGTGCTGGCTCACCTTCCGCTCGTGGCGCGCGGTGCTGTGCGTGATCGTGCCGCTGATGCTGGTGACGATCATGTGCAACGCGCTCATGGCGCTGCTCGGCATCGGTCTCAAGGTGGCCACGCTGCCGGTGATCGCGCTCGGCGTCGGCGTGGGCGTCGACTACGGCATCTACATCTACGAGCGCCTGCAGCACGAGATGGCCGAGCATGGCTACGGCCTGCGCGAAGCCTTCTACGAGGCCATGCGCCAGCGCGGCACCGCGGCGGTGTTCACCGCGGTGACGATGTCGATCGGGGTCGGCACCTGGGCGTTCTCGGCGCTGAAATTCCAGGCCGACATGGGCATCCTGCTCGCCTTCATGTTCCTGGTGAACGTGCTCGGCGCGATCTTCCTGCTGCCGGCGCTGGCGTGCTGGCTGGGGGTCGGACGCGAGAAGCACGCCGACGCCCGGAAGCGTCCCGCGCCGGGCGGGAAAGCCCCGCACGCTGGCATGATGCGCAGCGCCGAACCCGCGGTCGCGGCTCAGCCCCAGCGTTCCTGAGGAGGCCCCGCACGAGAATAGGGCGCCGACGATACCGTCGGCGCCCTATTCTTGTGCACCTAAGCCTGCCGTGTCATCGGCCGCCGACGCACCGGTTCTGCCTGAAGCGCCGAGGCGAACACCCGAAGCATTCGCTTGACTGCGCCGGGGAAACGCGTCGGCTCCTTGAACCTGGCGCGTTCCTCAATCACCTCCACCGGAAGAGCCGTTTTCTCGAGTCACCATCGACAGCACGCGCTACGCGATCATCGGCGACGCCGCACCGTGCGACGAGGACGGCTCGATCGTGATCGTCGGCCGCGGCAAGAACTGCATCAAAACCGGCGGCGAGAGGGAGTTTCCCGAAGAGGTCCAGGAAGTCCTGCGCATGAGCCCGCAGATCCTCGACGCCGTCGTCACCGGCCAGCCCGACCCGCGCTGGGGACAGAAGGTGACAGCGGTGGTGTCGGTACGACCGGGGAGGACGCTCGACCATGCTGCGCTGCGCACCCTCTGCCACGCGCATCTGGCCCGCTACAAGGTCCCGAATGAGATCGTGACCGTACCGGCGGTGCTGCGCTCGGCCGCGGGCAAGGCGAACTACGTGTGGGCGAAGGAAGTGGCGCAGAACGCACTGGCCTCGGCTGCATAAGTCGGGTGACCGGGAAGCGGGGTCGGCCCAGGGATCGGCCCCGCGATGCAGGACGCCCTTGCTGCGAAGGGTCTGAAGAACGCCACTGCCTCGTCGAGCCAGTGGCGTTCTTGCTTTTCCCGGGCGGGAGATGGACGAGAAAAAGCCCGCTCGGCACGGAGGCCGGCGGGCTTCAGGAAGCGCTTCAGGAGCGGATCAGAAGGTGTACTTCACCACTAGGGAGAGCTGGTCGCGGTCGGTGAGCTGACGGTTCTTCACCCGATCCAGGCTGGCATCGCCGAAGTAGCCCAGATAGGTCAGACCGACCTGCAGGTTGCGGCGATAGGTCATCGTCGCACCGACGCTCATGCGGTGATCGCCCTCGCCCATGCCGAGGTTGCCTTGCAGCGTGCGGCCCTTGAGCTGGCGCGAGTAGCTGATCGGCACACCCAGTTCCCAGTTCTCGATGATGCCCGGGTAGGTCAGGCTGAGCGTCGAGGCGAAGGCGAGGCCGTAGCTGCCGAAGTTCAGCGAGTCGGACTCGGGTGTGGGTACGCTGACAAAACCACCGTTCGGCGGCACCAGCGGGCTAAACGTTGTCGAGGTGTTCCCCGTGGCACCCGGAACTCGTCGGGCATCCGGATTGCGCACGTCGGTGTAGGCCAGTTCCGCCAGGAAGTTCGCCTGCGGCGCCAGGAAGGTGCGCCCCAGGTTGATGAACGTATTGACGTTGGTCTGGAGCACATCCGCCGTCGTGGCCGTCGGCACCACACCTGCACCAAGTCGAGTGCTGACGAGTGCGGGTGCGTCCTTGCGGTACGAAATCTCGCCACCCAGGGTCGCGATGCCGAGGCTCGTGGTGAACGTCGCACCCAGCATCTTGATGTCTTCGAAGTAGCGGTGATTGAAGCCGAATCCACTTCCATCCGAAACCAGCGAGTCCACGTCAACCATCGGCGCGCGATCGTGGTAGTTCAGGTAGATCAGGCCGACTTCAGTCTCGTCGGTGACGCGGTACTTCGCGCCCACGCCCCACTGACCGGTCTTGCCTGGCGTTTCGTCGGCCCGCCTCAACGCGCCGCACGTCGGTCCAGGGGTCAGACACACGGAGCCGGGGCCGACCACGTCGGACGTGCTCATGAACGAACCCGGCGAATTGACGAGCGTCTTGTGCCAGTTGTACTGCACGTGCGCCATCAGCGACAGCCTGTCGTTGACTTCGTACAAGGCCGAGATCTGGTCTTCGGGCAGCAACTGATCCTTGACTTCGGTGCCCGGGATGCCCGCCTTGGTGCCGTCCGCGGGGCCCTGCGCACCCGAGATGCCGGGGATGAACAGGGTCTCGCCCCAGGACACCACATGTTTGCCGAGGCGAACTGTCGCCCGACCTTCCTGGCCGACATCGAACGAGGTGTAGCCATAGGCGTCGAGCAGACGGCTGTAGCCACCGTGGTAACGCTTGGCGTCGCTGGTGAAGCGGTTGGCCGGGCCACCGATCTTGTTCGGGAACGAGGTGCCGTCGTTGTCGTTGGTCCCGTGATAGACGTCGTCGTAAAAGGTGCTCGCCGACAGGATGAAGCCCGAGTTCCCCTTCTTGAGATGGGTGTCGAGCAGCAGGCTCACGCGGTTCGACGTCAGTGCACCCTTGTCGAAGTTGTTGTTACCGTCGTTGCCGCCCGCATTGTTGGCGAGCACGCGGTCACGATCCTCGAGACGCGTGGACAAGGTATAGGTGGTGGTTAGGCGCGATTCGAGCACCGCTCCGTTGTCGAACTCGATCGCGTCGAAGGCCATTGCGGGTGCAACGACCCCCATCCCGATCACGGCGAGCGCAACCGGCTTCATCTTCTTGTGCAGTTTCATGCTGCGTGCTCCCTATCGTTTGCTTTGATCGCTCACTGGCCCATCGCACGCAGCGCGGCGGGAGTGTACATGTCGGGCGTCAGGTCGCCGGCGTTGAGAACCCACGACTTTTCGCGCTCCTGAACCAGGTTGAAGCCAACGTAGGCGCCCGAGTTCAGGTCGTGGTAGAAGGCGGTGCCGGCCTGCCAGGCGTTGAGGTCGAAGGCGTAGAAGTGGTTTATGAAGGCGTGCTGCCACAACTCGCCGCGGGTGTCGTAGTAGTCACCCACCGAGGCCTGCCAGTTGTCCTCGTCGATGAACATGACGCGCTTGCCGAAGGCGTGGCGATACCCATCCTTCAGTGAGCCCTCGAGCACCCAGACGCGGCGCAGTTCGTAGCGCATGTAGTTGGGGTTCGCATGCCCCTTGGTCAGCAGGTCGGCGTACTTCACGTCCTTGGAATGGATGCGGTAGGCGTTCGCAGGGATGTACATCTCCTTCTTGCCATGCAGCTTCCACTCATAACGGCTGGGGTCGCCGTTCATCAAGCGGTCCTGGTCGATGGTCAGCTTGCCGCTCGTGCCGCCCAGCGGCGAATCGAAACCGTAGGTCGGCAACTGGCGCACACGGCGGGTACCGGGGTCGTACTGCCAGGCCAGGCGCTTGGCCTTGGCGAAGTTCACCGGCTCCTGCGACGCGGTGAAGCTGCCACGGTCGCGCTCAGGAAGCAGCGTGCCTGACAAGGAGTACGCCATCAGGCCTTCCATCGGCTTGCCGATTTCATCCGGCGAAGTGACCACGTTCAGGTTCTTGTTGACCTGGCGACCCCAGGTGATGCTGCCATCCGACGAAACGTCAGCGATATCGCGCACGATGTGCTCGGTGAATGCGCGATACGGGAAGTTCATGTTCGCCAGGACTTCCATCGGCTCCTTGGGGATCGGAAAACCGATCGGCCCCTTGTAGCCGGTGTAACCGAGGCCGCCGTCGATCAGCTCCGCCTCGAGCGCGTTCTTCCTGGCCACTTCGCAGATCACGTCCGGATAACGGAAATCGCGCCGGCTCTGATAGACCGGCATGCGGAAGGTCTCGGGGAAGCGCTTGAACATGGCCTTCTGGCCCTCGCTCAGCTTGTCCGCGTACTTGTCCATGTTCGCCGCGGTGATCTCGAACAGCGGCTTGTCTTCCGGATACACGTCGACCGGGTGCTGTCCGGAATGAAGCGCGTAGTCGACGTGCGGCGGCTTGCCCAGCCACTTGCCGGAGAAGGCGGGGATGCTGCCGTCCGCGTTCGGGCCGGCCTCGGCACCGACACAAGTAAGTTCCTTGCCAAGCTTGGCGGCTTCGGCTTCGGTCACCTTCGCCATTGCATTACCGGCAGCCATCGACATCGCGATCGTGGTCATCGTCATGACCGGCACCCAGACACGGGTATTAATCATTTAAGTCTCCTTCCTGGTGGGCGTTTCAAATGTCCCGATTGATCCAACAAACCGGATGCAGCGCTGCGTCCCCCTTTCGTCCCGCTTCTGCATCTGACTGCATTGTTTGTTCTTCGGGTCACCTGCTACATCGTCCGATGAGACTAAGTCGACACATGCGAATGCACGTTATTCACGCCTGCGTGGCCGCGATGAAGGCGCTGCGCAGCTGCGCCTTCAGCAGTTTGCCGGCCGGGTTGCGCGGCAGGGCGTCGGTGAGCACATGGACGACGGCCGGCACCTTGTAGGCGGCGAGGTGGGCACCCACATGGGCACGCAAGGTCTGCGCATCCAGGCCGCTGCCCTCGCGTACCGACACCACCGCAGCGATGGCCTCGCCGGTCTCCTCGTCGGGCACCGCGAACACCGCGGCCTCGAGCACCTCGGGCTGCAGCAGCAGGCAGGACTCGACCTCGGCCGCGGCGATCTTCTCGCCGCAACGGTTGATCACGTCCTTGATGCGGTCGACGACGAACAGGAACCCCTCCTCGTCGACATAGCCGACGTCGCCGGTGCGGAACCAGCCGTCCTGCATCGCCGCAGCGGTGGCGTCCGCGTTGCGCCAGTAGCCCTTCATGATGGTCACACCCCGCAACCAGATCTCGCCCTGCTCGCAGGGCGGCAGCGCCCGGCCCGTGGTGTCGGCGATGCGTACCTCGACGATCGGCGAGGTCAGGCCCGAGCTGCGCGGCTTGTAGGCGAACAGCGCCCCGGACACGGCAGAGCCCACGCCGTTCGTCTCGGTCAGGCCGAAGCCGATGCCCGACAGGGAGTTCGGGCGGCGGCGCATGACCTCCTCGATCAGGCGCTGCGGCAGGCCCGCTCCGCCGAAGCCCAGGCCGGCCAGGGTTCCGGTCTGCGCCGGATCGTCGAAGCCCGGCTGGGCCAGAAGCTGCATCACCATCGACGGCGCCCCGTTGAACTGGGTGATGCGCTCCTCGCGGATGACCTCGATCGCCTGCGCCGGATCCCAGCGCGTCACGAACACGAGCTGGCGGCCGTTGCGCAGCGAGTTCAGCAGCTGCGCATGCAGGCCGCTGACGTGGAACAGCGGCACCGCGGTGAGCGTGGTCGGCGGCAGGCCCTTGGCCATCAGCGCCGCGACCGCCTCGGGCGAGGTCATGCCCGACAGTGCACCGATGAAGTCGATGTTGAACAGGGCCTGGCAGACCGCGCGCTGCGAGGACAGCACGCCCTTGGCACGGCTGGTCGCACCCGAGGTGAACAGGATCAGGGCCGCGTCATCCGGTCCAAGCGCCGGCGCGGGCGCGGGCTCTGCCGCCTGGGTCGCGAGCGCGCGATAGTCGGCGGCAGCGGCCGGCAGGTCACCCTCGCCAACGCACAGAATGCGGCAGCCCGCCACCCGGGTGTTGCCCTCGATGCGGGCCAGGCGCTCGGCGTCGCAGGCGAACACGCGCGGCTCGACATCGTCGATCGCCGCATGCAGTTCCTCGCCGAGCCCGAAGCTGTTGAGCGGCGCCGGCACCGCGCCGATCAGCGCGGCGGCCGCGAACACCACCGCCCACTCAGGCCGGTTGCGCATCGCGATCGCGACCCGGTCGCCCGGCTGCACACCCCAGGCGCGCAGCTGCGCGGCGATCGCGTCCGCCTCGGCGAAGAAGCGGTCGAAGCTCCAGGTCTCGCCCTGGAAGCGGATGAACGGCTTGGCGCCGTGCGCGCGTGCGCTGGAGATCAGTGCAGGCAGGTTGGGAAAGGCGTTGCGGTAGACGCGCACGGTGCGCCCGTCGACCTCGGCCTCCATCGTCTCGAAGGGCGCGCCGGGCGCGGTCAGCTGGGCTCGAACCTTGTGGGCCAGTTCGGAAAGCGGGGACATCGGTAACTCCTGAAGATCAGTTTGCAAGGCTGAAGCGGTAAAGCCCGTCGTCGTCCAGCACGCGGCGAACCTCGCCCGCGTAGCGCAGGCAGGACAGATGGGCGATCGTCTCGCCGAGCGCCATCATGTCTTCGACGGCGCTGAGCAAGCGCGGAAATAGTTTGGATTTCGTTTCGAAAGCGGTTGCACTGCCGGTCTCGCGCAGATGGCCGCGCACGATATCGAACTGCTGCGCATGGTGGGCGTGCAGTTCCGCCACACGGGGCAGCAGACCGCGGAATACCCGTTCATGTGAGGGCAGCACCAGCGTGTCCGGGGCAAGCTGGGCCAGGCGGTCGAGCGAGTCGAGCCAGAGCTTGAGCGGGTTGGCCTCGGGTTCGATGTCGGAGACCAGCACGTTGGAGGTGATGCGCGGCAGCAGCTGGTCGCCCGCGATCAGCAGGCGGTCCGCATCGCAATACAGGCAGGCATGCTCGGGCGAGTGGCCCTCGCCGATCACCACCCGCCAGTCACGACCGCCGATGTGCAGCACCTGCCCTTCGCGCAGCCGGGTGAACGCGCGCGGCTGCGGCGGCATGAAGGGGTCGCGGCGCAGCTTGGCGAACATCTCCTCGACGCGCTCGCGCGGCATGCCCGCGCGCAGGTAGAACGTGAGCATGGAGTCGGGCAGCGGCTCGGGCGGCGGGCCGGCCAGCGTGCGCATGGTGAAGTACTCGCCATGCGTCATGTACAGCGGCACATCGAAGCGCTCGGTCAGCCACGCCGACAGGCCGGCGTGGTCGTAGTGGAAGTGCGTGCAGATCAGGCCCTTCAACGGCAGGCCGTCGAAGTGACGCTCGACGATCGTCTCCCACAGCGCACGCGAGGCCGGCAGGTTGAGGCCGGTGTCGACGATGAACCAGCCGTCGTGATCGCGCAGCAAATAGACGTTGATGTGGTCGAGCTGCATCGGCATCGGCATGCGCGCCCACAGCACACCGGGGGCGAGCGTGACCACCTCGCCGTCGGGCCGGGGCGGATCGAACGGAAACGCGATCGGCTCGGGGGTGCCGGACGCCACTTCTGCCGGGGAATGCGCGGTGTGGACCATGGAGTCTCCGTCCTTGTGATTGCTGTCCGAGCCTAACCTTAGGCGGGAGCGCAGCACGCGGACACGTCCAAAAGGACGATGAGCCCGCGACCAGCGTCGGCCGATGACCGCCTCCTGATCCGTCGATGACCATCGTCCAAACAGGGGATGTGCCGCCCTCGACCGGACACCAGAATCGGAAACGTTCGGGACTTGTGGCCGGCAGCACACTGCCCACCCGATGGACTGCAGACTGGATGACAACGAAGAGGAGGCCCGCATGGCCACAACGAAAGACTATCGCCTTGGTGAATTCACCTACCCGCGCGGCTGGTTCATGATCGCCGAAGCGTCCGAACTCGACACCCACAAGCCGCTGGCGGTGCGCTTCTTCGGCCAGGACTTCGCGCTCTACCGCGGCCGCGAAACCGGCAAGATCGTGCTGCTCGACGCCTATTGCCCGCACATGAAGACGCATCTGGCGGCGCCCAACAAGACCTCGTACGTGGTGCTCGACGGCGGCGGCACCAACGTCGAAGGTGACGGCATCCGCTGCCCCTACCACGGCTGGCGCTTCGGTGCCGACGGCAAGTGCGACCACATCCCCTACCACGAGGGCCAGATCCCGGCCGCGGCCAAGGTCAAGTCCTGGCCGGTGGTCGAGAGCCTGGGCGCGATCTGGGTGTGGCACGACCCGGAAGGCGGCGAGCCGGAATGGGATCACCCCAGCCTCAAGGAGTGGAACGACCCGGCGTGGGTGCACTGGAAGTTCGACCACCTCGGCGTGCTCAACCAGCACCCGCAGGAAGTCATCGACAACATCTGCGACTACGGCCACCTGAGCCCGATCCACGGCTCGACCGTGCTCAAGTACGAGAACGAGTTCAAGGGCCACAACGCCATCCAGCGCCAGTGCGGCCCGCACCGCACCCTGGTGGGCGAGGACGGCGTCAGCCCGATCCTGCACACCATCACCATCTACCACGGCCCGGGCGTGCTGATCTCGCACCTCACCGGCCTGTACGACGCGGTGATGATGATCTGCAACACCCCGGTCGATGATGGCTCGATCAAGGTCTGGCACGCGCTGCTGGTGAAATCGCCGAGCGGCAGCACGGTCGCGACCCACACCGACATGGTGGCCGCGCGCCACTATCAGGAGATGGCGCTCACCGCCTTCGCCCAGGATTTCGAGGTCTGGTCGCACAAGGCCGCCTGCCTCAACGGCCTCTTCATCCCCAGCGACGGCCCGTTCATGAAGGCGCGCATCTGGTACAAGCAGTTCTACAACCCGCGCGCGAAGAAGAACGAGTACCTCGAGCAGTGCGAGGGCTACTACATTCCGAAGGGCATTGCGCCCTACTCCGAACCTGAAGCGGTCGCCTGATTCACCTCCCGCGTCAGTTTCAAGGTTGATGGCCTGCTTTCGAAAGCAGGCCATCTTTACTTTAACCTCAGGCAAATGAACCCACTCTGTCCTAGAATTAAGCATTGAATTCTGTACAGAGAGGTTCTGCCATGACGATCACGGCACAAGACATCGTTTCGCTGACTGCAGCCCGCGCGCAGCTTTCCGAATTGGCCGAGCAGGTCAAAGCGGGTGCTGAAAAGATCATCACCAAGAACGGTGAGGGCTACGTAGCGCTCATCGATGCAAACCGACTCGACTACTACCATCGGCTTGAGCAAGCCCATCTCCACTTGTTGATGCTCGACGAAGTGCAGCGGGGTCTCGAGGATGTTGTCTCCGGCCAGACGCGTGACGCGAGGGAGGCGCTGGCAGAGCGGAAACAGGTGCGCTCGCGAGCATGAGTGGCCAGGTCACGGTGCGGATCACCCGTAACTTCGAGCGCAATCTGGATGACATCGAGGCTTTTCTGACTCGAGCCGAAGCACCCGAGGCCTTCGATCGGCTGCTGGATGAGTTGTCGGAACGCGTGATCCCCATGCTTGAGCGGCATCCCGACATCGGGCGTGACCATCTCGCCCGCTCAGCCGACTCGATGGAAGCGCAATTCAAGCGCGAAGCGGTGATCGAGTCGTTGAGCGCTCTGGACGCCGCAGGCAGCATCCGCGAGTACGTATTGACGCACTACCTGATCCTCTACGCACGACTACCCGAGACCGTCCACCTGCTCGCGATCCGCCATCACCGCCAGCTCGACTTCGATCTCGGGAAGCCCGATCGCTCGTACTGAAACGGTGCTCAGGGCCGCCTGTGCGTGATCCGCGTCAGCATGCACACCGATCCGGCGGTATCGACAGCGTCCGCCAAGGCCGGCGGTAGCCATTGCCACACCGGCAGGCTGCCGAACGCAGCGGCCACGGCATCGATCGATTCGTACCAGGCCTCGACGATCGCGTCGTATTCGTAGCCGGGCGGTCGCTCGCCCGCCACCTCGTTCCAGACCAGGCGTGTCGCAGCCGACCACGGCGCGGCGGGGGCGCCGGCGAGATCACGCGCCTGCAAGCGCTGCCCCGTCAGCGCGCGCAGAAACAGCACCAGACACACGCCGGTCTCCGCGCCGTCGACCAGCACCTGCTCACTTGCGACCAAGGTGAAGTCGCGCACGTAGGTCGAGAACACCCGCGGCTCGTCGGGGCGCATGATGCGCAGCGTCTCCTCGTCGTTCCAGATGTCGTCGGCGGCCTGGCGGTCGCGCAGCGACAGCAGGTTGACGCCGTCATAGTCAGCGCTGGCGCCGTTGGGCACGCCCGGCCGGTCAAGCACGCGCGCGCACTGGCGCACCGCCCTCACCTTGTCCTGCACATTGCGGCATTCGCGGCCGAGTGCGGAGTGCTCGCGCCAGGCTTGGGGAAAGTCCTCGGGTGCCAGCGTGGGGTTGCGCCGGGCGAGGTAGATCATCTTCCAGCGTTCATCCATGGACATCGATGCTCCAAATGAAAACGGCCGCACGCTCCGTCTGGAGTCGCGCTGCCGTGTATTGACTATGAGGAAAGCCCCGGATCAGCCGCGCGGCATGCCCAGCCCGCGCTCGGCGATGATGTTGAGCTGGATCTCGTTGGTGCCGGCGTAGATCGTGTCTGCGCGCGAGAAGAAGAACACCTGCTGCAGCCGGCGCAGCGCGTCGTCGTCCGAGCGCACATCGCCCGCCACGCCGATCACGTCCATCGCCAGCTGGCCCAGTTCGCGGTGCCAGTTCGACCAAGCGTACTTGTAGATCAGCGCCTCGGGCCGGACCTTGGTCGAGCCGGTGTCTTCTTCCAGCATGCGCAGGCCGTTGTAGCGCAGGCCCTGCAGGCCCACCCAGGCGTCGGCGATGCGCTGGCGGATCGCCGGGTCGCGCGCTGCACCGTTGGCGCGGGCGACGTCGATCACCAGCTGCAGCTCGTGGATGAAGTGCATCTGCTGGCCGAGGGTCGACACGCCGCGCTCGAAGCCGAGCAGCGCCATCGCCACCTTCCAGCCCTCGCCCGGCTTGCCGACGATGCAGTCGGCCTCGGTCACCGCGCCGTCGAAGAACACCGAGTTGAACTCGGCCTCGCCGGTCATCTGGCGGATCGGGTGGATCTCGATGCCCGGTTGCTCGAGCGGCACCAGCAGGAAGGACAGGCCTTCGCGGCCCACCGAACCCGGCGTGCTGCGCGCGACGACGAAGATCCATTCCGATTCGTGCGCGAGCGAGGTCCACACCTTCTGCCCCTGCAGCCGCCAGCGGCCGTCCTCGTCCTGCCAGCAGCGGGTGGTGATGGCAGCGAGGTCGGAACCGGCGCCCGGCTCGGAGTAGCCCTGCGCCCAGTATTCACGCCCTTCACGGATGCCTGGCAGGAAGCGCGCCTGCTGTGCGGGGGTACCGAGCGCGATCAGCGTCGGCGCCATCAGCGTCTCGCCGATGTGGCCGATGCGCCCCGGACCGCCGGCGCGCACGTATTCCTCGTGGAAGGCGAGCTGCAGCGCCAGCGGCAGGTCGCGCCCGCCGTGCTCCCTGGGCCAGCCCAGACCAACCCAGCCGCCGGCGGCCAGTTCCTGTTCCCATTCCTTGCGCAGCGCCGGGAAGGCTTCCTCGTCGCCGGGTCCGCCGCGGTGCTTCAGGCAGGCGAAGCGGCCGACCAGGTGGGTCGCCATCCAGTCGGCGACCTCCTGGCGAAATTCCTGTTCGTTCATGCTCATCGGTCCTTGTCGGTCCTGTCAGGCGGCGTCGAGCAGATGGGCGGCGAGCGCCCCGCGCCAGTCGCGGGTGGGGCCGAACCACTGGCTCGCCCACTGCGCGCGCTTGAAGTGCATCTGCGGGTCGTATTCCCAGGTGAAGCCCACCCCGCCGTGGAGCTGGATGGCTTCCTGCGCGCAGTAGCGATAGGCCTCGGTGGCCTGCACGCGCGCGGCGGCGACCTCCGCGGCCAGCGTGGCGTCGTCAAGCCCGCCCTGCGCCACTTGCGACGCCACGCCGAGCACGGTAGAGCGCGCGGTTTCCATGCGCACCATCATCTCGGCCGCGCGGTGCTTGACCGCCTGGAAACTCGCCACCGGCTTGCCGAACTGCACGCGTTCCTTGGTGTAATCGACCGCGAGCTGCAGGCACTGCGCCGCACCGCCGACCTGTTCGGCCGCAAGCTGCAAGGCCGCCAGCACGCGGGTGCGCGCGAGGCCGGCTAGCACCCGCGTCGGGTCGTCGACGCGCGCGTCGGCCGTCAGCCGAACTTCATCGAAGCCCCAGCGCGCCTGCGGACGGGTCAGATCCCACACCGCGAGCGGCGTGCGCGACAGGCCCGCGGCACCCACCGCCAGCTCGAACAGCGCAAGGCCCGGTGCCTCCTCGATGCGTGCCGCCACGTAGGCGTGGGTCAGCAGGCCATCGTCGAGCACCTGGGCCGCCTCGCCGGCCAGCACCCAACCTTCGCCGTCGCGACGCGCCTTCACCGTCAACGACGTCGGCGCCGCGTCCAGGCCCGGACCGAGGATCAGCGTGGCGGTGCGCTCGCCATAGGCCAGCGCTGCCAGCGCGCGCTGCTGCGCCTCGGCCGTGCCGGCCTGCAGCAGCGCGGTCTGCGCCAGCACCACGTTGGCCAGGAAGGGCGTGCGCGCCAGGCGCCGGCCCATCTCCTCCATCAGCAGCGCGAGCTCGACCGGCCCCAGGCCGAGGCCGTCGAGGTCTTCCGGCACCTGTACCGCCGCCCAGCCGAGTTCGACGATGCGGGTCCACAGCTCGGCGTCGGCATCCGCTTCCTTGCGCGCATTGGTATGGGCGGCGAGGAAGTCAGCCGCCGTCTCCTGCAGCGCACGCTGTTCGTCGGACAGCTTCATCACAGCACCTCGAACAGGCCCGCCGCGCCCATGCCGCCGCCGATGCACATCGACACCACCACGTAGCGCACGCCCCGGCGACGGCCTTCGAGCAGCGCGTGGCCGACCATGCGCGCGCCCGACATGCCGAAGGGGTGGCCGATGGCGATGGCGCCGCCGTTCACGTTCAGGCGGTCGTTGGGGATGCCGAGCTTGTCGCGGCTGTACAGCACCTGGCAGGCGAAGGCCTCGTTGATCTCCCACAGGCCGATGTCGCTGACCTTGAGGTTGAAGCGCTCGAGCAGCTTGGGGATGGCGAACACCGGGCCGATGCCCATCTCCTCGGGCGCGCAGCCGGCCACCGCGATGCCGCGATACACGCCCAGCGGCGCGATGCCGCGGCGCTCGGCCTCGTCGCGGCTCATCACCAGCGCCGCCGAGGCGCCGTCCGACAGCTGCGAGGCGTTGCCGGCGGTGACGAACTCGCCCTGCTTGACCCACTGGCCGTCCTTCACCACCGGATTCAGCTTGGCGAGGTCCGCCAGCGTGGTCGAGGCGCGGTTGCACTCGTCGCGGGTGGCGATCACGTCTTCAAAGCCGGCGGGCTTGCCTTCCTTGTCGAACACGATCTTGCGCGCCGCAAGCGGCACGATCTCGGCGTCGAACAGGCCGGCGGCCTGCGCGGCGGCGGTGCGCTGCTGGCTCTGCAGCGAGAACTCGTCCTGCGCGGCGCGCGAGATGCCGTAGCGCGCCGACACGATCTCGGCCGTCTCCAGCATCGGGATGTAGGCCGCGGGCACGATCGCCTTCACCGCCTCGGACTGCGCACGGTAGGTGTTCTTGTGCTTGGTCTGGGTGAGCGACAGCGACTCGACGCCGCCGGCCACCGCGATCTTCATCTCGCCGGCCAGGATGTTCTTGGCGGCGACGCCGATCGTCATCAGGCCCGAGGCGCACATGCGGTCGAGCGCCATGCCCGGCACGGTGTCCGGCAGGCCGCCGGTGTAGGCGCACAGGCGGCCGATGTTGTAGGCCTGGGTGCCCTGCTGCACGGCGGCGCCCATGATCACGTCCTCGACCGCGCCGGGCTCGATGCCGGCACGCTCGACGACGGCGCGCACCACATGGCCGCCCAGCACCGGTGCCTCGGTGTCGTTGAAGGAACCGCGGAAGGACTTGGTCAGCGCGGTACGGGCGGTGGAAACGATGACGGCTTCGGTCATGGCGATGTTCTCTCTCGGGAATTCAATCGTTGAAGGTGTAGCGGCTGATGGTGTCGACGACGCAGCCCGGGCGCTCGCTGCCCTCGATCTCGATGGTCACGCGCACGGTCGATTGCACCGCGTCCTTGATGCGCTCGACCTTGAGGATCTCGCCGCGGCCGCGGATGCGCGAGCCGGCCTTGACCGGCGCCGGAAAGCGCACGCGGTCGCAGCCGACATTCACACCCATCTTCAGGTTGTCGGCGCGGATCAGCTGCGGCAGGAACAGGTTGGCGAGCGCCAGCGTCAGGTAGCCGTGCGCGATGCAGGCGCCGAAGGGGCCGTCCTTGGCGCGCACCGGGTCGACGTGGATCCACTGGTGGTCGTCGGTGGCATCGGCGAACTGGTCGATGCGGCCCTGGTCGAGCGCGACCCAGTCGGTCGTGCCCAGGTCCTGGCCCTCGGCCGCGACGAGCTGCTCGGCGCTGGAGAAAACCATGGTCATCGCCGCGCCCTCAAGCGTGCTGCGAGCTGACGGAGAGCACTTCGCCCGTCATGTACGACGCATAGTCGCTGGCGAGGAAGACCATCACGTTGGCCACTTCCCACACCTCGGCGGCACGGCCGAAGGCCTCGCGGCTGGCGAGCTGGGCGAGCAGCTCCTCACTCGAGGCCTTCTTCAGGAACTCATGCAGCGCGATCGACGGCGACACCGCGTTGATGCGCACGCCATGCTCGGCCGCTTCCACCGCCGAGCAGCGCGTCAGCGCCATCACGCCGGCCTTGGCCGCGGCGTAGTGGGCCTGGCCCTTCTGCGCGCGCCAGCCCAGCACCGAGGCGTTGTTGACGATGGCGCCGCGGCCGCGCTTTTCCATGTGCGGCAACATCGCGCGCGTCATGCGGAAGGTGCCGGTCAGGGTGATGTCGAGCACCCGGCTCCACTCCTCGTCGGTCATCTCGGTGACGCGCTTCTCGCCGCCAAGGCCGGCGTTGTTGATCAGCACGTCGACGCCGCCGAGCTTGTCCTCGGCCGCGGCGACCAGGGCCTGCACCTCGTCCTCGTTGGTGACGTTGCACAGCTGACCCCAGACGTTCTGCAGCCCGGTGTCCGCCTTGAGCTTGGCGACCGCCTCTTCCAGGCGGCGCGGATGGATGTCGGAGATCATCAGCGCGCGGCAACCTTCTTCGGCGCACTTGCGCGCGGCAGCAAAGCCGATGCCGGCGCCGGCCGCTGCGGTGATCAGGACGGATTTGCCAGCGAGCAACTGGTGACCGGGGACGTAGGCGGGAGCTTCTTTCACAGCGCGAACCTCGAAGGGTGGATATGGCCCTATTTATAGGGAGGTCGCAGGGTGGCGGCATCGTCAAAACGGACGGTGCCGCACTGCATCTGCGCACCGCCAGCGCGCAAGGCGTTGCCTGGGCTGGGCGGGTCGATTGCCAGCCATGAGGCAGGCGCTTATGCTCGGCCTCGACGCCTCCCCCGACCTGCAAGATTGATGAAACTCACGGTCTACACCGATTACACGCTGCGCGTGCTGATGTACCTGAGCTTGCGCCATGAGAGCGGCGCGCTCACCACGATCGACGAGATCGCGGCCGCCTACGACATCTCGCGCAGCCACCTGATGAAGATCGTGCATCAGATGGGCGCGGCCGGCCTGCTCGAGACGGTGCGCGGGCGCAGTGGCGGCGTGCGCCTGGCGCGCGACCCCGCGGCGATCTCCATCGGCATGGTGGTGCGGATCGCCGAAGGCGATTTCGCGCTGGTCGAGTGCTTCGAGGCCGGCAAGGAGGATTGCTGCGCGATCGCGCCGGCCTGCAACCTCACCCGCGGGCTGCGCCGTGCGCTCGACGCCTTCATGCTCGAGCTCGATCGGATGACGTTGCGCGACGCGGTCGCGGCACCGAGCGTGGCGGCGTCGCTGCTCGGGATCGACGGCGATCAGCGCCGGATCATCCCGCTCGTGCGTTCGCCCGCGTCGGGCGTCAAGCGCTCACCAGAATGAATCGCCGCCGGGCGCGGCGCGGCGACGACGCGGTGCAGCGCGAGGCCGGCGAGCACGAGCGCCAGCACGATCAGCCCCTTGCCGGCGACCGCCTGTTCATCGACGAGGTAGCTCACGCACAGGCGCTGCCCCTCGTCCTGGTACAACAGGCCGGCAGTGGCCAGCATCCATGCCATGTTGCCGACGAAGAAGGCGGCGATCTCGGGTTCGCTTCGACGCCAGCTCGCGCGCAGCACCACGCCGGACAACCACCACGCGCCGTACTTCGCCCACTGCACGGCGGCATCGAGAAGGCTGAGGTCGAGCATCGAGGGGATCATCCACAACGCGCCCACGCAGCTCGCGAACGCTAGCCCGAGCACGCCGTGGGCGTCGATGCAGCGTGGCAGCCCGGCGGGCAGGCGGTGGTGCGCGAGCACCGCGCCGGCGGCCCAACCGCTGGCCAGCAGCAGCGGCAGCTCCACCAGCATGTGCAGCGCCATGCTGCCCTCGAGCAGCTGGCGCAGGGGCGGCCACAGCAGCAGGAGCGGCAGCGCCGCGAGCAGCCCTGTCGGTACCCGTCGGCTTGCGGTAGTCATGAGCGTCCCGCGCCGGCCAGCGCCATTGCGCGCTCGAGCGCCTGCGGCCAGCGCTCGAGATCGTAGATGCCCTGGACGGTACCGCTGGAATCGATGAGGTGGATGGCCCCGTTATGCACGAAGCCCCCCATCCCGTCCGGCACCGCGACCACGCCGAGCGAGCGCAGCAGGGCGTCCTGCGCCGCCGCATCGACCGGCGTGCCGATCTGCCACAGGTCGGGCTCCTGCCGGTGGGTGATGCCGTAGTCCCGCAAGGCGGCGGGCGTGTCGTGCGCGCGATCGAAGGCGATCGACACCAGACGGATCGGGCTGTCGGTGCCGAAGCGTTCGCGCAGTGCGCGCTGCATTCGGGTGTATTCGGCACCGAGTGCACTGCACACGGTCGGGCAGCGGGTATAGATGAAATCGACCAGGAAGACCTGACCAGGCGATCCCGGCCAGGGCGTCGGCGCCGCTCCGTACGGGCCTGAAAGCTCGACCGGGCGGGCAAGGAGGCGGGCGCCCGCCGCCTCGTCGCGACGCAAGGCCTCGAAGGTCCAGTATTCGAAGCCGCGGGTGAGCTGGCCAACCAGAGCGACGAAGCCCATCAGCAGCGCGAGGGCTGCGAGCAGGGTCGCCACCAGCGCGCGGGGGCGCGCTGCGGCAGCGCTGCTGCGGGCGGCCGGCACTATCCCCGCTCCACGGTGACGCGCCCCTCCTCATCGGCGACGAACTTCGCCGGGCGGCTGAAGAAGCCGAGGAACAGGCTGCGCCCGATCATCCCGGCGACCTCGCGCAGGCGCTCGCGCGCGACGGTCTCGAAGCCGTTCGCGGTGTGGCGGTGCCACAGCGTCATCCAGCGCGCGAAGTGCTCGGGCTCGACGCCCTTGAGCTGCATGTGGGTGGTAAAGACGCTGCCGGAGAAGCTGCGCGTGTCGAGCATCATGGTCGACCAGAACTCGACCATGCGTCCGAGGTGGGTGTCCCAGTGCTCGCCGATCGCCGCGTCGAACACCGGGGCGAGCAAGGGGTCGCGGCGCACGTCGGCGTAGAAGGCATGCACCAGGCGCTGAAGATCGTCACGCGTCAGTGCGTTGGACGCGATCGTGGCGGAGGGGGTGGGCGGGCTGTTGGCGCTCATGTCAGTTCAGGGAAGCGTGGCGAGTTCATCGCCGCCAGAGAAGGGTTGCTTGCGATCCGCGAGCCGGGCCCGCGCCGCGGCCACGGCCTCGGCGTCGATCGGCGCGGCGGCGTTGCCCCAGCTGCTGCGGATGTGGGTGAGCACGGCGGCGATCTCGGCATCGCCCAGCGAGCCGCCGAACGCGGGCATCACACCCTGGTAGACCGTGCCCTTGACCTCGAGCGGGCCACTCACGCCGTGCAGCAGGATGGCGGCGAGCGTGTCGGGTTTGCCGAGCACCCATTCCGAACCGGCCAGGGGCGGGAACACGCCCGGCAGCCCCAGCCCGGTGGCCTGGTGGCAGGCGGCGCACATCGAATTGAAGATGGCGCCGCCATCGACCTTGGCGCCGGCTGCCGGCTTGTCGCCGGCCAGCTCGGCCGCGCTGCGGCCGTCGCCCCAGGTGGCCGGCGCACTGAGGTTCGAATGGGCGATGTAATCGACACCGAACGCGGCAAGCGCCAGCGCGAGCGCGAGGACGAGCCAGGGGATCGGCGTGCGGCCCTCCTCCGGGTCGGGATTCTCGCGACGCTGCTGAGACAGGATTTCGGGCTTGTTCATGGGCGTCCTCGGCCGCTCAGTTCACGTTTGCCGCATCGGCGACCGGATAACTACGGTCGAGCGACTTCAGGTAGCTCACCAGATCGAGCGCCTCCGGGCGGGCGACGACGACCTTGCCCGCCGGGGCGAAGTCGGGCGGCAGGGTCACTACCGTCTCGCCCGCCTCGGCCTGGTCGCGCAGCTCGAACAGGAAGGGATAGGCCGGCATGATGCTGCCCGGCGCGTAGGCGCGCGGCTGGTAGAGATGCCCCAGGTGCCACTGATCGCTCGGCTGGCGAACGCCGATGTTCATCAGGTCCGGGCCGGTGCGCATGGTGCCGAGCAAGGGCGGGTCATCATAGGCGTAGTCGCCCGCTACCGTGGCCCGCCCCCAGGCGCGTTTGGCATCGGGCGCGAACGCCCGGGCACGCGGCTGCTGCGAGTGGCAATACATGCATCCGTGTTGAATGTATTGCGTGCGCCCGCGCAGCTCGGCCGAGGTGTAGGGCTTGAGGCCTTCGACCGGCGGCGTGTCGCGGACCGTCACGTAGGGCAGCACGACCAGGGCGGCGGTGGCGACCGCCAGCGTGGTCAGGCCGCCGAGGATCAAGCGCGTTTCGCTGTGCATCAGATCGCTCCCGGTGCGGAAAGGTAAGCGGACGATTGCTCCGTGCTGCGCTCGCCGCCGATCAGCAGGCGGACGAAGTGCACGGCAAACACCACATGGCTGAGCGCCATCAGCGCGCCGCCCACGCTGCGGCCCTGCAGGTAGGGCAGCGTGATCCGCACCGATTCCATGAACCCGCGGCTCTCGTCGAGCATGGCGCTGCCCTGCAGCCAGCCGCCGATGGTCAGCGACACGAAATAGATTGCGATGCCGGTCGCGGCCAGCCAGAAGTGCAGGCTGATGAGCCGCGGCCACGGCCAGTCGCGGCCGGTGACGCGTGGCACGACGAAATAGATGGCGCCGAAGAAGACCATCGTGACGAAGCCGTACAGGCCGAGATGGGCGTGGGCCACCGTGTAGTGGGTGAAGTGGGTGATGACGTTGACGCTTCGCAGCGCCTCGAACGAGCCCTGCACCGAACTCGCCGCGTACATCAGGCCGCCAAGGCAGATGAACTGCAGCGTTGGCGAATGACGCAGCGCGGCAAGATGGCCCTTGAGCGTCAGGTGCTGGTTCACCGTGAAGGCGACCACCGGCAGGATCATCATCATGCTCTGCACGATCGACAGGGTGACCAGCCAGGCGGGAACCGGGCCACCGACGAGATGGTGACCGCCGACCTGGCCGTAAAAGAAGGCCAGCCCCCAGAAGCCCACCAGCGACAGGTTGTAGGACTGGATCGGCCGGCCGATCAGCTTGGGCAGGAAGTAGTAGATCGAGGCCAGCGCCAGCGGCGTGTAGAACAGGCCGAGCACGTTGTGGCCGAACCACCAGTTCATCGTCGCCGCCTCCACGCCGCGGTGAAGGCCGGGGATGTTGGCGACGAAGAACAGCACCGGAAACCAGAACAGCGCGCACCCCATGTACCAGACCGATACGTAGAGATGGGCGACCTTGCGCCGGAGCAGGGTGAGGATCAGCGGCAGGCCCACGAAGGCACCGCCGGCGACGAAGAGGATGTCGATCTGCCAGGGGATCTCGAGCCACTCCATGCCGTCGCTGACCCCATAGGCGAGGCTGCCCAGCCCGGCGACCAGCGCCGCGTTCCACAGCGCCCCGCCGAGCACCGCATAGCGGGCGCCGACGAGTTCGGTCTTGAGCAGGCGCGGAATGATGAACAGCGCCGTACCCAGGCCGGCCATCGGCGCCCAGCCATAGGCCACGGCGTTGAGGTGCACGGTGCGGATGCGGCCGAAGCTGAGCCAGGCCTCCGACACCAGCCAGTCGGGCGCATGGAGCTTGATCGAGGCGGTGAGCCCCGCCGCCGAGGCCACGAGCAGCCAGACGAAGGCACAACAGTAGAAGAAGAACACCACCGGGGCGGTCGAGGCATCCGCCGCGGCGCGATCGAGCAAATCCTGGCTATCGACCGTGCCACCACCGCCCTCCAAAGCTCGATGTGGCGTCGATGTTTCCGGGTGGCCAATCTCGCCGCGGGCGAAGATCACCTCGCTGCCATCGGCCGTTCGGCTCAGCAAGCGGCTGCGCTGCGACCAGATGAAGAAACCGAGGCCGACGAGCGAGAGCACGAAGGCGGACATCAGTATCGACAAGGTGTTCATGGAGGATTCGCCTGTAAAGCATGGGCCCCGGGGCGCTCGAGTTCTGGCATCGGTTCAGAGGACCATCCGCCGCACGCCCTACCCCAGGCCTGCCAGCGACGCAGCGACCGAATCAGGGAAGGCTTGCCCGCACACCCGGACACCCTCTAAAATCTATATACACGGTAAATCTTTTAGATCGCGTCTGCAAGACCTGTCGGCAAAGCGAACCACCCCTGACCCTGGTCCATTCCCGGTCGGGAAATTCCGGCCCCTGGGGGTCGCCTTCCCATATACATTTCCCGATCGGGAAAACTCACTGGCGCCACGCAGAAACCTGCCCATAATTTCCCGAACGGGAAATGAGGAAAGCCATGACATCCATTCGCTCCCCGCAACGACTCGGCGACGCACTGCGTGCAGCCCGCAAGCAGCTCGGCCTGACCCAGCCTCAGCTGGCGCTGGCAGCGGGCGTGGGCGTGCGCTTCATCGTCGACCTCGAAGCGGGCAAGCCGACCGTGCGGCTGGAGAATGTCCTGCGGGTGATCGATGCGCTGGGGGGAGAGCTCCAGCTGGGCGGTCTGCCCGCAGTGGAAGCCGATCAGGCGAGCGAGGGCAGCGGCCATGACGCATGAGCTGGAGGTCTGGCTGTTTTCCGACCGCGTCGGCACCCTGGCGCTGGTCGATGGGCGCCTCGGCTTTTGCTACACCGCCGGCTGGCTGTCGCGGCCGAACGCTGTCGCCCTGTCGCACTCCCTGCCCCTGCGGACCGAGCCGTTCGACGATCGCACGACGCGCCCCTTCTTTGCCGGCCTGCTGCCGGAAGGGCAGATGCGACGCCTGATCGCGCGGCAATTCCAGGTCTCGGGCCAGAACGACTTCGCCCTGCTCGACCGCATCGGCGGCGAATGCGCCGGGGCCGTGACCTTCCTGGCGCCCGGGCAGAGTCTGCCGACGCCTGAGCAGACCGGCGGGGTCCTATGGCTGAGAGACGAGGACGTCGTCGCGGTCCTGGACGAACTGCCTCGGCGCCCCATGCTGGCGGGCAAGGACGGATTGCGGCTCTCGCTGGCGGGTGCCCAGGACAAGCTGCCGGTTGTGTTCGATGGCACACGCCTCGGCCTGCCTCTCAACGGCACGCCAAGCTCCCACATCCTCAAGCCACCCATCGACGCCGTCGAGGACAGCGTGGTCAACGAAGGATTCTGCATGGCGTTGGCCGAGGCGCTGCAGCTCAAGCCGGCGATGGCGAGCGTCCATGCCGTATTGAATCGCCCCTTCCTGCTGGTCGAACGCTACGACCGTGTGCTGGATGCACAGGGGTGCCGCCAGCGCCTCCACCAGGAAGATTTCTGCCAGGCACTCGGCGTGGTGCCCGAGATGAAGTACCAGAACGAGGGCAGGCCGGATCTTGTCAAGGGGCCTGCGCGACGGCGCATGCTGGAACTGGCGAACTCACTGCCCCGCGCCGCACGTGCGCTCCAATCCGACCGCACGCATGGCTTTGCAGGGAACGGCGTCGTTGAAAGAATCGTCGCCTTGATCGAACAACGCTGCGCGCTGACGCTTCGCAAGCTGAGCGCACCCCTGAGCGCACCCACCTCGCGCGACGGCGACAGTTCCGCGTCCCCGCAGTAAGCGAACGAACCCAGACTCAGCAGACCCATCTGGCGGAAGCCCCGAACGTCGAGGTCGTCTGACGAACGGCCCTGCCACGCGGTCAGCCGCGAAACGGATTGCGCACGGTCAGGCCATCGAGCACCAGACCGTCCTGCAAGTCCTCCGTATAAAGCACTTCGGCGCCGGCGTTCTGCGCCACCGCGCAAATCAGTTCGTCGCGAAGCGATAGCCGATACCGCTCCGCGAGATGCCGCCCAGGTTCATGGATCGTGAGCGTGCGCGGGAGCACCTCGCAGCAGGCCTTCACCGCATCGAGCAGCTCGCGGACCTCGGGCCAGGGCAGCTTCAGCTTGCGCAGGCAGACGGACGCGGCCTCGTTCAGTACCTGCACACTGACCAGGCCACCCTTTGCCAGCAGCGCCTGAACCACCGCCGCAGGCTAGCAGACAGCGAGCGAATTGCCCCATTTGGCGACATGCATGGCTACACCTCAGGCCGATATACAGACAGAACAGAGCGAGTGTCTCCAGGCAAGTGCGAGCCAGGGACAGGAAGGTCGTGCCGGGAAGCTAGGTCCGGATCAGCCCGTGACTGCCGCCAGCATCCGCGACCGCGTCGCCACGATCTTCCACGCCCCGTCCATGCAGCGGCCGTCGTCGTGCATCACGCCCAGCCGGCCGGTCAGACCCGCACCCCTGCGTCTGATGCCACCACTATGGGCGCCGATGGATTCCGAGCGTGGTCCAACTACCCACGCGATGGTGCTGAGCTTGTCGATCTGCCCACGCGGCGAGCCGTTCCAGCAACGCGATGAGATGACCGGCAGCTGGCAGCGCAGGCTTCGCCAGAAGGGGGGCGCGGACAATGCGAGGAAGGGAGGCGGTGTTCATTTCAAGCTCCAGATCGAGAATGACTGCATTGTGGTTATCTGCATTCGCGCACACAATCAGGCAAACTGCGATCCGCCTTTGCGTATTTGCAAAGTCCCAAGAAAGGGCTCGTCATGTCCAATCTCGACTGGAGTGATCTCAAGCACGCGCTCGCGGTGGCCGAGGCGGGCTCGCTCGCGGGCGCAGCGCGCCGACTCGGCGTCAACCACACCACCGTTCTGCGTCGGCTCGATGCGCTGGAAGCGACGCTCGGCACACGCCTCTTCGACCGCAAGCGAAGCGGCTACGAGCCGACCGAAGCCGGGCACGCCGTGCTGGCGCATGCGCGCCGCATGGCCGATCGGGTCAACGAAATCGAACGTCAGATCCTGGGCCGCGATCGCGAACTCACCGGCCTGCTGCGGGTGACGACAGCCTTCGTCATCATGGAACATTTGCTGCCCGCGCCGCTGGCCGACTTCGCCCGCGCCTACCCCGGCATCGAGGTCGAGGTGACCGAGAACGCCTTTCTCGTCGACCTGTCCCGCCAGCGGCCCGAGGTGGTCGGCCAGTCACTGGCGCATCGGGAGGCGGACGTGGCGCTGCGCCTGTCCGGGCAGGTCGCCGAACACCTCGTCGGGCGCAACCTGGGCATGACGCAGTGCCGCGTCTATGCACGTCGGGGCGCGACCGGGCTTCCGCAAAGTGTGCAACCGCTCCAGGAACTGGTGCGCGATGCGCCTTGGGTCGCCTTCGAAAAGGACCAACAGGGCCGGATCTACGACAGCTGGATGCAGTCGCAGATGGCGCAGTCCCGCGTCAGGGTCCGCGTCGACATCTTCAACGCAACGGCTGCCATGCTGCGTACCGGCATTGGTGTCGGCTTGCTCCCCACCTTCATGGAAGCCGGCAATCCCGACCTGGTACCCGTGTCGGACCCGATTCCCGAGTTGGCGGCACCGATCTGGATTCTGACCCACCCCGACCTGCGGCAGACGGCCCGGGTGCGCGCCTTCATGCAGCACGTCGGTGACGCGCTGTCCGAGCAATTGCGCGCGACTTGATCTTTCCGGTCGCGTACGAGCGTCTTCACGCCAGCGCAGGTGGCCTGCGATCGGCCCACGGCGCGGCCTTCTCGAGCTGCGCGGCCAGTGCGATCAGGCGCGCTTCGCCACCATAGGGCGCGGCGAACTGCACGCCGATCGGCAGGCCTTCCGCGCTCCAGTGCAGCGGCACCGACATCGCCGGCAGCCCGGTCATGTTGAACATCGAGGTGAAGGCCGAGGCCAGCACCGCCCTGCGCGCGAAGTTCTCGAAGGGCTGGTCGAGCGAGAGCTCGCCGAGCTTGGGCGGCAGCGCGGCGGTGGTCGGCGACAGGATCAGGTCGTAGCGCGAGAACAGCTCATCGAACACGCGGCCACCCCGATCGAACACCGTGCGCGCGGCGAAGACCTGCTGCGCGGTGTAGGTCTTGGCCTTCTGCATGCTTTGCCAGTCGATCGGCTCGAACTCGTCCTCGCGCGCCTCGCGGCCGATCGCCTTCTCGCGCGCCTGTACGGTGTAGAGCATGCCGCTGGCGGTGACGACGCCCATGCTGCCCGCCATCTCGAGGAAGGGCAGTGCCGACAGGTCGATCGGCTCGACGTGGTGGCCGAGGCTGGTGCACAGCGTGGCCGCCTTGTTGGACGCCTCGATGCACTCCGCGTGCACGCCGGCGCCGAACAGGTTGGCCTGGAACAGGCCGATCCTGAGTCCGCGCGGTGCCTGCTCGAGCGCCGCGAGCAGGTCTGCGGTGGGCGGCAGGGTGCGCGCGCCGGGCTCGGCGCCCTGGCTGAGCTGCATCAGCAGCGCGGTATCGCGCACGCTGCGGCTGATCACGTTGTGCACCGACAGGCCGAGCCAGCCTTCGAGTGACTTCGGCCCCATCGGGATGAGGCCGCGGCTGGGCTTGAGACCGAACAGGCCGCAGTGCGAGGCCGGGATGCGGATCGAGCCGCCGCCGTCGCTGGCATGGGCCGCCGGCAGCACGCCCGCGGCCACCGCCGCCGAGGCGCCGCCCGAGGAACCGCCGGAGCTGCGCTCCAGATCCCAGGGATTGCGGGTGGCGCCGAACAGGCGCGATTCGGTGGAGGCGGTCTGGCCGAACTCGGGCGAGGCGAACTTGGCGAAGATGTTGAGGCCCGCCGCCTGGTAGCGCTGCACCAGGGTGGAGTCGTGGTCGGCGACGGCGTCCTTGAAGAAGGCGCAGCCGTTGGTGGTGACCGTGCCCTTGAGGGCGATGCCGAGGTCCTTGAGCGCGAACGGCACACCGGACAAGGCCGGGCGCGCCGCGCGCTCGGCCTGCCCGGCCGCATCCAGCGCCCGGGCGGACTCTCGGGCGAGATCGAAGTGCGGCACGGTCACGGCGTTGATCGCCGCGTAGGCCTCGGCACGCGCGATCGCCGCCTCGAGCACCTCGCTCGGCTTGACGTCGCCGCGGCGGATGCGCAGGGCGATCTCGGTCGCATCCCAGCGTTCGTACTCGGGCAGTGGCAGAGCCGCAGGCGTGGCGGCCGCAGCAGTACCCGCGGCACCAGCCGCTTTGGCCCCACCCAGACCCACAGCCGCCGCGCCACCGAGCGCTGCACCCGCCTTCAGGAAATCACGACGCCCCTGCTCCACCGCCTGCTCGCTCATGTCAGGTTCCCCATACCTTCTGCGCAGGCACGGCCTGCTTCATCAGTTCATCGACCATGGCCCCGGCTTCCTGCACCGTCAGCCGCGCGCCCTTGTCCTTCTGCGGACCGGTGCGCCAGCCGTCGCAAACCGAGATGCGACCGCCCTGGCTTTCGAACACCTGGCCGGTGACGTGCGAGGACTGTTCGCTGCCCAGCCAGACCACCAGCGGGGCCACGTTCTCCGCCGCCCAGGCGTCGAAGCCGCTCTCGGGCGCCTTGACCACGTCGGGCATCGCGCTCTCGGTCATCGAGGTGCGCGCGGCCGGGGCGAGCGCGTTGGCGGTCACGCCGTAGCGCGCCAGCTCGGAAGCCTGCACCAGCGTGAGCGCGGCGATGCCGCCCTTGGCGGCGGAATAGTTCGACTGCCCGACCGAGCCCTGCAAGCCGGCGCCGGAGCTGGTGTTGATGATGCGTGCGGCGATCTTGTTGCCGGCCTTGGCCTGGTCGCGCCAGCGCTTGCCGAGGATGTTGGCGAGGCAGAAGTGGCCCTTCAGATGCACCCGCATGACCTGGTCCCAGTCGTCTTCCGACAGGCTGATGAACATGCGATCGCGCAGGATGCCGGCGTTGTTGACCACCACATGCACCTCGCCGAAGGCCGCCACGGCGGCGTCGACGATCTGCTGCGCGGTGTCGATGCGGGTGATGTCGTCGGCGTTGGCGAGCGCCTTGCCGCCTGCCGCGGTGATCTCGGCCACGACGGCGTCGGCGGCTTCCTTGCGGATGTCGTTGACCACCACGTTGGCGCCCTCGGCCGCGAAGGCCAGTGCATAGGCGCGGCCCAGGCCGCCGCCGGCGCCGGTGATGATGACGGTGCGTCCTTCACAAATTCCCATGTCGATCCCTTCTCTCACAGCCGTTCAATGATGGTGACGTTGGCTTGGCCGCCGCCTTCGCACATGGTCTGCAGACCATAGCGGCCGCCGCTGCGCTCCAGCTCGTGCAACAGCGCGGTCATCAGGCGGGCGCCGGTGGCGCCGAGCGGATGGCCGAGCGCGATCGCGCCGCCGTTCGGGTTCATGCGCGCGGGGTCGTAGTCGAGCTCCTTCTGCCACGCCATGACCACCGAGGCGAAGGCCTCGTTGATCTCGACCACGTCGATGTCGCTCATGCGCATGCCGGCCTTCTTGAGCGCGCCGCGGGTGGCGGGGATCGGCGCGGTGAGGTGCCAGATCGGGTCGTCGCCCATCACCGACAGGTGGTGGATGCGCGCGCGCGGCGTCAGGTTGTAGCGCTTGAGCGCGGCCTCGGACACCACCAGCAGCGCGGCTGAGGCGTCGCAGGTCTGGCTCGACACCGCGGCGGTGATCGACGGGTACTCGGGGCCGACCGGCTCCAGCTCGGCCATCTTCTCGAGCGTGGACACGCGCGGCGTCTCGTCCTTCGTCACGCCCTCGAGGCCGACGATCTCGCGTTCGAAGCGGCCCTCGGCGATCGCGGCCAGCGCGCGGCGGTGGCTCTCGAGCGCATAGACCTCCATGTCGCGGCGGCTGCACTGCCAGTGGTCGGCGATGCGCTGCGCGGAATAGAACTGGTTCACCGGCTGGTCGCCGAAGCGCGCCTTCCAGCCCTTGCTGCCCGAGAACGGGTCGGGAAAGCCGAGCGGCTGGCCGGCGAGCATGGCCGACGAGATCGGGATCTGGGTCATCGTCTGCACGCCGCCCACCGCGACCACGTCCTGGGTGCCGCTCATCACCGCCTGGGCGGCGAAGTGCACCGCCTGCTGCGAGGAGCCGCACTGGCGGTCCACCGTGGTGCCGGGCACGTTCAGCGGCAGGCCGGCGGCCAGCCACGCGGTGCGCGCGATGTCGCCAGCCTGCGAGCCGATGGTGTCGACGCAGCCGAAGATCACGTCGTCGTATTCATCGGCGGGAATGGCGTTGCGCTCGACCAGCGCCTTGAGGACATGCGCACCGAGGTCGATCGCATGCACGTGGGACAGACCACCCTTGCGCTTGCCGGTGGGGCTGCGCAGGGCATCGACGATATAGGCTTGATTGGAGGCTTGCGCCATCTTCATTCCTCGAAAGTATGGCCGGGGCCGAGGGCCGCACCCTCGACCAGGATGGCATCGGCGACGCGCGCCTTGTGGAAACCGCGGTCGCCCCAGGACGCATCGAGCGCCCAGGCGCGCTTCATGAACATCTGCAGATCGACTTCCCAGGTGTAGCCCATCGCGCCATGCACCTGGATGCCGTTGCGTGCGGCCAGCCAGGCGGCCTCGCCGCAGGCGAGCTTGGCGTGCGAGACGCGCGCATCGGCACCGGCCTCGCCGTGGGCGAGCGCGTAGGCAGCGCGGTACAGCACCGGCTTGGCGAACTCGATCTTCGTCGCGACGTCGGCGAGGTGGTGCTTGACCGCCTGGAAGCTGCCGATCGGCTTGCCGAACTGCTTGCGCTGGGCGACGTAGTCGACCGACAGGTCGAGCATGCGCTGCGCCAGGCCGTGCAGCTGCCCGGCGGCCGACAGCACGCCGCGGTTGAGCGTCTGCGCCCACAGCGCGCGGCCGGTCTCGCCGTCGGCGATCAGGGTGGCGGCGGCCGGCGTCCAGCGCACGCGCGCCAGGCGGCGCGACAGGTCGATGCTGGGGTTGGCCTCGACCTCGACCTGCTCGCGCGGTACGGCATGCACCGCGTCGCCGTCGGCGAGCAGCAGCAGGTTGGCCGGGTTGGCGTCGGCCACCAGCGGGTTGACCGGATGACCAACCGCGATGCGGATGCTGCCCTCGGCGATGCGGGCGAGCCATTCCTCGCGCGACGCGGTACCGGCCGGCAGCGCGGTGATGAGGCCGGCGGCGACGTAGGCGGCATCCGCAAGCGAATCCGGCAGGGCGTAGTAGCCGAGCTCCTGCGTCATCAGCGCCCAGGCGACGTCGTCCATGCCCAGGCCGCCGCAATCCTCGGGCACCGACAGCGCAGTCAGGCCCTGCTCGGCGATGTTCTTGCGCAGCTCGGGCGAGCGGCCGGTGTCGGTGTCCCAGATCTCGCGCAGCCGCTCGGGGGCGGCCTCGGTCATCAGGAAGCGGCTCACCGCCTCGCGGAAGGTGAGCTGGTCGTCGGTGAAGGTGAAGTCCATGGCGGCCCCTTCCTTATTTCGGCAGGCCGAGCATGCGCTCGGCGATGATGTTGCGCTGGATCTCGTTGGTGCCGGCGTAGATCGGCCCGGCCTGGGCGAACAGGAAGCCGTCCAGCCAGCGTGCGGCCTCGACCACCTCCGGGGCGTCGCCGGTGAGCTCGGCGAAGGGGCCGAGGATGCGCATCGCGGTCTCGTGCATCTTCAGGTCGAGCTCGGACCAGTAGATCTTGTTGGTGCTGGCCTCGGCGCCGATGCGGGCGCCCTTCGCCAGGCGGCCGACGGTGTGGTAGGCCGACAGCGCGTAGGCCTCGGTGCCGGTCCAGGCCTCGATGACCGCGTCGCGGATGCTCGGGTCGCGGTCGGCAAGCTCGCGGTTCGCCTTGTAGAGCTCGACCAGCTTGCGCGCCGTGTACTGGAAGCGCGCCGGCGAGCGCAGCAGCAGGCCGCGCTCGAATCCGGCGGTGGCCATCGCCACGTGCCAGCCCTGGCCCTCGTCACCGATGCGGTTCTCCACCGGCACCTTGACGTCGTCGAAGAAGATCTCGGCGAAGGCCTGCTTGCCGTTGAGCGCCTGGATCGGGCGGATGGTCACGCCCGGCGCGTCCAGCGGCACCGCGAGGTAGGACAGGCCGTGGTGGCGGCTCGAGCCCGGATCGCTGCGGAACAGGCCGAACAGCCAGTCGGCGAAGCTCGCCCGCGTCGACCAGGTCTTCTGGCCATTGACCACGTAATGCGTGCCGTCGGCCGACAGGATGGCCTTGCTGGTGATCGCCGCCATGTCGGAGCCGGCATTGGGCTCGGACCAGCCCTGCGCCCACATGTCCTCGCTCGAGGCCATGCGCGGCAGGAAGCGCGCCTTCTGCTCCTCGGTGCCGAACTCGATCAGCGTCGGGCCGAGCAGCAGCTGGCCGTTCTGGTTCACCCGCATCGGTGCGCCGGCGCCGTAGTACTCCTCCTCGAAGATCAGCCATTCGATGAGGTCGCAGCCGCGGCCGCCCAGGGCTTCGGGCCAGATCACCATCGACAGGCGCGCGTCGAACAGCTTGCGCTCCCATTCGCGGTGCTGCTCGAAGCCCTCGCGGGTGTCGTAGCTGGCCAGCGGCTCGCGCGGCAGGTTGGCCGCGAGCCAGGCGCGCACTTCCTCGCGGAAGGCCTTCTGCCGGGGGGTATAGGCGAGATCCATGGTGTCCTCAGAACTTGGCTTCGCGTTTCTCGACAAAGGCGCGGCGGGTTTCCGCCGAGTCGGGGCTGGTGTAGGCCTGCAGCGTGAAGCCCTGCTCCCAGCGGTACTTGTCTTCCAGGTTGCCGTCCTCGATGCCGTTCAGCGCCTCCTTGGCGATGCGGATCATGGCCGGGCTCTTCTCGGCGATCTTGCGGGCAATCTCGAGCGCGGCGCCGCGCAGCTCGGCCTTGGTCACGACGCGCTCGATGAAGCCGTAGCGCTCGGCTTCCCTGGCGCCGATCTTCTCGCCGGTGAAGAACAGGTAGCGCACCTTCTGCACCGGGAACAGGCGCTGCAGGTGGGCGCCGCCACCCATGGCGCCGCGATCGACCTCGGGCAGCGCGAAGGTCGCGCAGTCGGAGGTGACCACGATGTCCGCCGCGCCGGTGATGCCGATGCCGCCGCCGAGCACGAAGCCGTGCACCGCGACGATGACCGGCACCGGGTTGCGGTGCACCGCCTTGAAGGTGGCGTAGTTGCCGCCGTTGACCGCGACGATGCGTTCGGGGTGAGCGTCGAGCTCCTTGATGTCCACGCCGGCGCAGAAGCCGCGGCCCTCGGCGCGGATCACGATCACGCGCACTTCGGGGTCGTGGCCGAGTTCGTCGATGCGGCGCGCGAGCGCGAACCACTCGCTGCTGTCGAGCGCATTGACCGGCGGCTTGTTGATGACGAGTTCGGCAATGCCGCCCTCGATGATGGTCTGGAAGGCCTGGCTCACGTTATCGGGCTCCGTTGGGTCTCTTGTCGGGTCTGGGGTTGCGGTGGGGCGCGGGCTGCGCGCTCAGGCGACGGCCGCGGTCTCTTTGCAGGGTTCGGTGCCACGCGCGTCGTCGAGGCGGGCGTACAGCGCGGCGAGGCAGGCCTCGGCTTCGGCGGCGATACCGTGGATGACGTCCTCGCAGCTCTCGAGCTTGCCGATCGCCGCCGCCACCTGGCCGCTGGGCAGGATGCCTTCGTCAGGGAAGCCGTCCACCATCGAGCGCTGCAGCAGCACCGGCTGGTTGGCCGACATCACCGTCTGCGACACCGCGCCCGGGTCCTCCTTGAGTGCCTGGCGGAACACGCCGAGCATGTGGCCGAGGCTCATGCCGGTCTGCTGCTTCCAGTGCCAGGCGCTCCTGAGCGCGATCAGCAGCCGGCCCATCGGGCTGGCGCCCTCGAGCTTGTTGATGAAGGGGTTCTCGATCATGCGGTGGCGCATGCCATCGACCGCGAGCGTGACCCGCACCTTCTGCGGGTCGTCGACCTTGACGTAACGGTCGAGCGTGGCCGGCGGCGTCGGCGAGTCGGTGGTCATCAGGAAGCGCGTGCCCATGGCGATGCCCGCCGCACCCGCAGCCAGCGCCGCGGCCAGCCCGCGTCCGGTGGAGTAGCCACCGGCGGCGATCACCGGCACCTTCACCGCCGCCAGCACCTGCGGCAGCAGGATGGTGGTGGGCACGCCGCCGGTGTGGCCACCACCCTCGCCGCCCTGGATGGTGATCATGTCGGCGCCGAGCTCGACCGCCTTCACCGCGTGCTTCAACGCGCCCACGGTGGGGATGCACAGCACGCCGGCTTCCTTGAAGCGGGCGATGGTCTTCTTGTCCGGTCCGCGGCCGTAGCTCACCGCGCGCAGCTTGTACTGGATCGCCAGGTCGACGCACTGCGCGGCGTTCTCCTGGAACATGTGGAAGTTGAGGCCGAAGTTGCTGCCACCGGTGGCGGCGATGACCTTCTGGATCTCGCCTTCGATCTTGTCGGCGTCGATGGTGGCGCCGGCCAGGAAACCGAAGCCGCCCGCCTTGGTGGTGGCGATGACCAGGTTGGCATCCGCCACCCAGCCCATCGCGGTCTGGATGACGGGGTAGCGGCAGCCGAGGCGCTCGGTGAGCGGCGTGCGCAGCAGCGCGGAGAAATCGGGATTCATGGCGGAGTGACTCATGCCTTGCGCTCACCGGCGGCCTGCTTGTTGGCGCTGGCCATGGCTTTCGCGTCATAGCCGCCGAGCTTGTCGCCCGACAGCAGTTCGTTGTGGGTGTGGGCGAAGTGGTGCCAGGCGAACACCGCGTCCATCGCGGTGCGCTTGCCCTGCAGGTCCTCGACGTGGTTGATCGCCTGCTTCGTCAGCGCCAGGCCCATGCGCGGCTGCCTGGCGATGCGCGCGGCGAGCGCGTAGGTCTCGGCCTCGAGCTGTTCGCGCGCCACCACCCGGTTGACCATGCCCATCTGGTACGCGCGCTCGGCCCCCATGCGGTCGCCGGTCATGAGGAATTCCTTGGCGATGCGCGGGTTGAGCTCGTAGGGGTGGGCGAAGTACTCCACGCCCGGGATGCCCATGCGCACGACCGGGTCCTGGAAGAAGGCGTCGTCGCTGGCGACGATCAGGTCGCACACCCACGCCAGCATCAGCCCGCCGGCGACACAGGCGCCCTGCACCATGGCGACGGTCGGCTTGGGCAGGTCGCGCCAGCGCCGGCACATGTTCAGGTACACCTCCTGCTCGCGCACGTAGAGGTACTCGCCGCCCGGCTTGTTGGTGTGGTCCCACCACAGGTGCACACGATCGAAGGGCTTGTTGATGTCGCGCCCCGGCGTACCGATGTCGTGGCCGGCGGAAAAGTGCTTGCCATCACCACGCAGCACGATGACCTTGACCGCGTCGTCATCCACCGCACGGCGGAAGGCGGCGTCCAGCGCATAGGTCATCTGCGAGTTCTGCGCGTTGTTGAACTCGGTACGGCTCATCGTCACCGTGGCGATGCCGTCGGCCACGGCGTAGTGCACCGGGCTGTCGGTCTCGTACACCGCGTTGTCGGGGCGGGTGACGAAGTTCTGGTCGGGGGCGCTCATCTCTGCTTCTTCCTTTGCGGCCTCAGGCTGCAGTGCGGATGCCGGGCGGATTGCCCTTGATCTGCGCGCCACGCAGGTCGTGCGGGTCGAGGCGGCGGATGATGGCGAGCTGCTCGGCGGTCGGATGCGGGGTCTCGCCCAGCTCCGGCGCCTTCAGCAGCGGGAAGCCGGTCTTCTCCTGCACCTCCTCGAAGGACACCCCCGGGTGCAACGAACGCACGCGGATGGCGTGATCCGGGCCTTCGAAGTCCATCACGCACAGATCGGTCACGATGCGGCGGATGTCCATGAGGTCCTGGCGCATGCCGGGCTGCCAGCGCGCCGGGTTGAAGCCGACACCCGACACCATGTCCACCTCGCCTTCGACGAAGACGCGCTTGTTGTGGCTTGGAACGAAGAAGGAATTGATGTGGTTGATGCTGTTGCCGGGCAGGCCGCGCACGCCGAGGATCGCGGCCTTGGGCCTGCGGTAGTCGCCCACGACGGACAGGTTGGTCTGGCCGAAGCGGTCGATCTGGGTGGGGCCGATCATGGCGTGGCGGCGGCCACCCCAGACGCATTCGAAGACGCGCTCGAAGGGCATGTAGCCACTGTACTTCGGCACGTAGTCGCCGCGCGGGCCAACCGGGATCGGCTCCTCGACCAGATAGCACTCGCTGTCGGTCATCAGCAGTTCGGGGGTATGGGTCAGCTTGGCCAGGCTGGCACCCAGGCGCGGGATCACGCCGAGTCCGGAAGCCAGCACTTCGCCATTACCGCGCCAGGATTCGGAGGCCGCGACGATCATCAGTTCGGCCAGGGTGAAATCCGTGTTGTCGCTCATTGCACTCACACTCCTCAAAACACCGGCAGGGGCAGCTTGCCCATGCGCTCGATGCCGCCGTTCTTGTCCTGGTAGGCGGCCTCGCCCGGGGTGACGAACTCGTCCATGTAAGCCTGCCAGCCGCCCTCTTCCGCCGCGCTGGCGACGTAGCGCTTGAAGTGGCTCATGTCCCAGCCGTACTCGGGCGCGCAGGTGGTCGGGTGGGCGCCGCAGGGCGCATGCACCACGCCCTTCACCAGATAGCGCTCGAAGGTGTTGAAGCGGGCCTGGTCGGCGCTGAGCGCCAGGCGCTCCTCGACGCGCTCGGCCGACACGTAGCAGGCGTCCGCCGCACGTGCGACGAGGTGGTCGAAATACGGGTCGCCGCCATGGATCAGCGTGTTGCCAAGGTGATCCGCTACATTGACGTGCAGCAACGCCACATCGAGCTTGAGTGCCGGCATCGCGAGCATCACCTCGCCGTCGCAGTAGGGCGACTGGATGGTCTTGAGCTCGGGGTTGAGCCGGGTGATGTCGGTGGCGAGACCGCAGCGCGTCGGCAGGAAGGGCAGGCGCATGCCGGCGGCCCGCAGGCCCCACTGCCACATGCCCTCGTCCAGCTCCATCAGCTCGAGCGCGCCCGACTCGCGCACCTTGCGATACCAGGGCTCGAGCGGAATGGCATCCAGCGTGGCGAAGCCGAAGATCAGCTTCCTGACCTTGCCGGCGGCGCACAGCATGCCGACGTCCGGGCCTCCATAGGACACCACGGTGAGATCCTTGACGTCCGAGCGCAGGATCTCGCGCACGATCGCCATCGGCTTGCGCCGCGGGCCCCAGCCGCCGAACCCGATGGTCATGCCATCGCGCAATTGGCCGACTACGTCGGCCGTCGTCATGAGTTTGTTCATGGATTTTTTCCTGTTGCCGGCCGCGCTCAGGCGGCCTGTTCCTGCTGACCCACGCCGAAGTCGTGGCCCCAGATGCTGACGCGGGTGAATTCGAAGGCGTTGTGGCGTTCCCAGTCACACTGCAGCCCACCGTAGCCGTACTCGAGGTCGAAGCCCGAGGGGGTCTTCATGTAGAAGGAGATCATGCGGTCGTTGAGGTGCTGGCCCAGGGTGGCCGACAGCGGCACCTTGTGCGCGATGCGGCGGTCGTGGGCGCGACCGACCTCGGTCATCGAGTCGACCTCGACCATCACATGCACGCATCCGCTCGGCACCGGGTACTCGGCGATCGCCAGGCTGTGGTGGCGGGCGTTGTTGCAGTGCAGGAAGTGGATGCGCACCGGCGGCGCAGCCGGATCGGGACGGAAGTTGAAGATGTCCGACAGGCCGAAACCGAGCACGTCGCGGAAGAAGGCCGCGGTGGCGTCGAAGTTGGGCGCCGGCATCACGGTGTGGCCCAGGCCCATGTCGCCGGTGAGGAAGCGCGGCACGCCCTGCGGCGACAAGAAGGGCTGGCAGTCCGACAGATGGCCCCAGCACAGCTCGTGGCGGTTGCCCGAGGGGTCGGTCACCACCGCGATCGCCTGCATGCCGTGCTGGGCGACGGTGGCGGCATCGGCGAGCTCGTAGCCCACGCCCTTGGCGTCGAGTTCGGCGAGCGCAGCCTTGAAGGCGCCCTCGCCCGCCAGCTCCCAGCCGGATGCCACGTAGCGGCGCTCGGCGCCCTGCACCACCAGGATGCGGAAGGGGCGCTCGTCCATCTTGATGTACAGACCGCCGCCAGGCGCGGTCGAGGTCATCATGCCGAGCACCTCCTCGGCGTAATGCTTCCATTCGGCGAGGTCGTCGATCTGGGCGACGAAGTAGGCCAAACCGCGGATGTCGATCATTGCTGCCCCCAAAGATTGGTCGGATACGTGGGGGCATTGTGCGAACAGGCGGCCGCGCGATCATCGTCCGTTGAGACTACGAAAAACGGACGCCCGAAGGTGACGGGCCCAAGCCTCCGCACGAGGTGTCAAGCGTGCTCGCTGCAGGTGAGCTGGCAGGCGAAGGATTCAACTTTGGGTCGTCTCAGAAAACGGAACAAAGCACGTCAAGCCGATTGCATTGGCCACCGCATCGTTCTTCTGGTAGGCGAGCGTCTTGCCGCCGGCCGCGGTGGTGGTGGTGACGTAGAAGGGGCCAGCTCACGAAACGGAAAAATCGTATGGTAGTGGCGTGGCCTTGTACGGCAATCTGCCGTATCATTTCAGCAGGAGGACAAGACGATGCCCACAACCACTTCTACCGCCCGCCTCGAAGCGCGGATCAGCACCGATCTGCATTCGATGCTCAAGCGCGCCGCCGAACTTCAGGGGCGCACCATGACCGATTTCGTGGTCGCTGCCGTCCAGGACGCCGCGCAACGCGCCATCGAGCAAGCCGAGGTCATCCGCCTGTCGCTGGCCGATCAGGAGTGCTTTGCACAAGCGTTGCTGTCGCCGCCGCAACCGGCCCCGGCCTTGGAACGCGCTTTCGCCCGTCGCCGCAAGCTCTTGCGTCCTGAATGAGCAGCGCACCGTTCCGGCTCACGCCGCTCGATGCAGCGCACGTTCGCGCGGCGTTCAACTGCGGTTCCGAACCGCTTGAGCGTTACCTGCGGGAACAAGCCACCCAAGATGTTCGCCGCCGTGTGGCTGCCTGCTTCGTGGCGTTGGCGGAAGGGCAGCGCATCGCGGGCTACTACACGTTGGCGTCGGCAAGCCTGCTGCTGGCCGATCTTCCCGCCAGCGTCGGCAAGAAGCTGCCGCGCTATCCGACCGTCCCAGCGGTTCGGATGGGCCGCTTGGCCGTCGATCAGGTTTTCAAAGGGCGAGGGCTGGGCGGCGCACTGCTGGCCGATGCGCTTGATCGTGCTGTCCGTTCCGAGATTGCCGCCTATGCTTTGATGGTGGATGCGAAGGACGAGGCGGCAGCGGCCTTCTATCGACATCATGGCTTCATCGCTTTGCCCGACTCACCGTTCACGCTCTTCCTGCCGCTGGGAACGGTGGAGGCGTCTCGTAAAACGGAAAATAAAGCGCGCTAAGCCGTTGGCATTCGTGCAGGTCAGGTTGGGCTAAGACCGTCATCGCCAACGAGGCACGTACGCACGCGATCGAAGCCGACCTGGCGGCATTCCGTGCAATGCTCACCGCGGCCCTGCGCCAGCTGCACGAGGGCAACATTGCCCGCTACCGGCTGCGGCGCTCGGAATTCACGGCTTGGCAACAGGCGCAGGACCAGCGTCGATCGGCCGAGGACAACCAAGACTCCAATTAGCCCTCTCCGGCCGAGGCAGCAAAAAAACGGCCGCGAACCCTTGGGGGGAGGCGGCCTCGAAAAGAGGAGGGACAACCATGCAACGAAACTGCAGGTACTACGACTACGCACTACAGGAACAACTGCACATCAGGCACCGCGGGACGGCGGCGCCTCACATGTAGAGGATCACGAGGTCGTTGATGACGGACGGCCGCTCGCTGCCGACGACATGGGTGACGATCTCCATCGTCAGCTGCATGCCCTTGGGCAGCTTCTCCACCGACTTGACCCGCGAGCGCGCGTGGATGCGCGATCCGGCCGGCACCGGCGCCGGGAAGCGCAGACGGTCGGAGCCGTAATTGACCATGTTGGTGAAGCCGACGACCTCGAACGCGAGCGGGATGCGTAGCCGCGACTGCAGCACCTGCACCAGCGCGCCGTGCGCGATCGTGCCGCCGAAGGGGCTCTGCTTGCGGGCCCGCTCGGGATCGGTGTGGATCCAGTAGTCGTCGCCCGACAGCCTGGCGAACTCGTCGATCAGCGCCTGGTCGACGACGATCTGGTTGCTCCAGTCCGAGTAGGTCTCGCTGACCAGCGACTTCATCGCCGCCTCGTCGTCGAAACGCACCTGGCGCTTCGTGGCTGCCGGCTCGGCGCTCGCCTGGGTCTCGGCGGCCGCGGCGAGCGCGGCCGGGGTGCTGTCGATGCGGGACGGGAGATCCCTGTCCGCCGCGGTGAAGCGCAGCAGCGCCGTGCCGTCCGACTTCACCGTGTCGAACACCGGCTTCACCCGCATGCCGACCTTGATCTCACCTTCATCCACGCCGATCAGCGTGGTGTTGATGCGCACGCCCTCGTCGAGCTCGACCACCGCCATCTTCTGCGGCATCTCGTCGGCGAAGTCGGGCAGCGTCGGGACACGGGTCAGGGTGTAGGTGTAGAGCGTGCCGGTGCCCTTGACCTCCTTCCACTCGAGGTCCTGCGACCAGCACTTGTCGCAGTGACGGCGCGGGAAGAAGACCCAGTGACCGCAGGACTTGCAGTGCGGCAGGGTCAGGCGGCCTTCCTTGAGGCCGTTCCAGTACGGCGCCGAGATCCCGGTCGGTGTCGGCAGCGGTTTGTTGGTCGACATGCTCGTCATGCTCCCTGGAGAATCAGTGCGCCCTGCTCGCTCATCACGCCACCGGTGCCCGAGACGAACACGGTGTCGCAGCGCTTGAGCTGGCGCTCGCCGGCGCGGCCGGAAATCTGGTGGAAGGCCTCGATGACCTGCGACATGCCGCCCGCGGTGCCGCTCTGGCCGAAGCTGAGCTGGCCGCCATGGGTGTTCATCGGGAAGTTGCCCTTGTAGGTCAGGTCGTGCTCGCGCACCCAGCGCATGCCCTCGCCCTTGGGCGCGAAGCCGGCATCTTCCAGCGTCAGCAGCACGGTGATCGTGTAGCAGTCGTAGATCTGCGCGGCGTGGATGTCGCTGCGCTGGATGCCCGCCATCGCGAAGGCGCGCTCGGCCGCAGGGCCGATCGGGGTGTCGGTCATCTCGGTCGCGTAGGTCGGCGACTTGAAGTACAGGTGCTCGCCGAAACCGGTGATGCAGGCGCCGCGGTTCTTCGCGCGCGCTGCCACTTCCTTGGAGGCCACGATCACGGCGGCACCGCCGGCGACCGGCATCACGATCTCGAGCACGCGCAGCGGCTCGGCGACCATCTTGCTGGCCAGCACGTCCTCGATGGAGAGCGGCTTGCCGAAGAAGCTGGCGTCCGGGTTGGCGAGCGCGTTGGTGCGCTGGTCGACCGCGATCTTGGCCATCGCCACCGGGTCGTAGCCGTACTTGGCCGCGTAGCGCTGGGCGATCATCGCGTAGCCGGTGTTCTGGCCCATGTGGCCGTAGGGCAGGTCGAACTCGGCCTCGGGCGCGCCGAAGGCCGTGCTGTGGCCACCGAAGCGCATCGCGCGGGCCATCCAGCTCGGGTCCTCGTCCGGCCCGAAGGGCGCCATGCGCGCGGGAATCACGCACAGCACGGCCTGGCACAGGCCCATCTCGACCGCCATCGCCGCGCGCCACACCGCCGCCACCGACGAGCAGCCGCCCAGGTCGACGACCTCGGCGAAGTTGAGCGACAGGCCGAGGTACTCGGCCGCCATCGCCGGCACGAAGACCTGCGCCTCGTGGAACTGCGGGCCATGGATCACCAGGCCGTCGATGTCCGAGGCCTTGAGCCCGGCATCGGCCAGCGCCAGGCCGGCCAGGTCGGCCACCTGCTCCAGATGGAACATCCGCGGCGCGGTCGCGTACTTCTCCGGCTTGTACTGCGCGGCGCCGACGATTGCTGCGTTTCCTTTCAGACCCATGCTCCCTTACCTCGCTGGTGCGGGCACCGCCCGCTCTGTAGTGCGGACAAAGATGCCACACGCGCCGCGGCCGGCAATCGTTCAAATCGACTAGGCGGAGCGGGGGAGACCCTCCGGACGGACGATTCGGCGCGCGCCCGCGCGCCCGATGATGCGCAGGTCATCCCCACCATGCGGGCGGTCGCGCCCGAAGGAGTCCCCCATGCGCCGCTTCCGGCAAACAACGATGCTCATCGCGCTCGCGGCCGCCGGCGCCCTCGCCGCGCAGGCCGTGGCGATCGCTGCCGCGCCACCCTCCCCGTCCGCCGCCGTCGCCGGCGAATGGCCACGGCACGGCCTCGACGCCGCCGAAACCCGCTTCAGCCCGCTGTCGGCGATCGACACCGCCAACGTCGGGCGCCTGGGCCTGGCCTGGCACTTCCGCTTCGACCGCTCGCGCGGGGTCGAGGCGACGCCGATCATGGTCGACGGCACGCTCTTCGTCACCGGGCCGTGGGGCGTGGTGTATGCGCTCGACGCGCGCAGCGGCCGGCTCAAGTGGCAGCACGACCCCGAGGTGCCGGCCGGCAAGGGCATGCACGCCTGCTGCGACGTGGTCAATCGCGGCGTGGCGGTCGAGGATGGCCGCGTCTTCGTCGCCACCATCGACGGTCGCCTGCAGGCGCTGGACGCCCACGACGGCCGCCTGCTGTGGTCGACGCGGACCTTCGACGCCGCCCTGCCCTACACCATCACCGGCGCACCGCGGGTCGCGCGCGGTCTGGTGGTGATCGGCAACGGCGGCGCCGAGTACGGCGTGCGCGGCTTCGTCTCGGCCTATGACGCGCAGACGGGCGCGCTGCGCTGGCGCTTCCACACCGTGCCCGGCAACCCGGCGGACGGCCCCGACGGGGCAGCCTCGGACCACGCGCTGGAGTCGCTCGCGCGGCCGACCTGGACGGGCGAATGGTGGCGCCAGGGCGGTGGCGGCACGGTGTGGGATTCGATGGCCTGGGACCCCGAGCTCGACCTGCTCTACTTCGGCGTCGGCAACGGCTCGCCGCACGACCGCGACCTGCGCAGCCCGGGCGGCGGCGACAACCTCTTCCTGTCCTCGATCGTCGCGGTGCGCCGCGCCACCGGGGAATACGTGTGGCACTACCAGACCACGCCGGGCGACAGCTGGGACTACACCGCCACCCAACACATGATCCTCACCGACCTGGCGGTGGACGGGCGAACCCGCAAGGTGCTGATGCAGGCGCCCAAGAACGGCTTCTTCTACGTGCTCGATCGCGCCAGCGGCGAACTGCTGTCCGCCGACAAGTACGTGGCGGTCAATTGGGCGAGCCATGTCGCCCCCGAGACGGGCCGCCCGGTGGAGACCGAAGGCGCGCGCTATCCCGCAGGCCAGCCCTTCCTCGTCCAGCCCTCGCAGCTGGGTGGCCACAACTGGCAGCCGATGGCCTGGAGCCCGGCGACCGGCCTGGTCTATATCCCGGCGCAGGAGAACACCGGTTTCATGATGAAGGAGCCGGCGTTCCGCCACGAGCCCGAGCACTGGAACACCGGCGTGCTCAATCCGCCGATGCCGCCCGACCCCGCCGTGCTCGCGCAGGCCCGGGCCTCGATGCGCGGCCACCTGCTGGCCTGGGATCCGGTACGTCGCACCGCCGCCTGGCACACGCCGCATGCCGGCTCGTGGAATGGCGGCGTGCTGGCGACTGCCGGCGGCATGGTGTTCCAGGGCGTCGGCGGCGAGGGCCTGGCCGCCTTCGATGCGCGCGACGGCCGCCGCCTGTGGCAGTCCGACACCTGGCTCGACATCCTCGGTGGGCCGATCAGCTACACGCTCGACGGTGAGCAGTACATCGCCGCTGCGGCCGGCTTCGGCAGCTCGATGCACATCACCTCGAGCGCCCTGCTGCCGCGCACCGGCGCGCCGGTGCCGGGCGGGCTGTTCGTGTGGAAGCTGGGCGGCCAGGCCGCGATGCCGGAGCCGACGCAGCGCCCGCGCGTGGCGCCGCCGCCCGACACCGGCACCGAAGCCGAGGTCGCGCACGGCGCGGCGCGTTACGCGCGCTACTGCATGCAGTGCCATGGGGCCGCGGCGGTGGCCGGCGGCGGCATGCCCGACCTGCGCCACTCACCGTATCTGAGCGAGGCCGCGCTGTTCCGCCGTCCGCTGCTCGACGGCCTGCTCGCCGCGCGCGGCATGCCCGGCTTCGCGCAGACGCTCACGACAGCGGATGCCGACGCAATCCGCCACTACATCATCCGCATGGCGCATACCCTCGCCCAGCTGCCCGCAAAGGACTGAGCGCCGCAAAGCAAAAGGCCCTGCCTTCGGTGTCCGGAGGCAGGGCCATTTCGTCAGTCGCGACCGCAGCGGCGGTCGCGGGGCTTGGTTCAGTGCGTCGCCAGCATCGCAAAGAAGCGGCCGGTTGAGGCGTTCGCGGGCGAACCCGTGGTGTGGCACTCGGTCTCGGTGGCGCCACAGGCCGGGATCTGCACCAGGGAGTCGAGCACCCGGGCATGGCCACGATCTAGCATTGCCGCAAAGGCCGCGAGGCATCCAAACACGCACCCGCACAACAGGGCCTTGGTAATCATGTGCTTCTCCTTCGTGCGCTACCGTTTTGCGTGCGCGGTGCACGCCGCCTGCAGGAACGTGATGCGACGCCGCTTCGCTGCGACTACCGCCCAGGTGTCTCCTCCTGCACGGTGTGTAGATTGTCGAAGGCGCACAAGCGCGACATCGTCCGAATGGACTAAATCCAAAAAAATGGCGCTCCGAAGAGCGCCGATCGATCGTTTGCCGCCCCGCCTCAGGCGAACGGGGGCAGGCCCGCACGTGCGAGCGCCTCGGCCGAGTACGGCACGTAGGTGGCGCCCGCCTCGTCGCGCACATACAAGGGGTCGTCGAAGGCCTTGTCGTCATAACCCTGCCGCTGCAGGTCCACCTTGCGCAGCTTGTAGGTGGTGGTGAGGTCGGCGGCGCTCGATACGCGCACGAACTGCGGCGCCGCATAGCGCGGCAGGCGGGCCTCGGTGAGCGCGTAGAACGCCTTCGGATCGAAGGCGTGGCCAGGCTGCATCACGATGGCCGCCATCCCGGCACGCCCCTCGTGACCGGGCACCTTCACCCCGTAGATGTTGATCAGCTCCACGCCGGTGCAGTCCGACAAGGCATCGGCGACCTCGGCGGTGGAGACGTTCTCGCTCTTCCAGCGGAAGGTGTCGCCGATGCGGTCGACGAAATAGAAGTAGCCGTCCTCGTCGTAGCGCAGCAGGTCGCCCGAACTCCAGTACGCATCGCCTTCGGTGAAGACGTTGCGCAGGATCTTCTTCTCGGTGGCTTCTTCGGAGGTGTAGCCCTCGAAACGCCCGCCGCCGATCTCGGGATGATTGACGATGAAGGCGATGCCTTCGCCGACCTCGCCCGGCTGGCACAGGAGGTAGTGCCCGTTCTCGTCACGCGGATGCGACTCGGTCTCGACGTCGTAGCGCACCAGGCGGAAGTTGGTCTTGTTCCAGTCGGGGATGCGACCGCAGGACCCGACGTGGTTGTCGACGTTGATCACCGCCGTGTTGGCCTCGGTGGAACCCCAGCCCTCGAAGATCTGGATCGGACCGAAGCGCTCGAGCCAGCGCGTCCAGGTCTCCGCGGTGAGGCCGGCGCCGAGCATGGCGCGCAGGCTGTGGTCGCGGTCGTTGGCCTGGGCGGGCGCGTTGAGCAGGTAGCGGCAGATCTCGCCGATGTACTGGAAGATGGTGATGCCGTTGGCGCGCACGTCGGTCCAGAACTCGCGTGTGCTGAACTTGCGCCGCACCACGATGCTGCTGCCCGACTTCAGCGCGGTGGAGGTCACCGAGGTCGCCGCCGCGCCGTGGTACAGCGGCAGGCAGCAGTAGAAGACGTCGTCGGGCGTCACCTCGAGGGTCACCTGCATGACGTCGCCCGAGGACATCCAACGCATGTGGCTGTAGCGTGCCGCCTTGGGCAGGCCGGTGGTGCCCGAGGTGAAGATCAGCAGCATCGTCTCCTCTGCGCGCACCTCGGCACGGCCCTCGCGCGGGAAGGGGCTGCGCGCGGCGGCCTCGACCTCGGCGCTCAGGTCGGCACTGAGGTCGGCGCTCGCCAGCGCGCGATGCTCGGCAGCGGCGGGCTTCTCGGGGTCGGCGACCACGTACAGCGGCTGCGCCGGGCGCTCGGGGGTGAGCGCGAAGTTCTCGAGGCACTCCTCGCCGAGCACGACGGCGCGGGCGCGCGTCGACTCCAGCGCGTGGCCGAGCGGACGGCCGCTGACCTGGGTGTTGATGACCGCGACCACCACGCCCAGCTTGGCCAGACCGAACCAGTAGAAGAAGAACTCGGGCCGGTTCTCCATCGCCAGCGCGCACACGTCGCCGCAGCGCAGGCCGCGCGCATGCAGGGCATGGGCGACCTGGTTGGCGCGTGCGTCCACCTCGGCATAGCTGAAGCGGCGCCCGCCGTAGATCAGGAAGTCGCGCTCGCCGAAGCGCGCGGCCTGCTCCTCGAGGCGGTCGGCCACGGTGTAGCGGTCGGCCGGCTTGATCAGATTGGCCGCGCGCGAGCGCGCGTCGAGCTTGGCCTGGGTTTCTTCGCGCGGGACCACCTTGCTGCGGGCCGCGGGCGGATTCATAACGACGGCAGAATCGGACATGCGCCCTTCTCCATGTTGTGTTCGAGCGTTGCTGTTCGGAGAGCGACCGCGCGCGTCAGCGCACGCGGATGCGGGGATCGGGAGCGCCACGGCGAAGCGTGGCGAGGAAGCGGTCCAGCGCGGCGGGTTCCGCCACTTCCGGCAGCTGGTCCTTGGCCGGACGTTCGGCCCAGAACGCGCGCCACGACGGGAACAGGTCGTGGAAGCTGCCCTCATAGGGTTCGCGCCCCGGCCAGCGCATCTTGCGGTCGCCGATCGGCGGCTTGTTCAGGTCGGTCGCATACCAGTAGCACGGCAGGCGGCGGCGGAAATACCACTGCCCGTCGATTCTCTCGTAATCGTCCCAATACAACATCTGCATGATCACCCATTCCGGGCCGGTCTCGTGCTCGTTCTTCGAGTACACGACGCCGACGGCATGGTCGGGGTCGGTGAACTCGATGACGTGCTGGCCGAGGTGGTGCGAGGTGCCGGAGAACTGGTTGCGCAGGGTGTCGTCGACCCAGGCCTTGAGATGGGCGCGGCCCACCTTCTCGCGGCCGACTCGGATGTCGGGCGCGAACAGGTTCACATGGGCGTCGAGGTCGCGCATGTCGAGCGACAGCGCATACCGGGCCACCAGCTGGCGGATGGCCTCGGTCGACTCGAGACGGTCGATGCGGGCGAGCAGGTCGGCCTGCGGTGCGGAGGTCGTCATGCCGGCGCCGCTCAGATAAAGGCCATGCCGCCGTTGACGGCGATGTTCTGCCCGGTGATGAAGCTGGCGCCGTCGCTGGCGAGGAAGCCGGCGACGCGCGCGATCTCCTCGGGCTCGCACATGCGGCCGAGCGGGATGGCCTTGATCATCGACTGCATCCATTCGTCGGGGATGCCGGCCATCATCGGGGTGTTGGTCGGCCCCGGGACGATGGTGTTCACGCGGATGCCGCTGGCGGCGAGCTCGCGCGCGATGCTGCGCGTGAGACCCATCACGCCGGCCTTGGAGGCGCAGTAGTGGCTCGGCCCCTCTCCCGACATTGCGGCGGTGCTGGAGACGTTGATGATGGCGCCCTTGGCGCCGCTCCTCTGCATCAGGCGTGCGCCCTCGCGGCAGCACAGGAAGGTGCCGGTGAGGTTCACGCCGATGACGCGCGTCCAGTTGTCGTCGGGGGTGTCGAGGAAGGCGTCGACCGAGCCGATGCCCGCGCTGTTGATCAGCACGTCGAGGCTGCCGAAGCGCTCGGCGACGGCGGCGAAGGCCGCGCTCACCGAGGCCGGATCGGCGACGTTGCAGGCGAGCGCGAGGCCGTTCGCCCCGAACCCGGCGACCGCTGCCCCAGCCGCGTCGGCGTTGATGTCCGCCGCCGCCACCTTCGCGCCCTGCGCGCCGAAATACTCGACGATCGACCGCCCCATGCCCTGACCGGCACCGGTCACGAAAACCACCTTGTCCGCAAGACTCATCTGTCGCCTCCTTGTGCGTGTCCTGACGGAACCGCCTCGAATGCGGGGCTCCGACCATGTGTGGCACAGTTTTCTCGGCCTGAGTCGGACGGACATCGTCCACTAAGACTAATGCGGAACAGTTGGCGCCCTCTGCCGGGGCAAAGCGCGGGTTCGTCTGAATGGACGATGCCTTGACCGTCCGCCAAACCCACGATACGCAGCACTCGCAGGTGGCGAAGCACTGCCTGCATCCAGGATTACCGCCCAGGAGACAGGTCGTGAACACAAGCCAAGGCACCCAGCACCGCATCACCTGGCATACGCACTATGCCCTTGCGATGCTGGCGATCATCTACGTCTTCAACTACATCGACCGCCTGGTGATCTCGATCCTGATCGAGCCGATCAAGCTCGAGTTCGGCATCTCCGACACCCAGATCGGCCTGCTGTCGGGCGTCGCGTTCGCGATCTTCTACACCCTGTTCGGCCTGCCCTTCGGCCGCCTCGCCGATCGCATCGGCCGCAAGCCGGTGATCGCCCTCGCCTGCATCGCCTGGAGCGCGATGACCATGCTGTGCGGGGTGGCGACGAGCTTTGCGATGCTGCTGCTGTTCCGCATCGGGGTGGCGGTGGGCGAAGCCGGCGGCACCGCACCGTCGGTCGCGATGGTCTCCGACCTCTACCCGCCCGAGAAGCGCTCGCGTGCGCTGTCGGTGTTCCTGATGGGTCCGAGCCTCGGCGCCGTCCTCGGCCTGGGCCTGGGCGGCTGGATCGCGCAGGAGTACGGCTGGCGGACCGCCTTCATCGTCATCGGCGCGCCCGGGGTGCTGCTCGGCATGCTGCTGTGGCTCACCGTGCGCAGCCCCGCCATGCCTGTGCGCCCCCAGCCCGCGGCCGGTGCGCCGAACGAAGACTGGCGCACGACGCTGCGCGAGATGCTCGCCACGCCGGCCTTCGGCCTCGTCGTCGCGGCCGGGACGCTGGCCGCCGTCATGGGCTATGCGATCGGCACCTGGAACCCGAGCTTCCTGATCCGCTCGCACGGGCTGACGATGCAGCAGGCCGGCCTGCTGGTCGGACTCGGCGGGGGCATCTGCTCCACGATCGGCACGCTGGTATGCGGCAGCGTCACCGACCGCCTGGTCGCGCGCGACCCGGGCTGGCAGTTGCTGATCCCGGTCATCGGCTGCGCGGTGAGCGTCCCGCTCGGGCTCGCCTTCTATCTGTGGCCGGCCGACGTCGCCTTCCACATCGGTTCGCTGCCGGTTCCGGAAGCCTTCCTGTTCTACCTGGCGTTCAGCTTCACCGCGATCTGGTGGTCGGTGCCCTGCTTCGGCGCCATCAGCCACCTCTTCCCGCCGAACCGCCTGGCGCAGGCGACGGCGATCTTCGTGATGTCGATGACGCTTCTCGGCGTCGGCCTGGGGCCGATCATCGTCGGCACGCTCTCCGACGTCTTTAACCCGGAGCTCGGCCAGGAAGCCCTGCGCTACGCACTGGCCGCCTCGGTCTTGCTGTACCTGGTGGCCGCCGGCTGCCTGCTGGCGGCCGTCGGAAGCTATCGACGCAAGCTGCGCGCCAATGCAGTGCCGCCCGCGGCCGCCGCGGCGGCAAGCGCCTGAACAACCGATTCGAAACCTACCGCTGGAGATGACCCGATGAATTCACCCGACCTGCCGATTCCCCTCGACCGCTTCGTCGAGCTCGACAGTGGCCTTCGCCTGCACTACCTCGACATCGGCGAGGGGCCGGTGGTGGTGTGGCTGCACGGCAGCGGCCCGGGCGCCAGCGGCTACAGCAACTTCAAGGGCAACTACCCGGCCTTCGCCGCGGCCGGTTTCCGCAACATCGTGCTCGACCTGCCCGGCTTCGGGCGCTCGGACAAGCCCGCCGACGTGCAGTACAACCTCGATTTCTTCGTCGCCAGCCTGAACGGCCTGCTGCAGAAGATCGGCGTCACGAAGTGCATCCTGCTCGGCAACTCGCTCGGCGGCGCGATCGCGCTCGGCCAGGCGCTCGCCCACCCGGACACGGTCGAGCGGCTGATCCTGATGGCGCCGGGCGGCGTCGAGGAGCGCGAGACCTACTTCAGGATGGAAGGCATCGTGCGCATGGTCGAGACCTTCGCCAAGGGCCCGATGGGACCGGTCGAGATGCGCCACGTGATGAGCCTGCAGGTGTTCGATCCCTCGATGCTCGACGACACCATCATCAACGAGCGCTCCGCGATCGCCCCCTCGCAGCCGGCCAACCTGTTCTCGACCATGATGGTCCCGAACATGACCACCCGCCTGCACGAGATCAAGGCGCCGATCTTCGGCTTCTGGGGCACCGACGACAAGTTCAACCCCCATACCGGCGCGCTGAAGGTGATCGAGAACGCGCCCAACGCGCGCATGATCCTGCTCAACCGCTGCGGGCATTGGGTGCAGGTCGAGCACAGCGACCTCTTCAACCGCAGCTGCATCGACTATCTGACCAAGGGGTGAGCCACGCCATGGGATCCTTCGACAACCTGCTGCAACCCGGCCGCATCGGCAAGATGGAAGTGCGCAACCGCATCGTGATGGCGCCGATGGGGTCGAACTTCGCCGAAGCCGACGGCACCTGCGGCGAGCGCATCCAGGCCTATTACGAGGCGCGCGCCGCCGGCGGCGCCGGCCTGCTGACCATGGGCGTGGTCTCCATCGCCTATCCGCACGGCACGGCCGAGCCCTACCAGGTGGGCCTCTCGGACGACAGGTTCATCCCCGGCCTGAAGGGCATCGTCGACCGCGTGCACAAGCACGGCGCCAAGATCGCCGCGCAGCTGCAGCACGCCGGCAAGAACTCGGTGCGCGACCTCGCCGAGGGCCGCGAGCTGTGGGTGCCGTCCATGCCGCCGGCGGTCAAGACCGACATGTTCGCCGCGCTCACGCAGGAGGAGCTCGGCGCCTTCATCAGCTCGTCGAAGGGCCGCGAGAAGGCCGGCGTGAAGATCCGCGTGATGGAGCAGGCCGACATCGCGCAGATGATCGAATGGTTCGCCGCCGCGGCCGAACGCGCCCAGCGTGCCGGCTTCGACGGCGTCGAACTGCACGCCGCACACAACTACATCATTGCCGGCTTCCTGTCGGGCTACTACAACAGGCGCGACGACGAATACGGCGGCTCGATCGAGAACCGTGGCCGCTTCATGCGCGAGGTGATCGCCGCCGTGCGCGCGCGCGTCGGTGCCGACTACCCGGTGTGGCTGCGCCTGGACGCCTATGAACTGCGCACCGAGGGCGGCATCACGCTGGAAGACGCGAAGGTCTTCGCGCGCATGGCCGCCGACGCCGGTTGCGACGCGGTCAGCGTCTCGGCCTACGCCAACACCAGCACCGGCGTGGCCTTCACCGAGGCGCCGCTGGTGCAGCAGAAGGCCGGCTTCCTGCTGTGGGCAGCCGAGATCAAGGAAGCAGTGAAGGTCCCGGTGATCGCCGTCGGCCGCCTCGAGCCCGAGGTCGCCGACAACGCCATCGCCGCCGGCCAGTGCGACTTCGTCGCCATGGCACGCAAGATGCTCGCCGACCCCGAACTGCCCAACAAGCTGATCGAGAACCGCCCCGAGGACATCCGACCCTGCATCTACTGCTACGCCTGTGTCAGCCAGATCTTCGTGAACCAGCGCGTCAAGTGCGCGGTGAACCCGATGACCGGCCACGAGGCCGAGATCCGCCTCGTCCCTGCCGAGAAACCCGGCCACGTGCTCGTCGTCGGCGGCGGCCCCGCCGGCATGGAGGCCGCGCGCGCCGCTGCGCTGCGCGGCCACAAGGTCACCCTGGTCGAGCGCAGCAGCCGGCTGGGCGGCACGCTGTTCTTCGCCGCGCTGGCCTACGCCGAGAACGGCGGGCTGCTCGACTACCTGACCACGCAGATGAAGAAGCTCGACATCGACGTGCGCCTCAACACCGTCGCCACCCCCGAGCTCATCCGCCAGCTCGGCGCCACCGCGGTGATCGTGGCCACCGGCGCCGAGCGCAATGCGCCGCCGATCTCGGGGGCCGACATGGACCACGTGTGGTCGGGCGACGAGCTGCGCCGGCTGATGACCGACGACCGCGCCGAGGAGATCGCCAAGCGCAAGCTGTCATTCACCCAGCGCACGCTGATGAAGGCCGGCAGCCTGGTCGGCGTCACCGACAGCACCGACGCCATCCAGAACCTGTCGCGGGTGTGGATGCCGCTCGGCAAGAAGGTCGCGATCATCGGCGGCGGCCTGGTCGGCATCGAGCTCGCCGAGTTCCTGGTCGACCGCGGCCGCGAGGTCGTGGTGCTGGAAGAAGGCCCCAGCCTGGGCCGCGAGCTGTCGATCGTGCGCCGCTGGCGCGTGCTCGACACCCTGCGCGAACACGGCGTGGCGCTGCACACGAAGGTGAAGATCGACTCGATCGACAAGAAGGCGGTGCGCTATGCCGACGCCGAGGGCGTCCAGCACACGCTGGCGGCCGATTCGGTGGTGCTCGCCGTCGGCGCCCGCCCGGACGACAGCCTGGCGCGCTCGCTGGAAGCGGCCGGCGTGCCGGTCAGCTCGGTGGGCGACGGCGCGCAGATCGGCTACATCGAAGGCGCCGTCAAGTCGGGCATGCTCGCCGGCCTCAGCGCCTGATCGCCTGATCGCCTGCGCGCAGCTTCGGATCCTCCCTCCTCCGGGTGTGCGGCGCTGATTGCCGCCACCCGGTTTTTTTTCATCCGCCGTCCCGCCGCACGCGCGGCGGGCGACGCCAACGGAGCGCACGATGGACCATTCCGCCACCGCGATCTGCAACCTCCTCTACCGCTATGCGGAAGCAATCGACGAAGGCCGCCTGGAGGACGCCGCCGGCCTCTTTCGCCACGCCCGCATCGAGACCGGCGCAGCGGGGCCGCTCGACGCCGAGGGCGTGCTCGCCCTGTGGCGCAAGATCCTGGTGATCCACCCCTGCGGCACGCCGCGTACGCGCCACCTGGTCACCAACCCCATCCTCGACATCGACGAGGCCGCCGGCACGGCGACGAGCCGCTCATGCTTCACGGTGATGCAGGCCACCGACGACCTCCCGCTGCAGATCATCGCCAGCGGCCGCTACCACGACCGCTTCGCGCGCATCGACGGCGAATGGTGCTTCGTCGCGCGCGACTACCGGCAGCTCGACTTCATCGGGGATCTCAGCCAGCACCTGCGGATGCCCCTGAAGGAGGCGCGTCGGCGGTGATCCGGCAGCAGCCGGTTCCGCGCCCCCTTACTGGCCGCCCAAGCGCTTGCCGAAGGACACGGCATACGCCGGCGAGCGGAACTTGAGGACCGGGTCCTCGGTGGCCTGGATGCCGTCCGCCATGACCATCGGGTTGAAGTTGAGCGGTTCGCATTCGGCGCCCTTCTGCGCCATGGCGGCCTTGATCGTCAGTGTTCCGGCCTTGATCTGCCGCCGCTCGGCCGGCCACGGAAGGGTGGGGTCGGTCTGCGCATCGTCGGGCTGGCCGAGGCTGACCATCATGTCCCAGCGCACCGGGCCGCGGGCGCTGCGCTCGATCAGCGCCTGCTCGAGGAAGTTCGCCCCGGCCGTCTTCAGTTCCTCGTCGCTCAAGCGCTTCTCCCCGTCCTGCGGCACGAACTGCCAGCGCACCAGGGTGACCCGGTTCTCCGCATCCACGAACCTGAAGGTATGGATGCCCCAGAAGGCGCTGTTGGCGTAGCTCGCCGGCGGGTTGTTGCGGGCCAGGAAGTCGGCCTGCGCATGGCTGTCGGGGTGGCTGGCGCGGAAGGCCTTGAGCTTCTCGGGGTCGGGCTTGCCGGTGGCCGGGTCGGGTCGCATCGCCTGCATCAGGTCGAGGAAGGTCTGCGGCGTGGCGGCACCGAAGATCGGCGTGTTCAGCATCGCCATGTGGTGCAGTTGCCCTTCCGGCAGCTTGAAGGCCAGCGCCATGCCGCGCCCGCTGCGGGCGGTATCGGGCGCCTTGGGGTTGCCGCCGGACAGCGAGAAGCGGGCGACCACCGGCACCGGTTTGCCGGAGAACAGCGCCGAGCGCGAATACGCCGCGGCCTCGGGCGTGCCGACGAACTCGCCGAGGGCACAGGTGCCCTTGATGTGGTTGCGCCGCTCGCCCGGCGTCACGCCGAAGGCGCCTTCGATCGCCTCGACCACCTCGGGCGCCGAGACCTCGCCGGCGGCGAGCGCATGCGGGGAGATCAGGAGCACGCCTGCAGCGATGGCGGGCGCGGCCAGCCGGACCGGGTTCAGTTTCATCTTCATCATTCCTGTATGGGGTGTCGTCTAGTTCTGGAACTGGTCGTAGACCGCCGTGGCGATGCGCGCCAGTTCGTCCTTTGAAATGCCTGCCGAGAGCGCGTAGCCGAACTTGCCGTCGATCCAGTAGAAGACGTTGACCGGTCCCTCCTGGGCGAAGCGGAAGGCGGTGTCGCGGTTGCTGGTGTTCTCGGTGCTGACGTAGAGGGTGAGCCGCTGGCCGCTGGCATCGTGGTACATGAACTGCGCCACCGGACCGCTGTTGCCGGGCAGCAGGCGACCGCCGATCAGCTCGTAGCCGAGCGCCCCCAGCCTTGGCGGCCGGACCGTCGTGCCGAGCCGTTTCGACAGCCAGGTCACGAGCTGATCCTCGTGCTCCGCGGTGATCTCCACCGGGCGCTTGACGTCCGGGCTGAAGACCACGTGCGCGATCGCGGCCTGATGCGAAAGCGGCGAGGCGTGCGCCACGACCGGCGGCGGCCGGAAATGATCATTGGCCAGCCATCCGGCCATGCCACCGAGCAGCGCGATCGCCACGCTCGCCGCCATGCGCTGCAGCGACCAGCGCCCCAGCGGGCCGCCTTGCGGCGCCTCCTGCGGCTCGGCGGGCGGGACCGCGAGGGCTCTGAGGCGATCGGGGATCGGCTCGTCGAGCAGCGGGTCGAACAGCCGATGCAGGCCCGCCTTCTGGTCGCGATAGGCGCTCACCCGCAAGGCATCCTCGGGATGTTCGGCGAGCCATGCGGCAATCTCGGCATGGCGCGCCTCCGACAGCTCGCCATCGACGAAGGCATGCAGATCGGCATCGGAAATCGGGGAGGAACTCATCGTACGACTCGCAATTGAGCAGGCTTGGAGCGGGCATCGAGGATCGCGCGCAGGCGCTCGCGCCCACGGGCGAGGCGGGACATGACGGTACCGGCCGGAATGTTCAGGGTCGCCGCCACCTGGGCGTAACTCATGTCCTCGAGCGCGACCAGCAGCAACACCGCGCGCTGCTCCTCGGGGAGGCAGGACAGGGCCGTTTCCAGCTCGCCGAGCTCGATGAGATCGGTCTGGGTGGCGCGCGCCGGCAGCTCGATCGCCTCATCGTCGAGCGGCGTCACCGCCAGCGCCGGGCGCCGCATCTGGTCGATCCGCAGGTTGTGCATGATGGCCAGCAGCCAGGCGCGCAGCTCGCTCCCCGGCTGCCACTGGGCCACCCGCGACCAGGCGCGCTCGAGCGTGTCCTGGACCAGGTCGTCGGCCGCCTCGCGGGAACCGACGAGCGCACGTGCATAGCGACGCAGACGGGGCAGCTCGGCCAGGATGGCGCGGCTGTCCATCACGCTCAAGGCTTCGCCACGCGCCAGACCCCGTTGAAGCCGTCGCCCGTGCGGTCGCCCGGCTTCTGGTCCTTGACCCAGAAGTAGAGCGGCTTGCCCTTGTACGCCCACTGCTTGCCACCATCGTCGCGCATCACGACGCTGTAGCCGGGGGCGGCCGATTCGTCCGCGGTGACGAGCAAGGGCGGCCAGTTGGTGGCGCAGGGGCCGTTGCAGACGCTCTTGCCACTGCCCTCGGCGTCCTTGTCGAAGGTATAGAGGGTCATGCCGTTGGCGCCGGTGAGCATGCCATCGCTCACGCGCGCTGGACCGGCGGTCTGGACGGCATTGCCGGCGCATGCCGTGAGCACGGTGGCGGCGAGGATCAGCGGGGCGGAAATCTTGAGGATCTTCATGCTTGTCTCCTGGGAGGGTCTAGGAACGGTTGGCCTACAACCCGGTAAACGAGCCGGACCGTCCGATTATTCCCTTGCGCGAGAAGATTGTTGCCGAAGACCCCCTTCGATGCGGTCTCAGGCGGCCGGCTGTCTGCGGCGCCCCCGCCGCGGCCGCATGCGCACCGCGACCGCGACCGCGAGCGCGAAACTCAGCGCCAGCAGCAGGAAGGCCTGCGCATAGGCCAGGAAGACGCCATCGGCCGCCGCGCCGTGCGCAGTCGTGCGCCACTCGACGAACACCGCCACCACCGCCACGCCGAGCACGCCGCCCAGCTGGCGGGTGTAGTTGCTGACCATCGACGCCTGGCCCAGCCGCGCCGGCGCGACATGGGCCATGGTCGCGACCATCAGCGCCGGCACCGTCAGCCCGAGGCCGAGGCGCCCGACCAGGCTGAAGCCGACAACCTCGGCGTAGCTGATCGCCCCGCCCCGCCAGGCGAACAGCACGAAGGACAGCCCGAACAGCGCCAGCCCCCAGACCGTGATCCAGCGCGGCGAATAGCGATCGGTGAGCACGCCGGCGAGCGGAATCACCACAGCGAGCAGGATGCCCGAAGGCAGCAGGGCCAGGCCGGCGTAGGTGGCGTCGTAGCCGAGCGCGCTCTGCAGGAAGACCGGGATCAGGTAGGTGGAGGCGTAGAGGCCGAAGCCGTACACGACGGTGACCAGCGCAGCCATCGCGAAGCTGCGCTCGGCGAACAGCTCGAGCGACACGATCGGCGCTGACGCCCGCCGCGCATGGCGCACGAAGGCGAGCGCGCACAGCACCGACAGGCCGAGCAGCGCCAGCGTGCGCGGCGCGAGCAGGCCATGCCCGCGCAGGCTGGCGATGAAGTCGATCGCCAGCAGCGAGGCCGCGCACAGGATCGCCACCCCGAGCCAGTCGAAGCGGTGGCCCGGCGACGGCTCGTGGCGCGGCAGCAGATACAGGCCCAGCACGCCGGCGACCACGCAGAACGGCAGGCTCATCAGGAAGATCGACGGCCAGCCGAAGCGGTCGAGCAGGACGCCCGCCAGCGCCGGTGCGACCGCCGGTGCCAGCACGATGCCAAAACCCAGCAGCCCGTGTGCCCGCCCCTGGCTGCCGGCCGGGAACAGGCGCATCACCGCCAGCATCGGCAGCGGCTGCAGCAGACCCGCGGCCACGCCCTGCACGATGCGCATGGCGACGACGAAGCCGAAGCTGTCGCCCAGCGCCCCGGCGACGCTGCTCAGGCCCAGCAGCAGGTTGGCGCCGAGGAAGAGGCGGCGGAAGCCGATGCGGTCCAGCACCCAGGGGGTGGGCAGCATGGCAACGGTGAGCGCCGCCATGAAGCCGGTGATCGCCCACTGCACCTGGTGCTGGCCGAGGCCGAAGTACGAGCCCAGGGCCGGTACGGCGACGTTGAAGCTGGTCGTTGCCAGCACCGCGGCGATGGTGCCGAGCCCGACCACCGTCAGCGCCAGCCACTTGAAGGCCTCGCCGTGGCGGGCGATCAACTGGTCGCGCGGTTGGGCCTGCGGCAGCCAGCGCATCGCGCCTTCTCGTCTCAGCCCGCCGAGGGCTGCCAGGACACGCCGTTGATGTGCGAGCCGCCGTCGAGGAAGACCGTGTTGCCGGTCATGTAGCGGCCGGCATCACTGCAGATGAAGGCCACGACGCTGCCGATGTCCTGCTCGGGCTCGCCCATGCGGCCCATCGGGTTCTGCCGGAGCAGCTGCGCGGCGTTGTCCGGTGAGGCGGCGGCGAAGCGATCGTAGGCCGGCGTGCGCGCGCCCGGGCAGATCGCATTCACGGTGATGCCGTGCGCCGCCCATTCGCGCGCGGCGCTGCGGGTGAGGCAGCGCAGCGCTTCCTTGCTGACGTTGTAATCGGCCGTGTACATGTGCGCATTGACGCCATTGAGCGAGCACATGTTGATGACGCGGCCCCAGCGTTGCGCCTTCATGTGCGGGAAGGCGCGCTGCATCGCCGCCAGCGGAGCGTAGAAACTGCCCTGCAGCGCACGCGCGAAGTCGCGCGCCGGCTTGGTCTCGAGCGGCCCCGGCAGGTTGCCGAGGTAGGCGTTGTTGATGAGGACGTGCAGCGTCCCGAAGCGCTCGACGACGGTGTCGACCAGCGCCTCGACGCTCGCGCTGTCGGCGATGTCGCAGCCGATCGCCACCGCGTCACCCCCGCGCGACTGCGCGATGGCCACCGTCTCGGCCGCGGTCTCCGCGTTGATGTCGGCCACCACCACACGGGCGCCCTGCTCCGCCAGCTGCAGCGCCACGCCACGGCCTATGCCCTGGCCCGCGCCGGTGACGATGGCGGCCTTGCCGCACAGAAACCCGCTGCCGGTGGCCGCCATCGATCAGGCCTCGACCGCGCTCAGGTCGCCGTAGCGCTGCACGTGGAAGTCGCCATCGCCGAGGCTGGCCTGGGCGACGCGGATGCGCTTGAGATGGAGGCCGACGTCGAGCTCGTCGGTGACGCCCATGCCGCCGTGCATCTGCACCGCCTCGCGGCTGATGCGGTGGGCGGCGTCGCCGGCCTTCCACTTGGCGAGGCTGGCCATGCGCGCGCGCGCCGCGGCGTCGAGCGCCGGGTCGTCCATCGCCGCCAGTCCGGCCATCACCGCGCTGCGCGCGAGCTGCAGGTGCGCATAGCACCATGCGGCGCGGTGCTGCAGGGCCTGGAAGCTGCCGATCGGCACGTCGAACTGCACGCGCGTCTTCAGGTACTCGACGGTGGTGTCGAACAGGCTCTGCGTCGAGCCGAGCAGCTCGGCCGCCAGGCACACCCGGCCACGATCCAGCGCTGCGTCGAGTGCGGCGAAGCCCTCGCCCTCCGCGCCGAGCAGTGCCGCGGCGCCGACACGCACCTCGTTCAGCACCAGCGTGGCGTGGTTGCGCGAATCCAGCGTCTTCATCGGCGACACCTGGACGCCCGGCGCATCCGCGGCGACGACGAACAGGCTGATGCCGCCCTGCTCGCCTGGCTGCCCGCCGGTTCGCGCGGCGACGATGAAAGCATCCGCGCCCACGCCGTCGGCGACGAAGGCCTTGGTACCGGTGAGCACGTAGCCAGCGCCCTCACGCCTGGCGCGCAGCGCGACCGCGGCCGGGCCGTGGCGCGGCGTCTCATCCACCGCCAGCGCGACGCGCTTGTCGCCGCCGATCAGCGCCGCCATCCACTCCGCCTGCTGCGCTTCGGAGCCGGCGAGCTCGATCACCGAGCCGGCGAGCACGATGCTCGACAGCAGCGGCGAGGCCGACAGGTTGCGGCCGATCTGCTCGAACACCGCGCCCAGGCCCTTGCAGCCGAACTCAAGGCCACCGAGCGCTTCCGGGAAGGGAATCGCGCTCCAGCCCATGTCGACCATCTCGCGCCACAGCGCGGCATCGAAGCCGTCGGCCGAGCCCTCATCGCGCAGCTTGCGCTGGGCGGTGACCGGGCTCTTCGCCATCAGGAACTCGGCGGCGGTGTCGGCCAGCAGTTGCTGCTCTTCGGAATAAACCAGACTCATGACACCCTGCTCCTCACTTGCCCTGCTTGCCCGCGCTGGCGGGGTTGCCCTCGGGCAACTCCAGCACGCGCTTGGCGATCACGTTCAACTGCACCTCGGACGAGCCGCCGGCGATGGTCTGCGCAAAGCTGCCCAGCCAGGCCTTGGTGATCGCCAGCTCCTGCGGCTCGAAGCCCTCGCCTTCCCAGCCCAGCGCGCGGTGGCCGAGCACATCGACCAGCACCTCGAACTTGTCCTTCTCCTGCTCGGAGTGCACCAGCTTCATGATCGACATCAGCCCGGACACGTTCTTGCGCGCACGCGCCTCCTCGCCCATGCGCTGGGCGGTGAGGCTGTAGGCCATCTCGTCCATCGCCATCGCGTAGGCGCGCTGGCGCAGCGCGACGTCGGCCGGCGAGGACGCCTCCTGCGCCGGCAGGTACTTGCCGGCGATCGACAGAAGGTCGAAGTGGGTCGGCAGGCTGAACTCGCCGAACTTCGACATCGCGCGGCGCTCGTGCTGCAGCAGCGCCTTGGCCAGGGTCCAGCCGCCGTTGAGCGGGCCGATCAGCTGGCGCTTGGGCACCTTCACGTTGTCGAAAAAGACCTGGCAGAACGACGACTTGCCGCTGATGAGGTCGATCGGCCGCGCCTCGATGCCGGGCGACGCCATGTCGACCACCAGCAGGCTGATGCCCTGCTGCTTGGGCACGTCGGGGTTGGTGCGCACCAGCATGTACATCCAGTCCGACTTGTCGCCGTAGGACGTCCAGATCTTGGTGCCATTGACCACGAAGTGATCGCCGGCATCGACCGCGCTGGTCTTGAGGCTGGCAAGGTCGGAGCCGGCGTTGGGCTCGGAGAAGCCCTGGCACCAGCGGATCTCGCCGCGCGCCATCGGCGGCAGCAGCTCGCGCTTCTGCTCTTCGGTGCCGAACTCCAGCACCACCGGGCCCAGCATCCAGATGCCGAGGTTGATCTGCGGCGGACGGCAGCGCAGGCGGCGCATCTCGGACTCGAGCACCGCGTTCTGCTCCGGGCTCAGCCCGCCGCCGCCATACGCGGCCGGCCAGTCGGGGCAGAACCAGCCCTTGTCGCGCATGCGCTCGAACCACAGGCGCTGGTCCTCGTTCTTGAACTCGACCGTGCGCCCGCCCCACACCAGCTCGCCATCGGGCATCGCGGTGCGCATCGATTGCGGGCAGTTGGCTTCGAGCCAGGCCCGGGTTTCGCGGCGGAAATCTTCGAGGGTGCTCATGTCTTCTTCCTGTGCGGGGTTCAGCGCGAACGCGGCATGCCGAGGCCGAACTGTGCCACCAGTTCGCGCTGGATCTCGTTGGTGCCGCCGCCGAAGGTCAGCGTGACCGAGGCGCGCACCTCGTATTCCAGCTCGCCGAGCAGGGCCGCGGCGGCCGAGCCCTCGCGCACCAGGCCGCTGGCGCCGACGATCTCGGACAGCTTGCGCAGGATATCGACCACCGACTCCGAGCCGTAGACCTTGGTCGCTGACGCCAGCGCCACGTCCATGTGGCCGCGCTCGAGGTCGGCGGCGATGCGGAAGTTGATCAGCCGCATGGCCTCGATCTTCGCGTAGCACTCGGCGAGCAGGCTGCGCACCCAGGCCGCATCGACCGCGCGGCGGCCGCTCTCGTCCTGGGCCTTGGCCCACAGCAGCACGCGGCGGAACAGGGCGACGACCTTGTCCGACCACGAGCCCAGTCCCAGACGCTCGTGGTTGAGCTGGGCGGTGATCAGCTTCCAGCCGCCGTTGAGCTCGCCGACCAGCATGTCCTTGGGCACCTTGACGTTGTCGTAGTAGGTGGCGGCGGTGGGGTTGCTGCAGGTCGGGATGACGGTGTGCGAGAAGCCTTCGGCCTTGGTGTCCAGAATCAGGATGGACACGCCCTTGTGACGCGGCAGGTTGGGGTCGGTGCGCGCGGCGAGCCAGACGTAGTCGGCCGCCTCGGCGCCCGAGGTCCACAGCTTGTTGCCATTGACCACGAAGTGGTCGCCTTCCAGCCGCGCGCTGGTCTTGAGCGTGGCGAGGTCGGAGCCGGCTTCCGGCTCGGAATAGCCGATGGCGAACATGATCTCGCCGGCGGCAATGCCGGGCAGGAACTTCTTCTTCTGCAGCTCGGTGCCCGCCTCCATCAGCGCCGGACCGACCGTGCTGATGGTGACGAAGGGCAGCGGCGCGCCAGCGATGTTGGCTTCCTCGAAGAAGATCAGCTGCTCGGTGGCGGCATAGCCCTGGCCGCCGTGCTCCTTGGGCCAGCCCACCGCCAGCCAGCCGTCCGCACCCATCTTGCGGATGGTGTTGCGGTACAGCTCGCCGCCTTCCTTGCCGCGCAGCTCGCTGCGCAGCTCGGGCGTCATCAGGGTCTGGAAGTAGTCGCGCACCTTCAGGCGCAGCGCGTGTTGTTCCGGGGTCAGATCGACGAACATCGTTCGTTCTCCTTCGCTCAGGCGACGCCGAGGATGAGGCCGCTGGTGGGCACGCCGGTACCGGCGGTGACCAGCACGTTTTCGACATCGGCCACCTGGTTGGCCGCGGTGCCGCGCACCTGGCGCACCGCCTCGGCCACGCCGTTCATGCCGTGGATGTAGGCTTCGCCCAGCTGGCCGCCGTGGGTGTTGATCGGCAGCTTGCCGCCGCGGGCGTGCTCGCCGGCGCGGATGAAGTCCTTCGCCTCGCCGCGCTTGCAGAAGCCGAACTCTTCCAGCTGCGGCAGCACGAAGGGGGTGAAGTGGTCGTAGATCACCGCGGTCTGGAAGGCATCGGGACCGAGGCCGGACTGGGCGTAGAGCTCCTTGGCCACCACGCCCATCTCCGGCAGGCCGGTGATGTCGTCGCGGTAGTAGGAGGTCATGCTCTGCTGGCCCTCGGTGATGCCCTGCGAGCCGGCCTTGATGATCACCGGCTTCTGCTTGAGGTCGCGGGCGCGCTCGGCCGAGGTGATGACCATCGCCACCGCGCCGTCGGACTCCTGGCAGCAGTCGAGCAGGCGCAGCGGCTCGGCGATCCACTTCGAGGCCTGATGCTCTTCGAGCGTGATCGGCTTGCCGTAGAAGAAGGCGGCCGGGTTGGTGGCGGCGAAGTCACGCACCGCCACCGACACGCGGCCGAAGTCCTCGCTGGTCGCGCCGTATTCGTGCATGTAACGCTGGGCGAACATGCCCACCCAGGCGGCCGGGGTGTGGAAGCCGTAGGGCATGTACCAGCCGTAGTTCACGTTCTCGAAGATCGGCGTCGAGCCGAAGCCGTAGGTGCCGGTACCGAAGCGGTACCAGGAGCGCTCGTTCATCGCACGGAACACCACCACCACCTTGGCCAGGCCGGTCGCCACCGCCATCGCGGCATGCACCACCGGCGCGCAGGCGGCGCCGCCGCCGTGCGGGATCTGGGAGAAGAACTTGACGTTCTTGCAGCCGAGCAAGCGCGCGATCTCGTAGTCGGGCACCTTGTCCATGGTGTACGACGAGAAGCCCTCGACCTCGGAGGGGTCGATGCCGGCGTCGGCGAGCGCGGCCAGCGTCGATTCCATCGCCAGGCGCAGTTCGGTGCGGCCGGAGTTCTTGGAGAATTCGGTCGCGCCCAGGCCAACGATGGCGGCGCGGCCGGAAAGGGACATATCCGTCATGTGTTCGGTTCTCCGCGTGTCAGGGCAGCACCAGCGTGGCCGTACCGGTCACGTGGCTGCCCATCGAGTTCTTGCCCTTGAGCGCGACGTCCACCTCGCGGCTGGCCGCGTCGGTACGGACGACTTCGCCGCTGAAAGTCATGGTGTCGCCCGGGTAGTTGGGCGCGCCGAGCTTGATCTTGAGATCCTTGAAGCGCGCCGCCGGACCGGCCCAGCCCTCGATGAAGCGCTGGGTGAGGCCGCTGGTGGTGAGGATGTTCATGAACACGTGCGGCGAGCCGAGCTGCTGCGCGGCCTCCATGTCGTGGTGGCCGGGGAAGTAGTCGCGGGTGGCGATCGCCGCCGAGGCGATCAGCGTCGTGGTGATCGGGATCGCCAGCTCGGGCAGCGCCTCGCCGGGGCGCACGTCGTCAAAGCGCTTGCTGTTCTTCGAGGTCATATTTCCATCCCAGCTTGTCGTTGTTGGCGAGCCAGTCGCCGAGTCGTTCGAGCGTGGCGGCGCTGCCGCCCAGGGTGATGCCGAGCGCGCGGCTCCAGTACAGGTAGCGGTGGATCGGGTAGGTCAGATCGACACCGATGCCGCCATGCACGTGCTGCGCCTTGTGGCCGACGAGGTGGCCGCACTCGGCCGCGAGGTACTTGACCGCCAGCGCCTCGGACGGCGACGGCAGGCCGGCGTCCAAGCGATACACGAGCTGCCACAGCGCGGAGCGCAGCGCCTCGATCGCGATGTGAGCGTCGGCCATGCTCATCTGCACGGCCTGGAAGGTGGCGATCGCGCGGTCGAACTGGCGGCGCTCGTTGATGTACTCGACCGTGCGGCGCACCTGCTCGGCGCTGACGCCCAGCTGCAGCGCGGCGATCGCGGCGATCGCACGCTGCTCCAGCCAGGGCAGCGCGGCCTCGGGCAGCACCGCGTCGGCGGCCAGGCGGTGGGCGCTGAAGCCGAGGTCGGCGACCGCCTCGCCGTGAGTGAGCACGCCGGGGACCTTGTCGATGTCCGCGTCGCGCAGATTCACCGAAACCAGCCGGGGGCCGTCGTCGGTCTCGGCCAGCAGCAGCGCGCGGCACACTTCCGCACCCAGCGCCACGGCGGCGACCTTGCCGTCCAGCACCCAGCCATCACCCTCGCGGCGCGCCTTGAGCGCGACGCCGTGGGCACGCGCTGCCGCACCGAGCGCCAGCGTGATCATCAGCTTGCTCTCGGCAGCGGCCGCAGCGATCTCGGCACCGCTGGCACCACCGAAGCGCGCCAGCGTGGCCGCGGCGAGCTGGTGGCGCCACAGCGGCACATGGCCGAGGCCGCGGCCCTGGGCCTCGAGCACCAGCATGAGCTCGTTCATGCCGAGCCCGGTGCCGCCCGCTTCCTCGGGAATCGCCAGCGCATGCAGGCCGGTTTCCACGCACTGCTTCCACAGGTCGGCCATGAAGGGCTCGCCCGCGGTGTCGAAGGCGCGCAGACGGTCGTCGGTGCACAGGTCGCCGAACAGGCTGCCCGCCATGTCGGCGATGGCGCGCTGATCGTCAGTCAGTTGAAAATCCATGCTCTTCTCCTCAGGCCGCAACCGGGCGGAACATCGGCAGGGTCAGTTCGCCGTCGTCGAAGGACTGGAACTCGACCTGCACGCGCTGGCCGATCTGGATCTCGTCGCGCTTGACGCCGACCAGGCCGGCGATCAGGCGCACGCCCTCGTCGAGCTCGATGAGGCCGATCGGGTTGGGGTGCTCGAAGGGCGGCACCTCGGGGTAGTGCATCACCACGAACGAATACAGGCTGCCCTTGCCGGACGCCTCGACCGTGTCCCAGTCGAAGGAATGGCACTTGATGCACACCGGCGCCGGCGGATGGCGCAGCGTGCTGCAGCAGGTGCAGCGCTGGATCAGCAGCTTGCCGGCGTCGACGCCTTCCCAGAAGAAGCGGGTGTCGTCGCTGACGCCCGGCTTGGGGCGCTTGAACTTGGGCACTGCCGGGGCCGCGCCCTTCTCGACGGGCTTGGGCACGTTGGCGGGGCGGAACTTGAAGACCCGGAACAGCAGCTGGCCCACCTTCTCGTCACCCGCGGGCTTCTGCGAGAAGAAGCTCATGATCAGGGTGACGAAATAGCCGGTGCCGAGCGCCGTGGTCTTCTCCTCGCCGACCGCATCGAGGCGGGTGGTGTAGTAGAGCTTCTCGCCCAGCTTCACGTAGCGCTCGAAGTGCAGGTCGGAGTTCACCGCCACCACCGAGGGGAAGCCGTGCGCCTCGAGGGTCTTCAGCACCTCGTACGGATTCTCGTCGGTCGAACCCGGCGCATAGTTGTTCATGTGCAGGCCTTCGAGACACCAGGCCTGCAGCATCGCCGGCGGCGCCACGATGCCGCCGAATTCGGTGGTGGCGGCATAATCCGCGTCGAGGTAGAGCGGATTGTCCACGCCCATCACCTCGCACCACTGCCGGATCATCGGCGCGTTCACCTCGTCCCAGGCGTAGACGCGACCGTACTCGCGACCCACCTTGGCACGCACTTCGGACATCCATTCCTGTTCAGCCAAGTTCGTCTCCTGCGGTTGTGTGAGGCGCCGTCTTCAAGCTGCCGCCCCTGCTGGACCCTGCTGCGAGCGGAACTTTCACCACCGGAGTGACGCGTCCATTCGCAGCGCTTGCAGCGAGTCTAAGAGCAGGACCTGCGCGGCTCTTCGTCTGAACGGACGATGGACAAGGCGGCCCAACCCCGACATTCGGGCGGATTGACACGCGCCCTTTAGTCCCATCGGACGATGTGCCCCCACCACCCGGGAACGACCATCCGCCCGACAGAACAAGGCGGCGCGCATCCGCATGCGCTGCATACGGAGACCGCAAATGGATTCACGTACCGAGACGCGCTCGGCCTGGGCGGTGTATGCCGCCCTGCTGTTCGGCACCTTCATCACCATCGAGGCTGCGGCCTTCCAGGCCCCGGCACTGCCGAGCGTGACGCGCCACTTCGGCATCCCGGTCAACATGGCCGCGCTGGTGCTGATCCTGTATTCGCTGGCGCTCACCGTGTTCGCACCCATCATGGGCCGGCTGGGCGACCAGCACGGGCGCAAGAAGGTGATCACCATCGGCATGCTGGTGTTCGCAGCCTCCGAGTTCGCCGCCGCCTGGGCGCCCAACTTCGCCTTCTTCCTCGGCGCGCGCTTCGTGCAGGGCCTGGGCGCGGCCTGCATCCTGCCCGGCGTGTTCGCCTACGCGGCCCACCTCTTTCCCGAGAACAAGCGCGGCATGGCGCTAGGCATCCTCGCCTTCACGATGACCTTTGGCGCAGCCTCCGGCGGCCTGCTCGGCGGCCTGCTGATCGACCGTCTGGGCTGGCCGAGCGTGTACTGGATCAGCGGCGCACTGACGCTGATCGGCCTGGTGCCGGTGCGGCTGCTGGTGCCCGAGATCGCCCCCGCCAAGCAGCAGGCCGCCTTCGACTCCACCGGCGCGATGCTGCTGTTCGCAGTGATCGCCGCCCTGCTCTCGCTGCCCACCTGGGCGACCAACTTCGGCAAGGAATCGCCGATCACCTGGGCGATCGTGATCGTCGGCGTCAGCGCACTGGCAATGCTGTGGCGGCACAGCAAGCGCACGCCGAACCCGGTGATCGACCTCGGCATCCTCTCGCGCGGCGCATTCGCCACGCCCTCGGCGATCTACTGGCTGCACATGATCTTTTCCAGCGGCATCGTCTATTCGCTGGCCTTCTTCATCAACAGTCGCCCGGGCGGCACCGCGGCGCAGTTCGGTTTCGTGACCCTCTTCCTCTTCGGCAGCGGGCTGATCAGCGCGCCAATCGCCGGCAAGCTGATCGACCGCATCGAACCGCGCGTGCTGGTCATCGTCGCCATGCTCGCCAGCCTTGGCGGCACGCTGCTGTTCCTCAACATCGACGTCGGCACGCCGCTGTGGATGATCATCGTCGTGGCCTGCATCATGGGCCTGTCGATCGGCTGCAACACGCCGGCGATCATGAAGCTGGCGCTGGGCGCGGTGCCGGCGAAAGACATGGGCGCCGGCAGCGGTCTGTTCAGCATGTTCCGCGACCTCGGCAGCCCGACGGGTTCGTCGCTGTCGCTGGCGGTGTTCGGCGCCAGCCTGGCCTACGCGACGCAGCAAGCGATCAGCCGCCAGACTGCAGCACTCGGGCTCGATGCGGCGAGCCTGGAGGCGCTGGCGCGCACTGCAGGTAGCCGGGCACGCGAAGTGCCCGCCGAACTGGCCAGCCGCCTCGACACGGCCGGGCTGTCAGCCGAATCGGTGATGCAGCAGGCAAGCACCGAAGCCCTCAACGCTGCCCTGGGCAACGTGGGATACATGCTGCTGGGGCTGATCGCGCTGGCGCTGGTGCTGAGCTTGCGGCTCACGCGCACGCGGGTGGTGGCGGTCGCGGGCGAAGCGCAGGCGCCTGCGGGCTGAGCGGATCGGACGTAAACCGCGGCGCAAAATGACCCTTAGGCGAAGGGGTGGTAAGCCCCGCGAGGCATGTTGCCATTCCGTCGGACTTTCCCGTCTAGGGCAATAACAGTCGAAAGTGGCCAGCAAACTGGACGTACTTTCGCGGTCGCAGGGGTCGAGTTGCACACCTGGGCCCTCAGGCTGGTTACAGACTCTCGCGGCTATCATTGAGTCGATCGAAGTCGACCGGCGCTTCGAGCGTCGCCTTCAGCGGGGCGGTGTCGTAGCAGCTCAGGGTGTCGAGCCCGGCCGAGTGGTCGAGCGCGCCGGGCAGACGGGGCTGGAAGAAACCGTTCTGCCCCTCCGTCAGGGCGCGCCACGCTTCCCAGCCGTTGAACAGCCGGATGAGCGGCGCGGGCCAGCCGCGCAGATCCATCTGGCTCAACGGGCTGTGGGGCAACAGCGGGGGCCGGCAGGCTCGGGCCTCTCAAGAAACAAAACTAGCCGGGGCGGTTTTCATGCGGCTGCCCCGATGGGG
>ENA-UOUJ01000092-UOUJ01000092.1-activated-sludge-metagenome-genome-assembly--contig:-NODE-92-length-79200-cov-140.221656_pt1 | contig 79200 bp, 57 predicted proteins | sample MGYA00249839_ERZ747224 | MGnify/ENA primary metagenome ERZ747224 (study PRJEB28782, sample SAMN03220277) | activated sludge metagenome | biome: wastewater; feature: sewage sludge; material...
TACCGACGCAGAGGGTTCTCTCCTCCCGAATAAAATATATACGGCTGTAGTACTAGCCAAGGATGAAGACGGCACGCCGCTGGGCTTCCACAATCACAGCCAGCTCGACTTCTACAAGCTCAAGGGCGACCCGGACAACATCGGGCGCCACCTAGCCGACTACATCGCGGGCTTTTCCGAAAATATCCGCAAGATCTTCGAGCGCTTCGAATTCGACAAGGAAATTGAGAAGCTCGAAGAGTCCAACCGCCTGTATCAGGTGGTCTCTCAGTTTGCGGAGATCGACCTGCATCCCAGGCATGTCGACAACATCACCATGGGCCTCGTGTTCGAGGACCTCATCCGGCGCTTCAACGAAGCCGCCAACGAAACGGCCGGCGATCACTTCACCCCGCGTGAAGTCATCCAGCTGATGGTCAACCTGCTGCTGGAGCCCGATACCAGCGTGCTCACCCAGGCCGGCGTCATTGTCACCATCTGCGACCCCGCTTGCGGCACCGGCGGCATGCTGGCCGAGGCGCAGAACTGGATTCGCGCCCACAACGATCAAGCCACGGTCAAGGTCTTCGGGCAGGACTACAACCCACGCTCTTACGCAGTGGCCGCCTCCGACCTCTTGATCAAAGGCCACAAGGATGGCCAGGTGGTGCTGGGCAACACCCTCACCGACGACCCGTTTCCCGATCACCGATTCGACTACCTGTTGGCCAACCCGCCCTTCGGCGTGGACTGGAAAGCTGAGAAGAAGATCATCGACCGCTGGCCCAACTTTCGCGGCTACAGCGGCAAGCTGCCGCGCATCAACGACGGTGCCCTGTTGTTCCTGCTCTACATGATGAGCAAGTTCCAGGACTACAAGACTGGCGACCGCGACAAGCCCGGCTCGCGCACGGCCGTCGTGTTCAACGGCTCGCCTCTGTTCACCGGCAGTGCGGGCAGTGGCGAGAGCGACATCCGCCGCTGGATCATCGAGCACGACCAGCTCGAAGCCATCATCGCCTTGCCCGAGCAGATGTTCTACAACACCGGCATCGGTACTTTCATCTGGGTGGTCACCAACCGTAAAGCTGAGCACCGCAAGGGCAAGATCCAGCTTATCGACGCCCGCGAGCGTTACACACCGATGAAGCGCAGCCTGGGCGACAAGCGCCGCTACCTCGATCAGACCGCGCTGGATACCGTCACCCGCGAACACGGCGCACTCGAGAACAGCAAGACAAGCCGCGTGTTCGACAACACCGACTTCGGCTACCGCCGCATCTCCGTGCTGCGCCCATTGCGCCTGCGATTTCAGATCACAGACGACGCTCGCGAGCGCTTCCTCAACACCTGCCCCGAACTGTACGACGCCCTGCAAGCTGTGCAGGACACACTCGGTGGCGATCCGCTATTGGACTGGAACGACACTTGGGACACCGTGCAGCAGGTTTTCAAAGACCTGCCCGAGGATGTGGAAGGCTGGGCCAAGGGCGCCAAGGGCACGGCGCAGAAGAAGATCTTCCGCGATTGTTTCACCGTGGTGGATCCCGAAGCCGCGCCGGTGATCGCCAAGCGCCACAAAAAAGGCGACGTTGCCATCGGTTCGGAGTTGTTCCCGCAGCAGACGCTGCCGCCGATGAATGCCGGCGACCTGTATTCGCTGCTCGGGCTGCACACCGAGGGCAAAGTCCTGGTGGAATACGAACCCGACCCGGCGCTGAAGGATGCTGAGAACATCCCGCTGAAAGAAGACATCGTCAGCTACGTGTTGCGTGAGGTGCGGCCTTACGTGGCCGATGCATGGATCGACCGCGAGACCCTGGATGAGCAGGATGGCGGTATCGGCAAGGTGGGCTACGAGATCAATTTCAACCGCGTTTTCTTTCAGTACCAACCGCCGCGACCGCTGCACGAGATCGATGCGGAGCTCGCTGGCGTGGAGCGGCGGATTCTGGAGTTGCTGCGGGAGGTAACGGAGTGAGCCCGATCAGTATTGCTCCGTCACTACCAAACCAGTGGCGCGAAGTGAGATTTAGATTTATCGCAGCTACATCCAAAGGGCGCTTGCCTGCCAAGGAAGATGAAGACGTTGTCGCCAAAGATGTCATTCCCTACTTGTCGATGGAATATCTGCGTGGCGATACGGAAGCATCCCAGTATGTGCGGGCTCAGGGGATGGTAACTGCTGATGAACATGACGTTTTATTGCTTTGGGATGGTTCGAATGCAGGGGAGTTTCTGAGGGCTAAACGTGGTGCTGTTTCTTCCACAGCCGCAATCGTTACCCCCTTAGAGTTCGACCGCACGTTTCTCTTTTGGCTTTGCAAGGCAGCCGAACCTATCCTAAAGACATTCACAAACGGCATGGGGATTCCGCATGTTGATGGTGAATTCCTGAAGAATTTGAAATTGCCATATCCAATAGATGACGCTGAGCAAAGTCGAATTGCCAACTACCTCGACCGCGAAACAGCCCGCATCGATGGGCTGATCGCTGAAAAGGAGCGCATGCTGGCGCTGCTGGAAGAAAAGCGCAATGCCCTCATCAGCCGCGTCGTCACCCGCGGCCTCGACCCCAACGTCCCGCTCAAGCCCTCCGGCCAGGAATGGCTGGACGACATTCCGGCGCATTGGCGCGTGGAGCGCGCTAAGAATCTTTTAACGGTTCGCGATGAACGTTCGGACGATGGATCGGAAGAACTGCTGACCGTGTCTCACATCACCGGCGTCACGTCTCGCTCTGAGAAGGACGTGAATATGTTCGAGGCCGACGACAAAGCGGGTTACAAACGCTGTATGCCTGGCGACCTGGCGATCAACACCCTTTGGGCATGGATGGGCGCGATGGGGATCAGCCCCTTGGCAGGCATCGTGAGTCCCGATTATCACGTCTATACGTCGAACGGCGAGCTGCTGCCCGAGTACGTCGATCTGCTTTGCCGCTCGCGACCCTTTGTGGCTGAAGTGAGCCGATGGTCAAAGGGCGTCTGGTCCTCTCGTTTGCGTTTGTACCCTGAGAACTTTTTTGAGATGCGACTACCTGTCCCACCACATGACGAGCAGGCTGCTATCGTCCGCGCCGTCAAGCTGGATCAACGCAAGGCGAATGAGCTGCGAGAGAGCTTGCAGTTGTCGATCACGCTCGCTAATGAACGTCGCGCCGCTTTGATCACCGCCGCCGTCACCGGCCAGATCCCGCTGCAGGAGATGACCAGATGAAGTTAAGGAAACTCACTCTCGCTAATTTTCGGGGCTTTGAGCAGATCGACCTCGATTTTGCGGATGAAGTGACGGTGATTGCTGGTGTCAACGGCGTCGGCAAGTCCGGCGTATTGAAGGCGTTGACGACTGCAATGTCGCTGGCTCTGCCCAAGTTCACAGTTTCAAGGGAGTCACCACTCGGGTTGAGCGACATCGACGTTCAGTCGGGCAAGCCCGGACTCTCCATGTCCGCCACGCTCGAGTTAGACGCCGCAATCGTCATTGTCGATCTTACTCGCGCAGCGCCGCTGGAAGCTGACAAGGCAGAGACCTTGATAAAACGCCGCGATGAGCTGCGCTTTGCCACACGTGAGACCAAGAAAGGTTCGAACGAAGAACAAGACATCAACGACGAAATCCGGCTTATTGATATTCAGCTTGATCAGGCTTCGGACATCGCTGCAGTGCGCATACTGCCTAATGATGCGACGACTGAAGCGGATGAGCTGGTTACTACACTGAAGGGTGGGGCTAAGCAGCCTCTTGCGGTTTTCTACACCACATCGCGATTCTTGTCTCGACTACCACGTACGCTCCCTAAAACCAAGAAAATTGATGCCGCTTCTGCCTATGACAAGTCACTTAGCCAACCGGAAGTGTCGTTAAACGATTTCGCCAACTGGTATCGGGTGGTAGTTGCGGAGGCCGCTGCAGCATATAGAGACCGCCTATTTCTGCAGTTGGAGCAAGCCATTAAGACCTTCTTGCCTGAGGTCAGCAACCTGAAGCTTCACGAAGGTCGACCGCCACGATTCAGCGTCATGAAGAGTGGTCAGGTATTGTTCTTGGAGCAACTCTCCGACGGCGAGCGGGGCCTGCTCGCCCTTGTGTTTGACCTCACGCGGCGTCTGGCCATAGCCAACCCAGAGAGTGCGAATCCCATCGCCGAGGGTGTGGCGCTGGTGCTAATTGATGAGATCGAACTGCACCTTCACCCAAGCTGGCAACGTCGAGTACTGAGGTTGCTCCAGAGCACTTTCATCGGCTGCCAATTCATCGTTACTACCCATTCGCCACAAGTTATTGGTCAAGTTCGACCTGCCAAGTTGCGGCTTCTGCATCGTGACGATGCCGGAAGAGTCGTCCTTGCGGATGCTGCGCAGTCCTTTGGCATGGACAGCAGTTGGATCCTACAGAACATCATGGGAGTGCCAGCTCGTGATCACGAGACTGAGCAGCGTCTCTCGGCAATCTATCTTGCAATTGATGAAGACAACTTGGAAAAGGCGCGAGCGCTTGCGGAACAACTACGAGCCGATATCGGCGATTTTCCTGATCTGCAGGAGGCTCATGCCCTACTGGACCGGTTTGCGTTGTTGAGGTCTGAATGAGAAGAATCACAAAAAATCATCCTCCGCAGGAGCTCACTGCGTGGCGAGACGCGAATCGGGAATTCAATCACACCTATAGGGACTTGCTGGGCACAGAGGCACACGACTCCCTGAAGTCGAAACTGCTTGAGGAACAAGGCTGGCTTTGTGCCTACACGGGGCGGTCAATCGACAGCGATTCGTCCCACGTCGAGCATGTCAAGCCGCAGTGCGAATGTTCGGAATGGGAAGATGTTGAATACAGAAACGTTGTTGCCTGTTTTCCAGTCGACGGCGGGGACACTTCGCATGGATACGGTGCACCGATCAAGGCAAGTTGGTGGGACGAGCAACGATTCGTATCGCCTCTGTCTGATGAATGTGAACGACGCTTTCGTTTCGCTTGGAGCGGTCATGTACATCCCAACCCGGACGACCATGAGGGTGCGACGGCAACTATTGCGGCACTTCAGCTGGATGCTGACTCACTGCGTCAGCTAAGAAAGGCAAGGATTGACGGCTTCTTTGGATTTGGCCCAAAGTCTCGCACGCGACCATTGACCATCGCGGATGCCAGAACCGCACTAGCTAACATTGAGAGTCGCGACAGCACCGGCCGGCTACGTGAGTTCTGTTTCGTTCTAAAACAATTGCTGCCAAAGTACATTGAGCAAGCTAGGAGATAAGTATGAAACGAACCAGTGAAGCCGCATTCGAAACTGCCATCGAAGCCGTTCTGCTGGCAAACGGCTACATGCGGGTCGACGCCAAAGGCTTCGATCGCGAGCGCGCCATCTTCCCCGATGAGGCGCTGGCCTTTATCCTCGCCACCCAACGCAAGGTATGGGAGAAACTGGAGGCCCTGCACGGCGAGCAAACCGGTGCGCGTGTGATGGAATCGCTGTGCAAATGGCTCGATACTCATGGCGCGCTGGCCACGCTTCGTCACGGCTTCAAGTGTTTTGGCAAAACGCTGCGAATTGCCTTCTTCCGCCCAGCCCACGGCCTGAATCTGGAGCTGGAGGCGCGTTACAGGGCTAATCGGCTGGGACTGACCCGCCAATTGCGTTTCAGCCTGAAGTCTGAAAAGTCACTGGACGTAGTGCTGTCAGTCAACGGCATTCCGGTGGCGACGCTGGAACTCAAGAACCCCTTGAGCGGCCAGACGGCAGCAAATGCCATCCACCAGTACCGCCACGACCGTGATCCGCGTGAACCAATCTTCGAGTTCACCAAGCGCACCTTGGTGCATTTTGCGGTGGATACGGAAGAAGCGCACATGACCACTCGCCTGGCCGGGACCTCCACCTATTTCCTGCCGTTCAATCGGGGTTTTGATGGCGGTGCTGGCAACCCACCCGACCGGGACGCTCGCAACTACAAAACAGCGTATTTGTGGGAAGAGGTTTTACAGCGCGACAGTTTGCTTGACCTACTTGCCCGCTTTTTGCACCTGAACATTGAAGAAAAAACCACAGACGATGGCAAAAAGGTACGCAAGGAAAGCTTGGTCTTCCCGCGCTATCACCAGTTGCAAGCGGTACGCGAGATGGTTTCGGCTGCAGCCACCGAGGGTGTTGGACATAACTATCTGGTGGAGCATTCGGCTGGTAGCGGCAAGAGCAACACCATTGCCTGGCTGGCGCATCGCCTTTCCAGCTTGCACAACGAACGTGACGAGCGGTTGTTCGATAGCGTGGTGGTCATCACCGACCGCGTGGTGCTCGACCGCCAGTTGCAGAACACCATCTACCAGTTTGACCACCGCCAAGGTGTGGTGCAGAAAATCGATGAAGACTCGCGCCAGCTCGCAGAGGCGCTTGAAGATGGCGTGCCGATCATCATTACCACATTGCAGAAATTTCCATTCGTGTCTGGACAGCTGGCCAAGTTGAGCGAGGAGCGCGGCGAAGGCGGCAAGAGTCATTTACCAGCGCGCAAGTACGCGGTGATCATCGACGAGGCACACAGCTCCCAGTCGGGCGAGACAGCAACCGAACTCAAGGGTGTACTGGGCGGTGCCGAGCTGCGCCGCAAGGCACAAGAGATGGCCGAGGAGGAAGGGGAAGTCGAACTAGAGCGACTGTTCCGCTCCATGGCCAAAAGGGGCCATCAACCGAACATGAGTTTCTTCGCATTCACCGCCACGCCCAAGCACAAGACGCTGGCGATCTTCGGCCGCAATGGCGAGCCCTTCCACCGTTACACCATGCGCCAGGCAATTGAGGAAGGCTTCATTGAGGACGTGCTCAAGAGCTACGTTACCTACAAGACCTACTACAAGCTGATCAAGAAGGCCGAGGAAGACCCCAACGTCGAACGCAAGAAAGCCGCCAAGGCGCTAGCCCGCTTCATGCGCCTCCATCCGCACAACATCGGCCAGAAGACGGAGGTGATGGTTGAACACTTTCAGCATTTCACTCGACACAAGATAGGCGAGCGTGCCAAGGCGATGGTGGTGACTGGGTCAAGGCTGGAGGCCGTGCGCTATAAGCAGGAGTTCGACCGCTACATCCGGGAGAAGGGCTATCCGATCAAGAGCCTGGTGGCATTCTCAGGCTCAGTGGAAGACGACAAGATTCCGGAGAAGTCGTACACAGAGGTCGAGATGAATGGCGGCCTAAAAGAGAAAGAGCTGCCCGACACCTTTGCCAAGCCGGATTTCCGCGTTCTGCTGGTGGCCGAGAAATACCAGACCGGGTTCGATCAGCCGTTGCTGCACACGATGTATGTGGACAAGCGCCTAGAGGGCATTCAGGCGGTGCAGACTTTGTCGCGCTTGAACCGTACCCATCCGCTTAAGGACGACACTTTCGTGCTCGACTTCGTCAATGAGCCCGGTGAGATCCAGGAGGCGTTTCGCCAGTACTACGATGGCTCAGTCATGGGGGAGCAAGTCGATCCCGACAAGCTCTACGAGGTCAAAGCCGAGCTTGATGCGTCCGGCGTGTACCTGCAGACCGAGGTGACTGAGTTCGCACGTGTGTTCTTCGCGCCAAAGCGCCGCCAAAGCCCCAGCGACCACAAGGCGATGAACGCGATTCTCGATCAGGCAGTCGCGCGCTTCGTGCAGTTGCAGAACACGGAGGAGGCAGAAACCGAGCTTTGGCGCGGCAAACTACAAGCCTTTCGTAATCTCTACAGTTTCTTGAGTCAGGTGATCCCCTATCAAGACAGCGATTTGGAAAAGCTCTTTACGTACCTGCGGCACCTCGCGTTGAAGCTGCCTAAGCGCAAGAGTGGACCGGGATATCAATTTGATGAGGAGATCGAGCTCGACTATTACCGGTTGCAGAAGATCAGCGAAGGTTCGATCAGCCTCAATGAGGGCTATGCCAAACCGCTGGATGGCCCGCGTGAGGTTGGGTCTGGAATGGTGCGCGAGGAACATGTTTCGCTGTCGCGTCTCATCGATATCATCAATCAACGTTTTGGGGGGGAACTGAACGAAGCAGATCAACTGTTTTTCGATCAGATCGCCGAGGCGGCCAGCCGAAGCGAAGCTCTGCAGAAGGCCGCCGAGGTTAACTCCCTCGACAAGTTCCAACTGGTTTTTAGGCAAGTGCTTGAGTCCCTCTTCATCGAGCGCATGGAATTGAACGAGGAGCTGTTCACCGACTACATGGGCAAGCCGGAGATGCAGGAGCTGGTGTCGAAATGGCTTGGTAGTCAGGTCTACGATCGGCTTTCCGCTGCGAAGAAGGCGGGCCCGTAGTAGGCCTCGGTTCGTTCTGCTGGGGCCAGCTTTCCGAAATTTCCGGACAGTTGGTCGCTTGCCCGCAGCCCCCCGAAGGCGTGCTCATAAGCTCGGGATGCCAGTCGGCCAAGGTCATCTGTCCGCCACCAATACCCAAAATCCCAACCGATGAAGGTTGGGTTTTTTTCTGTTTGAAATCCTTACTGTAGCGCAAATGCTTGGCACACAACAGTGAGGACTCGACCAATACCGCGTGGCATCTGTAACGATGGCAACTTTGCCTTCAAGGCGTTTTGATAACGTCGGCTTGCTCCTTTCAAAACGTGTAGGTAGCCCCTATGCCAGCGCTCCAGTTTCGGCCAGGTGCAGGCTCGAAATACCGCCCGTTTCCTTCGTTCACGATGATCGAGCCCGCATACCGCCGGTCAAAGAGATTGTCTGCTCGGGCGTATACCTGTCCCTGCCACGGCCCCGCATGCCAGAGATAGCCTGCGCTGAGTGCCGCGATGAAATACGCAGGTGTGGCGTCGGAGTTAGCATCATTGATGGCAACGCTTCCAAGATACCTGCCCTCGATGCCGGCTTGCCAGCCTTCTCTCGGCTCCCAGGCCACCGTGGCGTAAGCGGCTTGGCGGGCTGTGCCTGGAATCCGATGGCCTGCGCGAATGGCGTCGGATACGGATTCCCGATAGCGGGCGTCGAGCCACGAATAGGAAAGCTGGACGCGGGCATCGCCAGCGAATCGCGCGTTCCATCCCAGCTCTACGCCATCGCGCCGTGTTCGGCCGGCATTGCGATACGATGTGCGCCCGCCCAGGCTGGTGGCGGGCACGATCTCGTCCTGCGTATCGCTGCGAAAGATCGCTACGGTTAGCAATCCACCGGCAACTTCTTTCTTGGCGCCCAACTCGAAGTTGTCGCTCAGGGCAGGATCGAGGCCGAAATTCATCCCCGGCTGTGCATCTGGCCGGTATGACAATTCATTGAGAGTCGGGGTCTCGAATCCTCGACCATACGATGCGTAAAGCATGGTGTTTTTCGCCGGCGTGTAGCGCAGCGCTGCAACGGGCAATGCCTTGCGATAGCGCAGGTTGCCACTGTCGTCCGGGTTGCCTGAGACGATATAGTGATCGCTGGAATCAAAAGACACTGTGCTGTAGCGCAAGCCTGCATCCACCGCCCATTGGGGAGAGGCTTGCAATGACATCTGCAGGTACGGGTCCAGGTTATAGACGCGGTTGGTTTCATTGCGCCGCAAGTTTCCCCGCTCACCCAATGTCGGCGCGCCAGAGCTTCCCGTATAGTTTTCGTATCCCTTTCTCTGCTCAACCATACTGTCGTACGACAGGCCAGCGATGAGTGTCAGTGGCCGATCGGCCACCGACAGCCGAGACGTCCAGCGCAGATCCGCACCACCATAGCTGCGCGCGAGATCTATCATCCCGCCGGCACTGCCGGGTGGTTGTTGCGCAGCTACCGGAATCGCCTGGTACTGTACGGTATTGCGCTGGCCGTAGTACAGCATGGCGCGCAGCGAATGGTTCGCGTCGATATCTCGCTCATAGACCAATCCACCCTGGGTTTGCTGGACCGTCTTGCGCGTATTGAAAGTCTTGGCCTGTATGGCTGCGGTCCGGGGATTTGATTCGAACTGTGAACGGGTTAGCCCCAGCGGATCCTGCGCAGTCAGGTCTACGCCGTTGGCGACAATCGTCAACCGGCTCGCATCATCGAGTTGCACCCCAAGCTTTACGTTGCCGAGGTTCTTGCGTGCAGCACTGTGGTCCCGGTATCCCCCGGTGGTGAAGTGGCTGGCGCTCACGTTATAGTCGATCAGGCCCAGAGCGCTTTCGGTGGCGCCGGAGGCGCGCAATCCATAACGTCTGGTTCCATAGCTGCCAGCCGATATATCGGCAACCCATTGCGGCGGCCTTGAACCTTCTTCGGTAAATACCTGCACCACGCCGCCGGAGGAGTTCCCATACAGCGCCGAGAATGGGCCGCGCAGCACCTCCACGCGATCCGCTGATGCAATATCGATGTTAGACGTCTGTCCTTGGCCGTCCGGCATGGTCCCGGGAATTCCGTCTACGTAAAGGCGTACCCCGCGCACGCCAAAGCTGGAGCGGGCACCGAAGCCGCGAATCGACAACTGCAGGTCTTGCGCGTAATTCTGGCGATTCTGTAGCTGCAGCCCTGGCACGCTGACAAGTCCTTCGGACAGGTTGATACCCGGCTGGCGCGCGCGGAGCTGGCGTCCGTCAATCACATCGACAGACGCCGGTGTATCAGCTATCGATGCTCCCAATCGAGTCGCTTGTACTACGACGGGTGCAAGCGTCGTGGTGGGCATCTCCTGGGCCGCAGCTATGCTCGGAAATAGAGGAAGCAAGGCCAAAACTCCCATACGTGAAGTCACGCAGAAAGGCTTGGCAAAGCGCACGGTATCGTCTCAACGCGGTGCGGGTGTGTCGGTGCCGTGCGCCGTGACACGCCAGATGGTATTGCCCACATCATCCGCGATGAGCAAAGCACCTTCAGCATCTTCGGCCAGGCCCACCGGTGCGCCCTTCAAGGTCTTTTGATCAACCGATGTAAAGCCGGTGACGACCGGTTCCGGCACCCCCTCGGGCTTGCCATCCTTGAAGCGCACAAAGACAACGTCATATCCGCTCAATGGGGTACGGTTCCAGCTTCCATGCTGGCCTATGAAGGCTCCACCATGGTATTTCTCCGGTAGATTGCGGCCCTGATAGAACCACAATCCCAGCGGTGCCACGTGCGAACCCAGGGCGTAGTCCGGGCGGATGGCCCTGGCCACGAGATCCGGACGCTGCGGCTGCACGCGCTGATCCACATGCTGTCCGTAGTAGCTGTACGGCCAGCCATAGAACCCGCCTTCCTGGACGGAGGTGAGGTAGTCGGGTACCAGGTCTGCGCCGATTTCGTCGCGTTCATTAACGATTGCCCAGAGCTTGCCGGTCGTTGGCTCCCAGCCCAGTCCCGTGGGGTTTCGGATGCCAGACGCATAGATGCGGCTGGCCGCCGATTGCACATCGACTTCGAGCACGGTTGCACGTCGGTATTCGATATCCAGGCCGTTTTCGGCTACGTTGCTGTTGGAACCGACTCCGACATAGAGCTTCTTGCCATCGAGGCTGGCCAGCAGTGCCTTTGTCCAGTGATGGTTAACGGTGCCGGGCAGGTCCGTAAACTCCACGCCGGGGTCGGACATGCGTGTCTCGCCTGGCGTGTAACGATATTTCATGATGTTGTCGGTATTCGCAACATATAACGTATCGCCGATCAATTGCACGCCGAATGGGGAATGCAGGTTCTCGATAAAGACGTACTTTTCCCATTCGCCGCTCTGGCCGGCTGCCTTGCGTAGCAGTGTGATGCGGTTGCCGCCCTTACCCCCCTTGCCGGAGCGATCTTTGACGATGCTTGCGATCAGCTGCTTGGGTGAGGTGATAGGCACGGTGCCTGGGCTGTTGGCTTCGACCACCAGCACGTCGCCATTGGGCAAGGTCAAAAGTTGCCGGGGGTGCATCAGGCCAGAGGCGATCTTCTCAATCGCCAACTCATCCGCGACGGTCGGCTTTTCACCTTCCGCCCATCCTGTTCTATCCGGAGTCTGGATGGGCGGAATGAAGAACTTTTGCGCCTTGGGCAGTGGAGGATTCGCACCCGATTGCTGCGCAGGCTCATAGGTTGCCTTTTCGCAGCCAGCCAGCACCATCATCAGTGCCACCGTACATGCCTGGGCTATGTATGTTTTATTCATGGCGACCTCCCGATGTTGTGGCTTGTTGCAGCGCGCTGACGATCAAACCGATGGCGATCAAGGCCACCGTCACCGCGGAAAGCCAGACCCCTTCGGGCATGACGCCATAAGCATCCCGGCTGTGGACAAAGGTGTTCACAATGGCCGTAGCAATGGCAACGAGATTGAGCCAGAAGTCCAGCTTCTCGACACGAGAACTCCGCCTGGCGGGCATCCAGACGTGAACCAAATTGATCAGGCGGGGAATGATTGCAAAGATCAGCCCGATCACATTGAGCCAGGCAGCTGACTTGACCCAAAACACGTTGGCGCTACATGCATAGATCGCATCGAAGATCAGTGCCGCGACGAAGAACCCAAAGGGTATGGGATTAAGAAGCGCGAACATGGCGTGTGCCAGCCGCGATCGTGTCTGTACGGGATGTGTGAGCATTGGAAACCTCTGACATGAACTGAGTACGGATAATAATTCTGACGATCTGCATTGCCTTTTGGTACCGCAAGCCGATTGTTCAATATAGACCACGCTGGTTTCCAAATGTCATGCTACCAGCCGGCCCATGTGCATTACCTTGGTATCGTTGAGTACCGCGTTACTGTACTGACGTTTGCAAGCAAGTGACAGAGTAGCGCAGGCGCAGGAGGAGATAAAGCAGCCGTATTCAGCGATTAAAAACCAAGAAAGATATGCTAAAAAGGTTGTTGCTCCCTTGATATCGAACGAGTTCAAATTTAATCACCTATTATTCTGTTTAAAGCAAGATTGCTGGTGGCAGTATGTTCGGTGCTCGACATATCGTGAATGAGAATAAAACTGCGGGACGAATCAAAGAGAAATGGATGTCTTGTTACAATAACAATGACTTCATCATAAGGGTGAGGTATGCGTCGTGCGGTTGAGCAACTGGTTAAGAATGGCAAATTGCAACAAAAGGGAGTGCGCAGTGGCACACGTTATCACTTGGCCTAACTTGGCTCAAAATTTACCTTATCTGCCACGCCTAAGCCAAGACATTGAATCATACAGGCTATCGGACAATGTATGCCTTATTGGTGATAGCCGAGCGATAGCAAAGCGCAGCACATCTGCTACCGACGAAGAGGCTCGTCATTGATGAGCGAGACTGAAGCCCAAACACGAGCCGACCTGATCGACCAGCAACTCGCGTTATCAGGCTGGAACGTCAAAGACCCGACTCAGGTTATCGAAGAATTCGACATCCTCACTGTGCTAACAGAGGGTGTGGCCGAACCACGCGCCCCATATCAGGGCCATCAGTTCAGCGATTATGTCTTGCTGGGCAGAGACGGTAAGCCACTGGCCGTGATCGAGGCCAAAAAAACCCTCCGAGATGCCGCGCTTGGCCGCGAGCAAGCCAAGCAGTACTGCTACAACATCCAGAAGCAACTGGGCAGTGAACTGCCATTCTGTTTCTATACCAACGGCCACGAACTCTATTTCTGGGATCTGGAGAATGCGCCGCCCCGCAAGGTCGTCGGTTTCCCCACGCGCGACGATCTGGAGCGTTTTGCCTACATTCGCCGCAACCGAAAGCCGCTGACGCAGGAGTTCATCAACACCTCGATAGCCGGCCGGGACTACCAGATCCGTGCGATTCGTTCAGTGCTCGAAGGTATCGAGCAGAAAAAACGTGACTTCCTGCTGGTGATGGCCACTGGTACCGGCAAAACACGCACCTGCATTGCCATGGTCGATGCACTGATGCGTGCAGGCCATGCCGAGAAGGTGCTGTTCCTGGTTGACCGCATTGCCCTGCGCGAGCAGGCCTTGGCCGCGTTCAAGGAACACCTGCCCAACGAGCCTCGCTGGCCCAACGTGGGCGAAAAACTCATTGCCAAGGATCGCCGCATCTATGTGGCGACCTACCCGACGATGCTCAATATCATCCGGGATGATGCGCAGCACCTGTCGCCACACTTCTTCGACTTTATCGTCGTGGACGAAAGCCATCGTTCCATCTACAACACCTACGGCGAAATCCTCGATTACTTCAAAACCATCACCCTCGGTCTGACGGCGACGCCGACCGACATCATCGACCACAACACCTTCCAGCTCTTTCACTGCGAAGACGGCATTCCCACGTTTGCCTACACCTATGAAGAGGCCGTGAACAACGTGCCGCCCTACCTCTGCAATTTTCAGGTCATGAAGATTCAAACCAAATTCCAGATGGAGGGCATCAGCAAACGCACCATTTCGCTGGAAGATCAGAAAAAGCTGATCCTGCAAGGCAAGGAGGTTGAAGACATCAACTTCGAGGGTACCCAGCTTGAAAGGCAGGTGATCAACAATGGCACCAACACCCTGATCGTCCGCGAGTTCATGGAAGAAGCCATCAAGGATGCCAACGGCGTGCTGCCGGGCAAGACCATCTTCTTTTGTGCCACCAAGGCACATGCCCGGCGCATCGAGGAAATCTTCGACAAGCTTTATCCGCAATACCATGGTGAACTGGCCAAGGTGCTGGTTTCGGACGACCCCCGCGTCTACGGCAAGGGTGGTCTGCTCGATCAGTTCACCAACAACGATATGCCACGCATCGCCATCAGCGTGGATATGCTCGATACCGGCATCGACGTGCGCGAAATCGTCAACCTTGTATTCGCCAAGCCAGTCTATTCTTACACCAAGTTCTGGCAGATGGTCGGGCGTGGCACGCGCCTGCTGGAAACCAGCAAACCTAAGCCTTGGTGCCTTGAAAAGGAGGTGTTCCTGATCCTCGACTGCTGGGACAACTTCGAATACTTCAAGCTCAACCCTAAAGGCAAAGAACTCAAACTGCAGTTGCCACTGCCGGTGCGTTTGGTCGGTCTGCGCCTCGACAAGATCGAGAAGGCCAACGACAGCGGCCATGCCGACATTGCCAGTCGTGAAATTGCCAAGCTCCGCCTGCAGATTGCCGCGCTGCCCAAAGAGTCGGTCGTGATCAAGGAAGCCGCCGCTGCTCTGGCGCGGCTGGACGATGACAACTTCTGGATCAGCCTCAGCCACGACCGACTGGAATTCTTGCGCGCTGAAATCAAGCCGCTGTTCCGCACTGTTTCCGAGGCCGACTTCAAGGCCATGCGTTTTGAGCGCGACCTGCTCGAATATTCGCTGGCTGTGCTCAATGAAGACAAAGAACAAGCCGAAACGATCAAGGAAGGTATCGTCGAGCAGATCAGCGAACTACCGCTCTCGGTCAGCTTCGTGAAGCAGGAAGAAGCCCTGATCCGCGCGGCGCAAACCAGCCACTACTGGGCCAAAGCCGACGAAGAGGCCTTTGATGAGTTGGTGGCCAAGCTCGGACCTTTGATGAAATTTCGGGAACAATCCACAGGCCAGGGGCAAACCCACCTGGATTTGGCCGATGAGCTGCACAAGAAGGAATGGGTGGAATTCGGCCCGCAGCACGAAGCTGTCAGCATCAGCCGTTACCGCGAAATGGTCGAGGCGCTGATTACTGAATTGACGGAGCACAACCCGGTGCTGCAGAAGATCAAGAACGGCGAGGCGGTGAACAGCCAGGAATCCAATGAACTGGCCGAACTGCTGCATGAAGAACACCCGCACATCACCGAAGACTTGCTGCGCCAGGTTTACAAAAACCGTAAAGCACGTTTTATCCAGTTTATCCGCCACATTCTCGGCATAGAAGTGTTGCAAAGCTTCCCGGATGAAGTCAGCGCCGCCTTCGGCCAGTTCATTCGTGCCCACACCACCTTGTCCAGCCGCCAGATGGAGTTCCTCAACCTGTTGAAGAACTTCATCATCGAGCGCGAGAAGGTGGAGAAGAGAGACTTGATCAACGCTCCCTTTACGGTCATTCACCCGCAAGGCATCCGTGGCGTATTCAGCCCGGCCGAAATCAACGAAATCCTGCAGCTGACCGAAGGGCTGGTGGCATCATGATTGAGTCTGAGCCTGCAAAATGATCTCGATTAAAAAGGACAAACTATGCCAAAAATGGATGTAAAAGGCATAGCAGTAACGGTCTACTCGGAAAATGCCATGGATTTCATTTCCCTAACCGACATGCTTCGCGCCAAAGACGGCGACTTTTTTATCTCTGACTGGCTTCGCAACCGCAACACCGTTGAGTTTCTGGGCATTTGGGAGCAGGTGCACAACCCGAATTTTAATTATGGCGAATTCGCCACAATTAGAAGCCAGGCTGGCCTGAACAGCTACAAAATCAGCGTCAAGGAATGGGTCGCCAGGACCCATGCCATTGGGTTGGTGGCCAAGGCCGGTCGTTACGGGGGCACCTATGCCCATAAAGATATTGCTTTTGAGTTTGGCATGTGGATCAGCGCTGAATTCAAAATTTACCTCATCAAGGAATTTCAACGCCTCAAGGAAGCTGAACAACAGCAACTCGGCTGGGACATTCGCCGCAACCTTACCAAGATCAACTACCGCATTCACACAGATGCCGTTCAGGCGAACCTGATCCCGCCTGCGCTGACGCAAAATCAGATTCGCTTGATTTATGCCAGCGAGGCAGACTTGCTGAACATGGCATTGTTCGGGAAAACGGCCCAACAGTGGCGCGAAGAAAACCCCAATAACAAAGGCAATATCCGAGACGAAGCCAATGTTTCGCAGCTGGTTTGCCTTGCCAACCTGGAAACCTTGAATGCCCACTTTATCCATCAAGGGCTGCCGCAGGTCGAGCGGCTAAAAATCCTCAACCAGACCGCTATTCACCAAATGAAATTGCTGCTAGCCGACAGAAGCCTCAAGCAGTTGGACGGAAATTAACCATGCTACAGAACAACCCTGAACTCAAAAGCAAGATCGATCAGCTCTGGAACAAATTCTGGAGTGGTGGCATCAGCAACCCGCTTACTGCCATTGAGCAGATCACCTACCTGCTGTTCATGAAACGGCTGGATGAACTGGATCAGAAGAGACAGGCCGATGCCGAGTGGACCGGAGAGAAATACACCTCCAAGTTTGAAGGCACCTGGATTCCACCCGAGGAGCGCAACTGGCCTGTAGCGGAACAACGCCCCATCGACAAACGCACGCTGCGCTGGGGCGAATTCAAGCGCATGCAAGCCGAAGAGATGCTGCAGCATGTGCAGGGCAAGGTATTCCCCTTTCTGAAAGACCTGAACGGCGCCGAATCAAACTTTACCCACCACATGAAGAATGCCGTGTTCATCATCCCCAAGCCAGCGTTGCTGGTGGAGGCGGTGAAGACCATCGACGAGATCTTCGAGGTGATGGAGAAGGACTCACGGGAAAACGGCCAGTCCTTCCAGGACATCCAGGGCGATGTCTATGAAATGCTGCTGGCCGAGATCGCCACCGCTGGCAAGAATGGCCAGTTCCGTACCCCGCGCCACATCATCAAGCTGATGGCCGAGCTGGTGCAGCCCCAACTGGGTCACAAGATCGCCGACCCGGCCTGCGGCACTGGCGGCTTCCTGCTGGGTGCCTACCAGTACATCGTCACCCAGCTGGCCATCAATGCAGGCACCAAGAACCTTGAGCCCGATGAAGATGGTTTTGTCCGCACCTCAGTCGCTGCCACACTGACCGAAAAGGCTCAGACCATCCTACAGGAAAGTCTGTATGGCTACGACATCGACGCCACCATGGTGCGCCTGGGCTTGATGAATTTGATGATGCACGGCATCGACGAGCCGCACATCGACTATCAGGACACCCTGAGCAAGAGCTACTTTGAAGAGGCCGAATACGACATCGTGCTGGCCAATCCGCCCTTTACCGGCAGCATCGACAAAGGCGACATCAATGAGAACCTGCAGCTCTCCACCACCAAAACCGAATTGCTGTTTGTAGAGAACATCTATCGCCTGCTCAAGAAGGGCGGCACCGCCTGCGTGATCGTGCCGCAGGGCGTGCTCTTCGGCTCTGGCGGGGCATTCAGGACGCTGCGTCAACTGCTGGTGGAGCGCTGCGACCTCAAAGCCGTCATCACCCTGCCCAGCGGCGTGTTCAAACCCTATGCCGGGGTCAGCACCGCCATTCTGCTGTTCACCAAGGTCTGGGGAATGAAGGACAAGGTTGCCAAACCTGCCACCGAGCATGTCTGGTTCTACGAGATGGCCGCCGATGGCTACTCGCTGGATGACAAGCGCACCAAGCAGGAAGGCTACGGCGACCTGCAAGACATCATTGCCAAATACCACGCCCGCGACGCCACCACCGACACCGACCGCACCGCCAAGTGCTTTATGGTGCCGCGAGCCGATATTGAGGCCGAGAACTACGATCTCTCCCTGTCGCGATACAAGGAAGACGTATTCGAAGAAGTTCAGTACGACGCACCAGGCGTGATTCTGGATCGGCTGATTCAGGCGGAAGTGGGTGATGTGGATCAAGCGGAACTGGTCCAGGTGCAGAACGGGATTGTGCGTGAGCTGCTGGAGCTGAAGGGGATGGTGGGATGAGAGTGGCTCAGATAAAGCAACTCTTTCGGATCATTGGTGGGAAGCCTGCGCCTAAGGGAGATGACGCCTTCTCCGAAGAAGGCACCCCCTTTATCAAGATGAAGGATCTTGGTCGAGCCCACTTTTCCAATAATTTCGTCGAAATCGAGCAAAAGGTGTCTGATGAAGTTGTAAAAAGAGAGGGACTAAACCTAATTCGCAAGGGCTCCATCCTGTTGCCACGTAGCGGTTCCGTTGCTCTCAACCATCGTGCAGTGCTCGGCGTAGACGCATATATGGTTAGTCATATATGCGCTTTGGAAGTGATTGATCAGAGGGAGGTGAGCAACCTTTACGCTTACTATTACCTGCGCTCAATCAAGATGGATCGCATCAGCAAAAAGACAACAGGACTTGATGCAATCACGTTTGAGGATCTGGGGAAGCTATCAATCCCACTCCCCCACCTCAACGACCAAATCCGCATTGCACATCTGCTCGGCAAGGTGGAAGGGCTGATCGCCCAGCGCAAACAACACCTGCAACACCTCGACGATCTGCTCAAGAGCGTGTTTCTGGAGATGTTTGGCGACCCGGTACGAAATGAGAAAGGTTGGGACAAGCCCGCGTTGACGGCTTTCGGCAAGATTTCCACGGGTAATACGCCCCCCAGAAGTGAATCAGCAAATTACGATGGTGATTTCATTGAGTGGATCAAGACGGACAACATTACAGGCGATGCCGTTTGCGTCACACCTTCTACCGAGCATCTTTCCGAGATTGGGGCGAGAAAGGCAAGAACAGTAACGAGCGGTGCGCTGCTTGTGGCCTGCATCGCCGGCAGTGTCGAATCAATCGGGCGCGCAGCATTAACAGACAGAACAGTGTCCTTCAATCAGCAGATCAATGCCATCCAGCCTGGAAAGGATGTTAATCCTTTGTACTTGTATGGTCTGTTTAAGTTGTCTCGGAGCTATATACAGAGCCACGCCACGAAGGGGATGAAGAAGATTCTGACAAAGGGTGATTTTGAGAAGATCACGATGATCAAACCATCCTTCGAAATGCAAAATCGATTCGCGGTCATTTTTGAAAAAGTCGAAAGTATTAAGTCCAGATACAAACAAAGCCTCGCCGATCTGGAAACCCTCTACGGCGCACTAAGCCAGCAGGCCTTCAAGGGGGAACTGGATCTGTCGCGCGTGCCTATTCCCGCCCAGCTTGTCGCGCCCGTTTCCCCTGGAGATCAAGCCACCGTGCCAGAACCTGTTGTGCAGACCGTGCCTGCTATTCATTTGCCCGATACCGGAAACCTGCTGGCAGCGTTGGAAAATTCCGAGGCGCGTAAAGCATTGATCGCAGAATGGCTGGAAGCCTATCGCCAACAACTGGGAGATGCACCATTTTCGGTGCAAGATTTTATGGTGGCGGTGAGTGATCGACTCACAGAATGGCTGCAGACTGTGGTGGAAGACGAAGGTGTCACTGATGAGCAGAAGAACCGTTTAGCCGAGTTCTACCCGAGCAATGATGTTGGGCTTGACGTAAACGACTATGAACACATAAAAAAATGGGTATTCGAGGCGCTGGCGGCTGGCGCCCTGACGCAGGGGGGCAATAAAGTCGGCAACCGCATCGAACTCAAGGCTGTTCAGTCATGAAACTGCTCCGCCTCAAGATCACTGACTCGGCAGGCTTTCGTAGCCTGCCCTGTGGTTTCGAGCATCACTTCCGCACCGAGTGGAGCTTGCAGGAAGAACTGGCCCAGCCCGAAGGCTTTGGGCCTTTCGTGTGTGCAGGCCCCAACGGCAGCGGTAAGTCCAACTTGCTCGAGGCGTTGGCAGCGATCTTCTTTCAGCTGGAGGTGCAGCGGGTACGCCGCAATTTCTTGCCCGATATCTTTCAGTACGACCCTGATGACAATCCGGAGGGCATACAAGAGCACGAAGGCCATCCCAACGCCTATGAACTGGAATACCTGATCAAGTTGCCGAAGGAACACCGTTCTTCCGGTAGTCCGGAGTTCGCCCACGTGGTCGTGATCAAGGAGAGGGACAAGTCGCCGTGGCTGCGCTGGGGGAACAACGAAGCATTCCCTGTCGAGGGTTTTGCTTTCAGCACATTGACTGATGAAGAGCGTGACCTGTTATTGCCGCAGTACGTGCTGGGCTACTCCTCCGGCGAGAATGAGATTCTCAGCCTGCCGTTCTTCAAGATGCGCTTCATCCAGTTCGATGAGTACTCGAATGCTCTGGCTCGACAGCTTCCTTATCCCGGCCGCCCCGAAACGCGGCTGGCCTATCTGGACAGCAGCTTCAGCCAGGCCATCCTGCTGTGCAACTTGCTGTTTCAGGACGCGGCTACGCTCCAGCCCTTCCGCGAGGATGTTGGCATCGAGGCGCTACAGGAGTTCCGCATCGTCCTGCGCCGCAGTGTTCCGGTCACCCATCAGCAGGTTGCTGCTTTCACTTCGGGTGAGTACGTTTTGCCCACTGAGACGCAGGATGGTCGCTTTACAGATACCAATGTGGTTTATCTTGACCCGGAGACTGGCGATTACCGGCTCAATCTGCTTCAGGGGCTGGAAGCGAATGAACGCACTGAACGTACCGCCATTGTCGAGAAGCTCAAGCGTTGCGCCACGCTGCATTTTCACGATGAAGCGACCGATACCTTGGTTCTGGACTACTGGGTCAATGAAGCAACCAAGCAAGCCTTTCGTGCTAACTTCGATGATCCGGTAGACCCTGCACTGGCCTTGTTTCAGGCCTTGCAGGTTTTGCTGACGCTCAATCTGTATAGCGTCAGCGACACCATCAAGGCTGATCTGTACCGCTCTACCAGCCACTATGTCAGTGAAACGGTGCCGACGCTGGCCTCCGATCAGCGCATCATGCGCTTCAAGAATTTTTACTTCACAAAGCAGGGCGTAAAAAAGCCGATGCTGCTCAAAGATCTGTCGGACGGCGAGTACCAGATGCTGCACAGCCTCGGGCTATGCCTGCTGTTTCGCAAAACTAACAGCCTGTTCCTGCTTGATGAGCCAGAAACCCACTTCAACCCGCACTGGCGCGCCAGCTTCATCACCCGCCTGCGTCAATGCTTGCCCGATGTGGAGGATGCGGGACAAGAAATGCTGGTCACCACCCACACACCCTTCCTGATTTCCGACAGCAAGCCGGATAAGGTGCTGGTGTTCGCCAAGGATAAAGCCAGCGGCGAGGTCAGCATCAGCAAGCCGAACTACAACACGCTGGGCGCGTCGATCAACAAGATCACCATGAACACCTTCGGCAAGCGCGAAACCATCGGTGGCTATGCGCAGGTGCTGCTGGATGATTTGCGCAAGCGTTTTGAAGAAGGCCATGAGGACAGGGAAACCTTGATCACCGAAATTAACCAGCAACTGGGCGATTCGGTGGAAAAGCTGCTGTTGATCAAGACCATTCTCGACGGAAATCAACCTGCCGATGAGGAGGCGCAGGACTGATGCTGATTCCGTACACCTATGTGCCGCATCAGATGGAGAAGATGCAGGCGTTTATCGATTTCATCTTTCACGAGATTTGGTGCAAGGCACCGGCAAGCGGCCCGTTTGGCCTTCACCTGTTCAACGCCAATGCGGAGTTGCGCGAAGTGATGGAAGCGTTCTATTACTCCGACGCGCAAGGTGCCGATTTCTTTTATGGCCATGTGGAACGAATCTATGGCTTGTTTTCGGCGCTTACTTTCGTGCAGATAAGCCAGTTTCAGCAGTGGTACCTGGGCAATAACGACCTGGAGAAAGTGTGCGCCAATGCTCCTGCTGCACAGATCGTCCGGTACGCGGACATTGCCACCACCCACCAAGACCTTGCTGACCAACTTGCCTCCTTTTTCAAGGGCTTGTACTCACAGTCGCTGCTTGGTCTTGCTACACTACGCGCCAAGATCGGAGATATAGACGATCACTATCAAGCCTTTGTTGCGGCGAACAAGATGGGGAAATGTCCTTTCTGCGGCATTGGAGACATCAAGGGCGAGCATCACAGCAAACGCGAAGCCTACGATCACTACCTCCCCAAAGCGCTATATCCATTCAATTCTATCAATTTCCGCAACCTTGCTCCGGCGTGCCATGAATGCAACAGCACCTATAAGCTAAGCAAGGACCCTGCGCACAATGCGGTTGGGCGGCGCAAGGCCTTTAATCCGTATGCCGCAGCGGATCATGCTATTCAAATACAGGTCGCTCTGCCGCATGCGGACATTGACGCACTGACGCCTGCTGACATCACGATGCACTTCGGCCCTGCGGAGCTGGCAGAGGAACTCGAAACCTGGAAAGATGTATATGGCATTGAGGAGCGCTACAAGGCCAAATTTTGTGCCGAAAACGACGGAAAATATTGGCTGACACAGGTGCTGGACGAGTGGAAAGAGGACGGTCGAGACCCTGCCGATTTCATGACCACACTGGTGCGGCAGGTGCAAAAGAACCCGTACGCAGAGTGCAATTTCCTCAGAAAGCCTTTTCTCGATGCTTGTCAGCAGGTCGGTATTTTTAAATGATTCTCGCAGTTGGCTGCACCAGTGCTTATAAAATCAGAAAGCTCGTTCGTATAAGGTTAACTTTCTTAGTGGATTTTTTGCTTAAAACATCAGTGTTGACACGATTTCTGGGCATAGCCGCACGAGTGTTCCAGTAATAACTGCTTTTACAACATCACGGATTTAGAGATGATCAGTTATAGCCGACGCTCCTGCAGCAACGGCAATCATGATTCTAAGCAGGCTACCTGTTACAATCTGCCGGTCATTGGGGAGTAGTCGCTCTTCGTTTCGAAGAGGCTTATGTCAACATACTTGACCGGCAGGTCATGGCGTAAGCGGTTCTGAGCCTGGCAAGACCTTTGACCACAATGCCTCCGATTTGGCCGGGGAGGCGTTGTGGTCAATCGTCTGTAAACCGGCCGGAGAACATTGATGGAATCCTTCCTCATTTCGACCGGAGTCGTTGCCCTCGCCGAGATCGGCGATAAAACTCAGCTCCTCGCTTTCATTCTTGCTGCCCGCTTCAAAAAACCGCTTCCCATCATGCTGGGTATTCTGGTTGCAACGCTCATCAATCATGGTCTTGCTGGTCTTCTCGGTGCCTGGATCACGGCGACTGTCAGCCCCGAAATCCTGCGCTGGATTCTGGGTCTTTCGTTCATCGGCATGGCAATCTGGACGATGATTCCGGACAAGATCGAACAAGAAGAAACCTGGATCGCCGGGAAATTCGGTATCTTCGGTGCTACGCTGATCACTTTTTTTCTTGCTGAAACAGGTGACAAGACTCAGATTGCGACGATTACAATGGCGGCTCACTACGGAACTCCATTCATGGTCGTGATGGGTACGACGCTCGGCATGTTGATTGCCGATATCCCGGCCGTTTTTGCCGGTGAAAAATTGGCGACCAGAATTCCGATGAAACTCGTTCACTCGATTGCTGCCACGGTCTTTGCCTTACTGGGTGTTGCGACATTGCTCGGCGCCGGATCAAAGCTCGGGTTCTGAATCGGATCCGATTTTCTTTTTAATCCAACATGACAACAGAAAACAATCAACGGACAAAAATCCCGGCCGGTATTTGGGTGCTCGGCTGCGTGAGTATGCTGATGGATATTTCCTCAGAGATGATCCACAGCCTGCTGCCGCTGTTCATGGTAGGCACTTTGGGTGCAAGTGCTTTTGTCGTTGGCCTGATCGAAGGTCTGGCCGAGTCGACAGCGCTGATCGTCAAGGTTTTTTCGGGCGTGTTGAGTGACTGGTTCGGTAAACGTAAAGGTCTGGCCGTGTTTGGCTATGCTTTGGGTGCGTTGACCAAACCCCTTTTTGCCATTGCGCCGGGTATCGGCGTTGTGCTGGCAGCACGTTTGCTGGATCGGATCGGCAAGGGTGTGCGCGGTGCGCCGCGTGATGCCCTGGTGGCCGATATTGCACCGCCTGAAATACGTGGCGCAGCGTTTGGTCTTCGGCAGTCACTGGATACGGTGGGTGCTTTCCTGGGGCCACTGCTGGCCGTTGGTCTGATGCTGTTATGGGTTGATGATTTTCGGGCAGTATTCTGGGTGGCCGTTATTCCAGGGCTGCTCGCGGTTGCACTGTTGCTGTTTGGCGTGCATGAACCCGATCGCCATGTCGGTGAAAAACGTATCAACCCGATTCGCCCGGAAAACCTCAAGCGATTGAGTAGCGCGTACTGGTGGGTGGTCGGTGTGGGAGCCGTTTTTACATTGGCCCGATTCAGTGAGGCATTCCTGGTACTGCGGGCTCAGCAGAGTGGAATTGCCGTTGCGCTGGTGCCATTGGTGATGGTGGTGATGAATGTCGTGTACTCAGCATCGGCCTATCCTTTCGGCAAGCTGTCCGATCGGATGAATCACAAGCTGCTGCTGGCACTGGGCCTGGTGGTACTGATCGCCGCCGATCTGATTCTGGCACTGGATGATCACTGGATAACGGTACTCGCCGGCGTTGCGTTGTGGGGCGCTCACATGGGCATGACGCAAGGCCTGCTGGCGACGATGGTAGCCGATGCGGCCCCTGCTGATCTTCGGGGTACCGCTTTCGGATTCTTCAATCTGGTGAGTGGTATTGCCATGCTGATCGCCAGTGCAGTAGCCGGCCTGCTGTGGGATCAGCTCGGAGCATCGTTCACTTTCTATACGGGTGCCGTGTTCTCTGGCGTTGCATTGCTTGGCTTGCTCAAAAGGTTTTGATCAGAACGATGATTACTTGTCCCGCAAACGGGTGCGTAAACGGGAAATGGCCTGAGTATGCAACTGGCAGACACGTGATTCACTGACTCCCAGCACTTTACCGATTTCGCGCAGATTCATTTCCTGCTCGTAATACATCCCCATGACCAGTTTTTCCTTGGCAGGCAGTTTCTCGATTGCGGCCACCAGCAGTTCCCGCAGATTCTTCTCCAGCAGCCGATCCAGCGGCTCGTTACTCTGGTCGCCGCGTAGACGATCGAGAAAATGATCTTCTTCGTCTTCCTGAAAATCCTCGTAATAGATCAGTTGTCCGCCACCCGCTTCCTGCAGCATCTCCTGGTATTCGACCAGTGGCAGATTCATTTCATTGGCGATTTCCTGTTCACTGGGCGGGTAACCAAGGCGCTGTTCCAGTGCACGCATGGCGGTTTCTATCTGGCGCATTTTTCTGCGCAGGCTGCGCGGTAGCCAGTCTGCTTCTCTCAATTCATCCAGAATCGAGCCACGAATACGCTGGGCAGCGTAGCTCTCAAACTGACGGCCATAAGAACCTTCATAACGGTTGATGGCATCCAGCAGGCCGATCATCCCCGCTTGGATCAGATCATCGACCTGAACGCTGGCCGGCAGTCTGGCCATCATGTGATGGGCAATCCGTTTGACCAATGGTGTAAATTCCGTAATGAACTGGTCTTTGTCAACGATTCCTGTGTCGGTATACATAGGCTCTCTCACACCGTAAAATCTGCTATATCAAGATGACTGGTACGAATCAGTCTGCGCATGAAATTCTCCACCCCGTCGTTATCTGTCCAGGGCCCGGCACACCGCATCAGCTTTTCAGCCAGCTGCCGGTAACCTGCGGCCGATGCGGATGTCGGGAAAATTTCCACTACCGGCTGGCAAAGTCGGGTCGAGCGTTGCAGTTTTTCATCGAACAGAATGCATCCCATCCACTCCAGCTTGACTGCCAGGTGCTTTTGAGCAACACCGGCAATGTTCTCGAAAATATCGCGCCCCATGCTTTCTGATTCCACTTTGTTGACCAGCACCAGAAAATCCCGTCGGGCATATTCCTGACTGATGAGCTTGATCAGGGCGTACGCATCTGTGATGGCCTTGCCAGAAGCGGAGAGCACGATCAGTACCTGCTGGGAAGCCAGGCTCAGCGGAACGACCCGGCTGGTTCGCCCGATCGCGGTATCGATCAGCACGACATCCACCGTCTGGGACAGTTCGCTGAAGCATTGAATAAGCCGTTCCTGATCAGCAGACGAAAGTTTCGCCAGCGAATGGATTCCGCGCATCGCCGTCAATACCAGCACATCTTCCGGCCCTTGTGTCATCACCTGTTCAAGTGTTTTATCCTGATTGATGACGTGCAGCAGATCGTAACGCGCGCTGAGGCCGAGATTGGCATTGACATCCTTGTGGCGCGGGTTTTCATCCAGAATCAGCACGCGTTTACCCGTTTTTGCCAGTGCGACAGCCAGATTGATGACCGAACTGGTTTTGCCTACCCCCGTTCGTCCACCGACCACGGCAAACACACGTACCCCGGCATTGGGTTCCAGCGCGGTCAGCTCGCGCAGGCCGGCTGCCTGATCTTTTTTATGACTGATCATGGCTTGCCTCGACGCGTGTTTGCTGTCTGGTAACTGACTGATCGGCGTAATTGCCCGCCATGAGCATTGCAAATTCCGGATCCTGCAGCGAAAAAGGTGAGTTTTCCGCCGAGGGTTTGAAAATACGATGCAACAGGTAACGGGAATTGGCTTCGTGCAGATCTTCCGGAACCTTCTGGCCGTTGGTCACGTAATGCAGCACCAGTTTGCGCCGGATCACCGCATCCAGCGCAACGCCCAGGCTTGCCGCTTCATCCACCTTGGTAATGATGCAGCCATGAATACCGTGTTGCTGGTAGGCGGAAATGACTTCTTCCAGCGTATCTCCGCTGCTGGTCGCGTTGAGCAGCAGCAGGTGTTTTACTTCTGTTCCGCACTGACTCAGCATGGTGATCTGTTCGGCGAGCATCTGATCCCGCTGGCTCATCCCGACGGTATCGATCAGTACCATGTGTTTGCCGCGCAATTCGTGCAGCATCAACTGCAGGTCGTCGATATCCTTGATGCTGCGTACCGATATGCCCAGCAGCTTGCCGTAAATACGCAACTGCTCGTGCCCCCCGATACGGTAACTGTCGGTGGTCAGCAGTGCCACCTTGTCGGCACCGTGGCGGATGACGGCACGTGCAGCCAGTTTTGCCGTCGTCGTGGTTTTACCGACACCGGTTGGACCGATCAGTGCATAAATCCCGCCTTGTTCGATGATTTCGTCACCGGCTGTGGTACGTAAATTGAGTGTGAGCAAGGCAATGGTTTTTTTCAGGCTTTGTTCAAAGTCGCGATCAGCCGGCAGTTTCTCCAGCAAATGGCGCGACAGTAACGGACTGAAACCCGCACTCAGCAACGTGCGCAGTACCTTCATCCCACCGGGATCGCGTTGCGAAAAATTGCTCCATCCCATGGTGATCAATTGTTCTTCCAGCAACTGCCGCATGGCATGGATTTCCTGGAGGATATTCGCGCTCTGAATATCTGCCACTGCGGGTTGCTTCTGAACAGGCGGTGCCTGCTTTTTTTCGGAAGCAGGCTTTTGCCGGGGTGCAGCAGCCGTTTTGACAGCCGGTGAAGTTGCTTCGGGTGGTGTGTCGCTGGTGAGGCTGGAAATATCCTTGCCCGCCAGCGCCATGATTTCGATCCCGCCCGGTACCTGCTTGTTCGACAGAATGACCGCATCCGGGCCCAATTCGTCCTTGACCTTGCGTAACACCTCATGGGAGGTGGCAGCCAAAAATTTTCTTACTTTCATTTTTTGTTACCCCCAATGATCGATATGAATTTGATTTTTCTGGTATCCGGTATTTCGGAATGGGCCAGAACCCGTAACTGAGGCAATGATCGGCGCAGGAAGCGGGACAACAGCAGGCGAATTGGATCCGGTACCACCAGCACGACCGGTAATCCGATCTGTTCCAGTCGCTTGACTGCATTGCTGGCTTCACGTGTCAGCGTATCGGCCAGGCCGGGCTCGATCCCGCCATCTGCCACAGGATCGGATTGCACCACCTGCAGCAGAATGGTTTCCAGTTCGGGATGCAGGCTCATGACCTGCATTTCTGCGTCAGACGGGAAACACTGCTCTACGATGGCACGCCCCAGTGCGATTCGAACCAGGGCGAGCAGCTCACTGATATCCTGGGTACGCCCCGCATGTTCGGTCAGGGTGTCGATGATGGTGCGCATGTCACGGATATTCACCCCCTCTTCCAGCAGGTGCTGCAGGATCTTCTGCACGGTGGCCAGCGGCAGCAGCTTGGGAATCAGATCTTCCGCCAGTTTGGGCGAACGCTGACCCAGATGATCGAGCAGCTTCTGCAATTCTTCCCGCCCGAGCAGTTCAGAAGCATGCATCCGTATCAGGTGATTCAGATGGGTGGTGACGACCGTGCTGGCATCGACTACGGTGTAGCCGCTGGTTTGTGCCAGTTCTCGCTGCTCCGTCTCTATCCAGACTGCGGGCAGCCCGAAAGCAGGATCTTCGGTATTGTTACCTGGCAATGCCATGGTGACCTGGCCGGGGTTGATTGCCAGATGCATACCGTTATAGGACTCTCCCTGGCCGATGACCGAGCCTTTCATGGTGATGCGGTAGCCATTGGGGCGCAGTTCCAGGTTATCCCGGATATGGACCACCGGTGGAAGAAAGCCGATTTCCTGAGCAAATTTCTTGCGTATGCCGTTGATGCGCTTGAGCAAATCACCCTGACGCTGTTTGTCGACCAGCGGAATCAGGCGATAACCCACTTCCAGCCCGAGCGTATCGACCTGAACCACATCCTCCCAACTGGCATCCTGTCCTTCGCTGGAAACAACCTCGGGTTCTTCCGATTTTGCAGCAGGCGAAGCGGGACGATGGGTCATGTAATAAGCAAGTGTGCCGATCATTCCGGCCAGCAGCAGAAAAACGAAGTGAGGCATGCCCGGAACTAGTCCCAGTGAGCCGAGGATACCCGCTGTCAGCCACAGTACTTGTGGCTTGCTGAGTAACTGACTCACGAATTGCTGGCTGAGATCTTCATCGGTGTTGACCCGGCTGACCACCAGACCGGCTGCTGTGGAAATGATCAGCGCAGGAATCTGGGCCACCAGTCCGTCACCAATGGTCAACAGCGTGTAGTTTTTGGCGGCATCGCCAAAACTCAGATCATGTTGCAGCACACCCACGGCCAGCCCGCCGATAATGGTAATCAGCATGATCAGAATGCCTGCAATCGCATCGCCGCGCACGAACTTGCTGGCGCCATCCATCGAACCGTAGAAATCGGCTTCCTGTGCAACCTGCTCACGCCGCTTGCGTGCTTCGTCTTCCCGGATCAGGCCGGCATTGAGATCAGCATCGATCGCCATCTGTTTTCCCGGGATGGCATCCAGTGTGAAACGGGCGCTGACTTCAGCGATACGTCCGGCACCCTTGGTGATGACGACGAAATTGATCACCACCAGAATGATGAATACCACCAGACCCACCGTATAGTTACCGCCCACCAGAAAATGACCGAATGCCTCGATGACTTTACCGGCAGCATCCGGGCCGGTATGGCCATGCATCAGTACTACCCGGGTCGACGCTACGTTCAGCGAAAGCCGCAACAGGGTCGTGATCAGCAGAACAGTAGGAAAGACAGCAAATTCGAGTGCATTGCGCGAATAGAGGCTCACCAGCAGTACGATCACCGCCAGTGCGATATTGAAAGTAAACAGCACATCCAGCACGAAGGGCGGCAGTGGCAGAACCATCATCGCCAGGATCATGATGATCAGCATCGGCCCTGCAAGACTCTGCAGTTGGCCACCCCGTGCCAGCGTAGATAAAGACAGAATATTATTCATTCAACATCCAGATTCTGATAACTGTATATGGGCCAGATAAATCACTATCAGGCATGATCCATTTCTTCCGGTACTGCTATTTCCGATGGTAATTGCGGAGCAATACCACCCGTTGTCTGATACCGTTTCAACTGAAAAATGTAGGCCAGCACATGGGCTACTGCGGTATAGAGTGCTTCGGGAATCTCGGTATCCAGTTCCACATGGTGATACAGCGCCCGCGCCAGCGGCGGCACTTCGAGCACCGGAATATGGTGTTCATCTGCCAGCTCACGGATGCGGGCCGCGATCAGTTGTGTTCCTTTTGCCACTACTTTCGGCGCACGCATCGAGCGATCCTGATATTTCAAAGCGACGGCATAGTGTGTCGGGTTGGTGACCACGACATCCGCTTTGGGTACTTCCGCCATCATGCGGCGGCGTGCTATTTGACGCTGCATATTGCGGATGCGCCCCTTGACTTGCGGATCACCCTCATCTTCCTTGGCTTCCTTGCGCAGATCTTCCCGGGACATGCGCAACTGGCGTGCGTGATTCCATATCTGGAAAGGCACATCGATGACGACGATCAGCAACATGGCACCGACGATCAGTATAAAAGTCAGGCCGATCAATCTGCTCATGCTGATCAGGCTGGTATCCAGCGGCATGCCAACCAGATCGAGTACATCCTGTTTGTGACTCCAGATAATCCCGGCAGCAACACCACCAATGACCATCACCTTGGCGATGGCCTTGACTAGCTCGATCAATCCGCGCGATGAAAATATTCTTTTGAGTCCATTCACCGGATTGAGGCGTTTCAAATCCGGAAACAGTGCTTTGGAGCTGAAAAGCCACCCGCTGAGCAGCATGGGAGCCACCAGTGCTATGATCACCAGCCATCCCAGCAGAGGCGCAATGGCCAATAGTCCGTCGAGCGCCAGTTGAAACAGCCTGGGCAGCAACAACGCCGGATTGAAGGCAACCTCCTGTTCCATGCGCAGGCCGCCTTCTAATACGGCAGACAACTTCTGAATGATGATCGAACCGATCACCCACAAGCTGCTGGAAGCCGCGATCAGCAGGGTAAATGTGGTCAATTCCTGCGAACGCGCTACCTGCCCTTCTTCTCTGGCTTTTTCCAGGCGTCTGGGCGACGCGGGTTCGGTACGCTCAAGATCGTTATCGTCTGCCATGGCGGATTCCTCTCGATGAACCGGAATTATCCGCACTCACCCGAAAAGTGATGTGGCAAACAAACGAGGATTTAGGCTGCTAATTAACGGTAGAGTGTGGTGCCGGCCAGCGTGCGGCCATATGGGACGTAACCACAGGTTCCTTAAGGAATTCCCAGGAAGATGATAGACTTTTCATTGCTCTGAGATCTGAAAAGAGTGGGATAAACCACTCTTTTTTATAAAAACCGCATTTATAAAACCGCAAATACTTGTGTTCTTGCGATCATTATGAATTTTCCTGCAATGTGACTCGTGGAAGATTCAACCTAAATAATTCGTTAGGACGCGGGATGACGGCGAGATGGTTTGCGAGTGGATTTGCGCACTTGTGCCAAGTCAATAGCGGGCTATTGGCGCGAAGCAAGGGCGCCAGGACACCGTAAACCATCCGGCGGGGCCCGTGTAGGCGCGAAGTGCCGGCTAATGGATTATTTGGGTTCAATCAGAGATTTCTTAATTTCCATAGTTTTTACACATTCGCTGCAATTTATTTACAAACTGACAGATTATAGTTGTCGTCAAGAGCAACGAGTTTCCGCTCTTCTTTAAAAACCAATACGGTCTGCCTGAAAAATCAACTTTTAGAATCCCTTACAAAACCGTATGTCTACAGAAAACAAGAACCAGGTTATTTCCGAGATTGATTATTCTTCCTCAAATAAAACCCACAAGCATTCGCTGCGCAACACGCTTCTCATTATTGTTACATTGGCAGTTATCGCTTTTATGGCCTACCGTTTGACAGATCGTAACGCCGGCGGCACACATACCCGCCCCGCTGCAGCTGTTGGCACCGCATCCGCTATCCATACCGATATGCCCGTAATGGTAACGGCACTTGGTACAGTACAGCCTCTGGTTACGGCAACGGTTCGTCCGCAGCTTTCGGGTGTACTGTTCAAGCTGATGTTCCAGGAAGGCCAGATGGTACGGGTGGGACAAATGCTCGCACAGATAGATCCGCGTCCCTATCGGCTGGCGCTGGCTCAGGCCAAAGCCGATCTGGCACGTGATGAAGCTCAGCTTGCAGTCGCCAGGCTCGATCTCAAACGTTATGAAACATTGCTGAGTCAGGATTCCATCGCCAGTCAGCAGGTCGATACCCAGCGCGCGCTGGTTCGTCAGTTAACTGGAACCGTAGCGGCTGACCGGGCAGCCATCGGCACAGCCGAGCTCAATCTGGAATATACCGCGATCAAATCCCCCATTGATGGCCGAGTCGGTATCCGCCAGGTGGATATCGGCAATTATCTGACGCCATCCGATACCAATGGTATTGTCGTCATCACACAGCTCGATCCAATCGATGTCAGTTTTTTTCTGCCGCAAACCCAGCTTTCCATCATTGGTCACCAGGCCGATAGTGGCGCCGGTCTGCTGGTACAAGCGCTGGATCAGAATGACAGCAGGATACTGGCTGAAGGGCGCTTTCTGGCTTTCGATAATCAGGTGGATACAACAACGGGTACCGTGCGCGCCAAAGCACGTTTTGATAACGGCGACAACACGCTCTTCCCGGGCCAGTTTGTCAATATCTCCCTGCTTGTCACCACACTGCACGATGCTGTCACTGTTCCCATCAGCGCCGTTCGGCACGGGGTGCCGGGAGATTTCGTCTTTGTCGTCCAGCCGGACGATACGGTCAGGTTGACTCCGGTAATGATTGGCCCGAGCGCTGACGGGCAGACTGCTATTACATCCGGTCTGACAGCCGGGGCAATCGTTGTGACCGATGGAGCAGACGGGCTTGAAGATGGTTCACCCGTTCGCCTGACGGAAAACAGGAGTCCGGATGACGGCAAATCGCATCAAGACGATCGCCATCAATCTGAATCCACAGATCAGCATTCATGAATAGCGATACAGAAGAAACAATGGCCTCACTTCCGGGTGGGCCGTCACGTCTTTTTATCTTTCGTCCGGTTGCGACCAGCCTGCTGATGATCACGCTGCTATTGGGCGGCCTCATCGCTTACCGTTTTCTTCCCTTGTCTTCCTTGCCGGAAGTCGATTTTCCGACAATCCAGGTCACAACCCTCTATCCCGGGGCCAGTCCGGATGTGATGGCGCTAACCGTCACCTCCCCGCTGGAAAGGCAGTTCGGGCAAATGCCCGGCCTCGTGCGTATGACTTCCACCTCTTCTTCCGGCGCATCGGTCATTACCCTGCAATTTCGTCTCGATCTTGCGCTCGATATAGCCGAACAGGAAGTGCAGGCAGCGATCAATGTAGCGAGTACACTGCTTCCAGCCGCACTTCCCACGCCGCCCGTTTATGCCAAGGTCAATCCCGCGGATGCGCCGATCCTGAGCCTTGGCATTACCTCGGATACCCGGCCACCGGGTGAAGTGCAGGGAATCATCGAGCGACAGTTTTCCAACAAGATCTCGCAAATATCCGGCGTTGGTCTGGTTTCCATGATGTCCGGACAAAGGCCGGCCATACGCATCCAGGCCAATATTGCCGCGCTGGCCGCACGAGGTTTGTCACTTGAGCGTTTGCGGACTGTAATCAATAATGCCAACGTGAATGCCGCCAAAGGCAACATCAATGGCGACAGCAGAAACTGGACGATTGATGTCAACGATCAGCTGACAGATGCTGACAGCTATCGCAACCTCGTCATTGGTTTTGCCAACGGTGCGCCCATCCGGTTAAGCGATGTCGCCAACGTAATCGAAGCAACCGAGAATGTTCGCCTGGCCGCCTGGATGAATGATACCCCGGCCGTCATTCTCGATGTACAACGGCAACCCGGTGCCAATGTCATCAGTACGGTGGATACGATCAAGACCGTTGTACGTGATCTCGAAGCACAGTTGCCCGCTGATGTCCATGTCACATTGCTGACCGATCGTACTGCCGGTATCCGTGCCTCAGTGGAAGATGTCCAGTTTGAACTGATTCTCGCTGTTTTTCTGGTCACGCTCGTTATTTTCCTGTTTCTGGGATCTGCACGTGCAACGGTCATTGCCAGTGTCGCTGTACCACTTTCCCTGATCGGCGCCTTTACCACAATGTATTTTCTCGATTTTTCCGTCAATAATCTGACGCTGATGGCGCTCACGATTGCTTCCGGTTTCGTGGTGGATGATGCCATCGTCGTGCTGGAGAATATCGCGCGCCATATCGAAAACGGGATGCGACCATTTGAGGCCGCGTTAAAGGGAGCCGGCGAAATCGGTTTTACCATCATTTCGCTGACCATCAGCCTGGTAGCCGTATTGATCCCGTTGCTTTTCATGGAAGATGTCGTCGGTCGCCTGTTTCGTGAATTTGCCATCACACTGGCAGTAACTATCCTGCTGTCAGCAGTGATTGCACTGACACTGGTGCCTATGCTGTCTGCCCGCTGGCTGCATTCACACGAGGAAGAACGCGGACACTATATCGTGGAGTTGACACATAGGTGGTTCGATTGGTTATCAAAGCATTACATCACAGCGCTCGATCGGGTCATGGCGCACCGTACGCTGACATTACTGGTGTTTGCCGCCACGCTGATCATTACCATATTGTTGTACCTGTTTGTTCCTAAAAACCTGTTCCCGGAACAGGATACAGGGCAAATTGCCATCACCACTTCTGCCAGACAGGATATTGGTTTCCAGCGCATGGCGGAACTGCAACAACAGGTGGCTCGCGCATTATTGACCGACCCAGCCGTCGCCAGCCTCAGTTCCTCGATCGGCGTGGATGGACAAAATCCCGCACTTTCCCAGGGGCGCATGCTCGTCAATCTCAAACCACATGGGGAGCGTGCTAGCCTGCCATCGGTACTGCTCAATCTTGAACGGGCAACCGCCAATATCGCCGGCGTGCAAGTCCATTTCCGCCCCGTACAGGATCTGACCATCGATACCTCTACCGGAATCAATGCCTATCGGTTTTCCCTGCAGGGCGCGGATGAAAATCAGGTAACACAGTGGGGAGAAAAACTGGTGACAGCGCTTAACAAAGATCCGCACGTGCGTAATATTACTTCCAGCCTGTTTTCAGGCGGTCGTTCCGTCACCGTTGATGTCAATCGTGATACTGCCAGCCGCCTGGGTCTCAGTGTGCTTACCATCGATAACGCACTGTATGATGCGTTCGGACAGCGAATCATTTCCACCATCTATACCCAGTCGAGTCAGAATCGCGTCATACTGGAAGCAATGTCCGGATTCATCACCGATCCGCAAGCGCTGGGCAGGCTGCAGATTCCACTGCCTGACGGAACCAATATCCCTTTGTCCACACTCGCAACGATTCGCACCGGCGCAGTACCACTGGTCATCTCACGGGAAGATCAGTTTCCGGCAGCGACCATTGGTTTTGATCCGGCACCGGGTGTTTCACTGGAAGACGCAGTAAAAGCCATCGAGCGAACGGAACAAGCGATCGGCATCCCTATCAGTCTGACCACCCGCTTCTCCGGCGCAGCCAGTGCATTCAAATCCTCGCTCGGTAATACATTGTGGTTGATTCTGGCGGCTATCGGTGTTGTCTATATCGTGCTGGGTGTCCTCTATGAAAGTTTTATTCACCCGATTACGATTTTGTCCACCTTGCCGCCGGCAGGAATCGGCGCGCTACTGGGTTTGTGGCTGACGGGATCGGGACTGGGTGTCATCGGCATCATCGGTATCGTATTGCTGATCGGAATTGTGAAAAAAAACGCAATCATGATGATCGATTTTGCACTCGATGCCATGCGCTACGAACAGACCGACAGCCATCATGCCATCCGCCAGGCCGCATTGCTGCGTTTTCGTCCGATCATGATGACCACCTTTGCCGCTTTGTTTGCCGCATTGCCATTGATCTTCGGCGGTGGCACCGGGCATGAGTTACGCCAGCCATTGGGTATTGCCATTGGAGGGGGGCTGCTGCTTAGCCAGATATTGACCTTATTCACTACCCCCGTTATTTTTCTCGTACTGGAAGACTGGAAAGAACGCAGGCAACAGCCGAATCGCGTACCCATCCAGGATGATGCCTCGTGAATATCTCCGCGCCCTTTATTCGCCGCCCGGTAGGTACCATTCTGCTCACGATCGGTTTGATGCTGGCCGGAATCAGTACATTTTTCAAGCTGCCGGTGGCAGCGCTACCACAGGTTGATTTTCCAACGATCATGGTAGAGGCCAATCTTCCCGGTGCCAGCCCATCTACCATGGCATCAAGTGTGGCCTCTCCCCTGGAACGTCGTCTTGGTCTTATCGCCGGGGTAAGTGAAATGACTTCCAATTCCACTACCGGTTCGACCCGAATCACACTGCAGTTCGATCTGTCTCGCGATATTGACGGTGCTGCGCGCGATGTTCAGGCAGCAATCAATGCTTCGCGCGCTGATCTGCCCGCCACACTCAAAACCAACCCCAATTACCGTAAATTCAACCCGGCTGAATCACCGATCTTGATTCTTGTTCTTAGCTCCCCAACGCGCAACCCATCCGAAATCTATGATCAGGTTTCAACCATCGTTCAGCAAAGATTGCTGCAGGTACAGGGGGTGGGTAATGTCGAACTGGGTGGCGCTGCCTTACCCTCAGTGCGGGTGGAAGTCAATCCGCTGGCGCTTTCCCGTTATGGTATTGCGCTGGAAGATGTGCGTACTGCCCTTCAGTCAGAAAGCGCCAATCGTCCGCGTGGAACGGTAGATTCCGGTAATCAGAGCTGGCAGATTTATTTGAATAAACCCGGGCTACAGGCTGCTGACTATCGCGATATCGTTATCGCCTGGCGCAATGGCGCCGCGGTACGTTTGTCCGATGTAGCTGAGGTTATCGATGGCCCGGAAGATATCTACACCATGGGTTTGTATAACGGCAGCAAGGCGATACCCGTTCTGATCAGACGTCAACCAGGTGCCAATATTGTTCAGGTGGTGGATGCACTCAAAGCTCAGATTCCCGCCCTGCGCGCCACCATGCCCCCCGATATCCATCTGGATATTGTCTCGGATCGCACCCTTACCATCCGCTCATCGCTGCATGAAGTGGAAATAACATTACTGATTGCTACGCTCCTCGTGATACTGGTAGTCAGCCTGTTCTTGAGAAGCTGGCGCGCCACGCTGATTCCGGCAGCAGCTGTGATCACTTCACTGCTTGGCACCTTTGCGGTGATGTACCTTGCCGGTTTCTCACTTGATAACCTGTCATTAATGGCACTCACGATCGCCACCGGTTTTGTCGTGGATGATGCGATTGTGGTAGTAGAAAACATCAGTCGTCATATCGAAAAGGGCGTGGCACCTTTCCAGGCTGCCCTGATAGGCGCACGTGAAGTCGGTTTCACCGTCCTTTCCATTTCACTTAGCCTGATTGCTGTATTTGTTCCACTCATTTTTATGGGAGGACTGGTGGGACGGTTATTCAGGGAATTCTCGCTCACCATGACCGTGGCAGTCGTCATCAGCCTGATCATTTCGCTTACTACCACACCCATGTTGGCTGCACGCTGCCTTGGCAAAGAGGCCGATCAGGGAAAAATCATGCGCCTGGCACAACGCGGCTTCGACCGGATGCAAGCCTGGTATGAGCGTGTTCTCGACTGGGCGCTCGCACACCGCAAGACAGTGCTGATGCTGCTGGCAGGCGCAGTAGTACTCAACGTTTATCTCATTATCATCGCACCCAAGGGGTTTTTTCCGGGGCAGGATACGGGCGGTATTATGGGAGGCGTACGGGTTGATCAAAGTATCTCTTTCGACAAACTTCAGGACAAACTGACCCGGGTCGCCAATATTGTCAAAGATGATCCGGCGGTGTCGGCTGTCATTGCCGTCTCGGGAGGAGGACGCCCGGGTGGCGGTTTTCTTTATGTAACACTCAAGCCCAGATCGCAGCGTCCCCCCGCACCAATCGTTATTGCCCGTCTTCGCCCCAAACTGAAGCAGGTCGAGGGTATTAGTGTTTTCCTCAACCCGACCCAGGATTTGCGGGTTGGGGGACGTCAGACTACCAGCACCTATCAGTATGTCCTGAAGGCAGGTGATTCCGAGATCCTAAGAACCGCCGGACAGAAACTGGTGGACGCACTGAAACAGCATAGCGATACGTTGGTCGATGTCGATATCGATCAACTGGATGCAGGCGCTAATGTTTTCGTGGAAGTAAACCGGGATACCGCCACCCGCCTGGGGATTTCAATGCAATCCGTTGATGCGGCTTTATACAATGCCTTTGGACAGCGCCAGGTTGCCAGCATCTATTCGGGCCTTAACCAGTACTATATCGTCATGCAAGTTCCGAGCCAGTTCAGCAATTCCCCGGAAGCGCTTGACAATATCTACCTGCCGGTAACAGCAACCAGTGAAGAGGCACCTTTCGCCAGTAGAGGCGGCACGGCCAGTGGTGGCTCGGCTACTGCCCTCGGCAGTGCAGTCAGTACAACGGCTAAAACCATGATTCCGCTTTCTGCTTTTGCCCGCTGGTCGACCGGTTCGGCCAGTACATCCGTCAGCCATTCTGATGGCGAACCCTCAGCCACGCTTTCTTTCAATCTCCCCCCCGGAAAATCACTGGGATTAGCAGCCAGTAAGATCGAAGAAGTCCGGGCCAGCCTGGCCCTGCCCACCACCGTACATGGAGAATTCAGCGGAACCGCCAGGGTTTTTGAGGAAACGACGGCCAGTATGCCGCTCCTGATTCTGGCCGCATTAGTGACGATTTATATCGTGCTGGGCATATTGTACGAAAGCCTGATCCACCCGCTCACTACCCTCTCCACGCTACCCTCAGCCGGGGTTGGCGCCATGATTGCGCTAATGGTAACGGGTGGGCAGTTCGACATTATTGCCCTCATCGGGATTATTTTGCTTATCGGAATTGTAAAAAAGAATGCAATCCTGATTATCGACTTTGCACTGGAGGCGGAACGCAGCGGGCTGAGCCCACTGGCGGCTGTGCGAGAAGCCTCTCTGCTGCGGTTCCGCCCGATTCTGATGACTACGCTGGCAGCGGCGCTGGGTGCATTGCCACTCGCTCTTGGTTTCGGCGATGGTTCAGAACTGCGCCGACCACTGGGTATCGCCATTTTTGGCGGGCTTGTTGCCAGCCAGATTCTGACATTGCTGACTACCCCGGTCGTCTATCTGGCACTTGATCGCTTTCGTCGGCGCGGGACGTACGAGCGACACCTCACCCGACACAGTGATACATCCGCACCTTTTTAAATGATGAGTATCCTCATGAAACCCGTTCTGTTGCTATTTGTTCTGTTTCTGGCCGGTTGTAACCTGGCACCGAAATATCACACACCCGCCATTACCCTCCCGATGAACTATAAGGAAGCACCCGGGTGGGCGGCGGCAGAACCGTCCGATGCAGTCGCGCGCGGGGAATGGTGGATACTTTTCAATGATCCCATCCTCAATGAGCTGGAATCCAAAGTAATTATCACGAATCAGAATGTTGCCTCCTTTCGTGCTGCTTATCAGGCTGCGCGCGCGCTCGTCATCACGCAACGGGCTGCACTTTTCCCTCTGATCAGCCTGACTGGCAGCCGCTCCCGCTCCATTCCTTTTACCGGCCAATCCGACAGCTCATTCGTTTCAGGCGCGGGTGGTGCACTCTCCGCTTCATCCAATTATATGTTTGGCATTGGCGCAAGCTGGGAACCGGATCTCTGGGGAAAACTGAGCAATGCCGTATCGCAGGCAGAAGCGGGTGAAGCAGCCAGTGAAGGGGATCTGATCAACGCTGCCCTGTCTGCACAGGGAGAACTGGCCGCCAATTATATTCAGCTGCGCGGAATCGATGCCCAGCGGGTACTACTTGACCGGATTATTGAGGACTATCAACGCGCACTGGTTATTGCTTCCAATAAATATGAGGTCGGCACGGTAGCACGTTCAGATGTCTTGCAGGCACAAACATCACTGAGCAACGCACTTGCCTTACGACAGGATCTTGATCGCCAGCGCGCAGTGCTGGAACATGCGATCGCTGTATTGACTGGAGAAAATCCTTCAACCTTTACTTTGGCACCTGAAACCTGGCAGCCAGTTGTACCGGATGTACCGGCAACATTACCGGCAACACTTCTGCAACGTCGTCCTGACATCGCTGCTGCTGAGCGCCGAGTAGCTGCCGCCAATGCCAGTATAGGCATTCAACGTGCAGCCTATTTTCCGCAAATCACACTCACGGCAGGTGTGAGAACAACCACCAGCGTAATGGATCAGCTTTTCAAGGCGTCCACCAGCCTTTGGTCTTTTGGTTTAAGTGGTGTTGAAACCTTACTGGATTTTGGTGCACGCCGGGGGCAAGTGCTTCAGGCAAAAGCGCTTTTTGATCAAGCCGTTGCCCTTTACCGACAGACCGTACTCAGCGCTTTCCAACAGGTTGAGGATAATCTGGCTGCAACACGCGTGCTTGCTGATGTCACACATAGCCAGACTGAAGCAGCGAATGCTGCTGCCCATGCCCAGACCATCATCAACAACCAGTACCTGAGCGGAATGGTTGATTATTCGCAAGTCATTATTGCGCAGACCACGGCATTAAACGCCCAGCAAGCGCAAATCCAGGCGGTGATCAATCAACAGGCAGCGGCCGTTGCGCTGATTCAAGCCATAGGGGGGCACTGGTCACCTATATTGGATATTGATAAGAAACCGCTACATAACAACCTGGGCGACCTGTTTTAGCAGTAAGAACTTCCAGCCAGGCTCAGAGGATTCATTCATTGAGATTTGCCAGTGTATCCTGAAATTAATAGATCCTGAACCTGGAAATTTTTACACCCGGCGCATTAACAAAATCAGTCTTGCAAATCGAGTACCTTACCCTATAAAATAAGAATAGTTCTCATTTTTATTTTGTGTCCGCATATGTGCCTGACCAATGACGAGGAGAGCGCTGTGCCGGCCACGGATCTTGCAGTGCAAAGGGCTCATGTTTTATATACCGATCATCACGGCTGGCTATATAACTGGTTACGCCACAAACTGGGCAATGCCTGCGATGCGGCAGATATTGCGCAAGATACCTTCATGCGTATACTTACCCGACAGCAACCTGTGCATCTGAATGAGCCGCGTGCTTATCTCTCTACTATTGCGCATGGTCTGGTCATCGATCACTGGCGCCGGCGTGAGCTGGAGCGGGCCTGGCTGGAAACGCTGGCGGCATTTCCGGAGCCAGAAGCGCCTGCACCCGAGACGCGGCTGATTTTTTTGGAGGCATTGATCGAGATCGACAGATTGCTCGATTCGCTCAAGCCCCGGGCACGTACCGCCTTCCTGCTGGCCCAGCTCGACGGGTTGACCTGCCCGCAAATTGCCGAGCGCCTGGGGGTATCGCTATCTACAGTGGAACGCTACATCACCAAAGCGTTGCGCAGTTGCTACACGCTGCGTTTCGAGCCATGACCGACGGGGTTTCTCCACAGGAAGATATTGCGCAAGCAACAGAAGCATCGCATCACAGCTCTGATCGACTTCCTGAATCCGTTATCGATGCTGCCATCTCCTGGGCAGTCCGGCTCGACTACAATACACCTACCACTGCACAGCAGCAGGCATTTGAGTACTGGCTGCAGGCTAATCCTTTGCATCGTCTTGCCTGGCAGCGCATCCACTCTTTGAAAGGTTTTCACGCTGATCTGGGCGAACTATCTCCCAAGCTGGCGCATGACACATTACAAACTGCACAACGTCATCGTGAACATAGCGGTCTGAGCCGCCGCAACGTTATCAAGCTGCTGTCACTGGCCGGCGTCGCTCTGAGCACGGGTTGGCTCGCACGTGAAAATACGCCGTGGCAGCGTCTGCTGGCCGATGCCAGCACGGCTACCGGTGAGCAGAAAACACTGCAGCTGGATGATGGCAGCATCATCGTACTCAACACTGACAGTGCCGTCAGCACTGACCTGGCCGGGCCACATCGTCTCCTTATGCTGTGGCGTGGGGAAATTCTCATTACGACCGGGGCTGATACCGGTATTGCGATGAAACGTCCATTCTGGGTACATACGCCCTTCGGCCGGATACAGGCGTTGGGTACGCGTTTCGTGGTCCGCCTGGAAGCTGATCGCGCTCGCATCAGTGTGCAGGAAGGCGCTGTGGAACTGCATCCGGTGAATGGTGGGTTTCCTGTCATCGTGCAATCCGGCGAGAGTCGCTGGCTGGCTGAGGAAGGTACCTTACCGGCGGATCTGCAAGGCTTTGAAGCGGACAGCTGGCAAAAAGGTGTCATTGCCGGCAGGAACATCCGTCTGCAGGATTTGCTGAGCGAGCTGTCGCGTTACCGGCCCGGTTACATCACCTGCGATCCAGGAGTAGCCGATCTGCGTCTGTCCGGCCTTTTTCATGTGAAGGAAACCGACCGGACACTGCAATTCCTCACGCAGATCCAGCCGATAAGTATTACCTACCGTACCCGATTCTGGGTTTCAGTAGGGCTGCGAGATTTTCACTGACGGGAAAAACAGGGAAGAAAAAAAGGCTGCAAAAAAATTTTCAGAAAAATGAAGGGGTTTTGATCCTCGTTCGGCTTAACAGGTAGGAAGACCATTAATAACTTACCTTGTCGAGACTGAAAAATGACCCTGAGCCGTTTACCTTTCCCCGGTGTGGAATACCGGAACCGATTCATCCAACTGTTTTCCCGTTTGCAGCACAAGCTGCTGACTATTGCCCTGCAGGGCATCCTGTTGAGCTTGCTTGTCAGCATAACGGTACCGCTGTTGCACGCTGCTGCGGTCGAGATGGCTGCGGCACCACCTGCTGCCGACGAAATCCACACCTTTAATGTGCCAGCCGGCCCGCTGGATGCAGCGCTGGATCATTTCGCGCATACCGCTGGCGTCAATCTTTACTATGATGCTGCGCTGCTTGATGGCCGGCAATCCAAAGGGTTATCCGGTAACTATAGTATTGGTGTGGCACTGACCTTGCTGCTGGCCGGCAGCGGTGTCGAAGCTGCTCCCCAGCCTGGTGGCGGCTATTCATTGCGCAAAGTACCTACTGCTGGGAATTCATCCAGCGAGGCGGTGGTACTGCCGTTGATGACGGTGAGTGCTACGGTTGCTTCGGTAGGTAGCAGCGCTGATCAAGGTTATCGCAGCGATCATGTGCCGGCGCTGGGGCCGTGGGAAGGTCGCGCGCTGAAGGACACGCCCTATTCAGTTAGTTTCATCCCGAAGCAGCTGATTGAAACCGTCATTGCGGGAGACATGGATCAGATCTATAAGATGAATCCGATCGTCCAAAATTCAGCTCCTTCAACCGTTTATGGAACGCCCTATGCTGCTATCCGGGGTTTTCACTCGCAAAGCGGCGTCATGGACGGCCTCAGGCTGTCTTCTACCTCAACCGGTATTGCGATGGAGGAGCTAGAGCGAGTCGAAATCATGAACGGCTTGTCGGGCTTCATGTACGGCGTTGGTAATCCAGGGGGCGTGACAAATTATATTCTCAAACGACCGACCTACGAACGGACTATCGCACTTAGGGCAGGTAACTACGGTAACAAACAGTGGTTCGGCCATATCGATCTCGGCAACAGGATCGATAGCGACGGCATGTTCGCCTACCGTCTGAATATATCGCACCAAAATGGCGAGACTTCGAAAGAGGATCAAAACGTCAAGCGGACACTGGTTAGTGGCGCATTGGACTGGAATGTTAATCCCGATCTTCTAATCCAGGTTGAGGCAGCACATACCTACTATCGGGTCGATGGCATCGATTCGCGCTTCTATGCTTATTCGGACAGCTCCTTCGGCGCGCTCGACTATTGGATCGCGCCTCTTAAAAATAATAAAACCTATACGCCATCCTGGACCTTCCTGGAGACAAAGACCAACCGCATTGGCACGAATATGAAGTTTGCCATCAACGATATCTTCAGCTTCCGAGGCGCCTATCTATACAAGCGAGATGTCCAGGAATCAATCAATCTTTATCCTGCATTTTTCGCCGATTCCGGCTTCGCGAACGGCTGGCCGTCGCGAAGTGCACCCTCCTATAACATCGCCCAGGGTGCCTATGCCTATCTTGACAGCGTGTTCAGTACCGTCGGTATCGGGCATAAGCTGACAGTGGGTGTTTCCGGTGACACGCTGCGTGTCAGGAGGCACGTCACAAACATCATCAGTGCCACGAATTCCCCTTCCTATACTGATCCATACGACCTCATGACTTGGGCCATGCCGTCGGCGTTTAACGATCAGGATTGGGGCAGAACCCATAAGTCAAGCGATTCCAGGAACTACAACATTATTGTTGGTGACGATATCCAGTTCACAGATAGCTTGAGTGCATTGATCGGTTTTAATCGCAGCCAGATTGTGACGAAGAACTACGACAGTGCCGGTGAAGTTACGGCCAGCTATGACAAAGCGGTTATCACACCGACAGTATCTTTACTTTTCAAGCCGATCGAAACAGTGACAACCTATGCGAGCTATATAGAGGGGCTGGAAAAGGGATCAATTATTCCAAATGATCCGCTGTTGTACAACGAGCCTGGAAAGATTCTGAAACCATTCATATCAAAGCAATATGAAGTGGGTACGAAATATGCTCCTACGGATAACTTTCTGATCACCGGTGCCCTCTATCGGATCGAAAAGGCAAATTCCTATGAGGAAATCGGATCCGATGGGAAACGCACCATCAACCAGGATGGCCTCGAAATCCACCAGGGTATCGAATTGACTGCCACCGGACAGGTTACGAAAAACCTGACCTTGATCGTCGGCGGCACGTTGATGGATCTGAGCACAGAAAAGATCACGAATGCCGCGTTCCAGGGCAAGAAACCAACAGGCGTTGCCAGCACGCTGGCCAAGATTTATGCTCAATATGCGCTGCCTGGTGTGTCTGGCCTGTCACTGAGCGGGGGCGCGTTCTATTCGGGCAGTATGTACAAGGATGCAGCCAATTTACAGAAAATTGACGGATACGTCGTTTTCGATATCGGTTTGCACTATCGGACCAGAATCGCGCGGCACCCTGTGAATTTCAATCTTAATGTCGCCAATTTGACTGACAAGAGCTATTGGGCAACATCCTATTCCCTCGGTATTCCCCGCAATATCGCGTTCTCGGTGCGGACTGAGTTATGAAGTCATTGGAAATGAAGTGGCGAGACAATCAAGAAATAATACTTCCAGCAGTCAATGGTACAGCTACACGCCTGAGTCAGATTGCTGCTGGGCAGCTGCTTTTTATCGTCTGTTTATAGTGGGGTAGCGTAAATGGTTGGAAGGTGATAATCAGCCTAAAAATTTTTGCGATGGACTTATTGTTACCCCATACAAGCAGCTATCTGTAATTTCATTACCCATCCTCAAAATCAGCCGGCTGTCTGAAACATCAGGCCGGCATGTTCCCGCATTTTATGGAAGCGGATGCCCGGCCAGTTTTCTTCGGCTACGCTGATTTCGGCGGAAAATGAAGCCAGAAAAGTAGGCGCATTCACCGCATCGTAGGCGATACGGTGGGCATTGGCATCGATGAAACGCTGCAGTTCCTGAGGCGTTTCAGCAGTCACCCATCGTGCCAGCTGATATTTGGCCGGAGCAATGCGTGCCTCGACACCGTATTCATGTTTGAGACGGTGGGTGACGACTTCAAATTGCAATACACCGACCGCGCCCAGCAGCAGCATGCTGCCGATGTGTGGGCGAAATACCTGGATGGCACCTTCCTCACCTAACTGCGCCAACCCCAGTTTGAGCTGCTTGCTGCGTAACGGATCAGCGATTTCGACCGTTTGAAAAATCTCCGGTGCAAAAAAAGGCAGTCCGGTAAATTGCAGGTGATCTCCCTCGGTCAGGGTATCGGCCAGTTGCAGTGTTCCATGGTTGGGGATGCCGATGATATCGCCCGCATAGGCTGTTTCCAGCAGTTCACGTCGTTGTGAAAGAAAGGAAACGACCGTGCTGGTACGCACATCCTTGCCGCTGCGAACCACCTTGAGATTCATTCCACGCCTGAATTCACCCGAACAAATCCGCACGAAGGCGATGCGATCCCGGTGGGCGGGGTTCATATTGGCCTGAATCTTGAAAACCACACCGGAAAATTTCTTTTCGGCGGGCTGAATTTCGCGCTGGATGGCTTTGCGTGATCCTGGCGGTGGCGCCAGTTCAACCAGTGTATCGAGCACTTCCTGTACGCCGAAATTATTGATGGCAGAGCCGAAAAATACTGGTGTCTGCTGCCCGGCAAGAAATGCTGTCTGATCGAATTCCGGTGCTGCGCCGGTAATCAGCTCGATTTCCTGGCGGGCTTGTTCGAGATTTGCGCCGAAACGTTCTGAAATTGCCGGATCTTCCAGATTGGTAATGATGGCTGTCTCTTCCTGTTCGACACGATCCATGCCGGCGCGAAAGACACGCATCAGTTTGTGGCGCAGATCATATACGCCATGAAAACGCTTGCCCGAACCGACCGGCCAGGTGAACGGAATTACGTCCATGCCGAGTGTACGTTCGATTTCGTCGATCAGATCGAGTGGCTCGCGTACTTCCCGATCCAGTTTATTGACGAAGGTAATGATCGGGGTATTGCGGGCGCGACATACCTGCAGCAGGCGCAAGGTTTGTGATTCCACACCGTTGGCTGCATCGATGACCATGAGCGCGGCATCGACGGCGGTCAGTACCCGGTAAGTATCTTCGGAAAAATCCTGGTGGCCGGGGGTATCCAGCAAATTGATCACACAATCGCGGTACTCCATTTGCATGACCGAGCTGGCAACGGAGATACCGCGCTGCTTTTCAATTTCCATCCAGTCGGAAGTGGCATGACGGCTGGCTTTACGTGCTTTGACACTCCCTGCAATATGAATGGCACCGGCAAACAGCAGCAGTTTTTCCGTGAGTGTGGTTTTACCGGCATCCGGGTGAGAAATAATGGCAAACGTCCGACGACGTTTAACTTCATGGTCGATCGTCATTGAAGATCCTGAGGCTCCTGAGAAACTGAATGATAAAGATGACAATAAGTAGTGTGGCTGGCGCTGAACCGGCTGACAGCCGGATAAACTTCCCGGCAGATTGGCATGACGTGCGGACAGCGCGGATGAAAATGACAACCTGGCGGCACATTGGCAGGTGAAGGAGGCTCTCCCTGTAACCGGATGATCTCACGCTGGCTTCCGGGTTCATACGTCGGTACGGCGGACAACAATGCCTGAGTGTACGGATGTTTGGGATTATCCAGCACTTCTTCAGTACGCCCGCTTTCCACGATTCTCCCCAGATACATGACCGCGACTTCATCCGCCAGATAATCCACGACGGCTATATTATGGGTGATCAGCAAATAGGCAAGTTTGTGCTCCTGTTGCAGTGTTTTCAGCAGATTGAGTATCTGTGCCTGTACCGAAACATCCAGTGCACTGGTCGGTTCGTCGCAGATCAACAGTTGTGGATCAACCGCCAGTGCACGTGCGATAGCAATCCGCTGGCGCTGGCCGCCGGAAAACTCATGCGGGTAGCGCCATTTGGCTTCTGCCGGTAAACCTACCTGCATCAGCAAGGTATCGACATCGTGCTGATTTTTTTCACTGGCGGCGATTTTATCCGAATTTCTGCCAAGCGCCCGTATTCCTTCTTCGATGATTTCGACGATACGCATGCGCGGATTGAGCGACGAATAAGGGTCCTGAAAAATGATCTGGAATGCAGAGCGTTTTTGCAGCAGTTGTTTACGATCCAGATTGCGTAATTCCTTATCTTGCAGGCGAACACTTCCCGATGTCACCGGGATGAGCTGCATGATTCCTTTGCCTACCGTGGTTTTGCCACAACCGGATTCTCCCACCAGTGCCAGCGTTCTGCCGCCGTCAATTTGCAGTGATACGCCATCTACCGCTTTGACATGGCCTGCTACCCGTTTGAATAATCCTTTGTGCACCGGGAAATGTATTTTCAGATCATCCACACGTAAAAGTGGTTTGCTCTGAGTCGAATCAGAGGTATGGCTGCTGAGCGGAAGATCATCCAGTGCGGATCGTGCTGTCCCGGATAACGATTGAAGCCGGGATTGAGGCGACCGTTCCGTGGAATCGTCCGAATAAAGATGGCAGCGGACATGATGCTGCGGTGCGGTTTCCACCCACGGTGGAATGATCTGATGACATTTTTCCCATGCCCGGTCACAGCGATCAGCAAAACGGCAACCGGTAAATACTTTTGAAAGAGCCGGAACATTCCCCGGGATGACAATCAGTCCCTGATCGCGTTTCTTTCTTGTCGGCAGTGCCGCAAACAGCTTGTGTGAATAAGGATGTGCCGGTGACTGGAAAAAACGTTCTTGATCTGCTATTTCAATGATTTGGCCTGCGTACATCACAGCAACGCGATGTGCCATTTCTGCTACTACACCCAGATCATGGGTGATCAGAAGAACAGCCATGTTCTCCTGCTGCTGCAAGCCACGCATGAGATCGAGTACCTGGGCCTGAATCGTCACATCCAGTGCGGTCGTGGGTTCATCTGCGATGAGGAGTTCCGGTTTGCCTGCCAGTGCCATCGCGATCATGACACGCTGTTTCATGCCGCCTGAGAACTGGAACGGATACTCTGCCATGCGTCGGGCGGGATCAGGAATGCCTACTTGACGCATAAGTTCCAGAATGCGTATCTGTAACGCCGCACCACGTAAACCGGAGTGCTGCAGTAAAACTTCTCTGATCTGTGCACCGGTGGTCATTACCGGATTCAGGCTGAGCATCGGTTCCTGAAAAATCATGCCGATACGATTACCGCGTACTTTACGCATGGCGGATTCCGGCAGGGTAAGCAGTTCATCTCCATTCAACCGGACACTGCCATGCACGATTTCTCCAGTATCAGGCAGCAAGCGCATGATCGAAAGAGCCGTGATGGATTTTCCGCTGCCGGATTCCCCCAGCAGCGCGAATGTTTCGCCCGGATGGATGGCAAGTGACAGCCCGTCCACAGCGCGTACCGGTTGCCGGCCGGTATGCAGCAGCACCCGGAGATCCGTTACTTCGAGTAGCGCTGTCATGTACGGGAGGTGTTCTTGTCTGAAGGCAATGTTCCGGTCGTTTCTGCCATGGCCTGTTCTTCAGTCTGATTGTTGAGCAATCCGTTTGGATCGCCAGCTAATGTCCGGTTGCGCGGGTCGAATGCGTTTTGTACTGCATCAGAAAAAAGATTGGCGCTCAGCACCAGGGCAAACATGAAGGTGAAGGCGGCAAACAATGTCCACCAGACCATGGGCTCACGCGCCATTTCCAGTCTGGAAGCATTGATCATCGTTCCAAAACTGATGGTCGAGGGATCCACTCCCACACCCACATAGGAAAGTACTGCCTCGGCCAGCACCAGGCTGCTGAAATCCATGACGGTGGTAATCAGGACGATATGGACGACGTTCGGTAAAATATGGCGGCTAAGAATACGCCAGTGAGACACACCGAACGCGTGTGCTGCCTGGATATATTCCATCTCGCGCAGTTTCAGGGTCTCTCCGCGTAGCAGTCTGCACAATCCCGTCCAGCTGGTAATGCCCAGGATGATGCAAAGAAACAGCAGGCGCAGATCAGCACGTGCGGCAGCAGTATCGAGCATGTCGGCATGCGTTTCGATATAGACCTGCATCATCAGTACCGCTGCGGCAATCAGCAATACACTGGGGATGGAGCTGAGCGTGGTGTAAATATACTGGATGACATCATCGATCCAGCCGCGAAAGTAGCCTGCGGCAATCCCCAGCAGCAGGGCGAACGGCAGCATGATCAGTGTTGTCATCGTTCCGATGACAAGGCCGGTTCGAATACTTTTGAGGGACAAATACAATACATCCTGGCCGACCTTGTCTGTTCCCAGCACATGATAGTGCATCGCTAGTGCCACGATTGCACCACAGGCAGCCAGAATGATCGCGAGTGTCGTCAGGATGGCACGCCAGGGTATTTCAGTTGCACCACGCCATATCGCGGTTTGCATGCGAACAAACGAAATGCGGTATTGTCGTGCTTTTACACCGCCCAAACCGGCGACCAGCCCGATCCAGATCAGCAATCCCGCGCCAGCGCCGGAAGCGGATCGCCATAAAATATCTTCTACCAGCTCCGTTTCCGGGTATTGCAAATGTGCGCCACCATGCACCAGACGGGCAAAGTCTCTGATCTGATTTCCGTCAGGCGTTGTGATCGTTTCTTTCGCGTAGAGATGAGCCGACAGCGGCGCGGAATAGGTTTTTTCCGTTTGCAAACGCAGCGGCGCGGCCAGCAGATCGAGCAGACTCAGTACTTCTGCACTGTATAGCTGTTTTCCATCATTACTGCGCACGGATTGTTCCAGAACCGGGCGAAAATGAACTGTATCGAGCAATCCGATCAGAATGAAACATAGCAGGATGGTCAGTGCCGACATTCCACTGGCGCTATGTGTAACCTTGCGCCACGATGCCAGCACATACACATGTCGTCTGGCATAAATACCGAAAGCAATACCTGCCGCCAACAGCAGATAAATCAGTGCGTCTGTCCAGAGTATGACGGGATCGAAAGACATCATGGCTAGAATGAAATTCAAACGGTAACAGGCGCTATTGTAGTGCAATAACAACCGGTGACATCAATCAGGATAGAAGGATGGGGTGACGTATCGCGGTTTTCAGCATTAAAGTCGACGATGATCAGGCCGTTTACCTGTAAACCCGTCGCCTGGTTGAATACGGTGTCAGCAGAAACGCTGGAAAAATATTCCGGTATTAATTAAAGTTTTGCGATCAGCGGCCGTTAGACGAGCGTACTATACACGGATGTTCATTTTAGAAGGAAATTCGATCGTGAAAATAAATCAGATACCCCCGGGACGCACAGAGACCGTTGCCGGTGGTTCACAGAAAAAAATGGACAGAGCAAACAGCGCTAAACCGGGTGCAGTTGGCGAAAGCAATAACGTCCATATCAGCTCACTTTCAATGAGCATCCAGTCGCTGGATGCGAGCAGTGAAACGATGAATACTGCAAAGGTGGCTGAAATCAAACAGGCAATCAGTGAGGGCCGTTTCAAGGTCAATCCGGAAGTAGTTGCAGATCGCCTGCTGGAAACAGTGAAAGAATTGATTCAAAACAAACGATAGATCCAGAATGAACAACATACAGACGAACACCCGGGATCAGGATTCACTGGAATATATTCTCCAGCTTGAACTGGACAATATTCGTTTGTTTCTTGAGCTTCTCGAGCATGAGCGAAACCTGCTCGCTGCAGGAAACCTGGATGATCTGGCTTTGCTGGTTGCTGACAAGGATCGGCTGATTGACCAGTTTGCACGGCTGGATATGCGCCGTAACCGCTTTCTGAATGCTGCCGGCTTGCCTGAAGGTACACAGGGAATGAATGCCTGGGTATCTGGCAGCGATGAAGAATCGACAGTTGCTCGCGACTGGGAAGAACTGCTTGGTCTCGCTGATCTGGCAAAACAGCTCAATCAAACCAATGCAGTCATTACTTCCAGCTGGCTGCAATATACACGTCGAACATTGAACGCCCTGCATAGTGCTGCAGGACGCCCTCCGCTCTATAACACCAAAGGTCAAACGACCTGACGAATCCCCTGCCTTCGTTTGGGAGATGTTTCACGTGAAACATCTTTCAGCAGAAGCTGTCTTCTGGTAATGCCATGATCTTGTAATCACTGCTAGACAGGATTTATGGTGTTGCTGTATTTGTTCAATGGTGTATTTGTGCCAGTCTGATCAAATTCATATAAAATACTTTCGGTTTTCAAGCAAAATTTTCTTCAACCCGATCGCCTGTGTTTGTCCAGGTCGTGCTGTTAAATCAGCAGTCTGATATTTATGCATTTCTCGAAAGACTTTGACATCATCGTCGTGGGTGGCGGGCATGCTGGAACAGAAGCCGCGCTTGCTGCTGCACGTATGGGCCAGAAAACACTGCTCCTGACACAAAATCTGGATACCTTGGGACAAATGTCGTGCAATCCATCGATCGGAGGAATCGGCAAAGGTCATCTGGTTAAAGAAATCGATGCGTTGGGTGGTGCTATGGCTGCGGCAACTGATGAAGCCGGTATCCAGTTCCGGATACTCAATTCAAGCAAAGGTCCGGCTGTACGTGCAACCCGTGCACAGGCTGATCGTGTGCTGTATCGTCAGGCTATTCGCAGACGATTGGAAGCACAGCCTGATTTGTTACTGTTGCAGTCGACAGTCGATGATCTGCTGCTGAATGGTGACAAGATTACAGGCGTTGTCACACATCTCGGCATGACTTTCTCCGCGCGCGCCGTGGTGTTGACAGTGGGTACATTTCTGGGTGGCGTGGCGCATGTCGGTCATCAGAATTTTCAGGCCGGGCGAGCGGGTGATCCCGCATCGATCAGGCTTGCTCATCGTCTGCGTGAAATGAATCTGTCGGTCGGAAGGCTCAAAACCGGTACACCGCCACGTATTGATGCACGCACCATTGATTTCCGGATATTGCGCGAACAGCCGGGAGATGAGCCGGTGCCGGTCTTTTCGTTCCTGGGTAATATCACGCAGCATCCCCGGCAGATATCATGCTGGATGACTCGCACCAATGAAAGGACGCATGAAATCATTCGGACAGGGCTGGATCGTTCTCCGCTATATACCGGGAAAATAGAAGGTATCGGACCGCGTTACTGTCCGTCGATCGAAGATAAGGTAGTGCGTTTCTCTGAGAGAGATGCGCATACGATTTTCCTGGAACCGGAAGGATTGGAAACCAGCGAAATTTATCCGAATGGAATTTCGACCAGTCTTCCTTTCGATGTGCAGGTCGAGCTGGTTCGCTCCATCGCAGGGCTGGAAAATGCACATATCATCCGACCGGGTTATGCAATCGAATATGATTATTTCGATCCGCGTGCGCTCAAAAAATCTCTCGAAACCAAAGTGATCGACGGGTTGTTTTTTGCAGGTCAGATCAATGGCACCACCGGTTACGAGGAAGCCGCTGCCCAGGGCTTGCTTGCCGGATTGAATGCCAGCCTAAAAATAAAGGAGCAGGAACCCTGGTGTCCGAGTCGTGACGAGGCTTATATTGGTGTGCTGGTCGATGATCTGGTTACCCGTGGCGTCACGGAGCCTTACCGGATGTTTACCAGTCGAGCGGAATTTCGTTTGCAATTACGAGAAGATAATGCTGACATGCGGTTGACCGAAACCGGCCATCGGCTGGGTCTTGTAAGCGAAGAACGCTGGCAGGCTTTTGCTGCCAAGCGTGAAGCCATAGAAACAGAGAAAACGAGACTGCGTAATACCTGGATTTCCCCCGGTACCTTGAGTAAATTGCAAACACCGGATCAGCCAGCTGATGATCGTTCATATTCGCTGTATGATCTGTTGCGGCGTCCCGAAATTGGTTATGCAGAACTGGTATCACTATCCGATAAGGGCCAGTCCGTGATTGACAGCCAGGTCGCTCAGCAAGTGGAAATCGATGTCAAATACGAAGGTTACATAGAACGGCAGAGGCAGGAAGTCGTTCGCCATGCACAGCATGAAGCCATGATTCTGCCAAAAGATATGGATTACCGTGCTGTACGGGGGCTTTCCAACGAAGTAACGCAGAAACTCAATCAGCATCAGCCGGAAACGATAGGCCAGGCAGCACGGATTTCCGGCGTTACACCAGCAGCCATATCCTTACTGCTGGTACATCTGAAGCGTGGCATGGCACGCCAGGCAGTCAAACGGGAAGAAATGCATGAATCTGGAAAAACAGTTGCATGACGGTCTGGAAGCAATTCCGGAATTGTCCGCGGACACAGGGCACTTGTGCAGCAGGTTGTTGCGCTATATCGAGCTTATCGCGAAATGGAACAGCACCCATAATCTGACTTCGGTCAGAAACCCCGAATCGATGATTACCCGTCACATGCTGGACAGCCTGGTCATTTTGCCGCATGTCAGCGGGCCAGGTATCGTCGATGTCGGCAGCGGTGCCGGCTTTCCCGGTATCCCGGTGGCGCTGGCACGTCCCGAATGGCAGGTAACCCTGGTGGAAAGTAATCAGAAAAAAGCTGCTTTTCTGTTGCAAGCCGTGCTCGAACTGGAGTTGCCAAATATCTCAGTCAAACAGGGACGAGTGGAGAAAATAAAGCTGGAAAACAAAGTGGATACCGTCGTTTCACGTGCATTTTCCAGTCTCGAACGCTTCATGAGCCTGTCGAAACACCTGAGTGAGAGCAATGCCGATCACTGTCGCTTCATCGCCATGAAGGGGGAATTTCCGGATATGGAGCTGATGCAGTTATCCCCGGAATTTGTCGTTGAGAAGATTGTTGCCGTCACCGTACCTGGGCTGAAAGCTAAGCGGCATTTGGTTGTGATCCGATATCAGCCCGGATGAGGATTGTCGGATGGCATCTATAAAATCCTCCCGCAAGTCCACCGAAAATACAGAAACGTAACCTGATGACCAGAATATTTGCCATAGCCAATCAGAAGGGAGGGGTGGGCAAAACGACTACCAGCATCAATCTGGCATCCAGCTTGGCAAGTATTGACAAACGGGTACTGCTCGTCGATCTGGATCCGCAGGGTAATACGACCATGGGAAGTGGCGTGGATAAACGCCTGCTGGATCGTACCGTTTATCAGATTCTACTGGGTGAACAGGTAGCAGCCGAAGTTCGCTTATCAACGAAACCGGGGAAATACGATTTGCTTCCGGCCAATCAGGAACTGGCTGGCGCAGAAGTGGAAATGGTGGCGCTGGAGCAGCGTGAATCCCGCCTGAAGAAGGCCCTGCAGGTGATTCAGGCAGACTATGATTTCATTCTGATCGATTGCCCTCCCGCACTGAATTTGCTGACACTGAACGGGCTGTGTGCGGCGCATGCCGTTATCATCCCCATGCAATGCGAGTATTATGCGCTGGAGGGGCTGAGTGACCTGGTCAACACCATCAAAAGAGTGAGAACGGGCTTCAATCCTGCGATCAGAATAGAAGGTCTGCTGCGAACCATGTTTGATCCGCGCAACCTGCTGGCACAGCAAGTCTCCGATCAATTGAAGCAGCATTTTGGCGACAAGGTATATCGGACGATCATCCCACGCAATATTCGGCTGGCCGAGGCGCCTGGTTTTGGTTTACCGGTGCTCTATCATGACAAACAATCTCGGGGGGCCCAAGCTTATCTTGAGCTGGCCAATGAAATTCTGGCAACCGCCAACTGATCGATAATCCGATCAGGAATCCATCGATGTTAATGATTTGATACAGTGACCATGGTAAAACCAAAAGGATTGGGAAGAGGGTTGGATGCATTATTAGCAGGTAATCCTCCGGAAATGGATTCCCTGCAGAATCTCGATGTGGGTCTGTTGCAATCCGGTAAATATCAGCCTCGAACCAGGATGGATGAAGCCTCCTTGCATGATCTGGCTGAATCGATCAAGGCGCAGGGAATCATGCAGCCGATACTGGTGCGTCCCCTTATGATGGGCGGCTATGAAATCATTGCCGGGGAACGCCGCTGGCGTGCCGCACAAATTGCAGGATTGGAACAGATTCCGGCAATCGTGCGCGAGGTGCCGGATGAATCCGCGCTGGCTCTGTCTCTGATCGAGAATATCCAGCGCGAAGATCTCAACCCGCTGGAAGCTGCACTGGGAATACAACGGTTGATCGAGGAATTCGGCATGACTCATCAGACTGCCGGGCAGGCGCTGGGATATTCCCGCAGTGCAATTTCAAATCTGCTGCGCCTGCTCAATCTGGCTGCACCCGTGCAGGATCTGATCATGCAGGGAGAAATCGATATGGGGCACGGACGTGCCCTGCTTGTGCTGGATGCCGGCAAGCAGCTGGAAGTCGCGCACCTGATCATACAAAAGCAGTTATCCGTACGTGAAACCGAAAACCTGCTCAAGCGAATGAATGAGATGCCTTCCGTAAAAAAACGGTCATTCCCGGATCGGGATCTGTTACGTCTTCAGGAAGATATCTCTGCCCGGCTGGGTGCCAATGTCATTATCAAACCCGGGAAAAAAGGGACTGGCAATGTCGTTATTCATTATGCCAGCCTGGAGCAGCTTGACGGCATACTGGCAAAATTCTAGGGAACCTCTGAAAAACTACCTGTGTTGCCTTTCTGTGTTAAAAGTCGGCTCGAAATGCTCTTTGTCATGTATAAACTCCGCTTTCTCACCGATTTTTGTCTTGAACTAACTGCCTCGCTGACGTTTTTCAGAGGTTCCCAAGGGGATTGGCAATCGTCAGGTTTCTGAATTATTCAATATTCTGGATCTGCTCGCGCAATTGCTCGATCAGCACTTTCATTTCCACTGCTATTCGCGTGACTTCTCTCGCCACTGACTTGGAGGCCAGCGTATTGGCTTCCCGATTGAGTTCCTGTGTCAGAAAATCGAGCCGTTTGCCGACGACACCCCCGGCAAGCAGAATGTGTTCGAATTCGTTCAGGTGTCCCTGCAGGCGTGACAGCTCCTCGTCTACATCGACTCTGTTGGCAAACAGGGTGAATTCCTGCCGGATACGTTCATCCTTTTCATCGAGCCCGGCTGCTTTCAAACTGTTCAGTAATCTTTCCTGAAAACTGGCCAGAATAGCAGGCAACCCTGGCAACAGATCCAATACCAGTTGACGCATTCGTTGTACACGTTCCAACAACAGGTTCTGCAGCTTTTCTCCCTCGCGCTTCCGGGTGGAGACGAGTTCCTGTAGAGCGGTTTGTAACAGTGCCATACACGGGGTACGCAAGTCATCGATCGAAATATGGTCACTATCGAGTACGCCAGGCCAGCGCAGAACTTCAGCAACGGAAAGATCGCCTGCAGCAGGAAAAATAGACTTGATCTCATCGCTCATGATCTGCAAGTCTTGCAACAGATCACGATTCAGTCGCTGTTGACGGTAACTGTTTGAATAAGATGAAAAAATCAGGCGACAATCAACTTTTCCCCGCGTCAGTCCACTACCGAGAAAATCGCGCATTTCGGATTCAAGTGCACGGAGTTCATCGGGGAGTCTGAATTGCAGATCAAGATAGCGGTTATTGACTGAACGCAGTTCCAAAGCCAGTGATCCTTGCGGGATTTCCCGAGAAATTGCTGCATAACCTGTCATGCTTGCAATCATGAACTTTTCCATCCGGTGGATTGTCCAGTGCCATTCGGGTTGATGCTATACTCGACCCTTAAATTGTGTTTTTGATTCTTGGAGGTAGTCATAATGCGGATATTAACATTTCTGGCCATAGCCCTGTTTGCCTTTGGTCTGACAACACTCGATGTCGAAGCCCGACGTATGGGAGGTGGCGGCAGTGTTGGAAAACAGCGCCAGTCAATCAATCTCAACCGGCAGCAGCAGGCTGCTCCCCAAGCTCCGCAATCTGGGAAAGCAGCATCACCCGCTTCACAGGCTGCTCCTGCTGCGGGCGGCAGCAAATGGCTCGGCCCTCTGGCCGGACTGGCTGCAGGAGGATTGCTGGCATCTCTGCTCATGGGCGGCGCTTTTGACGGGATCAACATGATGGATATTCTGGTACTGGTTGGCATAGCTGCCGCCATATTCTTCATCATACGCATGATGCGTGGATCTGCCGGCGGCAGACAAACCCAGCGGCCAATGCAGTATTCCGGTGCAGGAGCAGGAGGGATGGGAGGTGTTCCATTCCCGAATCGGGATACATCGGCACCGGCAGGTGGTACGGGTTCCAGTTATGGCAGGCAATCCACCGGCAACATGGGTGCACCGGATATTCCTGCTGATTTCGATGTCGAATCGTTCCTCAAACAGGCTAAACGTTCATTCATCGCTTTGCAGTTAGCTCATGATGCTGGAGATCTGGAAGAAATCCGCGCCTATACCACACCTGATCTGTTTGCCGAAATCAGTAAACAGGTTGCTGAGCGTGGAAACATGGCGCAGCAGACCGATGTGATTTTTGTTGATGCGGCCTTGCTGGATGTGACGAATCAGGGTAATCACGCGATTGCCAGCGTCCGTTTTACCGGTGAGCTGAGAGATACTCCCAATGCACAGCCGGAGCCCTTCGATGAAATCTGGCACGTTGAAAAAGATCTCGCAGCATCTGATTCCGGCTGGTTGCTGGCTGGTATTCAGCAGGCAGATGACCTGAAGCACTGAGGGTAACGGGCGTGTCATGGTGATCAGTCATCCCAGGTGGTGTGACAGATTTGCAGTTTTCATCCATTTGTTCACCACGATTGGCAACTTGATCGATCAGCACGCCCGGACTAATTCCAATTCGAATCGTATTTTATCTGTCCGCAATCGGGAATGGCACCAGGTTGCAGGCAGTACACCACCCGGACTCTGTAAATGGATTTCGACGTACTGGAAAAGACCGTTTGTTTTCAGGGTTTTTTCCGCCTGGAACGGTACCGTTTACGCCATCGTAAATTCAATGGTGAATGGGGACGACCGATCACACGCGAGTTGTTTGAACGGGGACATGCGGCAGCGGTATTGCCTTATGATCCGCAAACGGATGAAGTATTGCTGATAGAACAGTTTCGTGCCGGCGCAATATCTGCACCCGGCGGTCCCTGGCTGCTGGAAATCGTGGCGGGGGTGATCGAGGCCAATGAAACACCCGAACAGGTGGTTGCAAGAGAATCGATAGAGGAAGCAAATTGCCAAATCGGTAGTCTGATTCCGCTGTACGATTATCTGGTCAGCCCCGGTGGTACTACTGAGCGAATCGTTCTGTTCTGCGGTCGGGTCGATATGCAAATGATTGAAGCCGGTGCCGTTTATGGCAATCATGGAGAAGATGAAGATATCAAGGTGCATGTCATGCCTCTGAATGAAGCCATCAGACTGTTGAGTACTGGTCGGATCAACTCTGCCAGTGCCATCATTGCGCTGCAATGGCTTGCCCTGAATCGCGATTCCGTTCGGCGGCGCTGGCTGCCGGAATAAGAATATGCGTATGTGTGTCCGTAAATCCGCCAGGTTTTACCAGACACAATACGGTTTGCTGCTGGTATGTCTGCTATGGATAGGCATACTGTTCGCACAATCTCCTGATACTGTCAGTACTGCGAAGAGTGATACCGGCAATATTGCTGTCTGGCTGGATGTCAATGGGGCAATCGGCCCGGCCATGCAGGATTACTTCAGCGCGGGCTGTCCAGAGCAGCCGAACGGCGAGCGCAAGTAATTATTCTTCAGATCGATACACCGGGTGGTCTGGATGTATCGATGCGCAAAATCATTCAGGAAATCATCGCTTCTCCGGTACCGGTGGTAAGCTTCGTTGCGCCAGGTGGTGCACGTGCTGCCAGTGCCGGAACCTATATTCTGTATGCCAGCCATATCGCAGCAATGGCGCCTGCTACCAATCTGGGCGCCGCCACACCGGTAAAGATGAATACGTTGGCCTCAAAGCTGGAAGTACCTGACAGCCAGCCTAAGGGTGAGCAGCCCGATAAATCCGACAGGCAGGATGCCATGACAGTAAAAGTTATCAATGATGCTGTCGCTTATATCCGCGGGCTTGCCCAGATGCGCGGACGTAATGCGGATTGGGCAGAGCAGGCCGTGCGTGAGGGGGTGAGTCTGACAGCTGCCGAAGCACTCGATAAAAATGTCATTGATCTGGTGGCAGATGATGTGAGTGATCTGCTGGCCAGGATAGACGGACGTACAGTCGATTTGTCCGGAGAAAAAGTCAAATTATCTACCCGGTCTCTGGCACTGGAGCGCATCGAGCAGGATTGGCGCACTCGCCTGCTGGCAGTGGTCGCCGACCCTAATATTGCCTACATCCTGATGCTGATTGGTTTCTATGGTCTGGTTCTGGAATTTACTACACCCGGAACGATTGTAGCCGGTGTAGTTGGAGCCATCAGTCTGTTACTAGCTTTGTTTGCCTTTCAGGTTTTGCCGATCAACTATGCCGGTCTGGCACTGATTCTGCTCGGGATTACCTTTATGCTGGCAGAGGCTTTGCTACCGGGTGTAGGTGCGCTGGGTATCGGCGGCATTGCAGCTTTTGTCATCGGATCGATCATGCTGATCGACACAGAAGTGCCTGATTACGGTATTTCGATCCCGTTGATCGCCACGTTTACGCTGATGTCGGCCGGATTTTTCATGCTGGTGTTCGGTATGGTGCTCAAATCCAGAAAAAAACCGGTAGTCTCAGGTAGTGAAGAACTCGTTCATAGTACGGGTGAAGTACTGGAAAGTTTTGATCAGGAAGGTTGGGTGCGGGTTCATGGGGAACGATGGCGTGCCCGTACCAATACGCCATTGTCACCCGGGCAGCGGATCAAAGTTACAGCTATGCGGGGCCTGCTGCTGGAAGTGGAGCCATGCCAACCCGATCATACGATGAATGCAACGGAGAATTGATATGTACACTGATACCGTATCTGTCATTACGCTTATTCTGACCTTTTCCATCTTTTTCCTCGCCAGTTCACTCAAGGTGCTGAAAGAATATGAACGGGGTGTCGTATTTATGCTGGGACGTTTCTGGCGGGTCAAAGGGCCAGGTCTGGTCATTGTGATCCCTGCCGTTCAAACCATGGTGCGAGTTGATCTGCGCATTATCGTGATGGATGTGCCTGCTCAGGATGTCATCTCGCGCGATAATGTTTCAGTCAAGGTCAATGCCGTGCTGTATTTTCGTGTGGTTGATCCACAAAAAGCTATTATCCAGGTTGAAGACTACAACATGGCGACCAGCCAGTTGGCACAAACGACCTTGCGTTCTGTACTGGGGCAGCACGAGCTGGATGAAATGCTGGCCAGCCGGGATAAGCTCAATTCCGATATTCAGTTGATTCTGGATGAGCAGACTGAGGCGTGGGGAATCAAGGTATCGAATGTTGAGCTCAAGCACGTCGATCTCAACGAAACGATGGTACGGGCAATTGCCAGGCAGGCTGAAGCTGAGCGTGAACGCCGTGCCAAAGTCATTCATGCGGAAGGCGAATTACAGGCATCACATCATTTACTCGAAGCCTCACAAGTCCTTGCAAATCAGCCTCAAGCACTGCAACTGCGCTATCTGCAAACACTCACCGAAATTGCAGGTGAGAAAAGCTCCACGATTGTTTTTCCGCTGCCGATCGAGCTTCTGACGATCCTGCAGAAAATGACTGAAGAACAATCTGACAACCCGACCAGCAAGTGAAGCTGGAGATGATGATTAACGAATCACCATCGGGTGCACACCAGCTTTGAGCGCGCGAACAGCCTCTGCGGGAGAGCCTACGACCAGTCCGCGCGGGCAGAAGTAGTATTTTGCCAGCTCTCGCTGAGCTCGTAACTGAGCGACTGCTTCCAGTGGCTGCCATTCAGAGGTATTGGCACGCACCCAACTGCGGATATCGTTGTTACCGGTCGCATAGCGTTTTCTCTCACGTGTTTCGCAACGCAGCCCCTCGTACGAAACATTGTTTGCGCCCTGCTGCGACTGGATCACTATGCTGTACCGGATCACACGTTTTTCATCGACACTGATGGATTTGGCATCGATGAAATAGCGCAGACTGGTAGCAGGACCAGAATCGAACTCCAGCAGGTTTTCCGGTTGGGGATAAGCAGGAAGGTTGGATTGAATCGCTTCCCAATCTTTATTGTAATCGAGCGTATCAAAAAATTTGTTCTGGCTGGCACAGGCAGTAATGCTCAAGACCAGAATCAGATGCAGAGCAGCGTTTACTGACTTGTCAAATTTCTGATACATGGCTTCACATAATGAATAGGAAAAAAGCAAACCAACGGTTGTTGATCACAATATGAGTGCCTGACAAAATAAAATCGGCCGGGTATTTCCCGCAAAGAAGAAATATCACCGGCCAATATCGACAGACAGAATGGGGCAGGAATCTTAAATCTTGCCGACCAGGTCGATTGACGGTTTCAGTGTAGCAGCACCTTCGGTCCATTTGGCCGGGCAAACTTCGCCGTCATGCGTTGAGACGTATTGTGCAGCCTTGACTTTACGCAACAGTTCAGCAGCATTACGGCCAATATTGTTGTCCTGAACCTCGAATGCCTTGATCTCGCCTTCCGGGTTGATAATGAAACTGCCGCGCAGCGCCAGACCTGCATCTTCAATGAGCACATCAAAGTTGCGGGACAGTTCTCTGGTTGGATCGCCTACCAGTGGATAACGAACCTTACGAACCACGCTGGAAGTATCATGCCAAGCTTTGTGCGTGAAATGTGTATCTGTTGAAACACCGTAGACTTCAACCCCGATCTTCTGGAATTCATCATAGTTGTCCGCCAGATCTTCAAGCTCAGTCGGGCAGACAAACGTGAAATCAGCCGGGTAGAAAACGATGACCGACCACTTGCCCTTCAAGGTTTTATCCGTGATTTCGACAAAATCGCCATTGTGATATGCAGTTGCTTTGAACGGTTTAACAGTAGTGTTAATCAGTGACATTGCCGTTTCCTTTATGTAGTTGACTCAGAATGATAAGCTTCGACAGAAGTTTAAGACGCTGCGCTCAATTAGTCCAGCCCAATGAATACGGTCGAATATACATGGAATCTTTCTGAGAACCTATTTACGATCTTTTACTGAGGTGTAATTTTGACTACGTTACTTTGCAGATCAGATCAATTTCATAATTACTCCAGTGCTAGTTTGGTATAGCATTCATTGATTTTAGAATCAACGCATGCTGCCTGCTTATTCTCTTTATATCGTTCGACGTTTTTTTAACTTTTTTTCTTGGCTTGTATTTTCGTAAAAACCTGTCTTAAGCACCCAGGATCAGTGCACGTAGACTTGCCTACTTCCTTTTCTATCTTGTCCCATGCATTCTTGAACTTATTCTCCTGACTTTCATTTTCACGAAAACCTGTCTTAAATACCCAGACTATGCCGCACATGGTTCCAATACAAGTACTCGCCAGTATGCTAAAAAGTATTGTTTCTGCAAGATTTGGAAGTACAGGTTGATTCTGTAAGTAATAAATACTAGCCGCGATATAAGCTGTAGACACAAATACTAATGTAAACAACGTTAAAAAGACCATTGAATGGCCACGGAGGTCGTGAAGCGTGTCTTGTTTGTAACATGGTTTATTTCTGAGTGCTGCCCAATCGTCCTCCCAGACAGACCATCCTTTGGCGCGGAGGTATGTGGTGTAGATGCGCATGACTAGACGTAATCGTGTACTTTGATAGTAGAGTAACAACAGTAGTAGTAGCATCGCGATCTCAACAGCCGTAGCTCGATATACGGTGCCACAAGTAAGTGGTAGTTCCGGAAACAGCTCCTTAGCAAGTAGGACAAAGGCTGAGATACCTCCTGCTGTCAATAAGAAACGTTGGTTGACGGCTTGATTGATCTCAGCATGTAGTTTAGTTCGATCCTGGTCATCGCTTGGCACGGTGGCTATCCTTTATGGTGTGTTCGTAATCGATATGAAAATAGCAAATCAGGTAATTTTTCAATTTCTTTGTTGCAGACTTATTCCCCCATCTGGCAGGCGACTGATCCTATGATGCTGATAATAGCGATGTAAGGTCAAGCGGACAAATGTGAGATCATGCATCGCAGAGCATATAGAGTGAGCGATAACAGCGTATGCTGACGGAATAGTTCACATAGAGCCTCCTCTTCCTCGGTCACAGAACAGTCGAAGCTACTTTCTCCAGTCCCATCGGTATATTCAATCCCGATTGATTCGCGCAGAAAACAGACTGGCGGAGGCAATCATAAGCCCGCCAGCCCAGTCTCTTTCTGTCAGGTACTCATCCGTCAGAAAATGGGCGGCGATGGCTGCGGCCACCAGTTCGAACAACATGATCACAATAGCCTGGTTGGCCGGTATGTGCGTTATTCCATATTGCAGCAATATGCAAAGAAAAAATACCAGTCCACCCATGCCTGCCAGTATCAGCCATGCGTGGATATGCAGATGAGATATATTGGAGGCACTTTCCATCAGCAATGTTGCGGCAAATCCGGTCAGAGCGGTGCCGAAGAGCACTGCCAACTGCTTTAGTTGGATGGTGTGCTGCTGATCCTTGCGAATCAGGACATTGGCCAGTGCAAAGGCGAATCCACCGGATAACCCCATCCAGTCGCCATAGGAAGTCAGCAGGGGTAGCTTGCCTCCCGGTTGCCAGAGCAGGAGCAGCGCACCTGCCAGGGATAGCAGAATGATCATGTAACCTTGTCTACTCAGCCGTTCCTGAAGCAGGATACGTGAAAACAGGATGGTCCACAGCGGTGCCAGATAGAACAGGAGCAGTACCCGCATGACTTCTCCGTGGATGATTCCGAGTACATAGGCAATACCGGTCCAGCCCGCACTGAGACTGATCCAGAACAAAATACTGGCTGCAGGATTAAGTATTTCAGAAATCCGGAGTTGTCTTCGAAACAGAATCAGGCCGATCAGTAGCGCAATGGAATAAGCCAGTGTGGTAGACAATTCACCACGCATACCCGCCTGTTCCAGTAAGCGGTAGGGATACCAGGCTACTCCCCAGATGGCGGCACCCAACAGCAGGCTGGTTACCGGCAATAATTTTTTTTGTTTGGTCAAGGTTACCTGTGCCCTTTATAATTGACGCTTATCATTTTTGCTGCCTTCCTGAAAGCGTACCTTCCGCAAGCATAGTTCTTGTGGGCAATCTTGAGAAAGTATGAATCCTTCACTGGAAAATCTTCAGTTATATCCGTTTCAGAAACTCACCAAGTTGTTTGAGGATCTCGTGCCAAGGGATTCCCTGCCGACTCCTATCGGTTTGCATATTGGTGAGCCGAGGCATAGCACCCCTGAATTTATCAGGCAGGAGCTGATCAACAGCCTCGAAGGGCTGGCACATTATCCCACAGTACTTGGAGCTGGCGAGTTGAGAGCCAGCATCGCAACCTGGCTCGCGCAGCGCTATCACTTGTCTGCCATCGATCCTGATACCGAGGTCATTCCGGTCAATGGCAGCCGGGAAGCGTTATTTTCATTTGCCCAGGCGGTTATCGATACCGATCACAAAGCTATTCAGCCAGCGGTAGTTTGCCAGAATCCCTTTTATCAAATCTATGAAGGGGCTGCATTGCTAGCGGGGGCAACGCCCTATTTTCTCAACCAGCTGCCGGAAAACAATTTTTCGGCAGATACTGCACAGTTACCCGATACGGTGTGGGAACGCACACAACTGGTGTACATTTGTTCCCCTAATAATCCTACCGGCAAAGTGTTGACTCTGGATGAATGGAAGCATCTGTTCGATTTGTCCGATCGTTATGGATTTGTGATTGCTGCAGACGAATGTTATTCAGAAATCTATTTCGATGAGGGCCATCCCCCACTGGGTGCGCTGGAGGCGGCCGAAAAACTCGGGCGTAGCGGATTTCCCCGTCTGGTCGTGTTCAGCAGTTTATCCAAGCGTTCGAATGTACCGGGAATGCGCTCTGGTTTTGTAGCGGGAGATGCGACCATTCTCAGGAAATTTCTGCTTTATCGCACCTATCATGGTAGTGCCATGAATCCGGCTGTGCAGGCAGCAAGTACCGTTGCCTGGAGTGATGAGCAGCATGTGGCTGAAAACCGCAAGCTGTACTATGAGAAATTTACTGGCGCCATGCGCATACTGGGGGACACTCTGCCTGTCAGTATGCCGGATGCGGGGTTTTACTTATGGCTGAGAACGCCTGTCAGTGGTATCGAGTTTTCCAGGCGTTTGTATCGTGAAGGAAATGTGACCGTGTTGCCCGGCAGCTATCTGGCACGAGAGGCGCACGGTATGGATCCTGGTGAAGATTTCGTGCGGATCGCACTGGTTGCACCCGTGGTGGAATGCATGGAAGCAATGGAGCGAATCAGGGACATTGCCAGAAAATTCTGATCTGATTATTTTTTTAGGAGTCACATGGAGCAATTACAGGCTGTCATCGAAAATGCCTTTGAAAGGCGCGCTGAAATCACCCCCCGGAATGTCGAAGCCAACCTGAAGGAATCGGTTGCCCAGGTTATCAATATGCTTGATACCGGCAAGCTGCGGGTGGCTGAAAAAATCAATGGTGAATGGGTCGTTCATCAGTGGATCAAAAAAGCCGTCCTGCTGTCTTTTCGCATGGAAGACAACAGTTTCATCAAGGGTGGATTTTCCAACTATTTCGACAAGATTCCATCCAAGTTCGCAGATTACAGCTCACGCGACTTTCGTGATGGCGGGTTCCGCGTGGTTCCACCAGCTGCTGTTCGCAAGGGTTCGTTCATCGCGAGTAATGTGGTACTGATGCCATCCTATGTGAACATCGGGGCTTATGTGGATGAAGGTACCATGGTGGATACCTGGGCAACTGTGGGCTCCTGTGCACAAATCGGCAAAAATGTTCATCTTTCCGGTGGCGTCGGTATCGGCGGGGTGCTGGAACCGGTGCAGGCAAGTCCTACGATTATTGAAGACAACTGTTTTATCGGTGCCCGTTCCGAAATTGTCGAAGGTGTCGTCGTTGGCGAGAATTCGGTGATTTCAATGGGTGTTTATATTGGTCAGAGTACCAAAATTTATAACCGTGAAACCGGTGAAATTACCTATGGTCGAATTCCCCCGGGATCAGTCGTGGTTTCCGGAAATCTGCCGGCTGAAAATGGCCGCTACAGCCTGTATTGTGCGGTGATTGTGAAACAGGTCGATGCCAAAACCCGCTCTAAAACGGGTATCAATGAGTTATTGCGTGGTATCTGATCATTGACATCAGAGCAATACTATCTGTTGGCAATGATCTGTGATATAAGAACGATTGTATGAATTTTACGGAAAGTCTGGCAGGGTGTGATATCAGTTGGCTTTTTCCCTGCGTATTCGCCGTGTTGTTACAGGAAATTCATACATCTTGAGCAACTAATATAAGAGGAGAAGCTATTATGAAAACAACCCTGATAAAAGTGATTGCAGCCTCTGTTACCGCACTGTTTTTGAGCATGCAGGTGTATGCGAGCGGACATACTGCTCACGTGGACGAGGCAGTGAAGCATGCCGAGGAAGCCGTGGCACATGGTAAAGAAGGCCATACTGACCAGTTACTGGAACATGCAAAAGAAAGTCTGACACATGCCAAGGCTGCCAGTGAAGCAGGTGGTAATACGCATGTCGGTCATGGAATCAAACATCTGGAAGATGCTATCAAGCATGGTGAGGAAGGCCATGTCGGTGTTGCTACCAAACATGCGCAAGAAGCTATCGAGCACTTGCGTGCATCCGAACATAAATCGCACTAAATTATCAAACGGATGTGCCTTTGGTAAGCTTTATCAAAGGCACATTAGCCAACCAAAAGCGGAGTTATCCGCTTTTTTTGTTATGGCATACCAGGCCGGAAATAGGCAGGATTGCTGGAGTCGGATAAATCAGAAGTACTCATGAATCCAACCGGAAATTCGATATGAGGCAACTTACGTTTGCCATCCTGAGAATGATGAGTGATGGCAATTACCACTCCGGTACAACTTTGGGCCAGGCGCTGAAAGTTTCTCGTTCCAGTATATCCAACACGCTGCGGGATCTGGAAAGTTACGGCCTGACCATACATAAAATTCCTGGTCGGGGATATCGCTGGTTGAATCCGGTTCAATGGCTGGATAGCGAACAAATACACCAGCATCTTGCTGAATACGCGGATTCCATACAGATAGAAATTGTGGAAGCGGTCGAATCGACCAATTCATTACTGCTGCAGCGTGCGGTTGAGCAGGGCATTTCCGCCAACAGAATCAAGCAGGTGCTGGTCACGGAATTACAGACACAAGGACGCGGACGCCGTGGACGTTCATGGTCATCAGGCCTGGGAGACAGCCTGACTTTCTCTGTGTTGTGGCCGTCACAATGTCCGGTAAATACTCTTTCCGGGCTAAGTCTGGCAGTAGGTGTGGCCATTGTCCGCGCACTGACATCGCTCGGTATTCGTGACATTGCGCTGAAGTGGCCGAATGATGTGTTATCCGGTTCCCACGCCAAGCTGGCAGGTGTGCTGATCGAATTGCACGGAGATATGTTGAGTCTGGGAACCGTGGTTATTGGTGTTGGATTGAATCTCAGGCTTTCCGGCGTTACAAAAGCCCGGATCGATCAGAAGGTAACCGATATCACCAGTATCACCGGGCAAATGCCGGACAGGAATCAGTTACTGGCGGTTTTACTGAAAGAGCTGGCCAGGGTGCTCGATACATTTGAACGACATGGCTTTGAGCCTTTCGTAGAGGAATGGACACGTTACCATGCCTATCAGGACAAAATGGTGCAGGTCAGCTTTGCAGAGGGTTCTGTCAGGAATGGGGTGGCAATCGGTGTTGCGGCAGACGGTGCTTTGCTGATCGATACTTCGACGGGTGTGGTGCAATTGAGAAGCGGGGAAATCTCTCTGCGCAGTCTGGCAGAACATTCCAGCCCATTCAATTGAGGTTTTCGGGTTGAATACATCTTCTTCGCTGCTGGTGGTCGACTCCGGTAATACCGTCATCAAATGGGGATTACATGACGGTCGACAGTGGCTGGCGCATGGCAAGACATTACAAAGCGAACGCAGGATGCTGAAACAAAACTGGACTGCGTTGCCGGCACCTGCGTCCATTTGGGTTGCCAATGTGGCAGGATTACAGGCGGCAAATGATTTGACGACATTGCTGGAACCATGGCATGTACAACCGGAATGGGTGACAGCCAGTGCCCGTCAGTGTGGTGTCATCAGCCGTTACAGCAACCCGGCGCAATTGGGCTGCGACCGCTGGGTAGCACTGATTGCTGCATGGCACCGGTTACAACAGGCATGTCTGGTCGTGGATGTGGGTACTGCCATGACGGTCGATGCTTTGTCTGCCTCGGGTGAATTTTTGGGCGGCATCATCGTGCCTGGCCCGGATGCGATGAGACAGGCATTGGCAGATCGTGCCGGAATATTTTCCACTCCGCTGCCCGGCGGTTTCCAGAATTTCCCGGTCAATACCGGAAACGCCCTGTATAGCGGGATGATTCAGGCACTGACCGGCGCAGTGGAGCGAATGTATGACCAGCTTTCCGAATACACGGGAAAACAAATGGTTGTAGAAACCATCCTGACGGGTGGTGGCACGGCGTTGCTGGCTCCTCATATACATATCCCTCACCAGATTGTCGATGATCTGGTACTGGAGGGACTGGTCATTATCGCCGGGGCGCAAGCAGAGATACCGGCAACCCGTTAAATATCAGGACGATGCATCATGACACACCCGCTTTTCAGACATGCTGAATTTTATACGACAGTCAACCGTTTGCAGGATTTGCCGCAGACGGCCGGAGTTGAAGTTGCTTTTGCCGGACGTTCCAATGCCGGAAAATCGAGCGCAATCAATACACTGGTGGGAAGAGAACGGTTTGCTTTCGTCAGTAAAACGCCTGGCCGGACACAACATATCAATTTTTTTCAGCTGGGAGAGGAACGCTTCATGGTCGATCTGCCAGGATACGGTTACGCACAAGTACCGCTGGCTATTCGACAGCATTGGGGACATCTGCTGAGTTCCTATCTGCAAACCCGGCAATCGTTGTACGGTATGATACTCATCATGGATATACGCCATCCGTTAACAAAGCTCGATCTGCAAATGCTGGACTGGTTCAGGCAGACGAAAAAACCGGTTCATGTACTGCTGACCAAGGCAGATAAACTGAGCAAGAGCAGAGCACTGGTAGCATTGAACGAAGTCAGGCAGTTTCTGACTGTCAATTACCCTCACTGTACCGTCCAGACTTTTTCCAGCTTGAAAGTCGCAGGCGTGGAAGAAGCTTCACAGTTATTGCAAAACTGGTTCGATGCTGGCCATGCCAGCGTACAGCAGGAGAATGGTGAAATCAGCGAGCAAAAAAAAACCCCGGCTAAAGGGGATTGAGCCGGGGAGAATCGCCTTGCTTGTAAGGCCTCGCCTCAGGGAGGGAAGGCGAGAGGTGGTAATTACCAACCACCTGTCTATAAGAATGGACTAAATGAATTTAGTTCCACGATGTATCAATTTTTTTATTTTGATAAATAAAACATGACCTTTACCTTTTTCAGCCAGTTTCCACAAAAAAGAATGCGCCGTAACCGCCGGGATGATTTCTCCCGCCGTCTGGTCCGGGAAAATCATCTGCGGCCAGATGATCTGATTTATCCGGTATTCGTACTGGATGGCAGTAATCGCGAAGAGAAAGTGGCGTCGATGCCCGGGGTTGTCCGGCAAAGTATTGATCTGCTCCTGTTCCAGGCCGAAAAATGTTTGCGTCTGGGAATCCCCGCCCTGGCAATTTTCCCGGTGATCGATGCTTCCCTGAAAAATCTGACTGCCGATGAAGCCTATAACCCCGATGGCCTGGTACCGCGCACGGTGAAGGAATTGAAGAAACGTTTTCCCGAACTGGGGGTGATCACCGATGTGGCACTCGATCCCTATACCAGCCACGGTCAGGATGGTCTGATCGACGCAAACGGCTATGTGCTGAATGATGAAACGGTCAGTGTACTGGAACGGCAGGCATTGTCACATGCCCAGGCGGGTGCGGATGTCGTGGCGCCTTCCGATATGATGGACGGCCGGATAGCTGCCATTCGTGCCGTACTGGATCGTGACCAATTTATCCATACCCGGATACTGGCTTACTCAGCCAAATATGCTTCCAGTTTTTATGGCCCGTTCCGGGATGCAGTCGGCTCGTCTGCTACGCTGGGGGCGGGCAATAAATACACCTACCAGATGGACCCGGCCAATTCGGATGAAGCCATCTGGGAAGCGGGGCTGGATATTCAGGAAGGTGCGGATATGATCATGGTCAAACCCGGCATGCCTTACCTCGATATCGTGCGCCGGGTCAAGGATGAGCTGGGCGTTCCTACCTTCGTCTACCAGGTGAGTGGCGAATATGCCATGCTGAAAGCGGCTGCCATGAACGGGTGGCTGGATGAAAAAGCCTGTGTTACCGAGGCATTGCTGGCGTGTAAACGTGCCGGTGCAGATGCCATTCTGACGTATTCCGCAGTGGAAGTGGCCGGCTGGCTGCAGGAGCGCGCCTGAAACCGGACTGCTTGCATCACATGATGAATCATACTATCAGGATCGCCCGGTAATCATTTACATTGGTATAGGTCGGGCCGGTGACAACCAGATCGCCCAGCTTCTCAAAAAAAGTATAGGCATCGTTGTCACCGAGTAAAGCCGCCGGATCGATGCCGGCTTGCCGTGCCCGGCTCAGCGTATCCGGTGTCATCACTGCACCGGCATTGGTTTCACTGCCGTCTATACCATCCGTATCGCAGGCCAGTGCGTATACCTCTTCCAGCCCGCCGAGTGCAATGGCGAGTGATAACAGAAATTCGGCATTGCGTCCGCCCTTACCGGCACCTTTTACCGTAACGGTTGTTTCTCCGCCGGAAATCAGTGCGACAGGCGGCCGGTACGGATTGTTGTAATGACGTATTTCGCGTGCAATGGCGGCATGCATTTTGGCGACTTCCCGTGCTTCACCAGTGACGGTATCACCCAGAATGAGCGGGGTGATACCCTGCGCCTGGAAAAATTGTGCCGCAGCGGCGAGTGATTGCCGGGCGGTTGCAATGATCCGGTTTTTCACATTTCTGAACACCGGATCGCCCGGCTTGGGTGTTTCACCCTCTCCTCCATTGCTGCTTTTGCGGCTGTTTTCCTGTAAAACCTCGATAACCTGCGGAGAAACGGGGATCGCATAGCGCTCGATCAGCATCAGTACATCCTGCCAGGTAGAAGGATCTGGCGCGCAGGGTCCGGAGGCGATAGAGCTCGGGTCATTGTCCGTGACATCCGAAATGATCAGGCAGCGTACCGGTGCCCGGCTGGCTGCCGCCAATTTTCCTCCCAGCACTGTGGACAAATGCTTGCGCACGATGTTGATTTCCTGGATCGAAGCGCCACACAGCAAGAGTTGATGAGTGATGGATTTCAGTTCCTCCAGTGTTATCCCGGGAACGGGCGCGGACAACAGGCTCGATCCGCCGCCACTGAACAGCCCCAGCAACAGATCATCCGGTTTGAGCATGCGTACCGATTCCAGAATGGCGCGGGAAGCCATTTCACTCCGGGTATCAGGGATGGGATGGCTGGCTTCGATCACCATGATGCTGTTGGTCGCCAGTCCATGGCGATAAGGTGTGACCACGATACCCTCCAGATGATTGCCCGGCGGCCAGTGTGTTTCTACGGCACGAGCCATGGCTGCGGCCGCTTTGCCTGCACCGATGACCAGCGTGTTCCCCGAAGGTGGTTCAGGCAGATGAGCGGGGACGATCTTTTGCGGATCAGCTGCATCGATGGCAGCACGAAAACTGTCGAGCAGCAGTTCACGCAGATTCATACAATTTACCCCGTCAGTGTGGTGGAAAGTAATGGCTGGAGAAAGTATCCGGTGAAACTGCCGGGGATCGACGCTACCGTTTCCGGCGTCCCTTCGGCAATGATTCTGCCCCCCCCTGCCCCTCCTTCCGGACCCAGATCGATGATCCAGTCGGCGGTTTTGATCACATCCAGATTATGTTCGATGATGACCACAGTATTACCGTTATCGCGCAGGCGATGCAGGACTTTGAGCAACAGGTCGATATCCTGGAAATGCAGGCCTGTAGTGGGTTCATCGAGAATATAGAGCGTGCGGCCGGTATCGCGTTTGGATAACTCCAGAGACAGTTTGACGCGCTGAGCCTCGCCACCGGATAGTGTCGTGGCAGACTGCCCCAGCGTGATATATCCCAGCCCCACATCCAGCAAGGTTTGCAGTTTGCGTGCGATGGTCGGCACAGCTTCAAAAAATGCATGGGCATTTTCGACGGTCATCTGCAGAATTTCGTGAATGTTTTTGCCCTTGTACTGGATTTCCAGCGTCTCCCGGTTGTAACGCTGCCCGTGGCAAACATCGCAGGCAACATAAATATCCGGCAGAAAATGCATTTCCACCTTGATGACACCATCTCCCTGACAGGCTTCGCAGCGCCCTCCCTTGACGTTGAACGAAAATCTGCCGGGTGAATAGCCGCGCTCTCTGGCTTGTGGCACGCCGGCAAACAATTCACGTACGGGTGTGAACAGGCCGGTGTAAGTCGCGGGATTGGAACGCGGAGTGCGTCCGATCGGGCTTTGGTTGATGTCGATGACTTTGTCGAAAAACCCCAGCCCGTCGATTTCCTGGTAAGCAGCCGGATCAGTATGGCTGCCATACAAATGGCGTGCCACGACACGATACAGCGTATCGTTGATCAAGGTGGATTTTCCTGAACCTGAAACACCAGTTACGCAAATCAGTAAGCCGACCGGTAAATTGAGCTGTACCTGCTTGAGATTGTTGCCGGCTGCCCCACGGATCGTCAACATCCTTTCCGGATTGGGCGGGGTGCGAGTGGATGGAATGGCAATGGAGCGTTTGCCGGAAAGGTATTGTCCGGTCAGTGATGCAGAATTTGCCTGAATGGCCGTTGGTGTACCTTCTGCCACCACACAGCCGCCATGCTCACCCGCTCCAATACCCATGTCGACTACATGATCCGCCAGCAGGATGGCATCTTGGTCGTGCTCCACTACGATGACGCTGTTACCAAGATCACGCAGATGCCTGAGGGTATCCAGCAAGCGTTCATTATCGCGCTGATGTAATCCGATCGAAGGTTCATCCAGCACATACATGACACCGGTCAGCCCGGAGCCAATTTGGCTGGCGAGGCGGATACGCTGCGCTTCACCACCGGAAAGCGTATCGGCGGACCGATCAAGCGAAAGGTAGTCGAGCCCGACATTATTGAGAAATTGCAAGCGGCTGGAAATCTCCCGGATGATACGTTCTGCAATGGATTGTTTGTGGCCTGTCAGTTCCATGCCATCGAAAAACTGTTTTGCCTGCCGCAGCGGCCAGGCACTGATGGCAAAAATCGTTTCGCCATTGACCGTAACGTGCCGGGCTTCACGGCACAAGCGTGTCCCTCCGCATTCGGGACATTCACGCGCATTGATGAATTTGGCCAGTTCCTCACGTACGGTTTGTGATTCGGTTTCCCGATAACGGCGTTCCAGGCCGGGAATGATACCTTCGAAGGGATGAACCTGCTGATGGGCGCGACCTTGTTCGTTGAGATAAGTAAAAGTGATTTTTTCCTTGCCGGAACCATACAGAACGGCCTGTTGCACCTCCTTGCTCAACTGCTCGAACGGAATTTCCAGATCGAAGTGATAGTGATTTGCCACCGCCTGCAACATCTGGAAGTAGAACTGATTACGCTTATCCCAGCTCCGAATGGCGCCTGCAGCGAGCGACAGGTACGGAAAGGCCACCACCCGTGCCGGATCGAAAAAGGTGATCTGACCCAGACCATCACACTTGGGGCAGGCGCCAGCGGGATTATTGAAGGAAAACAGACGTGGTTCGAGTTCGGACAAGGCATAACTGCACACCGGGCAACTGAATCTGGCTGAAAACAGGTATTCCTTGCCACTGTCCATTTCCACCGCCAGTGCCCTGCCCTCGGCATGGCGCAATGCGGTTTCAAATGATTCCGCCAGTCGCTGTTTGATTTCCGGGGAAATTTTGAGGCGATCGACGACCACTTCGATCGTATGTTTTTTGGTTTTCTGTAATTTTGGCAGTGCATCGATATCGTACACTTCCCCGTCCAGCCGGACGCGCACGAAACCCTGTGCACGCAGCTCATCGAACAATTCCGCCTGTTCACCCTTGCGTCCGGTTACCACCGGCGCGAGTATCATCAGGCGGGTGTCTGTCGGTAATTGCAAAACCTGATCGACCATTTGTGAAACACTCTGCGCTGCCAGCCCGATACCATGCTCCGGGCAATGCGGTTCCCCCACGCGGGCGAACAGCAGACGCAGATAATCGTGTATTTCAGTGACAGTTCCCACGGTGGAACGCGGATTGTGCGAAGTGGCTTTCTGCTCGATGGCGATGGCTGGCGACAGCCCTTCGATCAGATCGACATCCGGTTTTTCCATCAGCTGCAGAAACTGTCTGGCATAGGCGGAAAGTGATTCGACGTAGCGCCGCTGGCCCTCTGCATAGAGCGTATCGAAAGCCAGCGAAGATTTTCCGGAGCCGGACAACCCGGTAATTACGATCAGCTGGTTGCGCGGCAGATCAAGGTCGATATTTTTGAGATTATGTGTCCGTGCACCACGGATTCTGATGAGTTCCATTAGCTATCTAAGAATGAGTCAACCTGATAATATACCCAACTTCCCGGTTTTATCACAATTACGCTTCATGTCTGTTTCACCAGCGCCTAATACAGCAACCAAACTCCCCGAAAAAATGTCCCGAGTGGAAATACGAGCTTCCGCCAGTCTGGCGGGCGTATATGCACTCCGCATGTTCGGTCTGTTCATCATCCTGCCGGTCTTTACTTTTTTCGCCAAGGAATTGCCGGGAGGAGACAATTACACGCTGATCGGTATTGCGTTGGGCGCTTACGGGCTGACGCAGGCAATCCTGCAGATTCCGTTCGGCTGGCTGTCTGACCGCATCGGGCGTAAACCGGTCATTTATCTCGGATTGGTACTGTTTGCACTGGGCAGTTTTGTCGCAGCAGGCGCAACCGACATTTACTGGGTGATTCTGGGGCGCATCATCCAGGGTGCGGGTGCCATTTCGGCTGCTGTCATGGCACTGGCAGCTGATCTGACGCGAGAAGAACACCGTACCAAGGCGATGGCAATGATCGGTATGAGTATCGGTATGGTTTTCGCGTTGTCGCTGGTCATCGCTCCTCTGCTGGATCAATGGGTCGGTGTGCCTGGTATCTTTGTGATCACCGGATGTCTGGCCATAATCGCGATAGGGGTGGTGCACAAGATAGTGCCAGATCCGGTCGTCAGCCGTTTTCACTCGGATACCGAGGTGACTGCCGCCCGCTTCAGCAGCGTCATTCGCGATGTACAACTACTGCGATTGAACTATGGTATTTTTGCCCTGCATGCGGTGCTGATGGCACTTTGGCTCAGCATACCGCTGTCACTGCGGGAAACAGGCCTGGCTGCTGCTGATCACTGGAAGGTCTATTTTCCGGTAATGGTCGGTTCCATACTGCTGATTGTGCCTGCTATCATCTATGCCGAGAAAAAAGCCCAGCTGAAACGGGTTTTCATTGCAGCCATTGCATTGCTGCTGCTGGCACAAATTTTACTGGCAATCTTTAACGCATCATTCTGGGGGCTGGTGTTTGCGTTACTGCTGTTCTTCGCAGCGTTCAATCTGCTCGAAGCCAGCCTGCCTTCACTGATTTCGAAAATTGCGCCGGTCGGTGCCAAAGGAACGGCTATCGGCATTTACAGCAGCACGCAATTTCTGGGCGCTTTTGTCGGCGCTGGTCTGGGTGGATATCTGTTTCAGCATTTCGGCTTTTATGCCCTGGCGGCAATGTGCAGCGGATTGCTGATTCTCTGGCTGGTGCTGGCCGTCACCATGCAGGCACCGGCCGCGGTTCGTTCCAGAATGTATCAGGTCAGAAAAATGGATTCCGATGAAGCCAATGGCCTGTCACGCGAACTGGCGGCATTACCTGGCGTTTATGAGGCCCTCGTGCTGGCCAACGAGCAGGTGGCTTACCTGAAGGTTGACCTCAAGGGGTTTGATGAAGAAAAAGTGGTTCAGTTACTGGAAGGAAATATATAGATGGCATCACTGAACAAAGTCATGTTGATTGGCAATCTTGGCCGTGATCCTGAAATTCGTTACATGCCCAGCGGCGACGCCATGGCGAACCTGAATATCGCTACTACCGATACCTGGAAAGATAAAGGGGGCGAGAAGCAGGAACGTACCGAGTGGCACCGGGTCGTCATGTTTGGTAAACAGGCCGAAATTGCCGGGGAATACCTGAAAAAAGGCTCGCAGATTTATATCGAAGGCCGCCTGCAAACACGCAAATGGACCGATAAATCCAACGTGGAGCGCTATACCACCGAAATCGTCGCGGATCGGATGCAGATGCTGGGAGGCCGTTCGGGAGGGGGCAGCTATGATCCCCCGGCCGACCGGGATCATGATTACCAAAGTCAAAGTACCCCACCTGCCAAGTCGAATACAGGTTTTGACGATATGGAAGACGATATTCCGTTCTGAAACCAGACGGGATACGCAGCAGTTCTCTGACATCGAGGAGGTCTGGACTTCCATACCAGACCCGAACATGTAATGGCCGATCCAGCCGCGATAATTGCGGCCAGTATTGGATTTATCCGGTTGCAAAGCCGGTAGCCGTAAGATACAAACATTCGGCACAAATATTCTTTTCCCGTCATTTCTGATGGACGAATCTCATCACCCCGCGCACGCGCCGGCATTGCCGAACGAGCCTTTTGCCTTTCTGCTGCATTTCTTCCAGCATTATTACGGCTGGTGTGTGCTGGTCGTGGTGTTGGAAATCGGTTCATCTGCCAGCAGCATTCTCACGCCGTATGCCATTGGCCAGATCGTGGGTGGTGTTACTGATTCCCTGACGGTACGAGAACAGATTTTTTCGGCAGTCGCTTTTCCGCTTGGGCTTTATCTGCTGCTCAACCTCGGTGAAGTGATATTCAGCCGCGCCGGTGCCTCCTGCCGCATTGTCATTGCACCGCGATTACGGGCGCAGGTGACGAGCGAGCTGTACGCCTACCTGCAGCACCATTCGCATCGTTTCCTCAGCAACAACTTCGCCGGTGCGCTGGCCAGCCGTATCTCGGAAACCTCGACCAGCGTCAACATGACATTATGGACGCTGGTATTTGATTTTCTACCCATTGTCGTCACACTGACCGTCTCGATCATCCTGCTGTGGTACGCCAGCATTCCCCTGTCGCTGTTTACGCTGGTATGGGCATTACTCTACCTGAGTATTTCCTACTGGCTGGCGCGGCGCTGCCGGCCGCTGGCGCATAAATCGGCCGAGGCGCGCAGCATTACAGTCGGCAAGGTAGTGGATGCCGTTACCAACCTTGCCAGCGTGCGGTTGTTCGCCATGCTGGGTTTCGAACGCGGCTACCTGGAAAGTTTCCTGAACAACGAGATTGCCGCTTCACGGCGCTGGCTCTGGTCGAATGAGAAAATACTCTGGTTCCAGTTCCTGCTGGCGTTGACACTCAAGGTGGGTACACTGCTGTTTGCCTTGTGGTTGTGGCAGCAGAACCAGATATCCGTAGCTGATTTCGTGATGAGCGTCAGCCTCTCGCTGCTGATCATCGGGGAGGTGCGTAACATCAGTCGTCGTTTCATTGATCTGTTCGAATACATCGGCAATATTGCCAACGGTGTGGGTATCATCGTGCGTGAACATGAAATCATCGATCGCCCCGGCGCGCAACCATTGCACATTACCCGCGGCTGTATCGAACTGCGCGGTGTCACCTTCGGTTATTCTCCCGACAATCCGGTATTCGAAAATCTCGATTTACGTATCGAGGGCGGGCAGCGCGTAGGGCTGGTGGGCTATTCCGGCTCAGGAAAATCGACACTGCTCAACCTGATTTTGCGGCTGTACGACCCTCAGCAGGGCAGTATTCTGATCGATGGTCAGGATATCCGGGAAGTCACCCAGCAGTCTCTACATGAACAGATCAGCCTGATCCCGCAGGACCCTGGACTGTTTCATCGCACCCTGCTGGAAAATATCCGCTATGGCCGTCCCGGTGCTACCCGGGAGGAGATCGAACTGGCTGCACGCGGTGCCGATGCACATGAATTTATCGAACGCATGCCCAACCAGTACGAATCGCTAGTGGGCGAACGTGGTGTGAAACTCTCCGGCGGCCAGCGGCAGCGCATCTCCATTGCTCGCGTCATCGCTAAAAATGCGCCCATCCTGATCATGGACGAAGCCACTTCCAGTCTGGATTCGATTACCGAACAGGCCATCCAGAACAGCCTG
>ENA-UOUJ01000093-UOUJ01000093.1-activated-sludge-metagenome-genome-assembly--contig:-NODE-93-length-79043-cov-166.621386_pt1 | contig 79043 bp, 74 predicted proteins | sample MGYA00249839_ERZ747224 | MGnify/ENA primary metagenome ERZ747224 (study PRJEB28782, sample SAMN03220277) | activated sludge metagenome | biome: wastewater; feature: sewage sludge; material...
TGCTGGTGGAAAATGGTGGCACAGTCGTCATCGGCGGTATTTTTGAACAGGTCGAAAAGCAGGATCGTAACCAGGTTCCACTTCTGGGAGATATACCCGTACTGGGGAATCTGTTCAAGAACACTGCGAAACGGGATGACAAACGTGAATTGCTGATCTTCGTCACACCGCGCATCCTGAACGAAAACCTCAGTAACAATATTCGATCTGCATTGAATTGAATTCTTGATACAGTGTTTTGTAAGAAAGAAGGGGGCTGAATATAGCCCCCTTTATCATTACTGAATTTGAATCTGTGAAAAAAGAGGAGGATGGGTACAGATGGTGCAGCACTTGAACAGCTATCTCTCGGAAGCCGATGCGCTCAATGTGCTGGACGGGCAGCGCAAGACCATTGCCAAAGAAATCCATTCGCAGATGATGGCGCACTTCTTTGAGGAAGCTACGGACTTCGAGGTGCAGGTCAGGCTCCGCGCCATTTCCGAGAAACCGTGGAGGATGTGGGGCGCATCAAGACGATGCTGTTCAGTGGTTTCATGAAATGCCTGTATCCGCTGCAGAAGTTCGATTCGGATACGGAGCGGCGCTTCGCCGTCATCCTCGAACGCGATGCCAGCAAGTGGTTCAAGCCCGCGAAGGAGCAGTTTCAGCTCTACTACAAGCTGGGTACCGAACAATCGGAGTATGTTCCTGATTTCGTAGTCGAAACGGAGTCGATCATCTTGATGGCCGAGACCAAGAAGCGGGATGATCCGAACACCGATGAGGTCAAGGCCAAGGCAGCTGCTGCCATGCAATGGTGCAGGCATGCTTCGGACTTCACGGTGAGCGTCGGTGGCAAGCCGTGGAAGTATCTGCTGGTACCCCACGACGAGATCAATGAATCGAGACAGCTTACCGACTTCCTTCGCTTTGCGGTGAAGGGATGATGATGTTTTTCTGTGAACAGAATGAATGAAGGCGCCGGCTTCAGAATCAGTCCGGATGATTGTCTGACTTGTTGACAGAAAAAGTCTTAGTTAACCAGGGAATTGCGTGATGGATAGGTCACTGCACCTGACGGTTGGGGGCAGGCACTTTCCGTTAAACGGGCGATTTCTATTTTGTCATGCCCCATCAGGTGAAAAACGGTTTCACCGTGCATCAGCAAGTAATCAGAAATGATGCGACGATGGCAGCGCCACCAGACAGCCTCGGAACACATGATTGCACATCTGCGTTTTCGTCCCAGGGCGATCAGTTTGGCAATACCCTTGTGAAGAACCTCACTCAGTGCGTAATCAGCAAAATTGTGGAAGCTCTGATTTTCCCAGAAACCATTTACATCGGACGGTACCGTTTTGGATCTGGCGCGTAAACCACCCAGCTGCGGGATATGCTCGTAACTGATTTGGAATGCAGTCAGGCTGTCGGGAAATATCTCCAGGTTGTATTGCGGATTGGTTCGTGACCGCGGAACGGTACGTACATCCACAACCTGTTCCACTTCTGCTGCATGCAGTAAGCCGATGAACTCTTCCAGCGTGCGGGTAGAGTGCCCGATGGTGTAAAAGGGCAGATTCATTTTCCAGTCAACCGGGGAGTGTTTGTTGAAAACAGTTATTTCTTACCTGTAATCGTGAAGTAACTCGTCATGAGGTTCCGGTAATTTGGAATATGGTTGGAGAAGAGCTCGCCAAGTCCTTCGATATCATTACGCCAGTCACGGTGCAGTTCACAGGCCATGGCAAACCAGTTGATCAACTGTACACCGGCTGCCTGCATTCGCAACCAGGCGGTATGACGGGTTACTTCATTGAAAGTACCCGAGGCATCGGTGATGACGAATACTTCATAACCCTGCTCCAATGCTGATAGAGCTGGAAAAGCCACGCAGACTTCGGTAACGACACCGGCGATGATGAGTTGTTTACGTCCGGTGTTCTTTACCGCATTGACGAAATCCTCATTATCCCAGGCGTTAATGTTGCCAGGCCGGGCAATGTAGGGAGCATTCGGGAACATTTCTTTCAGTTCTGGTACGAGCGGCCCGTTCGGACCATCCTCGAAGCTGGTGGTAAGGATAGTGGGCAATTTGAAATATTTACCACATGCGCCGACAGCCAGAACATTGTTCTTGAACTCGCTCGGTCCAAAGTCTTGGACTAATGAGATCAGACCTGCCTGGTGGTCTACCAGTAACAGTGCTGCGTCATCTTTGGAAAGGCGGCTGTATTTGAATGGTTTGCTCATGATTAAATTTCTCCGTAGTTGATGGTCCGAAATGAGTTAATTCTGATTCCAACACCAGGGCAATATCTAGCCGGGCAGATCAGTGTTGTTGCTGGGCAATCAAGGCCCGGTATTCGAGCGCCTGTTTGTCGCGCCCGATGGCTGCAACGGCGACTGTTTTACCTCCTGTTTTGTAACTGATCAGGCAGTCATACGCAGCCATATCACCTTCGATTTCAAGTGTATCCCATGGTCCTGCATAGCCGACGTAACGGATCGAAATATCGTAATGGGCACTCCAGAAGAAAGGGATATCCCGAAAAGCAGTACGTGTTCCGAGTATGTTTTCTGCCGCTACCTGTCCATGCCGTTCGGCAAGTACCCAGTGTTCGATTCGTTGTGTTTTGCCACTGGCTTCATCACGCCAGCGTGCGACATCACCTGCTGCAAAGATGCCGGGTATGCTGGTTTCGAGGTACTCATTCACCAGGATACCGTTATCGACGGTGATACCAGCTTCTTCCGCTAGCGATATACATGGTCTGACACCGACTCCGATGATGACAAGATCGGCCATCAGTTCGCTGCCGTTGCTCAGTACGACCTTGTGTGGCTCGATACGAGCAAGAGAGGTATCCATGTGGAACTGTACACCATGCTGTTCATGGAGATTGCGAACGAAATCACCCGGTTCAGAGCCAAGTATCTTTTCCAGCGGGTGTTTGTCTTGCGAAACCACGTGCACATCCAGTTCCCGTGCGCGCAAGGCTGCAGCCGTTTCCAGACCGATGAATCCGGATCCCAGTATAACCGCGGCTTTGGCATGCTTTGCCCGTTCGATGATGGCGCGGCTGTCGGCCAATGTACGCAGGGTGAAGACATGACTTTGATCTGCCCCCGGAATCGGTAACCGTACCGGTTCGGCGCCGGTTGCCAGCAGCAGGCGATCAAACGGGAAGATGCGGCCGTCATCAGTTGTGACGGTATGCTCGGTGGTATCGATTTTTGTTACCGTCGTGTGAAGCTGAAGGTCGATACGGTTGCGCACGTAGAAATCATCAGATTTCAGGGGAATCCATTCTTCCGGTGCATTGCCGGCGAGGTAATCTTTTGACAGATTGGGGCGGTCGCAGGGCGCATCGGAGTCTTCACTCAGCATGGTGAGTTGTCCCTGATAGCCGCGCCGGCGTAACATTTCTGCACAAGCAAAACCCGCAGCACCGCCACCGATGATGACGACATTAGCCGGCTGGTTTGCTGCCGTGACGGGTATGGATCTGGGTTTTGGCGTGATTTTATCCCGCACCATGATCCGATCTCCATCACGCTCAACCTGCCAGCACGGTAAGGGATCGAATGCGGGGGCACCGAGGGCTTCACCGCTGCGTAGCGAGAAACAGGCATGGTGCCAGGGACAGCGCACCGTTTCACCGACGACCAGTCCTTCCGTCAGTGGAGCACCATAGTGTGTACAGGTTGCGCCCACGGCCGTTATTTCATCACCGATGCGGGCAAGAATGACCGGTTCGTCTCCTACATGCCCGCGCAGCAGCGGCTGATTGCCAAAATCCGAGAGGGAAATACCTTGTGTCAGGTCGGGGCCTGCTTCTTCAGATAAGTATGAAGTCATTGCGATCCTCCTTCTTGAAAGCGGTTACCGATAGCACTACCTGTAACCGGCCGGCGTGGACAGCTGTGGTTCATATGCGAATGCCTGAAAGACCACAACTACTGCACAGCTATTCATAGCATAGCACGAGATCATTTCATCCGCGGGGTGGTATCACTATCGTATTTCCGGGGAGAATCAGTCTCGCAGCAGAACAGATTTGACGGCGGATTTATGATGAGCGGGTGGCAGTGACTGGCGGGTTGTCAGTTAGATGCCACCCTCGAAACCGATTTGCCGCCAGGCTTCATAAATGATGACTGCTGCTGCATTGGAGAGATTCAGGCTGCGGGAGGCGGGAAGCATGGGAATGCGGATGCGCTGATCCTGCGGGAAGTTTTCCAGCACTTCGGCGGGTAATCCGCGCGTTTCGGAGCCGAACAGGAACACATCATTGCCTGTATAAGCCACCTTGCCATGGTGATGAGTTGCACGGGTGGTGACAGCAAAGATGCGGCATCCATCCATGAGTTTCAGGCAGGATGCCAGATCTTCATGCACGGTGAGGCGGGCCCATTCATGGTAATCCAGTCCGGCACGCCGCAGTTGCCGGTCACTCAGATCGAACCCCAGTGGCCGGATCAGGTGCAGTTGCGCACCGGTGTTGGCGCACAGACGGATGATGTTGCCGGTATTGGGGGGAATTTCCGGTTGGTGGAGAATGATCTGGAGCATACGGGTTGGTTTTAAGGCTCGATCGGCTGCCCGGTTTCGTTATTCCCGAGGAGGTCAGTCGCTCTTCTTGCGGCCGGGACGCCCGGGAATGCTCTTGCGATCACCCAGGCGCGGACATCGGCTGCTCCGTGGCGGCGTATGACCTTAGCCAGTTCATTCAGGGTGGCGCCGCTGGTCATGACATCATCCACGATGGCGACCCGTTTTCCGGAAAAATTCCGGTTACAGGTAAAGGCATTGCGAACATTCTGTGGACGGTTTTTCCACGGCAGCTCAGTTTGCGAGGGTGTGCTGCGGATGCGTGTACAGGCGGCGGACAGCAACTCGACTCCTGTTTGTCTGCATAGATGACGGCTGATTTCGAGTGCCTGGTTGAATCCTCTTTCTCGCAGTCTGGCCGGGTGGAGTGGCACCGGGATGATGTAATCAGGCAGAGGATCATCTCGGAATCTGCCCAGCAGCAAGCCGGCCAGTATCGGTGCCAGTGGCAGATCGGAGCGATATTTCAATGCCTGCACCAGAGCATCTGCCGGAAAAGTGTAGCGCAAGGCGGCCCGGATATGGCTCCAGGCAGGTGGATTGCGCAGGCAGGTGCCACAAATTTCCGGTGAAGTCATCGGTAACAGGCAGGATGGACAGTGCACGGGTGGCAATCCGGGAAGATCCTGCAGGCAGGCATTGCAAATATCCTGATGATTGGGTGCCTGGCACAATACACAGTGTTTATGGCTGAACAGTTGCGCAATATTTAATCGCCTGTTTAATATTAAAGAGGAAGAAATTGACAATTCGGGTGTTATCCGTAATGATTTCGCACTATTCATTATAACTTGGAGCAGGCTCTCGCCGAGAATGATCATGGAATCCGCAACCGGTTTGATTTCTGAAAAACAGTGCGAATGTGCACATCCCAACTCTGATTCGGCAGTACAGGGGTCATCATTGCGCTGGTCGATCGCAGCGATCGAATCGCTGCTGGATCTGCCGTTTTCTGATCTGATTTTTCAGGCACAGACGGTGCATCGCGAGCATCACGAGGCTAATGCTGTGCAACTGTCCACGCTGATTTCTGTAAAAACCGGTGGATGCTCAGAGGACTGTGCTTATTGTCCGCAGGCGGCGCGTTACCATACCGGGGTGGAGAATCAGGCGATTCTGTCGCGTGAGGAAGTCGTGGCGGCAGCCACTCAGGCCAAGGAAAGCGGTGCCACCCGTTTCTGTATGGGGGCGGCATGGCGCGGACCGAAGCAGCGCGATATCGAGTACATGACCGAAGTCATCAGTGCAGTCAAGGCATTGGGGATGGAGACCTGTGCCACACTGGGCATTCTGAAGCCAGGTCAGGCTACTCAGCTCAAACAGGCTGGACTGGATTACTATAATCACAATCTCGATACTGCCCCCGAGTTTTATGGCGAAATCATTACCACGCGTGACTATCAGGATCGGCTGGATACACTGGAGGAAGTGCGTGGCGCCAATATCAACGTGTGTTGTGGCGGTATCGTCGGCCTGGGGGAATCTCGCATGGCCCGGGCAGGATTGCTTGCGCAACTGGCTAATCTCGATCCTTATCCTGAATCGGTACCAATCAATTATCTGGTTCAGGTAGAAGGTACCCCTTTATACGGCACACCTGAGCTCGATCCATTCGAATTCGTCCGTACCATTGCAGCAGCGCGTATTACCATGCCCAAAGCGATGGTCAGACTTTCCGCCGGTCGCCGGCAAATGCCGGAAGCCATCCAGGCACTGTGTTTTCTGGCGGGTGCCAATTCCATCTTCTACGGCGATAAACTGCTGACGACGGGTAACCCGGATACGGAAAAAGATCTGGCGTTGTTTGAAAAACTGGGGCTGCATGCATTGTAGTCGGTGTGCAGGGTAGTCGGATGCTGGCGGATCTGAGCGAAGCGTTACGGGAGCGTCAGCAGGAGGGGCTGTACCGTTCGCGTCCGGTGCTGGAAGGGCCACAATCTCCACATGTCACTATCGATGGCAGGGATTTTCTGGCTTTTTGCAGTAACGATTATCTGGGGTTGGCCAATCACCCGGCCTTGATCGAAGCTGCAGCGGAAGGTGCGCGGTGTTATGGCGTCGGCTCGGGCGCTTCTCACCTGATCAGCGGTCATTTTCGTGCACATCATGAACTGGAGGAAGCGCTGGCGGCATTTGTCGGGCTACCGCGCACCTTGCTGTTTTCCACCGGGTACATGGCCAATATGGCAGTGGTGACTGCGCTGGCAGGCCGGGGTGATGCGATCTTTGCAGATCGCCTCAATCATGCCTCACTCAATGATGCTGCTTTGCTTTCTCGTGCCCGTTTCATTCGTTACCCGCATCTCGATCTCGATACCTTGGCACGGCAGCTGGAAACGACGAAAGCCCGGCGCCGGCTGGTCGTCACCGATGCGGTATTCAGTATGGATGGTGATATGGCACCGGTTGCCGAGCTGCTGACATTGTGTCAGCGCTTTGATGCCTGGCTGCTGCTGGATGATGCGCATGGATTCGGTGTGCTCGGGGAACGGGGTAAGGGCAGTCTGTATCATTCGCAAAGAATAGAACGGGATACACCCCATCTGATTTACATGGCAACGCTGGGCAAGGCGGCGGGGGTATCCGGTGCTTTCGTAGCGGCACAAGCACCTGTCGTTGAAACACTCATCCAGCATGGCCGCACCTATGGCTATACTACGGCAGCACCACCTTTGCTGGCGCACACCTTACTGACCAGCCTGCAACTGATCAGTCAGGAGAGTTGGCGGCGGGAACGACTTGCTTTGCTGATCGAGCGATTGCGGCAGAGGTTGCACTCCCTTCCCTGGCCATTGCTGCTGTCTGAAACCCCGATACAGCCATTGCTGGTGGGCGAAAGTCAGGAAGCCGTTCGGCTGGATCTGGCGTTGCGTGAGCGTGGTATCTGGGTGCCAGCTATTCGTCCGCCGACCGTACCACAAGGCATGGCACGGTTACGCATCAGTTTGTCTGCTGCGCATACTGAGGCGGATGTCGATCGATTGGGCGCAGCTTTGCATGATCTGGCCCAGTGTTGACATGGCCTCGATACATATCGAGACGGCTGGAAATGGTCCTGATCTGGTGATGTTGCATGGCTGGGCTATGCACAGCGGTGTATGGGATGGCGTGGTGGAATCGTTATCGCAGCGTTTCCGGCTGCATCGGGTCGATCTGCCCGGGCATGGTGCCAGCCGTGATTGTGCGCTGGATTCACTGGATCAGATGACCGAAGTGATTGCGGACCGTTTGCCCGGTCGTTATAGCGTGTGTGGCTGGTCGCTCGGCGGTCAGGTAGCGATCAGGCTGGCATTGCAGGCGCCGGAACGTGTCCAGCAACTGGTACTGGTTGCCAGTACCCCCTGTTTTGTCAGGCGCGCGGACTGGCCATGGGGAATGGAAGATTCCACCCTGACGCTGTTCATGGAAAATCTGGCGCGCGATTATACCCAGACGCTCAACCGTTTTCTGACTCTGCAAGTCAGCGGCAGTGAGGATCAAGCCCGGGTACTGGCATGGTTGCGTAAGAGTATTCTGCGTGGCCAGCCGCCAATGCCGGCAACACTTCAGGCAGGATTGAAAATTTTGCAGACCAGTGATTTGAGGGCTGAATTGAATCAGGTCAGTCAGCCTGTACTGCTGATCCACGGTCGGAACGATGTCATCACCCCGGCCGGCGCAGCAGACTGGATGCAGCAACATTTACCCCGGGCGCGGCTAGTGCTGTTTCCCCATTGCGGCCACGCGCCGTTTCTTTCTTTTCCTGAGCAATTCGTGAGTTGTTTCGATGCATTATGATCATGTACTCGACAAGCGTATGCTGCGTCGATCGTTCGAACAGGCGGCAGCCGGTTATGACCAGTCTGCTGTGTTGCAGCGGGAAATATGTGACCGCATGCTGTCCCGTCTGGAATACATCAAATATGTTCCCGCCAGAATACTCGATGCGGGCAGCGGAACCGGTTATGGCACGCGCAAGCTGATCGAACGCTATCCTGCGGCAGAAATCATGCCGATGGATATTGCGCTGACGATGCATCGCTGTGCGCGCATGGCAATCTCGGAGCAAATACCAGGATGGCAGCGCTGGCTGCCATTTAGGCGCCACCGGCCCAGAGATTATATTTGTGCGGATATCGAACAGTTACCTCTGGGCGAAGCCAGTATCGGGATGATCTGGTCCAATCTGGCGATCCAGTGGTGTAATGATCTCAGGCAGACATTCGCGGAAGCCTATCGTGTGCTGGAGAACGGCGGGCTGCTGATGTTCAGCACATTCGGGCCGGATACACTGAAGGAATTGCGGCAGGCTTTCAAGTCAGCGGATTCATTCAGCCACGTCAATCGGTTTACGGATATGCACGATATCGGTGACATGCTGGTGAATTGTGGCTTTTCATTACCAGTCATGGATATGGAATACATCACGCTGACTTATGAGGATGTCAGGGGGGTGATGCAGGATCTCAAGGCAATCGGTGCTCGCAACGTGACACAAGGGCGCAGGCGCGGATTGACCGGCAAAGCGGCATGGCAGCAGGTAATTGAGCGGTATGAGGCGCTGCGTCAGGATGGAAGGCTGCCGGCCACGTATGAAGTGGTGTATGGCCATGCCTGGAAACCGGAATCGCGCCAGGTTCAGTTGAAGCCGGAGACACGGCGCAAGCTTGGTCTGGAGCCGTAATGGCACCCGCCGGATTGTTTGTCACCGGCACCGATACCGGAATCGGTAAAACTGTAGTGAGCTGTGCCCTGCTGCACGCTTTCTCGGCTGAAGGCCATACGGTGATCGGAATGAAACCAGTGGCGGCAGGCTGTGAAAACGGGCAATGGCAGGATGTGGAAAATCTGAAGACAGCCAGCAATGTCAGCATGCCGCAATCACTGATCAATCCCTATGCCTTTGTGGAACCGGTTGCGCCGCATATCGCTGCTCGACAGGCAGGCATCGTTATCGACCTGGGGGTGATTCGGCAGGCCTGTGAACAGCTGCAGGCAGCAGCAGAGGTAACGATAGTCGAAGGTATCGGAGGTTTTCGGGTGCCGCTGTCATCATCAGGTACGTCGAATGACCGCTACGACACCAGCGATCTCGCCAGAGTGCTGGGGTTGCCGGTAATTCTGGTGGTGGGTATGCGGCTGGGTTGTCTCAATCATGCATTGCTGACAGCCCGTGCGGTTGAATCAGCCGGATTGAAACTGGCGGGTTGGGTAGCGAATACCATCGACCCGGAAATGCTGCAACCGGCGGCAAATCTGCAGACACTGACTGAATGGCTCGACTGCCCGTTGCTGGGTGTTCTGCCGTTTCAGGAACAGCTCGACGTGCAGCAGCTTGCCGGGCTGATCGATCTGTCCCGACTGGAATGAAGCCGGTTCGAAACAGGATCTGAAGCATGGCCTGATTTACAGTATCAGTTTGAGTTTCTCGGTGGCCTTGACGAGTTCGGTCAGGATACCAGGTTCCCAGGCCGAATGGCCGGCGTCATTGACTACGATATAGTCGGCCTGCGGCCAGGCCAGGTGCAGATCATATGCGCTGACAATCGGACAGACGGCATCGTAACGTCCCTGGACGATGACACCAGGCAGATGATGAATCTTGTGTATATTTTCGAGCAGGCTGTTTTCCGGCAGAAAGATATTATTTCTGAAGTAATGGGCTTCTATCTTTGCCAAGCCGAGCGCAACTGTGTCACTGGTGAAATAATCGACTGTGTCAGGATTGGGCAGCAGGGTTGAGCAGCTTCCTTCGTAGCGCCCCCACGCTTTCGCCGCTGGCATGTGGACAGCGGGATCGGGATCCATCAGCAAACGGTAGTAAGAAGAAAGAATGTCGCATTGTTCGATCGGTGAGAGTCGTGCGACAAATTCGCGCCAGACTTCGGGAAAAAAATTGCGCAAGCCGTACAGGAACCAGTTGATTTCACCGGGCCGACAAAGAAAGATGCCGCGCAGGATGAATCCCAGACAGCGATCAGGATGAGCTTCGCCATAGGCAAGTGCCAGTGTGCTGCCCCAGGAGCCGCCAAAGATCAGCCATCGTTCGATACCGAGGTGCTGCCGCAAGGTTTCGATATCTTCGATGAGCAGCGGAGTAGTGTTGTCTCTGGTTTCACCCAGCGGTAGCGAACGTCCGGCGCCACGCTGATCGAAAATGACGATCCGGTAACGGGCAGGATCAAAGAAACGCCGATGGGCAGGTGTGGCACCCGCCCCCGGCCCGCCGTGCAGGAATAAGACGGGGATGCCGTTCTGATTGCCTGATTGTTCCCAGTACATGGTGTGAGTGTCATCCAGCGGAAGCATGCCGTGATCATGAGGTTCGACTGGGGGAAAAAGCCCGATATGTGTCATGGTATGTTGTACAGGTTTGTTATAAAGGAAGCACAGACTATGGTTGTGTAATGGCATTTTAGCACTGTGGTATGTCGGGATTGTATCCGGTAGTTTGGCTGGATGATTGCTGTTAACCAGGTCTGATGCTGCCAGTCGAATGAAAATGGGCTCGCAGAGGTGAGAATACTGTATAGTCGCGCGGGTAGCGCGATGCCGATGTAATCGGCAGTGATCAGGCCAGGTAGTTTGCAGGAATTTCGTACTGCGTGTGTTGTCTGCTGGACAGAAACTTGAAAAGATAAAACAGGAGCAGAAGGATTGATGCTGGTAAAAACCGGGATAAGGTAAATTGCCTGTGGACGAAATGGCTTCACAGGGTTCCCAACCGTCGAGACTGGGCCTGGTTTTGACCGGGGGCGGTGCACGGGCCGCTTATCAGATAGGTGTACTGCGGGCAATTGCCGAAATGCTGCCCCCGCACGCTCGCAGTCCTTTTCCGGTTGTCTGTGGGACTTCCGCCGGAGCAATCAATGCTGCTGGTCTCGCCATGGCTGCAACCCATTTTTCTACCGGAATCAAACGGCTGGAAGCAGTATGGGGCAATCTGCATACTGGCCAGATCTATCGTTCTGATCTGATCGGGGTACTGCATAATGCGCTGCGTTATTTTGGCTCGATCGTGTCGAGCAGAATGGCGGGTAAACCCGTTTCGCTGCTGGATAATACACCACTCAGGCAGCTATTGGCCTGTCATTTGCCCTTCAGAGGGATACGCAGGAGTATTCATGCAGGGGCGCTGCACGCGCTCGGCATAACGGCCTGGGGGTATGCGTCCGGGCAGTCGGTTACTTTTTATCAGGCCAGTCCCAGCGTCATTCCCTGGAAGCGTGCGCAACGCATTGGTGTTCCTTCGCGCATTGGTATCCAGCATCTGGTGGCATCTGCTTCGATTCCGTTCATTTTTCCGGCAATCCGGGTCAATCGTGAGTATTTTGGTGATGGCTCCATGCGGCAGCTTGCGCCGCTCAGCCCCGCATTGCATCTCGGCGCAGACCGCTTGCTGGTGATTGGTGTGAACGAGAAAAAGGAGACTGATTGCGAACGTATCAAGGTAACCGGATATCCGCCGCTGGCGCAGATTGCCGGGCATGTGATGAACAGTATTTTCGTCGACAGTCTGGATGTCGATCTCGAGCGTTTGCAGCGTATCAACCAGACATTGAGCCTGATTCCGGGGATGCAAGCAGGAAACGGTCCTGCGCTGCGCATGGTGGACTGCATGGTGATTACACCCAGCGAAAGGATCGATGAACTGACACAAGCGTATGCCAACAGTTTGCCGCGTCCGATCCGCTACTTTTTTCGTGCTGCCGGGGCAATGGGTCCGAAGGGTTCTGCCATGCTCAGTTATGTATTGTTTGAGGCTCCTTTTTGCCAGGCACTGATCGATTTGGGTTACCGGGATACCTTGCGCCGGCAGGATGAGCTATTTGCATTTATTTCCGAGCGACGGGAGTAGAAAATATGGATGTGACCGATCCACAGTTCTGGATTGCCGTTTTTCAGATCATTGCCATCGATATCGCTCTGGGTGCAGACAATGCCGTGGTGATTGCGCTGGCATGCCGGAATCTGCCGGAGAATAAGCGTAATCAGGGAATATTCTGGGGAACGGCAGGGGCGATCGGGATACGAATCCTGCTGGTCTTTTTTGCACTTCAGCTGTTGGCGTTGCCTTATCTGAAAATTACCGGTGGTTTGTTGTTGTTGTGGATCGGCGTTAAACTGCTGTTGCCGGAGCCCGCTAGTGAAAGCGGGCCGGTTGTGAAAGGGGGAGCGACCACTCTGCCGGGCGTGATCAGGACCATCATCATCGCCGATACGGTGATGAGTCTGGATAATGTCATGGGAATTGCCGGTGCAGCCAGGGACAGTCTTGCGCTGGTGATATTCGGCCTGCTGTTCAGTGTTCCCATCATCGTCTGGGGCAGCAAGCTGGTGATGAAATGGATCGAGCGTTTTCCTGTCATCGTCGTTATCGGTGCCGGTTTGCTCGGCTGGATTGCCGGTGATTTGCTCACAGGTGATACGATCAGTCAGGAATGGGTTGCAACACAGGCTGCCTACCTGCAATGGCTGGTGCCGGCAGCCTGTTCGCTGCTGGTGATCGGGACCGGAAAATGGTTGACAGCCCGGATACAGAAAAAAGCGCGGGCATCCATGGATTTACTGGGGAAAGATTGAACCTGGAAACTGTGCAGTTGGATGCGCAGTGAGGCAACGGGTTGATCCCGCTAAAACATAGTCTGTGATGAAACACACGTGAAAGAGAGGTGCCTTATGTTAAAAATGTTACTGCCGGTCGATGGTTCTGAAGCTTCCGGACGGGCGATCGAGGAGTTTGTGAAAAGGCTCGACTGGTATCGTGAAAAACCGGAGATTCACCTGCTGAACGTGCGGATGCCGCTGACCGGCAATGTTTCCATGTTTGTCAGCAAGGAAGAGATTGGTGATTATTACCGCGAGGAAGGTCTTAGAAATCTGCAGCAGGCTCGCGGCTATCTGGAAGAAAAGGGGGTTGCCTACCGGCACCATATCGTCGTGGGGGAAGTGGTGACCATGATCCTGCAATTTGCCGAGGAAATACAGTGTGACCAGATCGTTATCGGTCCGCGCGGATTGGGTGCGGTCAAGGGTTTGTTGCTTGGCTCGGTTGCCAGCAAACTGATCCAGCTTTCGACTGTTCCGGTTTTGTTGCTCAAATAGCAGGAAATCCATCGTAATCCTCCATCTGTTAAAGCAAATGATCTGCCGGCGGTTGCCGTTAAATCCGGGGTGGAGGGTTCATCAATTTGAAATTAAAAGTATTGGGCTGTGGCGGTGGAATAGGGAGTAATTCTCATACCACCGCAATGCTGCTGGACGAGGATATTCTGATCGATGCCGGCACCGGAGTCGGCACGCTCGCGTTGGATGATCTGCTGAAAATCGATCATGTATTCGTCACGCATTCCCACCTGGATCATATTGCATTCATTCCTTTTCTGGTCGACACGACTGGCAGTCTGCGTGATCGTCCGCTGATCGTGCATGCTCTGCCTGCAACATTGGAATGTCTGCAGAAGCACATTTTCAACTGGCATGTCTGGCCGGATTTTTCCCGTATCCCTGATGCCGTCCGCCCCTATATGCGTTACCAGCCATTTGCGGTGGGTGAGACTATAGTGCTGGGTTCGCGCAGAATCACACCGCTGCCGGCTTGCCATGCTGTTCCGGCTGTGGGTTTTCAGCTTGATTCCGGTCAGGCCAGTCTGGTATTTACCGGTGATACCACTGCCAATGATGAATTATGGGAAGCCATCAACCGGATTACCAACCTACGCTATCTGATCATCGAATCTGCCTTCAGTGATGTCAAACATGACATCGCGAGGCGTTCCGGACATTTCTATCCTGCCTTGCTCGCAGATGAACTGAATAAACTGCAGCATGATGCCGAAATATACATTACCCATCTGCGTCAGGGGGAAGCAGAGCTGACCATGCAGGAAATTCTTGCCAGAATCAGCCGTTTTGATCTGCGCAGATTGATGAGTAATCAGATATTTGAATTCTAGGATAGAGTGAATATGAGCATATCTCTGGCTTCTGAAGCCGGTTCCGGCATCATCCCAGGCAATGGGATTCCGTCGGATTCTGCCGGGCGTTTGCAATCTGTGATTGACAGGATTCAGGCGGCGGGAAATGTTGATGAAATCATATTCGAAACAAGCCGGGATATCTGCGAGATTTTCAACGCGGATCGCCTGACGGTCTATACCCTCGGTGACGATAAAACCAGTCTTACGTCACGTGTTAAAACCGGACTGGATTCCTGGCAGAATCTGAAACTGCCCATCAACGAACACAGTATTGCCGGCTTTGTGGGGCTGCACAAACAAGCCGTCAATTTCAGAGATGTTTATGATCGGTGTGAGCTCAGGGAACAGAGTGAATATCTGCGTTTCTTGCAGGAAGTGGACAAGCGGACCGGCTACCGGACCAAACAGATGCTTGTGGTACCGATTCTGAATGCCGGTGATAACGATCTGCTGGGTGTGGTGCAGCTCATCAACAACAAGGCCGATGAACCTTTCTCGCAAAGGGTTGTGGATGAATTGAGTGAAATCTGCCAGGCGTTGGCAGTCGCCATCAGGCAGCGCCAGATGCAGCAGTTACTGGGCAGAACCCGTTATGATCAGTTGATCGTCAATGCCTTGATCAGTGCCAGCGAATTTGAGTTGGCAACCAGGCAGGCGCGTGAAACAGGCCGCGATCTGGAAGATGTGCTGATCGATGAATTCGGCATCAGTGTGACGCAGGTGGGTGGAGCACTGGCTGTCTTCTTTGGCGTGAGATATGAACGATACCGGCCGGATCGGATCAAGCCGATGGACCTGCTCAAGAATCTCAAACGTGAATTTGTCGAGAGCAACAGTTGGCTGCCGATCGATGATGGAACTGAAGGGTTGATGGTGCTAACCCTGGATCCCGAACGTATCAGAGCATTACGTATCGTCAACCAGATTTTTCCAAAGCGCAAGATCATCTACGCGGTTTGTACCCGGCGTGAATTTCAGGCCATGCTGGATCTGTTTTATGGCGGTAATGAAACCGAGAATCTGGGTGGCAGCATCGATGAAATGCTTTCCAATCTGGGTGAGGGCGATGGCGGGGAAGAAACCAGAGAGACTGATACGGATGAAGCTTCCGCTGCGGCGGATAACGAACTGGTCAAACTGGTCAACCGCATCATCATGGATGCCTATAAAACAGGTGCTTCGGATATTCATGTCGAACCCTTGCCGGGTAAGGGGAAAACCAGTATTCGCTTCCGCAAGGATGGTTCACTGATGCCCTATATCGAAATTCCAGCCAGTTATCGCAATCCGCTGGTGACCCGTATCAAGATCATGTGTGATCTCGATATTTCAGAAAAGCGTAAACCGCAGGATGGCAAGATCAAGTTTCGCAAGTTTGCGCCTCTTGATATCGAGCTTCGGGTCGCGACGATTCCTTCGGCTGGCGGTGTGGAAGACGTAGTGATGCGTATTCTGGCGGCTGGTGAGCCGATTCCACTGGAAAAAATGGGATTTACCTCCTTCAACCTGGAACGGCTGAAATCGATCATCAGTAAGCCTTACGGGCTGTTCTTCGTCTGCGGTCCGACGGGTTCCGGTAAAACGACGACGCTGCATTCCATTCTCAAATATCTGAACCGGCCGGAAACCAAAATCTGGACGGCGGAGGATCCGGTTGAAATTACGCAGAAAGGGTTGCGTCAGGTGCAGATCAACCCGAAAGCCGGCCTGACATTCGCCACGATCATGAAATCCTTTCTGCGGGCAGACCCCGATATCATCATGGTGGGTGAAATGCGTGACAAGGAAACAACCAGTATCGGCATCGAGGCTTCGCTTACCGGACATCTGGTTTTCGCAACCCTGCACACCAACAGTGCACCCGAATCCATCATCCGTTTGCTGGATATGGGCATGGATCCGTTCAATTTTGCTGATGCGTTGCTCGGGATTCTGGCGCAACGTCTGGCCAAGCGACTGTGCAAATGTAAAAAACCTCACGTGGCCAGTCGGGAGGAAATTCGCGCGCTGCTGGTAGAGTATTGTGAAGAACTGAAGAATATCGGGAGCTTCAAGGCCGATCCTGATGCAGCCTGCCGTGAAATCGAATCTCGCTGGGTTCAGCAGTATGGCGATGAAAACGGGCAGATTACCCTGTATGAGCCGGTTGGTTGTGAGCACTGTACACAAACGGGCTATGCCGGCCGGGTGGGTTTGCATGAATTGCTGACTGCCACCGACGCACTCAAGAAAAATATACAGGAACACGCACGTGTTGCTGAAATGCTGGTAACCGCATTGCATGACGGTATGCGTACCCTGAAACAGGACGGGATAGAAAAAGTGTTGCAGGGAATTACCGACATTCATCAGGTGCGGGCGGTGTGTATCAAATGATGTCGTGGCAGTGGTGTTTTGTTAGTGTGAACATGCCCTGCTGGTAATTTCAGTACAACCGGTTCCTGCTCTTGTCCTGCTGGTAGCCATGAATGTCTGGCTTGCAGCATGGCTGGATAACCGGCGTGGTTTTCCCCTAATTCCTTCTTTTGCTTTGAATAGATTCTGCTAGTCTTGCTGATGCAGAATGCATGCTTCGGGATGATGTTCTTCCAGGCTCACAATGGTGCTCCCCAGGCAGCCTTCCGGATATTTCCGGGTGATTACGACGATTGCAGTGAAGTTTCAGGAGGATAATCATGCAGATTTCAGATGACAAAAAGATATTACAGCTGGTCAAATCTTCGACTGCCAGTAAGAAGAGGGCGAGGGGGACGGTAAAAGGCCGGAATCCGGTGACCGGTGCAGATGAGTATGGTCAACAGGTCGAGCAGTACGCGCGTCGTATCCGGGAGACCAGTGATGTAAACGAGATTATCAATATTCTGGATACCGTGCTGGGAGAAACCCGGAATCTGCGTTACAGCAATGAGGTATATAGTGCGCAGGAACAGGTACGGCTTGCAGAAAAGCAGATCGAATCACTCAAACTGGAGCTGGAGCAACTGCGGGAGCTGATACATTACGATCCCATGACTGGCGCATTCAATCGGCGTGGCCTGGATGCTGTTTATGTGCGAGAGGCGGCGCGTGCTGACCGAAACGAGAACACACTGTGTGCGGTTATGCTTGATCTGGATGACTTCAAGCAGATCAATGATACCTATGGTCATCAGTTTGGTGATGATGTTCTGGTTCATTTTGTGACGGTTGCAAAGAAATCATTACGGCCAAGTGATGTGGTCGCTCGCTATGGCGGCGAAGAATTTGTCATATTGTTACCGGATACCACAATAGAAGCAGCGGTCTGGGTGATAAAACGTTTGCAGAATAATTTTTCCAGGAAAGTGTTATCGGATATAGAGGGTAATTCTGTTCCGGTGACCTTTAGTGGTGGTATTGCCTCCCGACAGTTTCATGAGGGTCAGCAATCTTTGCTCAAACGTGCGGATGAAGCGCTGTATCAGGCCAAACAATCTGGGAAGAGCCGTGTGATGATCACGTCTATTAATGAGTGATGTTTAATGGAGAATATTTTCCTGGGCAAACAGCCGATTCTGGATCGGAATCAGAGTTTGGTTGCCTATGAGCTCCTGTTCCGAACAACGGAAGATAATCAAGCAAAAGTTTTAGACGGTTTCCGCGCTTCAGCCAATGTAGTGGTAAATGTATATGGTTACCTTGGGATTCAGCGGGTACTGGGTAATCTACGCGGATTTATCAACATCAATCAGGAGCTGCTTCTGGATGATGCAGTTTTGTTGCTGCCCAGTAAACATGTGGTGCTGGAACTGCTGGAAACGATTTCTGCCACACCTGAAGTAGTGCAGCGTTGTATCGAGCTGAAACAGATGGGATACCAGCTTGCACTGGATGATGTGACCCGGATTGATGACAGAATCGAGCCATTGCTCCCGATCATCAATATAGTCAAGGTTGATGTGCTGGCGCTGACTGATAATGAAATCAGCGACTTGATCCAGAAACTGAGAGCATGGCCGGTCATCCCGCTGGCAGAGAAAGTGGATAGCCCAGAACGTGCCAGAATGTGCATGGACTTGGGGTTCGAGATGTTTCAGGGTTATTTTTTTGCCAAACCTGTGATTGTTTCCGGCAGCAAGATCGGATCCGGGAAATTGTCTCTTCTGCGATTGTTGTCGCTGGTGATGTGCGATGCAAAAATCGATGAAATAGAACAATTGCTCAAACGTGAACCGGGTTTGAGTTACAGTATTTTGCGAATGGTCAATTCGGTCGCGGCGGCATTGCCACAGAAAATCGGTTCCATACGGCAAGCTATTATTGCAATGGGCTACCAGCCCTTGAAACGCTGGGTTCAGTTGCTGCTGTATGCCGCGAACCCTGCTGGGGAACTGAACGAAGCCAATGCGCTGATGCAGACCGCAGCCATCCGCGGAAGATTAATGGAGCTGATTGCGATCATTGATCGCCCGCATGATAAGAATTATCAGGACCGGGCTTTCATGACTGGAATAATGTCTTTATTGGATACGCTGTTTGGCATGGAAATTCAGCAGATTGTGGATAAGTTGGAAATGCCAGATGAAGTAATTCGTGCCTTGGTACATCGGGAAGGCCGGCTAGGGTGTAAGCTGAGACTGATTGAAGCCAGAGAAAGAGGAAATGCAGAGCAGCTTGAGAAAGCTATGGCGGAGCTCGAATTTCTCGATCGACCTGATCTGGTAAGAGCAGAGCTTGATGCCCTGGATTGGGCTAATCATATCAATCAGCCAATTTCATCCTGATTAATACAGAATTTTTCCTGTGTGGAGGTTCTGTGTATTATATGAAGCACAATCTCTTACATCAGATTGGATCAGTATTGTTACTGAAATAGTTACTTCCATTGTAAAAAAATCTGGGTTAGAATCATCTTTAGCTTTATGGGTTTATGGAGATAAGAAGGCGCATAAAGTGAGTAATGCCGGGTACCTGGACTTGAAAATCACCGTCCGTTTCCCGCGCGAATGGGAGTTTATCCGAGGCAGGATAAAGAGTTTAATTACTATATTAGGAGGATAAAGCATGGGATACAGTGATCCAGCGACAACCCAAAGAGAAATTGAAAAAAATAGTGCGGCGTGGAAAGTAATTTTGGTTAGTACAGCAGCTTTTATTGTAATCGGAGCTATAATCTGGTTCGGTGGAATCGGCGGCAAATACTAATATTTACCCCTTGTACCATATTCAGGCAATCTGGGTCCCGTTGGGTCCAGGTTGCCTTGTTTTTTGGGAAGCCGATTTTGTTAAAATTGCTGCCTTATCCGTACGGGCTCAGTAACTCTCACTAAGTTTTCCTCTTCCTCCTTCTTAAGCAATTCTTCTTTTTCACACCTTTGTCATTTTTTGTGGGTCAACCCATACATCGAATTGTTCTGCGGTGACATAACCCAGCCTGATTGCGGCTTCTTTTAATGTCAGCATTTCATGATGGGCTTTTTTGGCTATTTCTGCTGCTTTGTCGTAACCAATGTGAGGATTGAGCGCGGTTACCAGCATCAGAGACTCCTGTAAATGCTGCTTGATTCGTACTGTATTGGCCGTAATACCGGCTGCGCAATGGGTGTTGAAGCTTTCTGCACCATCTGCGAGCAAACGTGTACTTTGTAAAAAATTGTGAATGATCAGTGGTTTCATGGTATTGAGTTCGAAATTTCCCATGGCGCCTCCCAGATTGATTGCAACATCATTGCCCATGACCTGACAGGCAAGCATGACAACTGCTTCCGATTGGGTAGGATTGACTTTTCCGGGCATGATCGAACTGCCGGGTTCGTTCTCCGGGATAAGGATTTCACCAATACCGCAACGCGGGCCGGATGCCAGCCAGCGGACGTCATTGGCAATTTTGATCAGTATAGCTGCTAGTGTTTTCAGCACCCCATGCGCATGGACCAGTGCATCATGCGCGGCCAGTGCCTCAAATTTATTGGCAGCTGTTATAAAAGGATAGCCGCTGAGGCGTGCAATTTCTGCCGCGACACGGCGTGCAAATTCCGGATGGGTGTTGAGACCGGTACCTACGGCTGTCCCCCCCAGCGCCAGTTCGAGCAGATGCGGCAGCGCAGATTCGAGATGAGCCAGGCCATGATCGAGCTGTGAAACATAGCCTGAAAATTCCTGCCCCAGTGTAAGCGGGGTGGCATCCTGCAAATGTGTGCGGCCGATCTTGACGATATCCGAAAATGCTGCCGATTTGGAAGATAATGTTTTACGTAGTGCTTCCAGTGCCGGAATCAACCGGTTGCGGATGGCTTCCACGGCAGCAATGTGCATGGCAGTGGGAAAAACGTCATTGGAAGATTGTCCTTTGTTGACATGGTCGTTAGGGTGCACCTTGCGACCTTTGCCCCGTGTACCGCCCAGAATTTCCGAAGCGCGGTTGGCCAGCACCTCGTTCATGTTCATATTGGTTTGTGTGCCGGAACCGGTTTGCCAAACTACCAACGGAAATTCACCGGCGTGTTCTCCTGCCAGCACTTCATCGGCAGCGGTGATGATTGCCCGGGCGATGTTCTCGTCCAGTAATCCCAGATCATGATTGATACTGGCAGCGGCGCGTTTGACCAGCGCCAGTGCGTGGATCAGAGCTGACGGCATGCGTTCGCCCGAGATATTGAAGTTGTTGAGCGATCGTTGTGTCTGCGCACCCCAGAGGGCGCTGGCAGGCACCTGTACTGTGCCTATTGCATCATGTTCTTCGCGATACTGGTCCATGGTAGTTTTCCAGAAAAAGTTAGCGGGTTTTGTGGAAAAGAATGATCAGCCGTGGGTATTGAATTGCTGTTCAAACACTTCGAGTAATACTGGTGGCTGGGGCTGCCATCCTTTCTTACGATGTTCCGCGACGACATTGGTGAAAATACCCCCGCGCACATAGAATTTCGAAGTCAGCCGGATAAAACGGGGTTTCATGGCGGCCACCAGATCATCCAGAATCCGGTTGGTCACTGCTTCGTGGAAAGCGCCTTCATCACGGTATGACCAGATGTAGAGCTTGAGACTCTTGAGTTCGATACATTTTTTGTCGGGAATATAATCCAGCGTCAGTCGTGCAAAATCCGGCTGTCCGGTTTTGGGGCAGAGGCAGGTAAATTCCGGTATTTCCATGTGAATCCGGTAATCACGTGTCTGGACGGGATTTTCGAAGGTTTCCAGTTGTTTTGAAGGCTGTGTGGTCATGGTTTCCTTGGTTCTTTCAGTTCCTGGTTTTTCTAAATCATTTAGAATAACCAGTTAGCTCAAAATTATAACCTGTTACCTTCCAAATTGCGCCTGACCGAAATCAAACTGGCCGGTTTCAAAACATTCGTCGATCCTGCGGTGGTGCCTGTACCGGGGAATCTGGTCGGAATCGTTGGGCCGAATGGTTGCGGCAAATCCAATGTCATCGATGCGGTACGCTGGGTGCTAGGGGAATCACGCGCCTCAGCATTACGGGGGGAGTCACTGCAGGATGTGATTTTCAACGGATCCGCCACGCGCAAGCCGATCGGCCGGGCCAGTGTCGAACTGGTATTCGATAACAGCTCGGGCAAAGCGGCGGGCCAGTGGAAATCCTACAGTGAAATAGCCATCAGGCGCGTGATTCAGCGCGATGGGGAATCATCCTATTACATCAATAATATTCATGTGCGCCGGCGGGATATCACCGACATGTTCCTGGGAACGGGTGTCAGCGGGCGCGGTTACGCCATCATTGAACAGGGGATGATTTCCCGCATTATCGAGGCCAGGCCGCAGGAGCTGCGCACTTTTCTCGAAGAAGCAGCCGGCATTACCCGATACCACGAAAAGCGCCATGAAACCGGGCTGCGCCTGGCTGATGCACGTGGCAACCTGCAGCGTGTGGACGATATTCTCGAGGAGCTGGACAAACAGCAACAGCATCTTGAAGCACAGGCGGAATGTGCGGTCCGTTATCAGGATTTGCACAGGCAGTTGACTGCCGCGCAACATACACTCTGGACGTTGCATAAGCAGCAGGCCGCCGAATCACGACACCAGGCACAGGCAGAGGTTGAACGCTTGGTGCAGGAAATGGAAACCATCCGATCCGGTATGCAAGAAACAGGCGAAAAGCTGGATGAGTTGCGCCTGTACCACCGGGTGGTGAATGATCGTCAGCATCAGATTCAGGGAGCGTTGTATGCTGCCAATGGTGAAATTGCGCGTATCGAACAAAACATCCGGCATATTCGTGCAAACAGAGAGCAGCTCGATCGTCAGCTTGCTGAAGCTGAACTGCAACTGCAGAACCACGAGCAGCAACTGAACGAAGTCAACGAAAACCTGACGTCCTGGCAGGATAAACTGGAGCAGGCGAAAAATTGTCACTTGTCCTGCAAAGAGGAACATATCGTGGAAGCCGGGAAGCTGCCGCAAATGGAATCGGCTGCGCAAGCGGACCAGGTGCGGTTGATCGGGTTGCGGGAAAAGCTGGCGCTGGCCAGACAAAATGAGAAATTGCTGCAAAACCAGCAGGCGTATGCCGAAAAAACGTTGCATCAGCTGGTGGTGCGTCGCGAACGCCTGCTGGAAGAGCAGTCGAGCCAGCCGGAGATCGATCCGGTGCAACTGGATGAGTTGCAGATGGAATCTGCAGAGCTTGCTGCCATGCTGGAGCAGAAGCAGCATTCACTCAGCACACTGGAAACGCAGGCGTATACCGTACAGCAGGAACGTGACGCGATCCTGCAAATCATTCAGTCGCTCGAGCGGGATATGGCTCGGGCAAATGCCCGGTGTGATGTTCTGCAACGCTTGCAGGATCAGATCGAAGATAACCAGGAGTTGAATGCGTGGATGGCCAGACTTCAGTTGAATCTGTTGCCGAGGCTGTGGCAGCAGATTTCGATTGAATCAGGCTGGGAAACGGCGCTGGAAGCCGTGCTGCGCGAGCGTATCCAGGCAGTCACCGTGGACCGGTTGGAACAGATGCTGGAGTGGGAAGCACAGCGGCGGCCATCGGCAAAATGGGCCGTGTGCGAACTCGTGCCGGATCGATCAGTGAGCAATGACAATACTGTCAGGCCGGATCAACGAACATGGAAGCCACTCAGTACATTACTGAGTTGCCGCAGCCCGGCGGTGCAGGCCGTGCTGGGAAACTGGCTGCACGGTGTGTTCGTCACTGACAGCCTGACAGCTGCGCTGGCTGACAGATCGCTGCTTACCAGCGGAGAGATGCTGGTAACAGCGGAAGGACACAGTATAACCAGTTGCGGAGTAAGCTACTTTGCGCCTGATTCTGCAGTGCATGGTATCTTGCAGCGTCAGCGCGAAATTGCTCAAATCAGGGAAGAATGCGAACAAATCGGACAGTCTGTTTTATCCCAACAGCAGACGCTGGCTGCGGTGGAGCAGGATGATCAGCAGATCGCGGCGGATATCGTACAACTTCGTAAAGTGATCGAAGAAATCAGAACGCAGCAGCACGACCGGCAAATACAGATCGTACGGTTGACACAGCAAATAGAGCGTGTGGCGCAACAGCAGGCTCAACTTGAAATCGAACTGGCTGATCTGGCAGTGCAGATCGAAGAAGAATCATCACAGAAACAGCAGGCAGAAACAGAGCTCGTTGTGTGTGAGGCGGAAAGAGTAGAGCTGGAAGCTCAGGTAAATCAGGCAGAATCTGCCTGCCAGTCATCCGGGCGGGCACTGGCATCACAGCGATCACGGGTGCAGCGTTTATCGGACAGGTTACATGAAACGGCTTTCGGTGAGCAGGATTGTCAGAACAGAGTCATCGATTGTGAACGGCGTATCGGTATGATTACCCGGAATAGCGTCATCCTGACTGAAAACATGCAAAGGTTGCAGCACGCTCGTGCTGATCTGGATGAATCGACACTGACAGCAGATACAGTACATTGGCAGATACAGCGCGATCAGCATGAACAGGCGCTGATGGCAGTTCGGCACGAGCTGGAAAATATGGACGATACATTGCGGGAAATGGAACAGGCCCGGATGTGTGCTGAACAACGGCTGCAAGAATGTGGTGAGGCGGTTGGTCAGGCGCGGCTCCGTGAGCAGGAAGCGGAAATGACCGAAGCCCGGTTTGCAGACAAGCTGGCGGAATCAGGTGAAACTATGCTGGAAATGGTGCCGCAGTTCGTCAATGAATCGCCAGCAAAACTGCAAACACGTATCAACCGGCTTACCGGGGAGGTCACTGCTCTCGGGCCGGTCAACCTGGCAGCGTTACAGGAGCTGGAGGCATTGAAATCACGCCGGATTCATCTCGAAGAACAATCTCATGATTTACGTGAAGCCATTACGACACTGGAGCAGGCCATTCGTCAGATCGATCGTGAAACCCGGGAGCGTTTGCAGGAAACATTCGATCAGGTCAATCAGAATCTTGCCGGGTTGTTTGCTTCCATTTTTGGTGGAGGGGTTGCGGAGCTGGTGTTGAGTGGTGAGGATATTCTGGATGCAGGTGTGCAATTGAATGCTCATCCGCCGGGTAAGCGGAACAGTTCCATCCATCTGCTTTCTGGTGGAGAAAAAGCATTGACGGCACTGGCGCTGGTATTTTCACTGTTCCGGCTGAATCCTGCACCGTTCTGTCTGCTGGACGAGGTGGATGCGCCGCTGGATGATAGTAATTCAGTACGTTTTTGTGAGCTCGTCAAGCGCATGTCCGGAGAGACTCAGTTTCTTTTCATCAGCCACAACAAAATTACCATGCAGATGGCGCAGCAGTTGATCGGTGTAACCATGCGCGAGCAGGGAGTTTCCCGGGTGGTGACGGTGGATATCGGTAAAATCATGGCCGCCGGGGATTTGCCCGCAAGTGTCTGATATTCGTTGATGAACTACTTGAGTGCGTGCAGAACGATTATAATCGTGCCAAAGGGGGATAACAGTTTATGAGTGATTTGCAGATCAGTCTGGTTATTATCGGCGCAGTCATTATTGTCGGTGTCGTCATATTCAACAGAATTCAGCTGGCACGCTATCATCGCAAGGTCCAGAATGTATTCAGGCACGAGCACGATGATGTTCTGCTGAATGATGAGCGTAAACCAGTGTTCGGCAGTGGGCGGATCGAGCCGCAATTTGGTGATGAAGCGCCATCAATACCGGATGCTGCTGCAGGTTCTGCCAATACTCCGATTGATCGGCAAATCGCGGATGATCAGCCAGCAAAAGAGCCTGGTGTGCAGAGGAAAACGGCCGGTATCGACAGCATGATCAATTACATTGCTGATATCCGCGCCAGTTCACCCATCCCCCACGAGAAGCTGATTGATCTGCTGCAGCAGAAGTTTGACTACGGCAAGCCAGTACGCTGGTTCGGTCTGCAAGAAGGGCAGTCGTGGGAGGAAATCTCGCTCGATACGCTCAGCCCCAGGAATACTTATATCCAGTTAAAAGGATGTTTGCAGCTTGCGGATCGTTCCGGACCGGTCACTGAAATCAATCTGTCGAGATTTCGTGATATGGCTGAAGATTTTTCCGCACAGGTTCAGGCGGAAGTCGAATGCCCCGATATTTCAGAAGCACATGCCAGAGCAATTGATCTGGATAAATTCTGTGCCGATGTCGATGTGATCATGGGGATCAATATCATCAGCAAGGATGGTGGTGCCTTTGTCGGGACCAAGATTCGCGCGCTGGCAGAAGCTTCCGGCTTCCGGCTGGAATCCGACGGTGTGTTCAAATATCGTGACAGTGAAACTAATGAGGTAATGTTTTCACTGGGCAATTTTGAGTCGGCCCCATTTTTGCCTGCCAACATGCGAACACTGACTACCCACGGCATCACTTTTCTGCTGGATGTTCCCAGAGTCGCAAATGGTGAAAGAGTATTTGACCAGATGGCGCATATTGCCAGACTTTTTTCATCGACACTGAACGGTATTCTGGTTGATGACAACAGGGTGCCGTTAAGCGAGAACGGTGTGAAAAGAAGCCGGCAGCGACTGGCCGATATCCAGTCCAACATGGCAGTGCGTAATATTGCTGCGGGTAGTGAGACAGCGCTGAATCTGTTTGACTGACAGTATCCGTAACTCGTCAGTCGGAGTCGAACCGTGGATGAATCCGGGACGAAATCCAGATTTCCGATCCGGGTTCAATTGGAAGCCAATAAACGGTATTACTGGTGCCGATGTGGACTCAGCCAGTCACAGCCATTTTGTGATGGTGCTCACCGGGGGACCGGGATGAATCCTGTAGTATTTGTCGTCAGAGGAACCAGTCCAGTCTGGCTCTGTATCTGTAAGGAAACAAAAAATATCCCTTTTTGTGATTGTTTCCGTACTGACTGAATCAAGAAGATTGGAACTTTAGGAATTACTGTGGTTGATTGGTGGTTCTACCGATTCCTGATGATAATTCCGCTTAGATATCGAAGTCTGATCAAACATTGCTTCAAATACCAGCAGTTTCTGGTTGGGTTTGCGCCGATCTGCCACACGTTTATTTCCTGAAGGATTGCTTTGATTCTGTATCCTTCTGTCATTCCGCGGGTTATGTTCTACAAAAGGACGCAACTGGATGCCGCAGCGTTCGTTTATGCGCTTCTGAGCTGAAGTTACGAAATTCTCGATTTTATCTTTTATTGTTCTGACATCTGCATCCAGTAAACGTATATTGACGACGACGGCGTATTGGTCTTCGTCGCTTGATGACGGGGCTTTATTTTTAATTACATGTACCAGTGAGTCCATGCTGGGCCTCAGTTCCTGTGAAAGCATACGGACCAGGTTTTCCGCTTCCTTGGGAGTATAGCTGCCCAGGAAGAAACCATGACTTTGTGTCGGGGTAAGTCCCCAAAGTGTATGAAATTGGCGCAAGGCCGTAATAAAGTACCAGGGATGGAGAGACAGGTAGAAATATCCGGAAAAAAACAGCAGAAAACCCGTGAGCATTGTGAGCTCATTGACTCCCAGATACAGGCCGGTGAGCCCGATCAGACCAAACAGCAAATGTATCGAGACAATGGCAAATATGACATCGCTGACACGATAGCCGGCATTGAGAAGGATATGGTGTAAATGATTATGGTCTGGTTCAAATGGTGACTTGTGCTGCCAGATTCGGCGCAGCATGATACTAATGGTATCCATCAGGGGAACCGAGAACAGCCAGAGGGCAGTGACGGGTGTCATGGCACGATTACTGCCTTGAGAAAGATCTATCAAAAGCCAGGTAATCACGAATCCCAACAGCATACTGCCGTTATCACCAAGAAATACTCTTGCTCGGGGTTGCAGCCTGTAGCGGAGATTGAAAAACAGAAATCCCATGGTACCACCGGTGAGCGCAATGATGATGATGAGGTTGGGCTGATTGTCGGCAATCAGCGCTGCTGAACCGAGTAGTATCAGGCTCATTAATGTTACGGAACCGGATAATCCATCTATTCCATCGATCATGTTCAGTGCGTTGATGCCTCCAATAGTGGCAAAGAGCGTGAAAGGTATGGCGAAAATTCCCAGTGCCAGAATTCCGCCAGGGAAAATACTACCAAGATCAGTCAATACAACCCCGCTTACCAGAGTCATGATCAGGACGGCGACAGTTTGTACGATCAGACGTGTTTTGTAATGAAGTTGAAGGATGTCATCGGCAAAACCCATGATAAAGATAATAGCGGAACTGATCCCCAGTCCCAGCCACTTCACTGATTGTTCCGGATAATAGCCGATTAAAAAACAGAGGGCGATGAGCAGGGCAGCGAAGATTCCGGTCCCTCCTACGAATGGTGTGAGGTGCTTGTGCTGTTTGTGCTGCCCCGGGCGATCCAGAATGCCGTAAGTATGTGCCAGAGAAATTGCCAGCCGGATGATAAGGCCGGCCAGTATTGTACTGATGGTAAATAGAGTAATTTGTTCTGAAAGATCAGGCCTGACTGGTTGGCTTATGTCTGTAGAAATACTGAAAAATGTAGAGGTGAGTTCATTCATCGTTTTTTACTCCGGTAATCGTACTGGTATACATACTGACCATATCTGTGGCGTGACAAGGTTTCAGGGATGCCATTGAATATCACTCCTTTCAGATTCACGCCCGCCTGTACAAGTTTCTTTACACTCTGTTCAAGTTCCCGTAGGGGGTGAGTTCCGGCTCTGACTGCCATTAGGGTGACACTGGCCAGACGGCCGATGATGGCGGCATCGGTGGCAGCCAGGATGGGTGGCGAATCAATGATGACCAGATCATATTGATTACTGACAGTCTCCAACAATTGACCAAAGCGTTCATGCAGCAATAATTCCGACGGATTGGGCGGGACTTTACCGGTCGGAATAAAATCGATAGCTGCCAGTGGAATCGATTTGATCGCATCGTTCAGATCGATTGATCGGCTGATCAGTTCGGAGAGACCATTTTCTCTGCTCAGGCGCATGTGTTTATGAATATTACCCCGGCGTAAATCTCCATCTATCAGTAATACCTTTTTGCCGGCATCTGCCATTGTGACGGCCAGATTCGCTGAAACAAACGTTTTGCCGATCCCTGGGCTCGGTCCGGTAATCATGACGATATTGTTGTGTGCCTCCAGAAACGCAAAGTGCAGGGTGGTACGCAAACTGCGCAGACTTTCCATCGCAAGATCTTCTTTGTTTTCCAGTGCCAATAAAAGTGGAGGGTGATTGCCCGATATTGGTTCACTTTTTAGTTTCTTTTCGATTAGTTTCTGATATTTGCTGTACTGGACCGTTGCATAAACTGGTATACCTAAAGATTTTTCGATTATGCCGGGATCTTTTATACCATAACTGAGTGATTTGCGAATAAAAGTAATTATTATTCCCATCATAAGCCCTGCCATCAATGCAACACCCATGATCAGAACTTTTCTGGGTTTGATTGGAAGATCAGGCAGCATGGCGTAATCAATGATTCTTACATTACCTACTGTGCCCGCTTTAGCAACACGTATGGTCTGGGCATGATTCAGCAGCGTGGTGTAAAGTTCAGCATTGACTTCCACATCTCGTGACAGTCTCAGAATGATTTGCTGGGTTTCTGGTAACCCTCCGATTTTCTTATCAAAAGCATTGATCTGTGCCTGCAGTCTGCTGATCTGCTTGTCGATTGCAATGACATTAGGATGAGATTCCGTGAATTTCTGACGTAATTCATCCCGCTTTTGCTGCAGGAGCGTAACCTGAGTATTCAGTTCGACTGTTCCCGTCAGTATGTTCTGCGTTTCGAGGTCAAGATTGATCGAGCCCTTGCGGATTCTGTAATCGTTTAGTGCACTGGTGGCCGTTTCCAATTGTTCTTTGAGTGCTGGTAATTGTTTCTCCAGGAATTCGAGTGTTTTCTGGGATTCTGCCGATTTCTGCTCGACATTCTGCTGAAGATAGGTGTTGGCAATTTCATTGACGATACGAACGGCTTCTTTCCGATCGTCTGATTCAATGGCTAATTCAAGGATACCGGTACCCTTGCCAATTTCTGTAATGGAAAGAGCTTCCTTCAATCGCCGAATTGCTTCACCTTTGGAGCGACGTGTCAGAGTGAACATGGTATCCGGGCGAGATTGCAGATAAGTGACAAAAATTTTGACGGGCTGCAGATAGCCTTCCGGCTGCTTGACAGCCAGCTTGCCGACTTCACCTTCAAGAAAGACTTCGTCCTGATAGATGAGTTTGAACTGGCTTTCATTGATCGCCTGTAAAATGATTTCTTCATTTTTCCAGCTTTCAGGCACTTCGAGTGTATCCACCTGAATGGCTTCACCCCCCCATGCATAATGCGATAACCCAAATGGCGGGCTGGACAGGACGTCGCTGCCATTGAACCGTTGAAGCCATCTGGCTACTGCATTTCCTATAAGAGGGAAAAATTTAGGCATTGCAACAATGTCGAGGTGCAGATTTCTGATCGTTTTCCCTAAGATCATTCTGGATTTGATCAGCTCAATTTCGGTTTGTACCGGAGTTTTGGTCTCGAAGAAATTTGACAGCGAATCCAGTTGTTGCACCATGGATTGGCTGTTTTCCTTGATCTGTAACAAGCTGTCTGCTTTATAGATCGGACGGCTCAGAAACGATATGGCAGCACCGATAAGGCAGGTGATGAATGTGATGACAAGAATCAGCTTTTTGTTATCGGCCAGTACATCCAGCAATTCACCCAGATCAATTTCGTCATTGGCCTGGCTGGTTACGGGCTCCATAAGGTTTCTCGATGAGTCGGATGGCATATCAGATGACAAATAAGTTATAGGATTCGGGGAGGGTAGCTTCTTGTTGAAGCAGTGGTGCAGTTACAGCCATGCCTCAATTTTGTATGTCTTTATGCTGTCGGCCTGACAGCGGTGTAGTGATACAAGATGAAATGATACTGGTGCTAACGTCTCAGAAATGGTTGAACTCTCAGTGCACCATCGAATGCATTCAACAGATTGATCGTCGGTTGAATTTGTCCGATGATCTGGTTCCAGCGTATTCCTTCGGCCCGGTCGACATAGATGACATCACGGGGTTGCAGTGGGAAACGGTCAGCCAGAAGCAGGGCATCAGGTGATTTTGCGTTCAGATGATAGATTTCCGGTTTACCCAGTCCTCCGCGGAAGACGAAGATTCTGGCAGGATCGGAGGTTTCCTGATCAAAGCCACCGGCTTCACTGAGTGCTTCAGTCAGTGTCATGCGTGCCTTATTCATTACCAGACTGCGTGACCGGCCGATAGCACCGCCAGCAACGAAATGATTGGTTTCTCCCAGTACGAAAACTTTGTTCAGTGAGCTGTCAGGCACATTCAGTACATCGCCGTGCCGGAGGAGAACATTTTGGGTAACATCTCCCCCTTCATACAGGCTAAGCAGGTTGATACTGTAGGTTTTGTCATCCCGGGTCAGGATGATATTGCGCAAATCCGCGTCAGAGTTTACGCCACCGGCATTGTTGATGGCCTCCAGTACCGTCAGGGGAATATCTCTGACCAGTTGAACGCCAGGTTGAGCAACTTCGCCTACTACGTAGACCCGCTGGCTGCGGTAGGACGCTACCCGCACATCGAGTTGTACAAATTCGATGTATTTTGAAAGTCTCCTGGTCAGTTCCTCGCGAATGTCCTCGACTGTTCGCCCGGCAGCCTGCACGATGCCGACATAAGGATAGAAAAATGTGCCATCTTCACCGACGACATTTCCGGCAGCCTCGGCAGAGCGGAATTCTCCGGCTGGGATGGTGAGTTCAGGATGATCCCAGACAGTGATATTGAGAATATCTCTCGGCCCCACCCGGTATTGGGTATAGGGCTCATTTTTCATGGGAGTACCCTTGATGGCGCTGGAGCCGATACGATAATCGAAGTAGTGATTGGCAACGTTATCAGGGGCGAGGCTGAAGTTTTTGTAATTTTTCTCGAGCTCGATGATCAGTTCAGCATTGATCGTCTGAATGTTGAGCTTTTCCAGAATGGCTTCGTCATTTTCTCGTGTTGGCATTTCCACACTGGATTGACGCGAGAACGGGCTCATATGCTGGCCCGGTATTATGGTACAGGCTGCAAGCTGGCAAAATACCAGCAGAATAAGACCGAATCTGGTAAATGCGATGATCATACTTGGAGGGGTCTGCTGGCCTTGGTTAAGGTGCACATCAACTCTGGGAGTCAAAGTATTTACGGGGTCAGGTACGCATTTCAGATAAATGGCAAGCTTTCATAATTTCGTTGCCCACTGTGCTGCGCCTTGTTCAATGAGTATCAGCGAGCGTATGAATTCTGATGAGTCTTTCCGGTACGGGTCGCTGATATCGATTTTTTCCCATTCTCCGAGGCGGAATACTTTTCCTTTTGCACTGGGTGTACGTGCTTCTATCGCAGCTTTTTGCCATGTTTCCATGACCAATATGAGATCGGCCCTGCGTATCATGTCGTCAGTCAATTGCCGGGCGCGATGGGTGGAAATATCGAGTCCTTTTTCGGCCATCAGTCGGCAGGCTGTAGGATCAGCTTCATAGTCTATCAATGCGCCTAAACCGGCAGAACTGACGAAATGATCCGTTTTTCCCGCTTGCACCAGTGTATGTTTTAGAACCGCTTCTGCCATAGGGCTTCTACATATATTACCTACACAAACAATTAATATATTGCGGAACAACCCTGATTTCCCATGTTAAGTCGAAACTATAAAATTTAGCAGGATCTTTCTCCGACCATGTCAAGTATGCATTATAGTATCAGAAATACAAAGCAGGTATGACGGTGTAATTGCTATGCCATTGAAAATATTATGATATGTTTTACCATCCTTTGATGGATTTGCATAGCCTTGAGAAGAGCCTGCTTTATTGTTTTATCCTTTGGTTGAATGCAGCGAATCCGGCAGTAATCTTGACTTTATATGCCCGTGGACTGCATTTGGTAGCATTTGGGACATAGCGGTAATATCCGGTATCAGCGCTGTTGCTATTGGCCGGAAGGCCGAGGTTTCGGTTGATTTTACCGGCGAGTTTTGTCCCAATGATTTTGTTTGGGAGTGATTGATTGAAAGTACTTATTACCGGTTCAGCCGGCTTTATTGGATCTACACTGGCGCTGCGGCTGCTTGAGCGTGGTGACACCGTTATCGGTATCGATAACCATAACGATTATTATGATCCCAAATTAAAGGAAGATCGCCTTGCCCGATTTGCTGATCACCCCGATTACACTCATTTGCGCCTGGATCTGGCGGATCGTGAAGGTATCAAAACCTGTTTTGAAACTTACAAGCCGCAACGGGTGGTGAATCTGGCAGCCCAGGCCGGGGTGCGCTATTCCATTGAAAACCCGCTTGCCTATATCGACAGCAACATCGTTGGTTTTGCTCATATTCTCGAAGGTTGCCGCCATAACGATGTCGAGCACCTGGTGTATGCCAGCAGCTCCAGTGTCTATGGTGCCAACACGATGATGCCATTCTCGGTACATCACAACATCGATCATCCACTCAGTCTCTATGCAGCCAGCAAGAAATCGAACGAGCTGATGGCACATACCTACAGCCATTTATATAATCTGCCGACTACCGGCTTGCGCTTTTTCACTGTCTATGGCCCCTGGGGACGCCCGGATATGGCGTTGTTCAAATTTACCAGAGCGATGCTGGCCGGAGAGAAAATTCCAGTCTTCAACTATGGCAAACATCGCAGAGATTTCACTTATGTCGATGACATTGTGGAAGGGGTCATTCGTGTGCTGGATCAGCCCGCTCGATCCAATCCAGCCTGGAGTGGAGCAAACCCGGATGCCGGCACCAGCCTGGCCCCCTGGCGTGTCTATAACATAGGTAACAACAGCCCGGTGGAGCTGATGGATTACATTGCTGCACTGGAAAAAGCGCTTGGCAAAAAAGCCGAGATGGAAATGCTGCCTTTGCAGCCCGGGGATGTACCGGATACTTATGCCGATGTTTCCGATCTCGTCGAACAATTTGATTACAAACCTGCTACTCCGGTTGAGCAAGGGATAGCCAACTTTGTGACGTGGTATCGCAATTACTTCAATCTGTAGGAGACGAAATGCAATTTCAGGACATCAGGCTTGCCGTTGTCGGGCTTGGCTATGTGGGCCTTCCACTGGCTGTCGAATTTGGCCGCAAGCGCTCTGTGGTCGGGTTCGATATCAATCAGCGCCGCATTGATGAACTCAAAAACGGAAATGACTTTACGCTGGAAACCACCCGGGAGGAGCTGGCAGCAGCAAAGTACCTGACGTACACTACGAACATCGATGATCTGCGTGACTGCAATTGCTATATTGTTACTGTTCCCACACCGATTGACGAACACAAACGTCCTGATCTCACTCCACTTATCAAAGCTTCTGAAACGGTTGGCAAGGTATTGAAGAAAGGTGACATTGTCATCTATGAATCCACGGTTTACCCCGGCTGTACCGAGGAAGATTGTGTGCCGGTACTGGAACGTGTATCCGGCCTGAAATTCAACCAGGACTTTTATTGTGGCTACAGTCCGGAGCGTATTAATCCTGGTGACAAGGAGCACCGCGTCACCACCATCAGGAAAGTGACATCCGGTTCCACTTCGGAAGTCGCTGATCTGGTGGACGAGTTGTATAACGAAATCATTACCGTCGGCACGCATAAAGCGGAAAGCATCAAGGTGGCTGAAGCTGCCAAAGTGATTGAAAACACCCAGCGTGATCTGAACATTGCCCTCATTAACGAACTGGCATTGATTTTCAACAAGATGGGAATTGATACCGAGGCCGTACTCAAGGCGGCAGGCAGCAAATGGAATTTCCTGCCGTTCCGCCCCGGTCTGGTGGGTGGCCATTGCATCGGGGTTGATCCGTATTACCTGACTCATAAAGCCCAGGCGATCGGCTATCACCCGGAAATCATCCTTGCCGGTCGGCGGCTGAATGACAGCATGGGGACTTACGTCGTTGCCCAGCTGGTCAAGGCCATGACCAAAAAACGTATTCAGGTGGAAGGTGCCCGGGTACTGGTCATGGGCCTCGCTTTCAAGGAGAACTGCCCGGATCTGCGCAACACCCGCATCGTGGACATTGTGGCTGAACTCAAGGACTACAATTGTGTAGTAGATGTATACGATCCCTGGGTATCTCTCCAGGAAGCACAGCACGAATATGGCATTACACCAATCGGAACTCCCAAGCCCGGCAGTTATGATGCCATCATTCTGGCTGTGGCACATCATCAATTCAAAGACATGGGTGCTTCTGCCATTCGCGCACTGGGTAAACCCGATGCCGTTCTGTATGACCTCAAGTATGTGCTTGACCCGCAGGGGGCAGATTTGAGGCTGTAAGGGAACAATGCGACTCGTGCACTCATAGTAGTTGAGGGTGTGGCGTGCCCACTTCTCATATTTACTGAAATGTTTATCTCGATATGTATCCGGATCAAAATAAAAAGTTATCTCGGTGAAAAAGACAAAAGTAATCGAAAATTTTCTATCTCTTGCAATCTTGAAGGGATTTGATTTTATTGTTCCACTGATAACATTTCCATATTTGGTGCGAGTAATTGGTTTAGAAAAATTTGGATTGATAAGCTTTGCCAGTGCATTATCCGTGTATTTTGGCTCGCTAATTCAGTATGGTTTTGGGATTACAGCAGCACGGGATGTCGCCAGATCCAGAGACAATATTAATGACCTGAATAAAGTATATTCTCGAACGTTTTCCACTAGCATAGTATTTTCACTGTTTGCACTCGTTACCTTTACACTTATTGTATGTGCCGTGGGAAGGTTTAATCAGCACCTTTTTCTATATGAAGCCAGCATCGTAAGCGTTATTGTTCAATCTGTGTTTCCTGTCTGGTTATTCCAGGGCGTCGAACAGATGAGGTTCATAACCCACCTGAATTTAATAGCAAAGGCTATATTTTTAGGTGGACTCTTCCTCCTGATTAGAGAGGAATCAGATTATTTTCTGGTTCCCGTGCTTTATGCGGTGTCATCTGCTCTGAGTCTTATTTCCGCGTGGTGGATTGTGAAAAATAGAATAGGGGTGAGCTTTTCGTTTTCTTCAACTCGTGTAATAAAGAAGGTTATTGTAGAAGGACGACATGCTTTTGTTACTCAGTTTGCTCCAAGTCTATATAACAACACCTCTATATTTTTATTGGGATTCTTCGGGAGCCCCTCTACGCTTGGCAGTTACTCGGCAGCCATCAAAGTAATAGATGCAGCCATGTCGCTAGGAACAATTCTAAGTAATGTTTTCTTGCCACATTTATCCAGAAATCTGGAAGATCATCCTGTTTATATGAAAATAATGATGATTTCTGGACTTATGCTGACTCTGGGGATAGCTATTTTCTCTGACGCGATTTCCAGTATTCTTTTTTCTGGTAATTCGGACGAGATATCCACGTATATGCGGATTTTATCCTTGTGGATAATCTTCATTTTTATCAGAAATGCAACCGGGGCTAATTACCTGATGTTGGTTGGGAGAGAGCATATTTACAAAAATATCGTTCTCTATACTTCGGTCACATCTGCGGTGGTAGGAGTTTATTTAATTCAAAAATACCAAGCCTATGGAGCGATATCTGTAGTAGTTGGCTCATCATTCATAATGGCTGTGCTGACCTACTGGTATTACGTTCAAGCTTTAGATAATAAAAGATGATCAGCTTAATTTTTTGTGGAGATTACGCGCCTTGTCGAAGATTTGAGGCAATCGTACTTGAAAGAGGTAGTGCCATACTTGGAAATGCTGCGATTGAAATAAAGACAGCAGATTTCTCATTTGTCAATCTCGAGTGCCCCCTGACTGATCATCAGGTAGCTATCAATAAATCCGGCCCGGCACTAAGAGCAGGCCCTCAATGTGCGAGTGGGATTGCAGATTTCACTGTTGCAGGCCTTGCCAATAACCATAGTTTGGATTATGGGGTTCAAGGGTTGATTGATACTATCACCGCATGCCGATCTGTTGGAGTGTCGACGGTTGGTGCAGGAATTAATCTTGCTGAAGCACAGAAAATCCATATATCTAAGGTTAAGGGAAAGAAACTTGCCGTCATTGCTGTTGCTGAGCATGAGTTTAACCAATCCGAGAATAATGGCCCAGGTAGTGCACCACTAGATCCTGTTGATAATTATTATCAAATACGAGAAGCTCAAGCCAAGGCAGATATTGTTATTGTCACAATACATGGCGGCAATGAGCATTTTCACTATCCAAGACCTGGTTTAAGAAAACTGTGCAAGCATTACATTGACTTAGGCGTAAATGCGGTTATCTGCCATCATCCACACGTACCAGGTGCTTATGAAATATATAACGGGAGACCTATTGTCTATTCTTTGGGTAATTTTGTTTTTGACACGTTATCTATGGTTCATGAATGGGATGTCGGATACATGGCAAAACTTAAGTTCAATGAAGTGGATTGTACGTTTGAGGCGATAGAAATTATTCCCTATAGACAATCGATCACAGTTGAGGGTGTTGAGTTGTTGAGAGGAGATGAGCGTGATAAAGCTGTTTCCAAAATTGAAGCATTAAGAAATGCCGTGCAAGAAAATGAGGTGTGGCTAAATGAATGGAATTCTTTTGTAAAGCAGCGAACACATAATTACCTTCTAAGACAGTTTTTCCCTTTTATTTTTCCTGGAGCAGGAAGATTAGCCAGAAATATTCCAATAATAAAATTATTTTTTAATAGAAAAAATTCTCTTGCAAAATTGAATTTGATTAGGTGTCAATCACATCGAGAGGTGCTTATATCAGTTATTCAGGCAGAATCTCCCCGTCGAGAGTTATAAATAAGTAGGGTATTTTTCGTGGGAAATAAAAGTGAAAAATTTTTAATTTAGGGGTAAATATGAGCCCTAAAGCAGCCATACATAACCGATCAGGGAGCTTCAGCGATCGCTGGATAGCGTATTGCCAGCAAAGAAATATTCCATACAAAACAGTTGATTGCCATTCATCCGATATCATTGAAGAACTGGCTGATTGTTCGTTTCTGATGTGGAACTGGAGCCAGACCTATGCCGAAGATATGTTGATCGCACGCGGTTTGATCAAAGCTGTGGAGTCGATGGGAATCCGGGTTTTCCCGAATTCTGAAACCTGTTGGCATTTTGACGACAAGGTAGCACAGAAATACCTGATGGAAGCTTTAGGGGTTCCCATGGTTAAGAGTTATGTTTTTCTTGATCGAGCCAGGGCGCTGGAGTGGGCCAGGAAAACGGAATATCCAAAGGTTTTTAAATTGAGAGGGGGGGCTGGAAGCAGCAATGTTTTTCTGGTGAACGATATAAACAAAGCAGAAAGGCTTATTAATAAAGCTTTTTCAACCGGTTTTCCACCGGTTTCACGCTGGAATGCCCTGAGTGAGCGCTGGTGGCAGTTTAAAAGAGACAAGACTTTTATTTCTTTTTTCAATATCTCCAGAGGGATCTTTCGTGCACTGATTAAGAACCCTACCCTTGAACGTTTGCCAGTTCAAAGAAATTATGCCTATTTCCAGGATTTTGTTCCTGATAACGATTCCGATATTCGTGTAATAGCCATAGGAAAAAGGGCATTTGGTATCAAAAGGATGGTACGTGAAGGGGATTTCAGAGCATCCGGAAGTGGAAAAATTCTGTATGACCCGGAATTGATTCCCGAAGCTTGTATCAGGATGACATTTGATCTGGCAAAAAAAACCAGATCGCAATCTCTTGTTCTGGACTTTATTTTTTCTGATGGTAGCCCGTTGGTTGTAGAGATGAGTTATGCATTTGCATCTCACGGTTATTTATCCTGTCCCGGTTACTGGAGAAATGACATGACGTGGGTAGAGGGAAGTTTCCATCCTGAAGATTTCATGGTGGATGATCTGATCGTGTCTTCGGTAGAGAGGAGCTGATGCATATCGCCATATACCTTCCATCTCTGCGTGGTGGTGGCGCTGAGCGGGCTATGGCTACACTGGCCAATGGTTTTGCCGATCGAGGGTTGAAGGTGGATCTGGTACTGGTCCGTGCTGAGGGTCCTTATCTTTCTGAAGTTTCACCCGGCGTGCGTATCGTGGATTTGCAGTCCAATCGGGTACTGACCAGTTTGCCTGGCTTGGTACGATACTTGCGCCGGGAGCGACCTCAAGCGATGCTATCCGCGCTCAATCATGCCAATGTGATTGCTGTCGTGGCGAGAATGCTGGCTGGAGTGCCTGCCCGTCTGGTAGTGAGCGAACGTAACAATGTTTCATTATCCGGCAGCTCTTCAAAAAATTTGCGTTCGCGTGTGGTGTTACACATGATGCGATGGGCCTATCGTAAAACAGATGGGGTGACGGCAGTATCCGGAGGTGTAGCGGATGATCTGGCAAATGCCATCAACCTGCCGCGTGATCGGATATCTGTAATTTTCAACCCGGTGGTAACACCAGAATTGATCGAAAAATCCAGGATGCCGCTGGAACATCCTTGGCTGGGAGAGGGTAAACCCCCTGTTATTCTGGGCGTAGGAAGGCTTACACCACAAAAAGATTTTTCTACTCTGATCCATGCTTTTGCCCAAGTACGTACTGTGCGTGACTGCCGTCTTGTAATCCTGGGAGAAGGAGAGTTGCGTGCGGAGCTGGAACAGCTGGTAGCGTCCCTTGGAGTACAGGATAGCGTCCAGCTTCCGGGGTTTGCTGATAACCCTTTCGCATGGATGAGCCGTGTGCGGTTGTTTGTGCTGTCTTCCAGATGGGAGGGGTTGCCAAATGTACTGATTCAGGCAATGGCTTGTGGTACTGCTGTTGTGAGTACTGATTGCCCGAGTGGACCGGATGAGATTCTGGAAGGGGGGAAGTGGGGAAGGTTGGTACCGGTGGGGGATGAAGAGGCATTGGCAGAGGCAATGGTTACCTTACTGGGAATGCCAGAAAATCAATTGTCTGATGTACGTCAGCGTGCTGGTGGTTTTAGACCGGAACTGGCCGTAGATGCTTACCTAAAAATACTGAGGAGTATGCGCTGATATCTAGTTGTTGGGGTACTGGCGGATGGTTTTCTGAGAGTATTAAGCAGAAATAAAGTGAAAACCACAATAGACAGAGCAACATTTAATGCCATTGCAGTTCTGGGGTTCGTTACAGTTATTATTTCAGTGCCATGGGAGGAAATTTTTCGCGCTGTCAATGGCTATGGATTTGTTGATAAGGGAGTTTATTCAGAATATTTTCTTTATAAAACCAGTGTTCTTGACTATAAAGAATTTAGTGGGGTTTTGAGCTATGTTTCGAATGAATTTCTGTGGCATTACGCAATAGGTTGGTTGGTCAACAATACCGGCATCCTGATCGATCATGTGTTTCTGGCAATTTCTTTTATTACGTTGCTGATTTTTGGGTTGTTATTGGCAAAATGGCAGAGTATTTACGCACTTCCCTTGCTTGTAAATCCACTAGTCATTGATTTTGCTTTTTCGCAGTACCGGCTTGCGCTGGCGATATCGATTCTGGGCGCGGCCTATCTGTTGCATGGGCGATACAGAGCAATTCCTTTTGCTTTGGTGCTGACTTCTTTATTCATACATTCTGGAACAACATTGTTCATTCTGATATATGCAGCGGTCTGGTTGGCTCAATGGCTTTCTATACGTTTCCGGATAGGCTGTTCGACAGTGTTTGCCATACTCTTTGCTGTTGGTGCCTTCATATCACTTTTGATTGGTCCGTTACGTGAGGCTCTGCTATCGGCGATAGAGGATCGCCGTGCTGAATACCACGATATGTCCAGCTCTTTGTTGTACTCCTTGTTCTGGATAGCTTTGCTTATTCCCTTTTATTTAGGTCGTCGATATTTAGTGACATTAGATTATGCACGTTATGCGCTGGTAATCGTTTCTATCGTTTTCGTGAATGTATTTCATGGCGGATATTCAACAAGATTTCTGGCTGCTGCATTTCCAGGTCTTGTTTCTGCAGTTTTAAGTTTGCACGGCGTAATAAAAATAATGATTTTAGTCCTGTTTATTGTCTATGCTGTGTTTCAATGGTTGTATTGGCTCCGCATATTGAGTGGTTAATGGAAACTGTTCATATTATCTCTGGCCTCAACGACGGCGGTGCGGAGGCGGTTCTGTACCGTTTGTGCAGCAGTGATAAAGCAGCAGAACATTATGTCATTTCATTGATGGATGAGGGTAAATATGGTGCTTTGTTGCGTGAGGCCGGGGTGCAGGTATCTTGTCTGAGCATGCCACGGGGCAGAGTCACGTTAGGTGGCCTGTGGCGATTGTGGCGATTGCTGCGTCAGATTCGTCCGCAAGCAGTGCAGACGTGGATGTATCACGCTGATCTGGTTGGTGGATTGATTGCCCGTCTGGCTGGAGTAAAACAAGTGTTTTGGGGAATCCACCATACCACGCTGCATGCTGGGCAATCTAGACGTTCTACAATTTGGGTCGCCAGATTATGTGCTCGTATCAGTTCCTGCCTGCCTTCAGCCATCATCTGCTGCGCGCAGAAAGCCCTGGAAGCACATCGTGAGCTGGGTTATGCAGCAGAAAAATTACGAGTGATTCCCAATGGTTACGATCTGGTTCGTTTTCGTGTCGATGAAGATGCGCGTGTACGGTTGCGTACAGAATGGAATACAGGTAGCCGCTGGCTGATCGGTATGGTAGGGCGGTTTGATCCACTGAAAGACCATAAAAATCTGCTGGATGCATTGGCGATTGTTAAGTACCGTGGCGTGGATTTTTGCTGTGTGTTGGCTGGCCGTGGCCTGGATCAGAATAATGCGCAGTTGATGGCCTGGCTGACAGAGCTGGATCTGGCTGGTGAAGTGAAGCTATTGGGGCAGCGCATGGATATACCTGATGTGATGAATGCGCTGGATGTGCATGTGCTATCCAGTTCCAGTGAAGCATTTCCCAATGTAGTAGCTGAAGCCATGGCCTGTGGAACACCAGTAGTAACGACGAATGTAGGTGATGCTGCTCTGATTGTTGGTGAGACCGGTTGGGTAGTCCCAGCCAGAAATCCGGGAATGCTTGCTGATGCTCTGTTGCAGGCGTATGTAGCCATGCATGATGAGGCGGCCTGGCAGGTGCGCTGTACTGCTGTACGGCAGCGGGTGGAAGATCATTTCAGTCTGGAGCGCATGGTCGAAAATTATCATCTTGTCTGGCAAAATAAATTGTAGCTTGGATAAAAAAGTCATCATCGCACTCAATGCTGCATGGAATCTGGTGAATTTTCGTGCGAATCTGATTCGTGGTTTGGCCGCTGCGGGATATGAGGTGGTGGCAATTGCGCCGCCGGATGAGTATGCGCCACGATTGGCGGAGTTGGGCTGCCGCTATGTACCGCTATCGATGGATAATAAGGGGACGCACCCAGGGCGGGATCTACTGCTTTTCTGGCGTTTTCTGCAACTGTTGCGTAAAGAAAAACCGGCAGTCTATCTGGGGTATACAGTCAAACCGAATATTTATGGTTCACTGGCAGCTCATTTGCTGGGTGTACCGGTAATCAACAACATTGCCGGGCTGGGGGCGGTATTTATCCAGGAAGGGTGGCTGACCCGTCTGGTACAAAGATTGTATCGTGTGGCTTTATCACGCTCAGCAAAGGTATTTTTTCAGAATAATGTGGACAGAGCCCTGTTTGTTTCAAAAAATCTGGTATCGGATGTAGTTACTGATCGCTTGCCGGGTTCAGGTATCGATCTCAACCGTTTTGTACCCGTACCTCTGCCCGATAAGACCCCTTTACGCTTTCTGCTGATTGCGCGCATGTTGTGGGATAAGGGGGTGGGTGAATTTGTTGAGGCAGCGCGTATTCTGAAAAAACAGGGGGTGAATGCGGAATTTTGCCTGCTGGGTTTTCTGGATGTACAAAACCCGACAGCCATTTCACGCCAGCAGATGGATGAATGGATAGCAGAGGGAGTCATTCGCTATCTGGGAGTGAGTGATAACGTGGCGGAAGAAATTGCGCTGGCTGATTGCGTTGTCTTGCCTTCCTATCGGGAGGGTATTCCCCGTACTCTGCTCGAAGCAGCAGCGATGGCGCGTCCCATTGTAGCAGCGGATGCTGTCGGTTGCCGTGATGTCGTTGATGACAGTATCAATGGTTATTTGTGCAGACCGCGGGATGCTACTGATCTTGCTGATAAAATTTCCAGAATAGTTGCGTTATCCTGCATTGAGCGTACAGCTATGGGATTGCACGGCAGAGAAAAGATGGAGCGAGAATTTGATGAGCGGATCGTGATCGATAAATATCTGCGGGCGATCGAGGAAATATTGAATCGCCCGGAACCATCACCATCAGGACAGTCCTGAGTTTGTGTTCAGGTACCTGAAAGCTGGCATGGCTCTTCAGGCTGAATTACTTTGCACTGAAAAGCCAGTTCGCCTGTGATTCAGACAGGCAAGGCTGCAGGGGTTTTGCGCCTTTGTGCTGCGCCCATCCCTAAAATCCCCAGACCGATCAGCGCAATCGTTGCTGGCTCTGGTATCGCACTGAGCGCTACGTTGAGTGAAAAATTGACAGGACTGGCTGGAAGTGGCTGGCCCAGCAATGCAAGTGAAAGTCCATTAAGATCATTTGTAGACCAGGCTTTGAATTCGCCAGTAGCATAGGCGGGTGTAGACCCGGGGCCAGGCGTAAGATTGCTTAGTGTGTAATTCCATGAAGCTTCAACCGTTGTTCCTGGTGGTGCTGGTGGCGTTGGTATTGCTGCTGTGAAGGAACCATTTGTATCGGCGGCCAGTACAGCAGTGACAAATGCATAAGCTGTATTCCATAACGGGTCGGATTGCAGATCAGCCAGTGTGGCAAATGACTTTGATCGTGTGTCATCAAATGAAATAACTGGATTGTCAGGGGGGGCTTCTGCATACAGGGAAACAGAGGCCTGATAGGCATAGGCTGCCGGGTTGCTGATCCCGGAAAGGGTGTTGTTAAATGTAAATGACCCGGTGGCGTATTCTTTTACTCCGATACCTTTTAATTCATCGCTTATTCCACAATCTGTCGCACCATTGGCACCATAGGAAAAACAACCACCGGTTATGTTCAGTACCATCGAGCCAGCTACACCAGCCTGGGCGGGTGTTATTGACAGTCCTAAAATGATTCCTGTTATCGCGACACCATGTTTGATCCCGGATTTAAAGTCCATCTCTTGTAGTCTCCTGAATGATGAATGACCGTTTCTGATGATAGGTGGCTACACTCGGCCTTTCCTCCATACCTGGATGATAATTGCATGAAGTATATGACAATATACTTTCAGGGAATGTAGCTAATGCTTTATACCATAAAGTAAATTTTATGGACACCTTGTGCCGGCTCTTGGGTTACAGTCAGAGTTCCGGTTGCCTGGAAAATACTTATCGCTGCATCAACAGCGAGTAAATGGACAGGTATGCCAAAGCACTGGATCGCCAGCTGAAATCCTTACGCATGCCATTGTGCTGCAGGGTTTTCCATAACCTGGTGTTGTAATAGGCGTCAATTGCCCGTCCGATTCCGTTCATGAATGCATCTGCGGTCATTTCGTGAAAATGGAATCCGCTTGCAGATTCGCCGGCTGGAGTATCAGGGGCCAGATCAGTCACTGTATCGATCAGTCCGCCGGTTGTATGGACGATGGGCGGGGTACCGTAGCGCTGGCTGTACATCTGGTTCAATCCGCACGGTTCAAAGCGGGAAGGCATCAGAAAGCAGTCCGCACTGGCATTGATCCGGTGCGAGAGCGCTTCGTCGTAGTCGATGCGGACGGCAATTCTGGCAGGGTTGGTTTGTGCAAGCATAACGAGTTGTTTTTCCAGCGATTGATCTCCCTTTCCCAGCAATACCAGTTGCGCAGGGAGATCTGCCAGCATGGGTGCGACCTGCAACAGAATATCGTAGCCTTTCTGATAACTGAGGCGGCTGATTCCGGCAAACAGCGGAATCGTTTCGTTTTCTTCCAGTCCCATCTCCCGTTGCAGAGCGAGCTTGTTAATTCTTTTTGCTGCCAGGTTGCGGCTTGAATATTTTTTTACGATGTGCGGATCGGTTGCCGGATTCCAGACGGTGGTATCGATCCCGTTGATGATTCCGGTGATAGCGTTGCTGCGTTCGGCCAGTAATCCCTGTAAACCGAATCCCAACGGCTCATGCTGGATTTCCCGGGCGTAAGTAGGGCTGACCGTAGTAATCCGGGTTGCATAGTAGATTCCCGCCTTGAGGAACGATAAATTGCCATAGTATTCGACGCCATGCACGCTGAAGCTTTCGGGTGGCAATCCCAGCCTGGCTACTTCATCGGGTGGAAAGCAGCCCTGAAAAGCAAGGTTGTGCAGTGTCATCAGGCTGGCTGCTTTCTTCCCGGAGTGGTAGTGGAGATAAGCAGGTGTGAGCCCGCTTTGCCAGTCATTGCAATGGACGATATCCGGTATCCAGGAGAGCGGGCTGGCATCACTGGCGAGGAGTGCACCCATTTTTGACAGCAGGCCGAAGCGTTGTGCGTTATCCGGCCAGTCCTGCCCGTCGTCATCCAGATAGATGCCGTCTGGTCGCTGATAGAGTTCCGGGCAGTGGATCACATATAAGGGCAGACTGACGGATTCATTGATCTGTAACCGGGAGGAAAATAATGTGGTTGGAGGGAAGTGCGGCAGGAGATCGAATTCTGCCAGCTTACGTTTGTATTTGAGCCCGGATAGTACTGACGGGTAGCCAGGTACGAGTAAGCGTACATCCGCCTTTAATTCACGCAGCGCGGCAGGTAATGCGGCACTGACATCACCCAGCCCTCCGGTTTTGCATAATGGAAATACTTCGGAAGTAACAAACAATACTCGCGGATTTTTGCGGGAAGGAGATGAAGACATGATTTTCAGATTGGTCCCGTTTCTTTATTGCTGTGCTCTGTAAAAATTGATCAGGCCGTTGGTGGACGCATCGTGTCCGGTTACCGGTTTATCCAGGGCCAATTCAGCCAGAATCTTGCCGGCCAGTTGTTTGCCGAGCTCTACTCCCCACTGATCGAACGGATTGATTTCCCAGATGACACTTTGTACAAATACTTTGTGTTCGTACAGTGCGATCAGCATACCCAGCGTTGCCGGATCGAGTTTTTTGAACAGGATCGAGGTCGTGGCGTGGTTGCCCGGGAAAACACGGTGAGGAAGCAGGTGTTCCACAAGATCAGCGGATAAATTCTGGTTTGCCAGCTCGGACCGGACTTCCTGTTCAGTTTTTCCGCGCATGAGTGCTTCGGTTTGTGCGAAAAAATTCGCCAGCAGCATGGGATGATGCTCGGATAACGGGTGATGGCAGCGGCACGGTGCCAGAAAATCGGCAGTGAACTTTTGTGTACCCTGATGCAGCAGTTGATAAAAGGCATGCTGGCCATTGGTGCCGGGCTCGCCCCAGATGATTATGCCTGTACTGTAATCGACAGCTTCTCCGTTCCGGGTGACACGCTTGCCGTTGCTCTCCATCTCCAGTTGTTGCAGATAAGCTGGAAAACGATGCATGGACTGATCGTAAGGCAGGATGGCCTGGCTGGTGATATGAAAGAAATTGATCTGCCAGATACCAATCAGGCCCAATATGACTGGCAGATTCTGCTCGAAGGGAGCAGTCAGAAAATGATCATCCATTGCTTGCGCACCAGCCAGCAGTGAGTGGAAATGTTCCATTCCCACTGCCAGCGCAATCGGCAGGCCGATGGCTGACCATAACGAATAGCGCCCGCCTACCCAATCCCAGAATTCAAACATATTGTCCGGATCGATCCCGAACTGGCTGACTGCCTCACGGTTGGTAGAAACGGCGACGAAGTGTGCTGCAATATCCTGTTTACTGCCTCCTCCTGCCAGAAACCATTTCCGGGCGGAATGGGCATTGGCCAGGGTTTCCTGGGTAGTAAACGTTTTGGAAGCGATGACGAACAGAGTGGTGGCAGGATTGATGTGCTGCAGCGTGTCAGAAAGATGAGCGCCGTCGAGGTTGGAAACGAAATGAGTCCGAAGCTGCGGCAAGTGGTACGGCTTGAGTGCTTCGGTCACCATGACCGGCCCCAGATCAGAGCCTCCTATCCCGATATTGACGACATCGGTAATCGGCAGGCCGGAGTAACCCCGGTGCGACTGGTTGTGGATTTTCTGGACAAACTGTTCGATTTGCCGCAATACCCGTCTGACCTCCTGAGTGACATCCACGCCATCCATGAAAACCGGTGAATTGGCACGCAAGGCAATGTGCAGTGCCGCCCGGCTCTCGGTGAAATTGATTTTTTCACCATTAGCCATGCGGCCAAGCCAGTCTACCAGCTTTTGCTGTTCCGCCAGTGCCAGCAGAAGACGGATGGTCGTTGCATCGACAGGTTGTTTGCTGTAGTCGAGCAGCAGATCTTTGAATTGCAGTGAGAATTTGTCGAATCGTTGCGGATCTTCATCAAACAGCGTGCGCAGAGGGCGGTTGGCAATTTCCGTCTGATGTGCACTCAGAGCCAGCCAGGCAGGGGATCGGGTCAGTGTGGACATATCTGTTCTCCATAGGGTAGGCAGCCGGATCAGAGTTTTTCAAAAATTGCGGCGATTCCCTGTCCGCCACCGATGCACAAAGTGACCAGTGCATAGCGGCCGTTTATACGCTGCAGCTCGTAAATGGCTTTGATTGCCAGTATACAACCGGATGCACCAATGGGATGCCCCAGTGCCACGGCGCCCCCGTTTGGATTGACTTTGTCCGGGTCGAAATTCAGTTCCCGGGCGACTGCGCACGCCTGGACAGCAAACGCCTCATTGGATTCGATGACATCCATCTCAGCCAGATCGAGCCCGGCGCGGTTCAGTGCCTGTTTGACTGCGGGCACGGGGCCGATTCCCATGTAGCGCGGATTGACTCCGGCGTGGCCATAAGCGACCAGACGTGCCATCGGTTGATGATGATTCCGTTCGGCTGCGCGTTCCTCCATCAGCACCAGTGCGGCAGCACCATCATTGATGCCGGATGCGTTACCGGCCGTGACTGTGCCGTCTTCACGGAAAACAGGGCGCAGTTTACCCAGCGTTTCCATACTGATGTTGTCGCGCGGGTGCTGGTCCGTATCGAACATCGCTACACCTTCGCGGGTGGAAACTTCAATCGGTACGATTTGCTCGCGGAAATAGCCGTTGTGAACAGCGTGAATGGCGCGCCGATGACTTTCCAGTGCGAATCGATCCTGCTGCTCGCGGGTAATGCTCCATCTTTCAGCAATGTTTTCTGCAGTGATTCCCATGTGTACCCGGTCAAACGGGTCGGTCAGTGCGCCCACCATCATATCGACTGCGGTACTGTCTTGCATACGTTGTCCCCAGCGCAGTGCGGGAAGAAGATATCCTCCTCGACTCATCGACTCGGCTCCAGCAGCGATAGCCACTTCCGTATCTTCCAGCATCACGGCCTGCGCAGCTGAAATGATGGCCTGCAATCCACTGCCGCAAACACGATTCAGGGTAAGCGCCGCTACACTCTGCGGCAGGCCGGCTTCCAGCGCTGCCACACGCGCCAGATACATATCCTGCGCTTCAGTGGGGATAACGTGCCCGGCGACGAGGTGCCCAATCTTGTCAGAATCGACGCTGGCGCGAGTGATTGCTTCCCTGATCGCTATGGCTGCCAGCGTGGCAGGCGCCAGATCCTTCAGCGCGCCGCCGTAATCACCGATCGCGGTTCTTGCGCCACTGAGAACGACGACATTTCTCATTCAGATGCGGTTACAGCACGTAGCGAGCCAGATCTTCGCTTTGTGAAAGCTTGCCAAGGCGTTCGTCGACATACACGGCATCGATGACATGCGTGCTTCCGCTGTAGCGGGTGGCATTGAATGAAATGTCTTCCAGCAATTTTTCCATCACGGTGTGCAGTCTTCTGGCACCGATATTCTCAGTTCTTTCATTGACTGAGAAGGCAATTTCAGCCAGCCGTCCGATGGCATCTTCTGAAAAATTCAGTTCGATACCTTCTGTTTTCAGTAATGCCTGATATTGGCGGATGAGGCAGGCATCCGTGTTGGTGAGTATCTGTTTGAAATCTTCGGCACTGAGACTTTCCAGCTCCACCCGGATGGGAAAGCGGCCTTGCAGTTCGGGGATCAGATCCGATGGCTTGGCCAGGTGAAAAGCACCACTGGCGATGAACAGGATATGATCAGTGCGGATCATGCCGTATTTTGTAGATATTGTTGTTCCTTCCACCAATGGCAGCAAATCCCGCTGAACGCCCTGGCGTGAAACATCGGAACCGGAGACTTCCGAACGGCTGGTGATTTTGTCGATTTCATCGAGAAATACGATGCCATTCTGTTCGACATTCTGCACTGCACCCAGCTTCAATTCTTCATCGTTGACCAGGCGAGCGGCTTCTTCTTCGGTCAGCAGTTTTCTGGCTTCACGGATACGCAGCTTGCGCATCTTTCTTTTACCAGAACCCATGTTCTGGAACATACCCTGAATCTGGGAAGTCAGCTCTTCCATTCCAGGAGGGGCGAAAATTTCCATGCTGGTTTGTGCCATGGCGACTTCGATTTCGATTTCCTTGTCGTCCAGTTCACCCTCACGTAATTTTTTGCGGAATTTCTGGCGGGTCGCGTTGCTTTCTTCGCTGGGGCTGGCCTCAAAACCCAGGTCGCGGGCAGGTGGCAGCAATGCGTCGAGTATCCGTTCCTCTGCACGGTCTTCAGCCAGTGGCTGATTTTTTCTGATTTCACGCTCGCGTGCCTGCTTGATGGCCGATTCCACCAGATCACGGATAATGGAATCGACATCCCGTCCGACATAGCCCACTTCGGTAAATTTGGTTGCCTCGATCTTGATGAAGGGAGCATTGGCCAGCCTGGCCAGTCGCCTGGCGATTTCAGTCTTGCCCACGCCCGTCGGGCCGATCATCAGAATATTCTTGGGGGTGATTTCATGGCGCAGAGGTTCATCCACTTGCTGCCGGCGCCAGCGGTTTCTCAGTGCGATTGCGACAGCGCGTTTGGCTGTGTCCTGTCCGATGATGTGTTTGTCCAGTTCGTGGACAATTTCCTGCGGGGTCATATACGACATGATGGAGGTTTCCTGATATGGAATGATTTCTGTTTAATCGAGCTGTTCGATGACATGCACCTGATTGGTATAGATGCAGATATCCCCGGCGATCGTAAGTGCCTTGGTAACGATCTCCTTGGGGCTCAGATCGGTATTTTCCAGCAGGGCGCGTGCTGCCGCCTGAGCATAGGCTCCGCCGCTGCCGATGGCTGCAATTCCCTGTTCCGGTTCGATCACATCTCCTGCGCCCGTGATGATCAGCGTGGCTTCATGATCGGCTACCACCAGCATTGCTTCCAGACGGCGTAGAATACGATCGGTGCGCCAGTCTTTGGCAAGTTCGACCGCGGATCGCATGAGATGTCCCTGATGTTTTTCCAGCTTGGCTTCGAAGCGCTCAAACAGTGTGAAGGCATCCGCCGTGCCGCCCGCAAACCCAGCCAGTACCTTGTCGTGATAAAGCCTGCGTACTTTGCGTGCGCTGGCCTTGGCGACGACAGCGCCGAGTGTTACCTGGCCATCACCGCCCAATGCTACCTGTCGTCCGCGTCGGACTGATACTATCGTGGTCATATTTTGTATTTACAACGAAAACCCTGATTATAGCGCCGTTTTGCAATAGGATTCAGGTGACGGGTTGGCCGACTGACATCTTCTGTTTTTCTTTACGTACTACGATTTTACACTTTCAGATATCCGCAGTTTTTAGGTGGCGTTTATCATGAAACCAGGGGAATATATCCATAACCATAATACAAAGCGCGTGGAAAACATCTGCAGCTCGTTGGGCATATATGTGGCAGAAGGAGATCGTGTTCCCAGGGATCAGACATGACACCGAACCCGTGTGGCACTTTTGCTTATCCGCTGAACTTAAGGAACCTCTGATTAAGTCCCACATGGCCGCACACTGTGTTTTGCGGATGGAATGCAAGGCGAGTGAGGCAGTGAATGGCTGATCCCTTCACAATGAGCTCAACGTTGCTTGTTAGCTTAATCGTTAGCCGTTCTCGTATTTCAGTGAAACCTGTAATCCGTCTTAATCATGGAGAAACGTTATGAGTAAGAAGATACTTGTTGTCTTAACCAGTGTTGAAAAATATCCGGAGATGGATCGTGCCACAGGTTTGTGGCTGGGAGAGGCTGTTCATTTTGTCAGGAAAGTCGAAGCAGCCGGGTATGAAGTCGACTATGTCAGCCCTCAAGGCGGCTATACACCGATTGATCCGCACAGCCTGGCAATGGCTGAGCCAATTGACTGGGAGTGGTACCAGAAGAAGGAATTCATGAATCGCCTTGGCAAGACTATGAAGGCAAGTGAAGTCAATCCAGATGACTATATTGCAATCTACTATGCTGGTGGCCATGGTGTTATCTGGGATTTTCCCGACGATGAAGAATTGCAATCTATCAGCCGGAAGATCTACGAAAATGGAGGGATTGTCTCTTCAGTTTGTCATGGCGCAGCCGGCCTGCTGAACATAAAGCTTTCGAATGGCAGCCTGCTGGTGAAAGGCAAGGAACTAACCGGTTTTTCCAATGAGGAAGAAAAACTTGCTGAGCTGGATAAATTTGTGCCTTTTCTGACTGAAACAGAGTTACTTGCGCGTGGCGCTATCTATAAAAAAGCTGATGAGCCGTGGGTCTCCTTTGCCGTTGAAGATAACAGACTTATCACTGGGCAGAATCCGGCTTCTGGTGGGGCTGTCGCTGATTTGCTGATAAAGGCTCTCAAGAATGAGCCCCGGCATTTACTCAAGTAATGCCAATTCGCGGCATGGTTTATTCAAACATCAGGTTCTTGTGCGGGAGAATTCGGTGATTAACCTTCACGCAAGTGATCTTCGTCCCTTTATTCCATCTCAGGATTTTGTGTTATCCAGGAATTTTTACTCGGCATTGGGTTGTGAGTTGGAATGGTCAGATGACAATCTGGCGCTGTTCAACCTTGCAGGGTCAAGATTTTACCTGCAGCGTTACTATGTAAAAGAATGGGTTGAAAACAGCATGTTTCACATATCGGTGCAGGATGCGGCCAATTGTTTTACTGACATTACGGGGCTCATAGAATCTGGCCGTTTTCCTTCTGTCCGTGTGGCTCCGCCGAAGCGGGAATCTTATGGTGCATTGGTTACTTATGTCTGGGATCCATCAGGTGTTCTGCTGCATCTGACTCAATGGGATGAAGGCTAATCGTTCATTCAGGTCGATGCTGTTTCTCGTAATGGCAATTTGATGAAATAAGAACAATGCGCCTTATCTTGAGCCAGTGTCTTGCCAATCTGTCGGTTAGATTTCTTATGAACCGTAATTCATACAACAAGATTGCGCATTTATGGAATGTCGCTCGTAACGGGTTCTTTGGACGCGAGCGCGAATATCTCGATGCGATTCTTTCGGTTGCGCCCATAGGCTCGACGATTCTGGATCTGGGGTGCGGCACCGGCCGTCCGATGGCTGAATATATCGTTTCCAGAGGGCGTTGTGTTCTCGGAGTAGATCAGTCAGAGGAGATGCTGCGGCTTGCCCGCCAGAAGCTTCCGCACGAGCAATGGGTTCTGTCTTCGATAGAGTCGTATGAGCCAGTAGAGGGGTATCACGGCGCTCTGCTCTGGGATTCGCTTTTCCATATTCGGCGTACAGAACATGAACTCATCGTAAGTAAGGTGGTACGCGGACTTCCGTCAGGAGGCAGGCTTATGTTGACTGTTGGTGGATCTGCTCACCCGGAATTTACAGATTTCATGTATGGAGAGGAATTTTATTATGATTCCAATACGCCACAAGAAACAGAGACGTTCCTCCAGCGATTATCTTGTCGTATGGTAATTGGCGAATATATGAATTTGCCGGATGGGGGAAGAGATAAGGGCCGATACGCAATTGTCGCGGAAAAAATTTAGTAGATTCACACAGGAGATTGATATGTCCAGTTACGAAATGTTTGCTGATAAAAATATTGTAGCCGGGGAGCTTGCAAACCTGATGGCCTCCGCAGGCTGGGGTACGGAAGGGGATTATGATGCTACAGCCATTGAAAAGTCGCTGTCAGCTTATCCGATGATTGCCTATTGCCGAGATTCTGACGGGCTGCTTGTCGGATATATCAGTGCGTTCACAGACGGTGCGTTTTCAACCTTTGTGGGAGAGCTTGTCGTTCGGCCGACATATCAGCAGCGAGGAATAGGTTCTGCCCTGTTAGCCATGATCGTTGAGAAGTGCCGCGGTGTGCCGGTATATGCCACCCCGTTTCAGGGCACAGAGAAGTTTTTTCTTGACAGAGGTTTCCGTGTACCCGAGCGGCCGATGTCGGTAGTCTCGATGCGTAACGTGACATAAATCTGTTGTTACATTGGGCTAATACAAGAAGCTGCGCAGCTCTGGTTGTAAATTATGGTGCGAAAAGCACTTGTAAACGGATGTAGAAAACTGAAAAAGGCCGGTTTTACCGGTTTGGGTATGATGGTTGGAAGGATGATGCGGGTAGAGTAATACCCGCATCAGGATGGTGCACTGTCTGATCAGCGGAGCGTATTGAGTATTTCTTCGCCGTATTTTTTTTGTGCCAGTTCACGTAAAGCGATGACGATCGGTTTATCGCGCTCGGAATCGATCATCGGTGTGGAACCGACTGAGACCTGCCTTGCCCGCACAGTGGCTGCCAGGGTCATGTCGAAACGATTCGGGATTACTTCTAGACAATCTTCTACCGTAATACGTGCCATACAGAGTAACTCCAGTAAGAATTTGTAATAAAAATCTGTAAAAAATCAGGAGAATTCAGCAATCAGGGAACGCTGCCTGACGAGCTGACGTATCGTTTTCAATCGTTCAGCCTGAACGATGGAGGCAACATCTCGTGCTGCTGTTTCCAGTTCGTGATTGACCACCACGTAATCAAATCTGTTCACATGGCTGATTTCACTGCGAGCAGCAGCCAGCCGGCGTTCGATGACTTTATTTTCATCCTGACCGCGTTGTTCCAGACGCTGTTTCAATGCTTCCATGGATGGAGGCAGAATAAATATGGAGGCTGCTTGTGGATAGACCGTGCGTATCTGCTGTGCGCCCTGACAGTCTATTTCCAGCAAAACATCCTGTTCTGCTGCCATGGTTTCTTCTATCCATTTGCGCGATGTGCCGTAGAGATTGCCGTGCACCTCGGCGCTTTCCAGAAATTCGCCACGTGCCTGCATGTCTTTGAACGTTGCATGATCAACGAAAAAATAATCATGACCATTTTTTTCGTCTCGTCTGGGTGGACGCGTGGTATAGGAAATCGAGAGAGTCAGATTGATATCCGTCTGTAGCAGAGTACGGATCACACTGGTTTTACCGGCACCGGAGGGTGCACTGATTACGAACAGACAACTCATAATGTTTCATTCTATTGAAATCGTGGCGTATTTTAACAGGGAAATACCGGAAAACGCCCGGGATTATCGTAGATGACGAGGACTCATGAATAAATTTGAAGCGGATCGTCGTTTCGGTTAGAATTCCGTCTTCTTCAGGCGCGTAGCTCAGCTGGTTAGAGCACCACCTTGACATGGTGGGGGTCGTTGGTTCGAGTCCAATCGCGCCTACCAGAAGACAACAGGCAGGTTCTGGTATCTGTCACCACCATTCCGGCTTCAGTCATATCTTTTCTATATTTTGTCTTGTTTCCCGCTTATCGGGAATTTTCTGATTTTCGTTTACTTGCGAGCATACGAATAGCGCATGCATTGCTGGAGGAAAATACTTTTTCTGCTGCTTCCCGCCATGGCAGCCAGACATACCCGAGATGCTCACGGGATGAGACTACGGCCGGTATCGTTTTGGGTAATTCCAAACCAAACACATGTTCGGTGTTGTGAGTAGTGCCCGGCGGGTAGCGCCAGTTCCATTCCTCAAAGATTTCGTAGCGGTTTTGTATTTGCCAGTCAGATAGCACGTAATCGTCGGTATTCAGACCGGTTTCTTCTCTAACCTCACGGACTGCCGTCTGCAGCAGTGTTTCCCCGGGATCCTGACTGCCTGTAACAGACTGCCAGTAACCGGGGTGGTCGGCACGTTCCAGCAGCAGCACCTGGAGATCGGCCGTGTAGATCACCACCAGAACGGATACGGGCAATTTATAGCGTTGCAACAGACAATCCGGTCAATTGTTCGTGTTTTCGGTCCGGCGTAGCCGGATATGCAGCTCTCGCAACTGTTTTTCCTCGACTGCGCCGGGTGCTTGTGTCAGTAGACATTGAGCACGTTGTGTCTTGGGGAAGGCAATTACATCGCGAATGGAGTCTGCTCCGGTCATCATGGCAACGATACGGTCGAGGCCAAAAGCGATGCCTCCGTGTGGTGGCGCACCGTATTGCAGCGCATCTAGTAGAAAGCCAAATTTCAGTTTTGCTTCATCATCCGATATGTTCAGTGCCTGAAACACCTTGCTTTGTATATCCTGCCGGTGAATACGAATCGAACCGCCACCGATTTCCATACCATTCAGAACCATGTCATACGCTCTGGAAAGCGCTTTGCCAGGATCGCTCGTCAGAAAATCCTCATGTCCCTGACTGGGAGAGGTAAAGGGATGGTGCAGGGCCTGCCAGCGTTTTTCTTCTTCATCCCATTCGAACATCGGAAAATCCACAACCCATAAAGGTTGCCAGGAGTCTGTGGCCAGATTGCGTTCATGCCCGATCTTGACCCGTAATGCGCCCAGTGCATCATTGACGACTTTGGCTTTGTCGGCACCGAAGAATACCAGATCGCCATTTTGTGCCTGGGTGCGCTCGAGTATCGACTGTACGACAGATTCAGGCAGGAATTTCAGAATGGGGGATTGCAAACCTTCTATTCCCTTGGTCAGGTCATTGATCTTGATATAGGCCAGACCCTTTGCTCCGTAAATGCCAACAAACTGGGTGTATTCGTCGATTTCCTTGCGAGACAGTTCTCCACCACCAGGAACACGCAGAGCAGCCACCCGTCCTCCTGCTTTCTGCGCAGCGTCGCGGAATACCTGGAAAGGTACGTCCTGCATCAGATCGGTCAGTTCCGTCAGAACTAGTGGTACACGTAAATCAGGTTTATCCGATCCGTAAAGGAACATGGCATCAGCATAGCTGAGCCGGGGGAAGGGATCGGGCAGGCTGATATCGAGCACACTTGCGAACAGACGGCGGATCATGTCCTCCATCATGCCCATGATTTCGTTTTCCGGGAGAAAAGAGGTTTCGATGTCGATCTGAGTAAATTCCGGTTGGCGGTCGGCACGCAAATCTTCGTCCCGGAAACAGCGGGTAATCTGATAGTACCGGTCGAAACCGGATACCATCAGCAGTTGTTTGAATAATTGCGGAGATTGCGGCAGCGCAAAGAAATGACCGGCATTGACGCGTGAAGGTACCAGGTAATCACGCGCACCTTCCGGAGTGGATTTGGTCAGCATCGGCGTTTCTACATCGATGAAGCCATGCTGATCGAGAAAAATGCGTACTGCCATGGTGACCTGGTGTCGCAGACGAATGTTGCGCTGCATCACCGGACGGCGTAAGTCCAGATAGCGGTATTCCAGCCGTATTGCCTCGCTCAGATTGTCATCATCCATCTGGAAAGGAGGAGTGAGCGAAGGATTCAGAATTTCGATGGTATCGACCAGTACCTCGATTTCTCCGCTGAGAATTCCGTGATTGACCGTTCCTTCCGGGCGGTGGCGTACTGTGCCGGTGATTGCGAGCACGAACTCGCTGCGGATTTTTTCTGCAATCTGGAAGGCGGCAACATTATCAGGATCACAAACGATCTGGACAATCCCCTCACGGTCACGCAGATCGATAAAAATGACTCCACCGTGATCACGCCGGCGATGTACCCAGCCGCATAATGTAATCGTTTTATCCAGATGGCGTGTGTTGATGGCGCCGCAATAGTCAGTACGCATAAGTGACGTTGATGTTGATTGAATGAGAAAGTCGATTGTTCGGTTATTTCGCCCTGTAAAAATGCTGCCAGGGCATGTTTGTACTAATCCACAGAGGAAACAGTGGGAGCGGTGGCTGATGTCGATGCTGTCGTCGCGGTCGCAGTCGTGCTGTCAGTCGTAGTGGTTGCAGCTGCTTTATCAGTGTCGGCCGCCTCCTTGCCGGATTCTTCTTTGGGTTTCGAATCGGATCGGGTATTTTTATTTCTGAAATCTGTTACATACCAGCCGGTCCCCTTCAGCTGGAAACCCGCAGCGGATACCTTCTTGACATAATCACTGCTACCGCAGGCAGGGCAATTTGCGATCGGGGCATCACTCATTTTCTGCAGATGCTCTTTCTCCAATCCACATGCATGGCAGGCATACTCATAGATCGGCATGTTTTCCTCCTTGGAATAAAATCTTGAAAACCCGCATTATACTTGACTACAGGGGTAATTTCCCGGATGCAGTTCTGAGCTTTGGTTTAAGAAACGATCTTCTGGCTAATTTTCCTTTCTGCCGTATTTATCCTCGAACCGGACGATATCATCCTCTCCCAGATAGGAACCGGACTGAACTTCAATCATTTCCAGTGGCACACGCCCCGGGTTTTCCAGCCGATGTGGCGTTCCCAGCGGGATGAAGGTGGATTCGTTTTCGCTGACCAGAAAGGTTTTGTCTGCCCGGGTAACCTGTGCCGTTCCCCGTACTACGATCCAGTGCTCGGCGCGGTGGTGGTGCATTTGCAATGACAGCGCTGCGCCGGGGTTGACGACAATCCGTTTGACCTGAAAACGCTCACCTCTGTCGACTGAATCGTACCAGCCCCATGGACGGTATATTTTGCGGTGTGAGCGGATTTCCGGGCGATTCCGTTGTTTCAGTATGTCGACGATGTGTTTGACTTCCTGTGTTTTGTCCTGATGTGCTACCAGAACTGCATCGGATGTTTCCACGATCACTACATTTTCCACTCCGATACAGGCAACCAGCCGATGCTCGGAAAACGCCAGAGTGTCGTGACATGCGTGCAGCAGCACATCGCCGCGCACCACGTTGCCTGATTCATCCTTCTGTAACGTGCGCCACAACGCATCCCATGCGCCAATATCCGACCATCCGGCAGAAAGCGGGATGATGGCGCCTGGCGGTAGCATGTCCGGACGTGCGGAAAGCGTTTCCATGACCGCATAATCGATTGAATCACTTGGACAAGCGGCAAACGCAGTCTTGTCGATACGGTAAAAATCACCATCGATCGAGCCTGATTGCCAAGCAGCGCGACAGGCTTCCAGAATATCCCGACGGCAAGTATCAATGGCGGCAAGCCAGATTGATGCACGCATCATGAACATGCCGCTATTCCACAGATAGGAGCCTTCTTCCAGATAATTTTGTGCAGTGGCCAGATCCGGTTTCTCGACAAAACGGGCAATCCGGAAAGTGCCCGGTTCATGCAGTGCCGTACCGTACTGGATATAGCCGTAGCCGGTTTCCGGAGCGTTCGGTGTGATGCCGAAAGTGACCAGCATGCCACTTTCAGCGAGTGTCATTCCTTTGTGAATGATTGCCTGAAAAGCTGAAATATCCGTTATGACATGGTCGGATGGCATGACCAGCAGAACCGGATCATCACTGTCCTGCATGGCTGCCAGTGTGGCTATCGTCAGCGCGGGGGCGGTGTTGCGTCCGTAAGGTTCGAGAATGATCTTGCCGGTTTTACCCAGAACCCGCAGCTGCTCCGCAATCACAAAACGATATTCTTCGTTACTGACGATGATGGAGGATTGAACAGCAATGTCCTCCAGCCCATCCAGGCGACGTACGGTTTCCTGCAGCAGGGAATACCGGTTGACCAGCGGCAGTAATTGTTTGGGGTACTGCTGGCGTGAAAGTGGCCACAGGCGTGTACCCGAGCCGCCGGAGAGAATGACGGGAATGAGCGTGTGTTTCATGTATGCATTGGTTTGATCAGAAGGAAAATGGTAATTTTCTGCCGGATCATCTGGCATCCTGATTTCAGGGATGCAGCTCTCTGGTAAGTATCTCCACGATGCGGCGTGCGGCGTTGCCATCCCACAAATGCGGCCGGCGCCCTTGCTTACCACGTCCTCCCAGAATGTCATCAACCGCAGCCAGTATTCGTTCAGGGCGGGTGCCAGCCAGTATGTTCGTGCCTTCATTCACTGTGATCGGCCGTTCGGTATTTTCGCGGATGGTGATGCAGGGAACTCCCAGAGCAGTGGTTTCTTCCTGCAAACCGCCGCTGTCAGTCAGAACGAGCGTGGCATCTTTCCACAGATGAAGAAATGGCATATAAGCCTGCGGACCCATCAGGAGGATATTTGGTCCGAGATCGATATTGAATTTCTTCAGGTTGTTCTGCGTGCGCGGATGAGCCGGGAAAACGAGTGGCAGACGTTTGGCAATCTGTTTCAGTGTCAGGCTGATACGCTCCAGGGCGTCAGGACTATCCACGTTGCTGGGCCGGTGCAGCGTGACCACACCATACGATTGATTACCCAGTGATGTTTTGAGCTGACTGGTTTCGAAGTTGGATGTATCCGCTCGCGCAAGTTGCTCTACCTGGTAAAGCAGGTTGTCCACCATGACATGGCCGACGTAGTGAATGGCTGATGCCGGTTTCCCTTCCTGCAGCAGATGCTGCTGTCCACTTGGTTCGGTTACGAAAAACCAATCGGTGATGCTGTCTGTCACCAAGCGGTTGATTTCTTCCGGCATACACATATCGCCACTGCGCAGCCCTGCTTCGACATGAGCAACCGGGATATGCAGCTTCTTGGCCACGATAGAACAGGCCAGCGTCGAGTTGACATCGCCCACGACCAGTACCGCATCCGGTGGTTCCGTTTGACAGTATTCTTCGAAGGCGACCATGATTTTGGCGGTCTGTTGTGAATGACTGCCTCCTCCAGCCGCCATAAAAATATCCGGCTGCGGGATACCCAGTTCCTCGAAAAAAACATCGTTCATTTCCCGATCGTAATGCTGACCGGTGTGGACGATTTTATAGGTCAGCCTGTCCTGTTGCTGCAAAGCACGGACGATGGGTGCAATTTTCATGAAATTAGGTCGTGCACCGGCGATGAGATAGACCTTTTTCTGCATGATTTTCCCTGGCAAAGCAATGAGCAGGATTGTAAACCATCCGGGGCATGCTGCCGGCAGGAAAACATGGGTTTTTCCCGTCTGTTTATGCAAATGGGGTTAAGGGTGGAAAGATGCGGTCGATCCGGACTTCTGTCGTTGGATTTCTGTTGTTGTTTATCTGCTTCATTGATGCCGGAACGTTACTGAAGCAGATTACAGGGCTTATAATGGCAGCATTCAATTCTATATCTGATCAGGAAAAATCATGCCTTCATTCGATATTGTTTCCGAAGTGGATAAGCAGGAAATTCGTAATGCGATCGATCAACTGAACAAGGAAGTTTCCACCCGGTTTGATTTCAAGGGTTCGGATGCCCGTGCCGAGCAAACTGATTATGAACTTTATCTTTACGCGGATGATGAGTTCAAACTTGGCCAGGTCATGGATATTCTGATGACTAAATTTACTAAACGCGAGATTGATGTTCGCTGCCTGGAAAAGGGCCAGACCGAAAAAATCAGTGGCAATAAGGTGAAGCAGAAGGTAACAGTTAAAACCGGGGTGGAAAGTGATCTCGCTAAAAAGATCATCAAACTGGTCAAGGACAGTAAACTTAAAGTCCAGGCGAGCATCCAGGGTGAGGTAGTGCGGGTAACCGGCGCCAAGCGCGATATCCTGCAGGAGGCCATTCAACTGGTAAAAGGCAGTATCACTGAGCTGCCGCTGCAGTTTCGCAACTTCCGGGATTGATGAGGATTCTTTGATCGGCATAGCGCGCGAAACGGTGCCCACGTTGTGTTAGGGCTTGATTCACCTCGTCGAGTAGCACATTAGCCAGTAGGGGCGGCTGCCTTGCTGCATCCTTTCGTTCGCTGTGGTCAGCTTACGGGGGGAGCTTTCACCTCTAGGGAACCTCTGAAAAACTACCTACGTTGCCATTTTCTGCGTTAAAAATTGGCTTAAAATGCTCATTTATTATGTATAAACTCCGCTTTTTACTCGGCGCCAGCGCCTCGCCCTACGGGCCAGCCTTACGGCTGTTCGCTACGCTTTGCTTGCGTCACCGATTTTTGCCTTGAACTGACTGCCTCGTCGACGTTTTTCAGAGGTTCCCTAAGACTGCGTCCATGCTGGCGCATACATCCTTTTTCATCTGAAGGTTGGGGATTCCTAGGCGCTATACGCTGCACTGTATAGTCGTTTCAGTGGATTTTTGGCTCAACGCCCTGACTTCAGGGCTGAACATCTGGATGATCTCGACCCCGATAACAGCTTGTCTGTATCGATCTTATTATTCATTTGATAAGTTGTATCTTTCGGGATACTATGTGTGCATGAACACAATTCAGACTACCGAAGTTTTCGACAGTTGGTTCAGCAATCTGAAAGATCGTACAGCCAAAGCCAGAATCCAGGCTCGGATTGACCGCGTAGAAGAGGGCAACTTTGGTGATTGCCAGCCGGTGGGTGAAGGCGTATCTGAAATGCGTATCCACACAGGTCCTGGGTACCGGATATATTTTAAACAAGTGGGCATGGAAATATTTGTGCTGCTGGCAGGTGGAAACAAGGCTACACAACAACAAGACATCAAGGCGGCACTCGAACTGGCTCACAAAATCGGAGGCTAAACAATGGACAAAGTAAAACTGCGGCGCTGGGATAGTGCCGAGCATCTGAAAACCGAGGAAGACATAGCGCTTTACCTGGATGCCTGCTTGGAAGAAGCAGGGGATGACGCCACTTATATCGCCAAAGCGCTGGGCAATATCGCCCGTGCGCGCGGCATGACTCAACTCGCCCGCGATACCGGTCTTGGCCGAGAAAGCCTTTACAAAGCGCTGTCCGGGGAAGGAAATCCCGAGTTTTCCACCATCATGAAAGTCGTCAAGGCTCTCGGGTTGAAGCTGCATATTCAAGCTTCTAATCAATAAAAGGTGCGGTATCCGACTGCATGGATTGGAGGAGAGAAGGAAACGTCCCACAGTTGCCCGCTGTGGTTCTGAGGTAACGCCATGGAGTATTTCTGTAAGCTCTTTTACTTGATTATCTTGTGACTTTTAAGGTTTTCAAGCTGGCACATAGCCTTGTGCATTTGTCTGCTGCCCTGTTGATCGCCTGTGCCAGTTTTGCTTCTTCATCTTCTGGTGCCCTGCGATCAGGCCGGGTGTGCAAAATCTCATCAAAACAATTTCAGGATATGATCCCGGGCAACTTCACAGTAATCGGTGAATTGAGCGCCTGTACTGTGGTGATGCCCGGGTGATCAGCGGTTTTTATCAGTAATTCCACTGTAACTGGAATCTCAGGACATCAGCCTTGTATCGTTCGTAAGGGGCACTTGCTACATTGGTACGATTCATCATGTGATAAACCGCTGTAAGCTCAATTTCTTTCATAACCTGCCATTCCAGTCCAAATTCCAGATCATTAACGTGATTTTTCGGGGCGTTGCGCTCGAATTTCTGACCACCCTTGAAGTGTTGCCATTTAACGAACGGGAACAGCGTTCCCCAGCGTAATCCATCGATTTTGTAGGTTGCCAGAACATAACCACCATTGAGCGAGGATTCAGTAAGCATCGTCTGGCCGTCGTTTAACTGAGGCCCCCGCCCCCAGTTCCATTCTGCCTGCAGCCCGAAGGGTTGCGGATAAAGTACGGCATGCACCCCGACACGCTCATCTTTGAAACCTTTCTCGGGTGCATCCATGACCGGAGTAAATCCGCCTGCAGGGCCTGTTGATGGAACGAAGCGTCCACGTAGAGCTTGTATACCTGCTTCAAGAATTTGACCGTTGCTGAATTGGTGTGGGTAGGTGAAGCGGGTGACCATGTGCACACCGTTATTTCCTTCGAGGCGGTTGGCACCCTGTCCATTGTAGATACCAAAGGCGAACATGCCATAATCACCGGATCCTTTCAGATTCTTCGCCATGACTTCTTTGAACCGGTCGCGTATATGAGTTGGAGCCCAGTAGAAGAATGCACCGATGTCACGCTCATCCCGACAGCAACTGTTCATGGCATCATTACGGTCAAGTGCAAGGCGATTTTGGCTGGATTGCAGGTTCTCAAAACTGTAAGGGATTTTTGATTGCCCGACCCTGACCCGGAATTCCTTGTTCTTATCGAAGTGGATATCGGCGTAGGCATCCCTTAACTGAGCGAAATGGCCTGTACTGGAGCCAGACGGAGTGCTGGCAAAGTCGGGTTGTATATACAGAGAGAGATGATCGTTAATATCTCCGAAAATGACCAAACGTGCCCGTCTGATCAGGAAGGAGCCATCCTCACCTACCGATTTGTCAGGCCAGTAGGATACGGCATCCTTATCTCCACTCACGGTGCTGCTATAGCGAAATTGGGTATAACCTCGAATGCCGATTTTGTCGTACCATTTTTTTTCTTCCTTGGGTTTTTCAGCCGAAGGCTCATTGCTGTGTGCAGCGATTTCCTCTGATTTTCTCCGGATATCAGATTCTGCTCCGGATTGGCCCGAATTTTCCTGAAATTTTGCTTCACCTTGCGCCAGGCCGGTTGTTGTATTGCTGACAGGCTGGCTTGACTCGGTATCTGGCTTGCTTTGAGATTGAACGGGTGACTCTTTTACTTGCTGGAAAGTACCCAGTTTGATCCTGTTTTTGCCGGGTTCGGTGTAAACCTGTTTGGTAGCTGTGTCTACATACAGGATTAATTCTTGTGCACCGGCTGGAAAGAAATGGGATGTAACGAGAATTAATCCCAAGCCACATATTGTTAAGTTGAATCTTTTTATCATTATTACCTGCCTCCCTTTTTAGCAATCCGTTTACTGGAATAAATCAGTTGAAACGGGAGGCATTATTTCAATTGCTTATGACACTCTTATTACATGGCAGATACCGGACTGACCGGATCAGAAAGAAGGGGTGTTCTGAAAAAGAGTGTGGTTGGAGATCGTGGTTAAAATGAAGGTCTTTATTTGGCAGTATGTCAGATGATGCAGCTGGTTCTGGGGTGTATATACTTGTTTCCTAGTGATTTTTCTTTTCTAACTCCGCTTTGATATCTTCTGCGATAGCTTGGTAAAGCGGGCGAAAAATCGGGCGCATATTGCTGATAATACTGTTGATTTCTACCATGGATGGGAAACGCAGACCACGATGCTCGACGGGTGCGCCGATGGGTTCCAGTTGCGCACCTAGTCTGCTGAAGTGACTGGCCAGCCGTTCTTCGGTTAGCATGAAAAGTACTCTGATATCGTGTATGCGTGCCAGTTCGATTGTGCCGATATAAAGACCCAGCGGAATGTAGGGAAAGCGCATCATTGGGCCTGTACTAAAATCTTCTTCAGAAATATTGATAGGATGATTCTTTTCACCTTTTCGCCGGCGAAAGGCGGCGATAACAGCAAGACGGGAAACTTCACCAATTTTATCTGCCGGTAGTCTGGACGGATCTATGATGGAGCGGTCGAGCGTCTGAGCACAGGTTTTCTCAAAGGGCAAGCGCCTGTCGTTACTGTTTGATGACGGACGGATGATACGGGTACAGCCGATGAATGTATCGTTATTGATACTGCGAATTAGAAGATGTAGTGAGTGGGCATCATATTCATCTATCTCAAATCCGTCAGATCGTGAAGATTCAAACTGCAAATCTTCGCAATAAACGGAGTGACGGACGCGATAAGCCTCACGCTTCAACTCTTCGGTCAATGCTGGCACGATTTTGAAGTACTGCCTGAAAGAAGTGCCCAAATGGCTATTTTCCTGGGTAAACACGATCGCGTTCGTCTAATGATTAAAGAATTTTTAGAAATTTAACAGTTAAGACAGTCAAGTAGAGGAAGCACCTCCTGTTTAAGCTGCCCATGGCTTGATGCTTTGGCTCGATCAGTCTGCCGGTTCATTCAAGTCTCTTCAGATAATCCTTGGTGAATATTTTGTCCGGCAGATCACGCAGTTTCATATCCGAGTAATCAAGTACTGAAACTTCACCTGACTTCAGCGCATCTTCCATGATGATGCGGGTTGGGCGCATCTCGCCGAGAATGTTGTCAAAATTCTCGTAACGGCTGGTCTTTAGCAATCGACCCGAAACAGAGTAGAACTCTGCTTTATACGGCCTGAAATTGGATTGATTTACCCATAACAACACTTTCTGGTAAGTGACTGAGCGATCTATACCAGTAAGTTCAAGGACATAGTAGTCTTCATCATCGATTGATTCATTACGCAGCAGTTGCGGATGATAGTCACCAGTAAAGTTGGCGCGAGCAATATCACCGTTGGCAACCTGGCCGGTCAGCCGCTGGGAAAGTGATAGCCGTATCGGCTGCGAAACACTGGGCATGAAAACCCATAAATCACGCCCTTTCATGAGAATTGCCTGACCACGCTCGGATGCAGGCTCGGTAATCATGACGATGCTGTTTTCGTTACCCTTGGAAAGTACTTGGTAACGGTACAGATCTTCTGCATGATCAGGAGCGGCTGTGCGAATAGCGACATTGACCTGAAAGCTGTCCCGCGGGAAGCGAATTTCATCCGCTTTTTCCAGTATACTTTGGGCGGTTACGGCAGATTTTTCAGTTTCCACCGGGGATGAAAACGATGTGCCTCCCTGAGCCAGTAGAAAACAACCTGTTATCAATGAAAGTAATAAGGAATATAAGTTCATATTCAATCTCCATGAGTAAACTGTCCGGGTTAGACTACCCTGAAATCGTTCGTTCGGGGCCAGACAAGTGAGCAGCATCGTCCGCATTGAAAATGTATTCAAGGAATATACGCTCGGCACAAGCCGGGTTCATGCACTCAAGGATATCAATCTGCAAATCGGAAATGGGGAGTTTCTAGCCATTGCCGGTCCTTCAGGTAGTGGAAAATCAACATTGCTTAATCTAATCGGTTGTATCGATATTCCGTCTTCCGGAAAGATTTATATCGATGAGCGGGATACCAGCGGGCAAACGCCAGATCAGCTATCAGCACTCAGAGCTAGAACTATCGGCTTTATTTTTCAGACATTTAATCTTTTTTCAGTCTTGTCGGCGGAAGAAAACATTGAATATCCTTTGCTGCAATTCAAGGAGTTAAGTGCTGCTGAACGCCGTGAGCGGATTGTAAAATTTCTCGACATTGTCGGATTGACCGAGTTTGCCGGTCATCGACCCAATCAGTTGAGTGGTGGCCAGCGCCAGCGTGTCGCAATCGCCCGCGCTCTCGCCACCCATCCCAAAATCATCCTGGCGGATGAACCAACCGCCAATCTCGATCACAAGACAGGCGAAGGTATTCTGCAATTGATGAAGGACATCAATCGCAACAGTGGCACCACTTTCATTTTTTCAACGCATGATGCCAAAGTAATGGCCATGGCGGAGCGTTTGATACGCATCGAAGACGGACAGCTTGTCGGGGAAGAAGCCGTTCATACCTGACCGTGCGACGATGATTCTATACCCCCGTAGCGCTGTACTGGATTGCTTTGACACGGCGTCTTCGCAAAGACGGGGTGTGGTGGCGTCAGCCAGTTTTTCACAGATCACAGGGCAGTCAGTCGGAAAAATCGGGGTTCTGTTCCTGTTGCTGATGGTGTTATGGAGCGCGAATCTCTGCAATTCCTCAGACATTACACCACTTTCTGCAAACAGAGCGAACGTCGGGCAGATGGTGCAAGCGTTTACCTTCGATGATTTATTCAAAGAGGATGGCCCTAGTTCCGATCCACCACAACGTGTATTCCGGCAAACTTCTTCCTGGCGCGGATTTTCGCAACTGGAATTTGCTGAAACGATTGCCAGCCCCAAGCATGCATCAAAACTGCGTTTGCGTTCTGAACTATCGAATCTTGGCCAGTTGAGCCCAAACGTAAAATGGAAGCTGAGTGCCCGCATCGATTACGATGCAATCTACGATCTGTCTGATTTTTATTCGCGTCAGGTACGCCGGGATCAGCGGTTTGAGCTATTTCTGCGGGAAAATTATCTGGATTTTTCGATTGCTGATTTCGATGTCCGTGTAGGCCGCCAGCATATCGTCTGGGGAGAAATGGTTGGGCTGTTCTTCGCAGATGTTGTTTCCGCCAAGGACATGCGTGAGTTTGTGCTGCCCGATTTCGATATTCTGCGTATTCCGCAATGGGCTGTTCGCACCGAGTATTCCAAAAATGACTTTCATGCTGATCTGATCTGGATTCCGTTTGCCAGCCTGGATGAGATAGGTCGGCCGGGAGCTGATTTTTACCCGTTCAAGCTCCCCGTTGCTGCACCAGTCAGTTTTTTGAAAGAAGATCGCTCCGGGCGCAACGTCGCTCACTCGAATTATGGAATCCGGCTATCCCAGCTGGCGAATGGCTGGGATGTTTCTGCATTTTATTATCACAGTCTCGATGCCACTCCCACTTTCCACCGGATCAGCCAGCCCTGGGAACCGCTGTTATTTCAGGCGCGGCATAATGAAATAGACCAGGCGGGCGGGACAGTGACTAAAGACTTGGGATCGGTGGTACTCAAGGGAGAATTCGTTTACACGCATGGACGTCGCTTCAACGTGACCCGCCCGACTGCAGCGGATGGTCTGGTACGGCAGGATACTATTGATTATGCACTGGGGCTGGATTTCACACTACCATCGGATATCCGGCTGAATTTGCAGTTCTTTCAGCGCGCGTATCTGAATTATGATCGGGATATTTTTCAGGATCGGCTGGAAAACGGGGGCAGCATTTTTCTGCAGGGAGACTTATGGCGCGATTTTCAGGGGCAGATATTGTTGATCCACAGTTTCAATCGTAATGAATGGATGCTGCGTCCGCGTCTTACCTGGAACTTCGCCAGAAACTGGAAACTGGCGGCAGGTGCAGATATTTTCAATGGCCCTCCCACTGGACTGTTTGGCCGGTTTGACAGCAGCGACAGAGTGTATACAGAGCTGCGTTTCTCTTTTTGACTGAGACAATTTATCCTCTGGATTGCTTCACGTCGCTGGCATTCGCAAAGACGGCTTTGCTGTCTTTACCGCAACTATCGTCATCATGAGGAGTAGTAGCGACGTGGTGATCCAGTTTCTTGAAGATAGCGTGTGGGGATCTTGTCGGGAAATTTTACATTTATACATTCTGTCGTAAGGCATCAACAACTGGTATACGTGAAACATGCCTGGCCGGCAGTATTGCCGCCAGTACAGTAGCAGTAAAGCCGATGCCTAATGCGAGTAGTAAAACAGACGGTGCGATCTGGATTCGGGCGATATAGCCAAGATCAGCATTGGGAGGGGGGGGCATGGGGATACCTATGGCGGAAATGGCCGTGGCCAGCAGTATCCCTATCCCGACTCCCAATCCTCCTCCAATTACCCCTAATAAGAGGTTCTCACTGATGATCAGTCGGAATACCTGATGGCTGTCATTACCCAAGGCCATCATCGTGCCGAATTCACCCACGCGCTCGAAAATACTCATATTGACGCTGTTGGCAACGCTGAGCAGTACCATGATCAGGATAATGATCTGCAGCACACCAAATTGCCCTTTATACATTTCCACCGTTTTTTCGTAAAAATCATTCAGTTCCACCCAGGTTTTGACTTCCAGGTCTGATGGTCCTAATGATTGCTTTAACTGTGCTGCAATCTGATCGGTTTCTTCTGTATGTTTCAGTGAAATGATGAGTGCGTTGACTCCTTGAGTGCCGAGCAACTCCTGCGCAGCAGCCAATGGAATTCTAACGGCACGTGCATCGAAATCGTTGGAAAAACTCTGGAAAATGCCGGTGACCTGAAAATCCAGACTGTTGAGCGCACCATCGAGCATGTTGACCAGTAATGTCACCGGGTCACCCGGTTTTAATTGCAGTGCCTGAGCGACACCTTTACCCAGCAAAATGCCGAATGTATTTTCGTCACTTAGCTGTCGTCCTGCGGTAATCTGTACAGAGCTACCCAGTTTCACTTCGTGTGATGGTTCTACACCCTCACCAATAATCGGCAGATCACTTTTACCATTGTTGAGCAATCCGGAGAAATTGAGCCGTGCCATGACCTGCGCAACTTCAGTTTCACCAGCAATTTGTTGCCTGATAGTATCGGGCGTATCTATCAGATATTTTTCCGGAGAACGTGAGCCGGCTTCATAGTACCCTTGGCGATAGATTTGCAGATGTCCACTTTGCGAGTGGATGAGCGCTTCACCCAGTTGAACATAGATATCCTGTACCCATCCACCCGCCAGAATGATACCGGTTACTCCGGCGATAACTGCTGCCAGCGTCATCAGCGTATGGGTTTTTTGACGGAGGATATTGCGTAACGCGAGTTTGAACATGATTCTCCGGGGGATACGGGCAAGCAGTTATGTTCTATACCCGATGAAGAGTGAAACGATAAACCTGTTTACAATAACGAGAAACTGCGCAGAATGGCTTCGACTTTCTTATCCTCCTTGGCAAGTTCACGCAGGGCATGGATCAATCGCGTAAGCTTTGATCCTTCAGGTGACTGAAGTTCCAGATCACGTTCGAGATCTTCCTCCAACCGCCGTAATCGCATATCCATGGGCCGCAGAGTTGAATAGCGGTCCCATATGATGAAGCCGATCAAACCGAATATGCCGGCAATCGTTACCAGCATTAGTTGTTGTATAAAATCCAACCGCCGGTCGATAGCTTCAAAACGCTGATCTACCGCAATAAAACGCTGATCTATCTGCTTCTGCATAGCAGTAAAATGTTGATCTACCGCCGTAAAACGCTGATCTACCGCCATAAAACGTTGATCCATCTGCTCCTGTATAGCAGTAAAACGTTGATCTATCTGTTCCTGCATAGCATTGAAACGCAGATCCATCTTCTCTTCCAAAGCTTTCTGCCCGGCTTTGAGTTCTGCCAGTGACTCGATAATTTCTCGATCACTGATACGTGGTGCGACGTCTACGGCGGCAACAGGCATAGCGACCAATACGCTTGTGAGTAATAACAGGATTTTGATCATCTCGGATAAATTCTCTGAATATATGCTTTAAACTGTTTTTAATTCGACTGGTTCAATATGTTCGTATACAGACAGATCAGGGAATGAGACAAACACTTACCAAGATCACCCCGGCAGCAGCCCATTCTCCCATATATTTCCATTAAGAATCAATGCAATATTAAATAACCAGTACTCCATAAGTACCAGCACCGGACAACATGATGCAGCGATCCGGCATCCAACTGTCGTCTTTGCTCGCCTGCTACTTTATCGATTATGCCTTAACGCATCTACAATCTGCATGCGTGAGGCTTTCCAGGCGGGGTAAACGCTGGCGATGAGTGTGGTGAGAATAGCAAGCGCCAATGCTTCCAGCATCATGTTCGAGGTGAGTAGTATCTCCCCGATATAACCGCGGGCCATACCCGGAGGGGGGGGCATCGGAATGCCGATACTGGAAATAATTGCAGCGAGCAACCATCCGATCAGTACACCTAGTGCGCCGCCGATGCCGCCGATCAGCGCACCTTCACACAGAAACTGGCGCAAAATGTCGAATTTCTTTACACCCAATGCCATTGCTGTTCCGATTTCGCCGGTACGCTCCACCACGTTCATCGTCATGGTATTGGAGATCCCGAGCAGAATGATGAGCGCGATGATCAGCTTGATGGCTTGCACTTGCTTTGCAAACAGAACGGTTGTTTTATTGTAGAAATCAGCCAGTTGATACCAGGGAACGATTTCAAAGCGATCTTGCGATAATGTGTTACGTAACGCCGCCAGTGCTGCATCGGTTTGGTGGGTGTCGTTCAACAGTACTACCCAACTGTGAGCACCCTGGGTACGCAATAACTGCTGTGCTGTGCTGATTGGTAAGCGCAATGCATTATCATCGTAGGATTTGGTAACGGTAGAGAACAGACCGCCGATAGTCATTTCAACGGCATTGATTCCACCTGCTGCTGTGTTTACCAGTAATACTATCTGATCGCCTGTTTTTACCCCCAGATTACGTGCTAATCCTTCACCCATGATAAGGTGATCAGGGTGATCAGACGATAAATTGCTTCCGGTCGAGATCTTGAGCGCATTACCGAAATAAACTTGCTCCTGAGGATCTACTCCTTCGCCAATGAATGAAAGCGTGGCATCACCGTGACTAATCAACCCGCTGAAACTCAGACGCGGCACAATCGTTTTGATCAGATGATTATGGTTTTGAAGCGTAGGATTTTTCAATAAATCCTGCTCCAGATCATCTGAGAATAGAAAATGGTAGGGATCTGCCTTGCCGGCTTCAGAATAACCCGGTTTAACAATCTGCAGATGGCCTGATTGGGAATGGATAGTGGATTCACGCATATCCTGATAAATCCATTCGATGAAGCCGCTGGCTAGAAGCAGTGCAGTAATACCAAATGCTGCTGCACCAATTGCAAAACTACTGCGACGCTTGTGGCGGATCACATTGCGAAAAGCAAGAGTCATCTTGCTGAAGTCATATTGAAATTTATACATTAGCGGAATGTTCCTTTGAGCGAAGTCAGGATGGTGTCTGCCTTATCCTAATAACCTCAGTCTCCTTGTTTCTTCAGATAAAATCATGTTTATGCGTTAATTATAAAATCACCAATATTTAATAAACCTGCAAATTTGTGGGTTGCTACCAGGTTAATTGAATGAAATTAGATAGTGCTCTTAGAGAATGGACAAAATTAGTCGGCCAACCCCGTGTTTTAAATGGTGAGGATGCGCAAACAAACTATGGCCGTTGTACTACCGGGGAAAATAGAAGGCTTGCCGGGGCTCTCAGGCCATTCGAATGTGGTCATATTATTCCAATTGTAAAGATTGCTGCACAGCATAAGGTGCCCCTTTATCCTGTAAGTACAGGCCATAATTGGGGGTACGGAACGGCTTTGCCGCCTGTTGATGATTGTGTAATTCTTGATCTTTCAGCGTTGAACCGGATTGTCGCTTTTGATGCTGAAACAGGTGTAGTAACAGTCGAGCCAGGAGTAACACAAGGACAGCTGGCAGAATTTCTTGATCAGGGAGAATATCCTTTCATGGTACCGGTAACCGGTGCCGGGCCAACTTGCAGCATACTGGGTAATGCGCTGGAACGTGGCTATGGTATTACGCCGCATACTGATCATTTTGGTGCAGTCCTGGCCATTCAAGCTGTATTGGCGGATGGCAGCGTTTATCAGTCCGCACATGCCGGCTTGGGTAGTGAACAACTGGACCGGGTATTCAAATGGGGTATAGGCCCTTATCTTGATGGTATCTTTTCCCAGGGAAATTTCGGCATAGTAACGCAGATGAGCATTGCACTGGCCAGGCGTCCTGAAACTGTGCGTTCTTTTCTGTTTGGATTGAAGCGACCTGAACAACTGGGGGAGTTAGTTATACGTGTCCGCGAAGTAATCACGCATTACCCCGGTATCGTCGGGGGTATTAATCTGATGAATGCGCATCGTGTCTTGGCAATGACAACCTCTTACCCATGGGAGCGAGTGGCAACAGGTGAGACAATTTCTCCCGGAGTTTTGCATGAATTGTGTCAGCATAACCTGGTAATGCCATGGACAGGATTTGGAACACTATATGGTTCTAACGGTGTAGTAAAGGCGGCGCAACGGGAAATACGCTCTATTTTGTCTCCTTTGGCAGTACGCTTACTGTTTGTCGATTCTCGACGGGTTCAGATGTTGCTTAAGATCGGGAGATTGCTGCCACACAATTTGCGCTCCAGATTGAATCAAAAACTGGTAATGCTCGAACGCTTACTGCAACTGGTCGCGGGTTATCCGAACCAGACCGCGTTACCACTGTGTTACTGGTTGAAAGGCAAGCCACAAAATGATGTGCTCCTTGATCCTGCACGAGATGGGTGCGGACTAATCTGGTATGCACCGCTTGTTCCGATGAAACAGGAAAGTGTAATTCGTTATGTGCATATGGTCTCCTCTATTATGAACAAGTACAAACTGGAGCCATTGATGACGCTGACCAGCCTTTCAGATCGATGTTTTGATAGTACCGTGCCCCTGGTATTTGATCTGAATTCTGAAACAGGGCGGAAAAATGCAGAAAACTGTTACTGGGAATTGCTGGAAGAAGGAAAAAGACAAGGGTTTTTACCCTACAGAGTAGGCATACAGACGATGAGGTGGCTGTCAGAAAATGAGTCGCCTTATTGGCGGGTTATTCGTGGGATTAAGGATACACTTGATCCAGATATGATCATCTCGCCTGGGAGATATGTTTAATTAATCAGAGAGTCTTAATAAAATTAGAGATTTTTATTTTATAAATAAAATCCCCCCACTACTGTAGTGAGTAGTGGGGTTAAAATAACTACTTTTTAAATTTAAATTAATTTTTTGATCTTTTTGATCTACGTGTTGCGGTGATACCAAGTAATCCTAATCCAAGAAGAGCTATCGTAGTTGGTTCAGGTACATCAGTAGTTATTGAATCAGAATAATAGGTACCTGCACCAGTTGCGAAAAGAATACTATTTGTTGGAAATGAGGTAAAACTGTTGGTAAATGTGAAATCAGCGCCATCTTCTTGCGTATTTGTATCAAAATTTGCCTGTGCCAAACCACCGATAACATCAAGTAGGCCGTTACCTAATAAAAATCCACTACTAAAATTGTTAGTACCAATTAGAGATACTCCCTCAATCTCATGCCCTGTGAGACTGAGCCAAAGCGTGCCATCAGTAGTATTGGCTAAATTTAATGCTAAAGGATTAAAGGGGTCTGCCAATAATCCTCCTGGACCACCGACGTAGAGTTGAACAACTCCTCCTTCATAAAGTATTTGAGATCCCGCTGGATCTATTGGATTTGGTATAGCAACTTCTCCAACCGGAGTGAATCCATAATATGCAAATGTCAACTCAGTGGCTACTCCAGGTTGTAAGAAGGTACTTACACCTGTTCCGTTGATTGTGGTAATCACCCCAAATCCAGACAATTCACCAGTTGTCGAGTTAATGTTCTGTTGTATAGTTGCAGTTGTGCTAGAAAAATCGAGTGGTGAATCTGTATCCCAGATAATACCTCCAACATTGACTACTCCAGCATGAGCTGCTCCTGCAAAAAAACCGGAAGCTGCCATTACCCCAGCTATTAACGATTTTTTGATATCCATATAAATCTCCATTAGTTTTTGTTTATTAAATTAAAGAACTACATTCATATATAAGCATAATGCGTGCCATTATTTTAAATTATTGATTAATAATGGTAATTATTAGGGGCTACATATCAATTAAGTGAAATGTAAAATAAATCGACATAGCCTATAAACAATAGACTTGTCTGTACTTTTTCGATCCAAGGTAACTTGAGACAATGGCCTCACCAAGCGCTGGGCATGAAATAACCCGGCATGATTTATCAACAGCAACTTAGCGGTTTGAGTGTGCAGTTTCCGCTGGGTCATTAAAGTGCGCGCCGTCTAAGGTTTCCTGATGGCTGAGCGGCTCATCGTCGAGAAGGCCGGGCACGTCAAAAAAATTTCCTCGAACGCCAGATGCCTGCCATTCCCGCGAATTACCATTCCCGTGGCAGCCCGGCGCGCACGGTGCCATATCCCAACTTCGATTCCGATCTTGCGATATGAGCTGGCGTATGAATTCATGATCCAGCCATGCCATGCCCATGCTGCAGGAGATCAAATAAATAAGCCAATTATTGACATAGTAATAAGATTAAAGCTCCCTACAAAGAAGTGGGTGAAATCCCTCGTTTTTAGGCGAGGGTGATTAACTGAAAATTTACCGGTTTGATGTGGTTATTCTGATTTGGATTAAAGTATTATCTTGAATTTGAATTGTCTGTAGGTATTTCAGATATGCCCAATAACCATAAAACATGGCTTCTTCATTGACCAGATTTTCCCGCTTAAATATTTCATGTATTTTTGGCAGATTGCACCAGGCCACTCCAGGGAAGAAATGGTGATAGGCATGTAACGTGAAGTTGAGGTTGGGAAGTATCAGCTTTTCCCACCAGCTTAAGATAATGAGCGGGGAAGATTCGATAATCCCTGCTTGGGGCAGGTTGTAAATATGTTCGCAAACCGCACCCAGGCGTACAATTAGCGGTGTAAATGTCATGAGTGGCAACAGCCAATACACCAGAAATGCTGGCCACAGTTCAAAATAAGTCAACAGAACGGCTAGTCCGATGTAAAAAGCAGGCTGTAACCATTTCGGTGTGGGATGCAAGCGCTTGTAAATCTGTTTATTTTCCAAGCGCTTGCCCTGTAGGATTCTGTAAAAACTCAATCCGCATAAATCACTTAATAACAACTTGATCAAATGCAGGGTTGGCATCGGAAATGTCCAGTCTGGCCCGGATTTGCGCAAAAAATCCGGATCATCTTCGGTGAAATAATACTTGTGATGGGATAAATGGACTTTGGCATAGTCCTCCACGGTAATGCCTATCGGATAAGCGGTCAGAATATTGGCCAGCGTATCACCGTATCTCCCTCGTAAACCGAGCTGGTGTACCTGTTCATGCACCAGTAACCCCAGAATATTGAAACGTGTGGCGATGATCGGTATGGCAAGTGCAGTCATCCAGATATTGTCGATATGGATAGCCAACGCAATGGCTGTAATGATGACTCCCCAGGCACCACCAGCCTGTATCAGGAATTCTCTTGGCTGGGCGCCGCTGAGTGCCTGGATTTCTTCGCGTGCCTGTTTGGATAAACGACTTTTATCGCTAGCCAACGCTGGTGAAAGAGTGTGCGATTGATTCATAAAACACCTCGTTTAATTCGCAAGTTTGGATAAGAAAGGGAGTGTTTTCCCTGCTTATGCAGCGGCATAACTGCGAATAAATTAAGAATAAAGGTGTTTTTACGAGTTTGTCATGAGAGCTTTTTGTGCTTTTGTTGCTGGGAAGCAGTCATGGCCGTTGTTGCTAAACGGCGTCATTGCGAGATGGTTTTTTTCGTATGTTGTCCAAATAAGCTTGTCTTCGCGAGGCCGTCAGGCCGTGGCGATCCAGAATAGTTGCAATTGGAAGGAGGGCGCGTTGTATGGTTTGCTGATATAGCGACTGGATTGCTTCCTGCTTCACTGTGTCTGCAGTCGCAATAACGCGATATGGGATATTTTGGCTGGTGTAGTTTCCAGTGAGTATTACAACCCGGCATAGCGGCTGATTTCTTGTGCAAACCGACAAAAATCCTGGGGTGAGTGTTGGCTGATTGTGTAAACAATTTCCCAGTTGATTGCTTCGTACTGATGTACTGCAATATTTCTGAAGCCGACTGCTTTTTTTAGCTGTTGGCTGGTGGTTGATGAAATAACGTTTGCTTCTTGAAGCAGGGTAAATACACTACCCATAGTTTGTGGTGCCGGGCAATTGGTATGGCTGAGAACATGGCTGCCAATATCAATGCACAGTTGTACGGCACGTGTAAGGTTAAGTACCAGAATATCCTGTAGATCAATATTCTGTTTCAGCTGGTCAATATGTTGAGGCTGTTTCTCTTCGATACGTTGGACACAACGCCTGAATGATTCCAGCTTTTCAGTCAGTACGATTGTATCCATCGTTCGCGTCTTTCCTTTAATATTCGTTGCCGGAGTGGAAGAAAGTCAGCCGTATTCAGTAGATGGCGGGCCAGCAGCTGGGCATAGGTGTTGTTATCGCCTAACAGGCGCTGGCCTTTGAGTATCTCTCCCAGTATCGGTTCGGGTGCATCATTGACGACTACGATATCTACCGGACAATCCAGTTCAGTGCTGATGGCTTGCATCAACTCCATTTTAAAGTGACTGCTTATTGGTTCTCCGGTCATGATTGCCAAATCAATATCACTACCGAAATGTTTTGTACGTGCCGGATCTGCCCGGGAGCCAAATAATATTGCTAATTTGATCACCGGGTGGTGTGACAGCAAGGTTGTCAATTGCTGTGTAAGCGATGGGTTGTCGTTGGATTGCATGACAACTATGGATTCAAGGCAGATACTTGATTGCTGCTACGACAATTCCACCTACAGTCAGGGTGGTGGCAAATGACCATACCATGAAGCGATCCATACGTGCTGTCATGGTCTCAAAACGCTTGTCGATTTGTTCAAAGCGTTTGTCGACCTGCTCAAAGCGTTTGTCAACTTGAGCAAAACGTGCATTCATTTCGGCAATCAGCGATTCAAAGCGTTTGTCGATCTGCTCAAAGCGTTTATCCATGCGATTGAATCCTTCCTGCATCAGCTCACGCTGGTGTTTTAATCCCTCCTCTACACGGAGGATTCTTTCTCTGATTTCCAGTTCATAGCGGACATTGTTGTTCATTATCTCTGGATGCCGTTCAGTGATGACTTCACCAATCAGCTCCTTGATTTCTGCAATATCTTCTTTTGTTAGTGCCATGGCGGTCTTCCCGATACGAGATCAAAACTGTTGAAGCATACCAGAGACCGTTGCTTGGCTGATAAATCATTGACTTGTATGCGTATTGCACCCGTGAAAATTTAGGAGAGTAACTATGCAGAAGTCTTGGCTCCATTTCAGATTCGGTACGATGAAATTGGTTCCGAGGCGAAAAGTGCGGTTTTCCGTATTTTCTGATTTTATGCAGGTTGAAAGTAATCCTGGTGGTGATTGAAAGTGGATTTGCGGGAGGAAGGTGGAACGAAATGTGTGTGTTCGATTTGAATGCGTTGAGTAATTTCTTTTTCTTTATTCCGGGAGAGAAAGTATGGGTAAATACTTTTTTCTTTTTGCTTAAACTGCTTTTCCACAGCAACAATTTTTTGTTCTATATGCTCCCGATTCAGGTGAAGCAATACAGCAGGAGCATTGACACGTGGGCAGGTGCGTAATTCACCGATCTGGCAAAATCCGAGCATCCGTTTGTAGAAAGTGGCATGGCGCGGATTGATTTCGATGAAGGAATCATCTGTATTGTGGATGTGGCAAGCGAAAATATAGGCCATGTGGAACAAAGAGGCGAAAATTTCTTTCGAACTGGTTTCCGGATTGAACGCAAGCTTTGAAACTTCGCAGAGCCTGCGACCTTGCCGGCGGAACTGATCCAGTTCTGGCTGATAGAGAGTATCGGCAAGCAGTCCTTTGCCTGTGTCGATGGTGAGTGTCAACGTTCCAATGAGCTGTTGTGATTGACGTGCTTCGAAGGTGTATTGATTGGAAGATGTTGAGAAAACAGAAGCGCTTTCAGTCTGGTAACCGCGCGAGGCATACATGCGTTTGATAAGCGTGCTGGCCTTGATACGCTGTTTGAGTGAGTTGACCAGGTGAATGCTGTAGCCATTGCGTTGCAGAAGGCAGTCTGTTTCGGCTATGTGACTCGAATTGCTGCCCGGATGCCTGGAGATTCGGTATTTTTGAGAGCGGGGAAATCGCGGGTCGGTATCGTCAGATGAGGTGGAATCGGGTTGATGGGGGCTGAATGGAATGTGTGCTGGCTGGATATTTTTTACTGCGGTCCCTGATTGAAGATGATTCGCAATTTGCATGAGTGGTATTCCTCATAAAGTTATTTTCTGGACTGAATAGGTATAGCTCGAAAATAATACTTGATTGATAAAACGGATAAATCATTGGATGTTTAAAATACTTTTTAATAAAAGCACAATCCATGCCGGAATTAATAGTATTTATTAATCAATGGGTTGAAATTTTTTCTGTATTTTGGTGAGAAAAATTGTCGTTGCAATCTGTGATAAAAATCACAAATACTAATAATCGTTTGTATTTATTGAGTATTGTTTGTCTCTCTTTGGAGACAGTGGTTTTTTGTGGTACGTTTTTGTCCAATCATGCTTTTAGGGGGGATTGGCGTACCTTTACATATAGCTCTGTGTGAAAGAGCAACTTCGCAAGCCAATTAAGAGATTTCTGGATCTCCATGTCGCTTATGCAGCTCACGAAGTCGAGGGTAAACTACCTTCAGGAGTCTTCATCCCGTTTTTCAGTGTTTGCTTGTCTGAAAAA
>ENA-UOUJ01000094-UOUJ01000094.1-activated-sludge-metagenome-genome-assembly--contig:-NODE-94-length-78559-cov-9.576951_pt1 | contig 78559 bp, 70 predicted proteins | sample MGYA00249839_ERZ747224 | MGnify/ENA primary metagenome ERZ747224 (study PRJEB28782, sample SAMN03220277) | activated sludge metagenome | biome: wastewater; feature: sewage sludge; material...
CCTCGTCGATGAGGGCGACGGCCTGGGCGAGGCGCGGGTGGGCGCCGGCCGCGGCCTCGGTGGCGGGCGCGTCGGCCTCGGCGCGCACCTGGAAGGCGAGCTGCCAGCGCTGCGTGTCGTCGTCGATCGCGACGCACTGCATCTCCACCGTGCCGACCTCGGTCAGGCTGGCGACCAGGCGCACGGCGACGTTCTCGCGGCGGCCGGCGGCGGTTGCGGGCAGGCGGGCGGCGAGCGGGGGCAGATGGATGAAGTCGTCGCTGGCGAGCTCGACCAGCTCACCCGCCTGCCACGCGCTGTCGCTGGTCGAGGACACGAGGTGGAAGCGCACCGCCTGGCCGAGGCGCAGCGCGAAGCGGCGCTCGGGGAGCGCGACCTCGGTGCCGGATTCGGTGCCGCGCGGCAGTACGCAGATCGCGCGCGTGGCCTCGCCGCCCTCCTCCAGCACCAGGAAGTAGCTGCGTGCCGAGCCGCCGCCGATGCCGGGGCCAAGGCCGGTGCGCCCGGCGCGCACGAGGGCGAAGGCCACCGCGCCGCGGGCCACGGCGAGATCGGGGGCGTCGTTGTGCAGCACGCGCGGCGGCGCGCCACGCCAGTGCGCGAGCAGCTCTTCCAGGCGGGCGGAGATCGCGTCGGCGCGGAACACGCCGCCGTTGAGCAGCAGGGTGTCGGGGATGGCGTGCGAGGGGGCGGCGCGGTCGGTGGCGGTAGTGTCTGCACGGGTGCTGGCGCTCGCGCCTGTGTCGCCGTCGCCGTCTGCCTCCGCAGGCAGGCCGAGCGCCGCACGCGCGACCTTGGCGTGGCGGCGCAGGAAGGCGGCGAGGTGGCGGCTGATCGCCGGGTCGGCGGGATAGGGCAGACCGAACTCGACGATCGCGGCGCGCCGGCGCCTGGGCGCCTCGTCCGCCGCGACCAGGGGCAGGAAGCCGTCCACCACGAGGCCCAGGACCTCGTCGCGGCGCAACTCGGTCGAGCGTGCCGCGCCGATCAGGCGCGCCCCGGCGCCGAGCAGGGTGACCTTGACCTGTTCCGGCGCGTCGGCGGCGAGCAGCTGCTCCTTCGCCGCCCGGCAGCGCTGCACCAACTGCGAGAGCTGGGCGGCGGACAGGCGTTCGCCGCTCGCGAGCAGGCGCTTCTCCACCAGGTGGGCGAGCGCCAGGTCCATGTTGTCGCCGCCCAGCATCAGGTGGTCGCCGACGCCGATGCGGGTCAGGCGCGGCGGCGAGACGCCGTCCGCGGCGGGCTCGACCTGGATCAGGGTGAGGTCGGTGGTGCCGCCGCCGACGTCGCACACCAGCAGCAGGCGGGACTGCGCGAGCTCGGTGGCGAGCTGTTCGCGGTGGCGGAACAGCCAGTCGTGGAAGGCCGCCTGCGGCTCCTCCAGCAGGCGCAGGCGCGGCAGGCCGGCGAGGCGGGCCGCCTCCAGGGTGAGCGCGCGTGCGCCCTCGTCGAAGGAGGCGGGCACCGTGAGCACGATGTCCTGGTCTTCGAGCGGGGCTTCGGGGTGCCGCCGGCGCCACGCCGCGCGCACGTGGGCGAGGTAGCTCGCGCTCGCCACCACCGGCGAAACCTTGGCCACGTCCTCGGCCGCGCCCCAGGGCAGGATGGCGGCGCTGCGATCGACGCCGGCGTGCGACAGCCAGCTCTTGGCGCTGGCCACCGCGCGCCCGGGCACCTGGGCGCCGAGCTCGCGAGCATATTGCCCGACCACCGCCGCGCCGATCACCGGGGCCTTGTCCGCCTCATCGAGCCCGGCGAGATTTGCGGCCAGGCGCAGCGTGGCGGGGTCGAGCTCGCCCGCGGCGGGGTGGTAGCGCACCGAGGGCAGCAGCGCGCGCGCGGCGAGCTCGCCGCGGCCGACGAGCTGCTCGATCTCCAGCACCTGGATGCGGTCCTCGCCGGCGGCGGCGAAGGCGACCACGGTGTTGCTGGTGCCGAGGTCGATGCCGACGGTGTAGCGCGTCGTCACGCGAGGGGCCTCAGGCCTCGGCGTTGCCGCGCACGTCGAACTGCACCTTCCAGCGCGCGCTGCCGTCCACCGGCAGGGCCTCGAGCTCGAGCGTGCCGGCCTCGGTGACGCGGGCGTGCAGCTTCACGCGCACGACCTCGCCGGGGCGGCGGCCTTCGGCGGGCAGGGTGGCCTCGATCTCCTCGAGCTCCTGCAGCTCGTCATCGGTCCACCAGTCGAGCAGGGTACCGACCTCGTCCTGGCGGCGCACCGAGGAGCCGAAGAAGCGGAAGCGCACCGGCTCGCCGACCACCAGGCCGAACTCCTGCTCGGGCAGGGCGGCCTCGCTGCCCTCCTCCATGCCGAAGGGCGCGACGCACAGCGCTTCGAGCGGCGGCTCCATGCCGGGGATGGCGGGCATCGAGGACTCGATGCCGACGTAGTAAGCGCGCGCGGTGCCGCCGCGGATGCGCACCCCGCGGCCGCGGCGCACGTAGCCGTAGTAGGCCGCGCCGCGCGCCACCGCGAGGTCGAGGTCGGCACCGCCGAGCAGGCGCGCGGGCGCGGCGGCGTCGGCGGCGAGCCAGTCGTTGAGCGTGTCGAGTACGCGCTCGGCGATCAGCCCCGACTTGAGCACGCCGCCGTTGAGCAGCACCGCGGTGGGGTGAAGGAACTGCGCGTCCTCGGGCTGGGCGGCGAAGCCGTCGAGCTCGGACGTGGCGCCGAGCTGGCGGGTGAGGAAGGCGGCGAGGTGGCGGGTGACCGCCGCGTCCTGCGCATAGGGCAGGCCGAGCTGGGTGAGCGCGGCACGCGCCCGCACGATGGGCATCTCGGTGACCGCGACGCGGGGGAAGAAGCCCTCGACCAGGGTGGCCGTCAGCTCCTCGCGCCGCACCTCGGTGCGGATCGAGCCGCCGATCAGCTTCGAGCCACGGCTCGGCACCACCACCGGCACGCTGTCCAGCCCGGGGTCGCTCAGCAGTGCCTCCTTGGCGGCGCGGCAGGCGTGGGCGAGCGCGCGCGTCTGCCAGGGGTCGAGCCGGGTGCCCTGCGCGGCCAGCTTGCGCGTGACCGTGTAGGCCAGCGCCAGGTCCATGTTGTCGCCGCCGAGCAGGATGTGCTCGCCGACCGCCACGCGGTGCAGCTCGAGATTGCCCTCGCGCTCGAGCACCGCGATCAGCGAGAGGTCGGTGGTGCCGCCGCCGACGTCGACCACCAGGATCAGGTCGCCGGTCTTCACTTCCTTGCGCCACTGCCCGGCGCTGCGCTGGATCCAGCTGTAGAGCGCGGCTTGCGGCTCCTCGAGCAGGGTGACCGGCGGGTAGCCGGCGGCCTGCGCAGCCTCGGCGGTGAGCTCGCGCGCGGCGGGGTCGAAGGAGGCCGGGATGGTGACGGTGATGTCCTGGGCGTCGAAGGGCGACTCGGGATGGGCGGCGTTCCAGGCCTCGCGCAGGTGCGACAGGTAGCGCACCGAGGCGGTCAGCGGCGAGATGCGCGCCACCTCGGGCGGCGCCTCGGCGGGCAGGATGTCGGCGCGCCGGTCCACGCCGGGGTGGCACAGCCAGCTCTTGGCGCTCGCCACCAGGCGGATCGGCGTCGCCGCGCCGCGGCTGCGTGCGAACTCGCCCACCGCGTGATCCTGCGTCGCCCCCCAGGGCAGGCTCAGGTCGCCGGGAGCGAGCTCGTCGGCGTGCGGCAGGTAGAGGAAGGAGGGCAGCAGCGGGCGCGCCTCGATGCTGCCCGGGCCGGTGAGCTGGGGGATCTCCAGCACCTGCTGCGCGGCCTGGTCGCCGTCGCTGGCCTCGAGGTCGACATAGGACAGCGCGCAGTGGGTGGTGCCGAGGTCGATGCCGAGGGTGTAGCGGGCCGCGCTCACAGCTCCACCTCCGCCTGGGCGATCACGCTGGCGTCGTGGCCTTCGGCCAGCGCCGGCAGGCGGGTGTCGGTCACGCGCCAGCCGCGATGGCCGAGGGTGCCGGTGAAGGGCGGCTTGCCCACCACCTTGCCGGTGAGGCGCACGGCCGCGGCGTCGAAGCCCTCGGGCAGGGTGAGGCGGCTGCCCTCGGCCTCGCTGCGCACCGGCGCGATGGCGAAGTGCTCGTCGAGCACCTTGCGGCAGCCCTCGTGCACCACGCGCGCGGCGGCGCCGATGTCGGCATCCGAGTACGCGCCGATGTCTTCCTGGACGAAGTCGATGAAGCGCGCATCGCGCTGGAGCAGGCCGAGCAGCTGCAGCGCGGCCTCGGGGGTGGTCTCGTGGACGATGGCGGGCCGGGCGGGCGCGGCGGCTTCCTCGGCGCCTACCTCGGCACTTGCTTCGGCCTCGGCGTCTGCCGCGGCGGCTTCGTCGCGCAGGCGGACGAGGCGGCCGGCGAGCTCGGCGCCGAAGAGGACGGAGAAGGCGAGGCCGATGCGGCGGAAGAAGGAGGGGTTGCGACTGGCCATGGGAGAGGTCCTCGTGCTGGATCTGTTGCGACGCAATATATCGCAGAAGGCTGCCGTCGGTCCCATTCGCCCGCCAGGGACTGCCAGCCTCGCCGTGGCTGGGTACGCCGGGCGGAACCCCATGCTGGCGAACTCGGCGCGCGAACGGGAGTCCAGTTCCCCAGCGAGGCGACTCTCCCGCCCTCGCCGCATCCTCGAAGGAGGCTCGTACCCTTGAAGAGCTGGCTGCAGCGCCTGTTCGACGTTCGCCGCGACGAAGTGCTGCCGGTGTGCCTGGCGGTGCTGTTCTTCTTCTGCGTGCTGGTGGCGCTGATGATCCTGCGCCCGGCGCGCGAGGCGCTCGGGCTGCGCGGCGGCCTCGACGCGGTGCGCTGGCTGTTCATGAGCACGGCGCTGGTGGCGCTGCTGGTCAATCCGCTGTTCGGCTGGCTGGTGAGCCGGCTGCCGCGGCTGCAGTTCATCTCGGCGACCTATGCGTTTTTCGCCTGCAGCCTGGTGGGCTTCTTCCTGCTGCTGGTGCTGACGCCCGAGGCGGTGGGCGTGGTCAGCGGGCAGGTGTTCTATGTGTGGTTCAGCGTCTTCAACCTGTTCGCGACCATGGTGTTCTGGGCGCTGATGGCGGATCGCTTCTCGCTGGAGCAGGGCAAGCGCTTCTTCGGCCTGATCGCGGTCGGCGGCACGCTGGGGGCGATCGCCGGGCCGTCGTTGGCGTCGCAACTGGCGGCGCCGCTGGGCACGCCGGCGCTGCTGCTGGTGTCGGCGGGGTTCCTGACGGCGGGGTTGGCGGCGGCGTGGGGGATTGCGCGCGTGCGCGCGCCGCGGTCTGCGCTGGCCGCAGATGCGACGGGGCCCGGAGAGTTGGTGGCGGGCGAGGTTGTGCGGGGCGAGGGGGTACGGGGCGAGGGCGCGCCCGCCGACGACGCGCACACACCGATCGGCGGCAGCGCCTGGGCGGGCGTGCGCGCGGTGTTCGCCTCGCGCTACCTGCTGGGGATGGCGGCCTATGTGGTGATCCTGGCGGTGATGGCGACCTTCCTCTACTTCACCCGGCTGCAGATGGTGGCCGTGCTCGGCGACGACCTCGACCTGCGCACCACGATGTTCGCCCGCATCGACCTGATCACCCAGCTCGCCACCTTGCTGCTGCAGGCGCTGGTGGCCGGGCGGCTGATGCAGCGGATCGGCGTGCCGCTGACCCTGGCGCTGCTGCCGCTGACCACCGCGCTCGGCTTCGTCGGCCTGGCGCTGGTGGGCTCGCTGGCGGCGCTGATCGCCTTCGAGGCCGCCTTCCGCGCGGTGCAGCGGGCGCTGATGCGGCCGGCGCGCGAGACGCTGTTCACCGTGCTGCCGCGCGAGGACAAGTACAAGGCCAAGGCCTTCATCGACACCTTCGTCTATCGCGGCGGCGACGTGCTCGGCGCACAGCTCGAGGGCCTGCTCGGGCGCCTGGGCATGGGGCTGGCGGCGCTGGCGAGCGTGGCGGTGCCGCTGGCGCTGCTGTGGGCCGGGCTGGCGCTGTGGCTGGGGCGGACCCAGCAGCGCATGGCCACCGCCGCCGCGCCGGCGCGCGCGGTGCAGGACGCGCCGCGCCGCGATCCGCGTGGCCAGGTTCGATGACCGTTTCTGAACAAACCCGATGGAGGCGTTCGCCATGATTTCCCGCCGCGACTACCTGAAGCTGTGCCTCGCCACCGGCGCCACCCTGGGCCTGAAGCCTGGACTGTCGTGGGCCGCCGATCCGGCCGGGGCGATGCGCAAGGATGCCGACACACCGCTGGCGCTGATCACCCGCGCCATCCCCGCCTCCGGCGAACGCCTGCCGGCGGTGGGCCTGGGCAGCTCCGCCACCTTCGCCGAGGTGGCGCGCAGCGAAGACGTCGCCGCGCTGCGCGAGGTGCTGCAGGCGCTGGTCGGGCATGGCGGCCGCGTGTTCGACACCGCACCGTCCTACGGCGCCTCGGAGGCGGTGGCCGGGCGCATCGCCGGCGAGCTCAGCATCCGCGACAAACTGTTCTGGGCGACCAAGCTCAACGTGGCGGGTTGGGGCGGCGGCCGGGCCGACCCCGCCGCGGCACGGGCACAGCTCGAGACCTCGTTCCAGCGCATCGGCAAGCCGGTGCTCGACCTGATCCAGGTGCACAACCTCGGCGACGTGCCGGTCCAGCTCGGCCTGCTGAAGGAGCTGCGGGCCGAAAAGCGCGTGCGCTACATCGGCGTCACCACCACCGTCCCGCGCCAGTACGCGGAACTCGAGCAGATCCTCGCGCGCGAGCCGATCGACTTCATCGGCATCGACTACGCGATCGACAACCGGACGATGGAAGAACGTATCCTGCCGCTGGCGCAGGACCGCGGCGTCGGCGTGCTGGTCTATGCGCCCTTCGGCCGCACCCGGCTGTGGCAGCGCGTGCGCGGCCAGGCGCTGCCGGCGTGGGCGGCCGAGTTCGACGCGCACTCGTGGGCGCAGTTCTTCCTCAAGTTCGTGCTCGCGCACCCGGCCGTCACCGTGGCCACGCCGGCCACCAGCAAGGCGCGCCACATGATCGACAACCTCGGCGGCGCGCTCGGGGCGCTGCCGGATGCCGACCTGCGGCGGCGGATGATCGAGTTGGTCGAGGGCTTGTGAGCCGAGGCCGGCGCTGTCCGGTCGATTGCCGCGGCAGTGCAGGCGGGCCTCGCGGTCGGCCTGCTCCCCGACCCCCATGCGGGGGCGCAGGCCCTCATCGGCTCATTGCCCGCTGCGGGCGGCTGCGGGGCGGGTGCCGAACCAGCGTGCGATCGCCGTTTCGGCCGCGCGGTCGAGGATCATCTGTTCGCGCAGGCAGAGCGAGCGCACGTTGTTCGCCGTCTTGGTGGCGAGCGTCGCCGCGTGGTCCTGCCCTTCGCCGAAGGTGTGGCCGCGCATCAGCAGTCCGCGCAGGATCCAGTTGACGTCGAGCCGGCTGCCGCCGAGGCCGGATTCGCGCAGGCGGTCGCGCACGCGCTTGCCGGTCTCCTTGAGGTCGAAGGGATGGCGGCCGGCGTCGTCCTCGATGATCGAGAACAGCGCGCGGTATTCGGCCGGGCCGAGCAGGGGGACGCCGGAGACCTCGTGGATCTGCATGGCGAGCGGCAGGATGTCCTGGTCCTCGCCCCAGTCGGGCGTGGCGCTGCCGTCCTGCATGCCGGTGCCGGCGCGGGCGGGATCGAAGACGAAGCCGCCGCTGTTGCTCCAGTCGAAGCGCAGCGGCGCGAGCTCGAGGCTGTCGACGAACTTGCGGAAGCTCCCCTTGCCGTTCCAGTCGGCGGCGAGGGCGGGGTGGCGCGTCGTGATCAGGCTCGCCAGGCGGCTGCAGGGCACGGGTGCGGCGGCGCGTGCGACCTCGGCATGCATGGTGGCGACGACCTCGGCGATGGCGCGGTCGAGGGCAACGGGGTCGATGGGGTCGATGGGGGGCGAGGCCGGGGAGTCCGGCCGCGGTGCCTCCGGCATCGCCTGCGCGGCGCGTGCGCCCGCAGCGGCCGACGAGCCTTCCGCGTCCGCGTCGGCAGCGCCGGTAACGGGCGATTCGTCCTCGTCGCGGAAGCCGAGGGCGTTGCGGACGAACTCGTCGGGGTCGATCAGCAGGTCGGCCGAGGCGCGATAGGCGGCCGACGGAAAGCCGATCGCCAGCACCGTGGTGCGCCGATCCCAGCGCCGCAGCTTGCGCAGCACCGGGGTGAAGTCGGCGTCGGCCGAGAACACGATGAACTCGTCGTAGCGGGCCTCGTGCTGCAGCAGGTCGATGATGTCGAGCACCATGTGGATGTCGGTGCTGGTCTTGCCCTCGCTCGTCAGCGCCGGGCAGTCGATGATCTCGAAGCCGGCGAGGTTGAAGGACGGGCGGAAGCGCTGGTAGGCCTGCGGGTTGAGGTAGCAGCGCCGCACCAGCAGCCGGCGGCGCGCATCGGCGGGGGCGTGGTCGGGCAGCTCGAGCTCGCCGATCACCCAGTTCACCCACTCCAGGGGCTGGCGGGCGAAGCGGTCGGCGATGGCCGGGTCGAGCTTGCGCAGGCCGGAATAGACGTTGTCGAAGTCGACGAAGAGGGCGCTTTTCAAGATGTCTCGCGGGGATGGGGTGGTCAGGGACGAGTCGTGGCCGGGCCGTGGGGGCGGGCGTCGTGTGGTGGCATTTCTGGGAGTGTGATTCAGTCGAAACAAGCACTTGCGTGCTGAACTGTCGAAGCTGCAGACGGGAAGCGCTCAGTCACGGGAGGATATTCGGACCGAGCGGACGGCGAAGCTGAGCGTTGTGGCTGGATTAGCTCCTGAGCTCGCTGAGGATCCCGAGCCTTCTCATGCCCAGGCGCAATTCCGTCTCAAGTGCCTGGAACCCCGGCAGGCGCCGCAATCGATCCAGCGACACAGCTTCGCCTAGCGCATTCAACATCGGAGAAACGCCTTGCCGTCGTTTCCGTGAGCTTGGGTTGGTCTTCAGAAAGGCGAGGTGCAAGGTCCTCTTCGGATCACGTGTTGTTTCCACATCTGCGGCGTTGCGCGGTAACTCCAGCACCTCGTCGGATAGGGGCGTACCGAATACCCTGCGAATCGCATCGCCATCTGTAAGCGCCCATGACTCCGTTTCGCGTATTGGGACCACCGCGATACCGACACCATCATTGGGAAGTTCCTGAGCGAGCCTGTCGATGGCGGGCTGCGCGCACGTCGCACGGGCGCGCTCCGCACTCCCTGCGCCATCCGTGTGAATGAAAACGATGCGCCAGGCGCCCCGCGCTTCGCGAGCAGCTTCGATGATCCGTTCCTCGCGTGGGGCGTCCTTCATTCGTGCGGGTTCGTTCAAGGAGATGACCTCCTCGCCGAACTCCACCGACTGGTTCGCGTCGTTCAGGCAGATCTCTTCACAGAGGCGAAGCAGCAAGGGGCGCAGGAAGTAGTAGTCGGTGGGGCCTTCGGCATAGAGCGCCAGTCCGAGGTAATGCATCCTCAGCCCTCCGCCGCCACGGTATCGAGCACTTTCCGCACCTCGAGATCGGAGACGATGCCTTGCGGATTCGCGGCGTCTCCGAACAGGGAGGCTTGCGGTCTGGAGTGAACGGGCCGAAGGCGCGTCTTGCGGCGCTGCTCCTTGCGTGCGGGGTCGGTCACCACGGCCGTGTCGGCAAACAGCACCGCACCGTCGACGGGGCGTAGATTCGCGTCGACGAGGGCGGACAAGACCACCGGCGAATGGCTGTTCAGCAGCAGTTGGCTGAGCGGTGGGCTGTTGTCTTCGGCGTCGTACTCGGCTGGGTCGGTGACGATGTCCCTTAGTTGCTGAACGAGCTGCTTGATGCGGCCGGGATGCACGCCGTTCTCCGGTTCCTCGAAGCAGATCAGGCCCCGATGGCGCGGGTCGTGCAGCAGGGTCAGCAGGGCGAGGATGCGCAGCGTGCCGTCCGAAATGACACGCGAGGTGAAGGGCAGGCCGTCGCGCATCGTGAGTTCGATCCGGTATTCGCGGCTCGCCTCGTGCAGCCTGGCGTCGAGATGGGCAATCCCCGGGATCAGGTGGTTCAGTTCGGCCGCGATCTCGCTCAGTACCCCATCCGGTTTCTCGGCACTCGCGGTTTCGGCCTTGAGTTGAGTCAGCACCGCGGCAAGGTTGGAGCCATCCGCATCGAGCATGTCCGATGCCGTCGCCGGGACTGGACGCCGCAGCAGTGCGGGGTCGAGCTGCAGCAGGCGCCAGTGGCGCATTTCCTCTCGCAGGGCGAAAAGGTGCGGAAACTCGGCGTTGGTCACGCTGTACAACACCGTTGCCTCGGCCGCGCTTGCGGGTCGATTGCGCCCTTGCTTGCCGTCCTGATGGATGCTGAAAGCCAGCCCTTCGTCCGTCTCGTCGGTCGTGAGCCACGGCTTCAGGCGCGTGTACTTCAGATAAGTCGAACGAAAGTCCTTGGTCGGGTTCACTGCCTTGGCCCAGCGATCGTCCTTGCGCATGATGGGGGTCACGCACTCCCGTGCCACCTGAATCCGCTCGATCCCGGGCTTGGTCTGGCGCCGCTCGAGCGTCACCTCATAGCGGAGCCGCGTGTGCGTGATCTTCACCTCGCTACCCCATGGGTCGCGCACCAGAGGGTCGACGAGAACCTCGGCGGCGATGCGGATCTGGGTGCTGCGGCCCGATGGCGTCAGGCGGAACAGTTCGAGCGGTTCGCCGCGCATGTCCTTGACGGCCTCGGCGACGTCGCGCGTGGCGAGCAGCGAGAGCAGACGAATCGCGTCGAACAGATTGCTCTTGCCGGCGGCGTTGCTGCCCAGCACGACCGTGAAGGGCAGAAAGTCGATCGCGAGGTTCTCGAAGGTCTTGAAGCCGTCGATTTCGAGGCGGGTCAGCATGCGGTGGTCCTTCTCGGCGTGGATCTTGATCCGGGTGCTCGGGTGAGTCTGGTTGCGGCTTGTTGCCCGGATCGTAGCAAGGGCGGATGAAAATCAACCGCCGTACGGCTGAAAATCATCCATCAAATGGACGATTTTCAGCCATTTTTCCAGCCAGCCGAAGCCGATGTGCTCTTGCTCCAGGCGCAGGGACGGGCGGATGCGGTGGTCGCGCAGGTCTTCGTAGAGGCTGCGTTCCTCGGCGGTGAGGCGCGAGACATCGGCCGGGCGCGGGCTGTCTTCCCAGCCCCACAGCGCCTCGTGTGCGAGCAGGGTGGCGCGGTCCATCAGCAGGGACTCGACGTGGGCGAAGCGGCTGCGGAGCTGGGCGAGGATGGCGAAGCCGTTGGTGTCGATGTCGCCCCAGTAGTGGATCGGGCAGCGCTGCAGCCACTCGGCGCGTGCGAGGGCCTCCCAGCCGTAGCCGGCGCCGAAGATCACGATGGCCTTGTCGACGCGGGGGAAGGCGAGGAAGTTGGTCTCGTTCTCGGTGATGAAGACGCGCGCCACGTCGAGTCGCAGGCGGGCGAAGCTGTCGGCGTCGAGGGCGAGGTCGGGGCAGGGCGCGCCGGGGAGCAGGCCGAGCGCCGGGTCGAGGACGCGCAAGCGCAACAGCACGGGCTTGTCGAGGAAGCCGTAGCGGGCGGCGAACTGCTGCGCGCCGCTGCGGCTCGGGTCGATCGCCGCCGCGGGCAGGGCGAGGTCGAGCAGCTCGGCGAGCACGCCGCGCTGGGATTCGATGAACTTGGTGTGGATGCCGGGCAGGTCGACCTGGCGCAGATAACCGCCCGGCCGCGGGTGGGCCTGCAGCCAGGCGACCACGTCGAGCAGGCGCGACCACTCGGCGGCGAGCTCCAGCGCGCGCAGCGGGCGCTTCGCCAGCCAGGGCAGCAGCAGGGGCTGGCGTGTCGCGGTCTCGGCGTGCAGCGCGCGGAAGCGCGCGTGCTCGGCGCGCTTGCCGATCCAGGCCAGGGCGTCGTCGAGGCGGTCGACCCAGGCGCTCGCGGGCAGGCGCTGGCTGCCCTGCACGCGGTGGCGGGTCTCCTGCCATTCGAGGCGGACGTGGGGCGTGGCCGAGATCGCCACGACCCAGGCGCGCACGGCGTCGAAGCGGCGGGTGATGTCGTCCGGGCTCGGCGTCTTCAGGCTGAGGCGCAGCGGGAAGCGGCTCGTGGCGGCATCCAGCCCCTCGCGCAGCAGCTCGCCGCGCTCCCACAGGCGCATCACCTGCGCCTTCAGGTCCGGCGCGGTGCTCCAGCTCATGACGCGGATGCGGCGCCGCCGGCGCGCGGCGCGGCATGGGCGGCGGCCCGCATCTCCGCCTTCTGCGCGCGGTACTCCTCGATCGACAGGTTGCGCAGCTTCGAGGCGCTGCCGCCCTCGTTGTGCACGAAGCCGACGCTGGCGACGAAGGGCTCGATGATGTGGATCTTCTGCAGCGGGGTGACGATCAGCAGCTGCAGGTTGAGCTGCTCGAAGAGGCGCAGGCCGTATTGCGCGGACTCGTCCGAGCCGCGGCCGAAGGCCTCGTCGATGACGACGAAGCGGAACGAGCGCGAGCGCACCGCGCCCCACTCCAGGCCGAACTGGTAGGCCAGGCTGGCGGCGAGGATGGTGTAGGCGAGCTTCTCCTTCTGCCCGCCCGACTTGCCGCCCGAATCCGAGTAGTGCTCGTGCTCGCTGTCGTCCTCGCGCCAGCGCTCGCTGGCGGCGAACAGGAACCAGTTGCGCACGTCGGTGACCTTGGCGGTCCAGCGCCGGTCCTGGTCCGAGAGGCCCTCGCGGCCGCGGAAGCGGTCGATGATGCCCTTGACGCGCAGGAAGCGGTCCTCGGAGTACTGCTCGTCGTCGCCCTCGCCGGCCCCGCTGAGCGCGCCCTCGGTGCACGCGCGCAGCTCCTGCTGGAAGTCGCGGATCTCGGCGTCGGGGCTGGGCTGGGATTCGAGCACGATGTAGCGCCCGGGGTTGTAGTCGATCTCGCCGAGCGACTTGTTGATGTGGGCGATGCGCTCCTTGATGGTCTCGCGCTCGCGCGCGAGCTGGGCGTTGAAGTTGGCGATCTCGTTGATCGTGTTGACGTTGAGCAGCTCCTTGAAGCGCGTGAGGAAGCGCGGCAGGTCGTCGCGGTTCAACTGCGTGAGCAGGTTCTCGTACTCGAAGCCGGCCTCCAGGCTGGCGTCGATCTCGGCGGTCTCGAGCGCGAACTGCTGCTTGAAGGCCGACATGGCCTTGATGATCTTCTCGGCCAGGCGCTTGAGCCGCAGGTCCTCCGCGTCGATGCGGGACTGCAGCGCGTTGCGCACGTCCTGCTCGCGGTTGTCGCACGACTCGACGGTGAGCTGGTGCTCGCCGAGCACCTCGGCGCACAGGGCCTCGAGCTGGGGGACGAGCGCCGGGTCGATCGGCGCGGCCTCGACGAGGGCGAGCGTGGTCGCGCGCAGCGCCTCGGCGTCGGCCTGGCGCTGCTCGACCTTGGCGCGGCGTTCGCGCGCGGCGCCGAGCTCGCGCTCGGTGTCGACGCGGATCTGCTGTAGCTCGGCGAGCTGGCGGCCGAGCTCCTTGAGGAGGTCGGAGGCGGCTTCGAGCGCGCGGCGCTCGTCCTCCAGCGTGGCGATCTCGCCGGCGACGCTTTGCCAGTCGAGCTCGTCGAAGGTGGTGAACTCTTCCAGCCGGGTGAGGGCGTCGAGGCGGCCGGCGAGGGCGCGGCGCTCGGTGTCGATGCGGCCGATCTGGCTGCCGAGCTCGCCGAGGCGGGCCTCGAGCTGGCGGCGCTGGGCTTCGAGGGCCTCGATCTTGGCGGTGTTGCTCCAGCCCAGCACGTAGCGGCTGCGGTCGGCGATGGCGTGGCGGTCGTCCTTCTCGTGGCGGCCGCTGGGGTCCTTGATCTGGCCGGCGCGGGTGATCGCGCGCGTCTCGCGGCGAAACTGCTCCTGGGTGGCGCAGCAGGCGACGTCGAAGCGGTGGGCGAGCTCGCGCTCGAGCCAGTCGTAGTGCGGGCTGTCGGGCTTGATCGCGAGCTTGCGCACCAGCGAGTCGGGGTGCAGCGCGGGGAGCTCGCCGGTGCGCGGCGGGCGGACGTGGAAATACACCAGGCGGCCGCGCAGGTGGTTGCCGTCCACCCACTCGGCCACCGCCTTGTAGTGCGCGTCGGGCACCAGCAGGGCGAGGCCGAAGCCGCGCAGCAGGCGCTCGGCGGCGCCCTCCCAGTCGCGCTCGTCCTCGCGCACCTGCAGCAGCTCGCCGGCGAAGGGCATGTCCTCGACGTCGATGCCGAGCGCGCCGCACAGCGCGGCGCGGATCTGGATCTGGCGGTCGTCGATGTTGCTGCGCCGGCGCCTGAGGCTGTCGATCTCGGCGCTCAGCGCGTCGTGTTCGAGCTTGCCCTGGCGCAGGCTGACGGCGTGCTCGGTGAGCGTGTTCTGCAGCTCGGCGTCGCGGCTGCGCGCGTCCTCGCGGCCGGCGGCGAAGTGCAGGCGCTGGGCGGCGAAGGCCTCGGCGTCGGTGGCGGCGGGGGTGCCGAGCACCGCGGCGAGCTCGGCATAGCGGCGCGACTTGGCCAGGCGCGCGTCGCGCACCTGCGCCAGCTTGCGGATCTCGGCGGCGAGGCGCTCGAGGCGGTCGCCGCCGTTGGCGTTGATGGCCTGCTTGAGCGCGTCGATGCGCAGCGCCTGCTCCTCGCGCAGCCCGTCCAGGCGCCTGGCCTGGGCGTCGGCGCGCGCCCACTCCTCGGCGGCGAGCGTCAGGCGGTGGTCGAGCAGGGCGAGCTTGCGCGCGGCGAAGTGCGGCTGCAGCGCCTCGCGGCAGCGCCGCAGCGTGCCGATGTCGGCGGCGAGCGCGTCGTGGCGGTGGCAGTCCTCGACCAGCGGGGCGAGCAGCGACACCTGGCGCTGGGCTTTGAGCACGGCCTGGTGGGCGCGGTCGAGGTCGTCGAAGTGGCCAATCAGGGCCTGGATGCGCGGGCCGACCTCGAAGGGCTCGAGCATGTGGTGGCGAACGAAGTCGGTGAGGTTGCCGACCGACTTCATCGACACGGTCTGGTGGAAGAGCTCGAGCGCCTGCTCGTTGTCGATGCCGAAGCGGCGGCGGAACCAGGCGGCGTAGGGCGGGAAGCTGTCGAACACCTCGGCGCCCGCGCCGCGCAGGCGCTTGCGCAGCTGGGTGATGTCGGGGCCGAAGCCGGAGAAGTCCGCGGCGATCGACAGCGCGTGCTCGGCGCCGAGGTAGAAGCGCGCCGGCTGGCCTTGCGCCTCCTTGAACCAGAACACCTGGGCCAGGCTCACGGTCTGGTCGTAGCCGGCGTTGTGGAACACGCCGAGGATCACCGAGTAGCTGCCGGGCTCGCGCAGGCCGAGCGGGCGCGCGGCGCCGGTGACCTCGTTGCGCTCGGACTTGTAGTGGCCGAGCACGTAGGAGCGCAGGCTGCGCTCGCGGGTGTCGGCGCCGGCGGCCTTGTTGTAGGCGATGCGGTGAGCGGGCACCAGCAGGGTGGTGATGGCGTCGACCAGGGTGGACTTGCCCGAGCCGATGTCGCCGGTGAGCAGCCCGTTGCGACCGTCGAGCTGCAGCGTCCACACGTGGCGGTCGAAGGTGCCCCAGTTGAGCACCTCCAGGCGCTGCAGGCGAAAGCCGGAGAGGGTGTCGTCGGCGACGAAGTCGAGACCGAGGGATTGCGGGTCGTTCATGCGGCGGACCTTCGGTGTGCGTCCGGGGGGCTTGCGGGGGTGGCGGGAGGGGCGGTGGCGGGTGGTACAGCGGTAGGCCGTGCGTCAGGGCGGTTGTTCGCGGCTTGCGCCGCTCCTACAGGGGGCTCGACGGTTTCAGGGTTCATCGGACGAGGTCTCCTTCCCTGCGGCGCGGTAGGTGGCGAGACGGGCGTCGAAGTCGGCGAGCCATTGCGCGTCGACGAAGGCCTTGAGGATGCGGCGCACTTCAAAGCTGGCGGGTGTGGTGGCGCTGGCGGGCTTGAGGCGGGCGAGGAAGCCGAGCTCGACGACCTTGTTGATGTGGGTCTCGATCTGGTCGATCAGGCGTGCCTCGTTGGGGCCTTCGGGCAGGAACACGCGCACCAGCTCGACGATGTCGTCGCGCCCGAGCACCAGGCGGGTGTCGCCGCCGCCGGCGTCGAACTCGGCGAGCTTCTTGCGCAGCAGGGCGAGCAGCAGGCTAACCGGGTAGGACAGCGGCCGGCGCGCCACCAGCCGCGGCAGGCGCGGCGCGGGGTCGTCGTCGGCGGGCTCGGGGCGGCCGCGCAGGAAGGCGTAGCCCTCGGCCTCGTCGAGCACCAGCTCGAGGTTGAGCACGGCGACGTATTCGCGCACCCGCGCCTGCAGCTGCAGCAGGCTGGACCACTGGCGCTCGTCGGCTTCGCGGTAGAGCACGCCCTTGAGCAGGCCGATCAGCAGCACCGACAGGTCGGGCGCCGGGGCGGGGGCCGCGGGCTCGGTCGGGCCGGGGGCGAGGTCTTCGTCGTCCATCATTGAGGTGTCCATCGTCTTGACGCTCAGCGCATGAAGATCACCCGCGGCAGGCGCGCCCTGCGGGTGATGGTGCTGCCGTCGGCGGCGCTGGCCTGCCATTCGATCGGCTCGGGCGTGGCCTCGTCGAGGGTGGTGGTGAAGGCGTCGCTGCCGAGCTGCAGGTAGGCGATCAGCTCGGCCAGGCCCTGCTCCAGCGGCTGCGCGGCGACCAGCGCGGCGAGCGTGACCTGGGCGCGGTCCTGCAGGGCGTGGCGGATGTGGCGGGCGAGGCGCGCCTTGTCCACCGTGACCTGCTCGAAGAGCGCGTGCGGGTCGACGTCCTCGTCGCCGGCCTCGATGCGCAGCTCGGCGATCGCCGGCCGGGTGGGCGGGGTGTGCAGCGGGCGCTCCAGCGCCAGCTCGATCGCCGCGCCGGGCAGGGCGATCTCCATCGCCGGGCTGGGCGGCGGCGCGGTGCGCAGGGCGAGCGCCTTGCTCTCGATGCCGTGCAGCAGGTCCATGATGCGGCGGTTTTCCAGCCAGGCCTGGTCGTCGAGGAAGCGGCGCAACTGCTGCGAGAGCTGCGCCACCGTGCGCTGGGTATGCTCGCCCGCCTCCAGCCAGTCGTAATGCACGCGGCGGGTGCGGGCGTCGGGGTTCAGCTCGGCCACCGCGGGCAGGGCCAGCACCTGGTCGAGCAGGTCGCTGAGTTCTTCCTGGCGCCGGCTCGACAGCAGGAAGTCCCAGAAGGCGCGGAAGCTGCGGCCCTGGTCGGAGTCGGCGATGGCGTCGCGCTCGCCCATGATCTGCTCGAGCAGCGCGCCCTTGCTGCCTTCCCACAGCGCGATGCGCTCGCGCACGCGGCGGTCGAGCTGGCGGAAGTTGTGCTCGACCTCGCGGAAGTCGGCGAGCAGCTCGCGCGCGCCCTGCATGAACTGCTGGAAGCGGTCCTTGATCGCGGTGTCGTCGAGCAGCGGGATGTCGCCGGCGAGCACGCGCGCCATCTCGGCGTCGATCTCGTCGCGCTTGCGCTGCAGCTCGGCGATGCGTCGCGCGGGGTCGGTCTCGCTGCCCTCGCCCATCTGCTTGAGCAGCGCGAAGAGGGTGAGCAGGCGCGACTCGGTGCCGACGAACTGGCGCTCGCTCAGCTGCGCCAGCCAGGCGAGCGCCTTCTCGGTGGCCGGGGTGAGGTCGAACTGGGCCTCGTCGGTGCCGGGCTTGTAGTACTTGCGCAGCCAGGCCTTGTCGGCCGCGGCCCAGTCGTCGAGGTAGTCGATCGCCGCCTTGGGGAAGGCGTCCTCGCCGCGCGTGAGGCGCAGCGCGTAGAGCTCGTCCTCCAGCGCCTCGGCGAGGTCCGCCGCCGGCATGCCGCGCACGTTGGGGGTGACGAAGACCCGATGCAGGAAGCTCGCCACCAGCGGTGCGTGGTCCGAGCGCAGCAGGCGCCAGGCGGGGTGGTGGCTGCGCAGGGTGTCGAGGGTGGCGAAGTCGAGGGGCATGGGTCAGGCGCGGTCCTCTCGGGTGTGCCACAGCCGCAGGACGTAGATGACCGAGTCGCGGATCTCGTAGCGCACCTCGTACTGCGCGACCAGGATCCGCCGCACCTCGCGCGGCGCGAACTGGAAGAGCTGTTCCCCGATGCGCGGATTGGTCAGCAGGATGGTCGGGGCCTTGGCCAGCGCCTGTACCGCCTTTGCGGCGGCCTGCCTGTTCGCCGGCGCGAGGAACTCATGCAGGCGCGCCAGATCGGCAAGCGCCTTGCTGGTCCACTTCAGCTCCATCAACGCGGCAGCGGCAGCGGCTGGTCGGTGCCCAGGCTGTCGGCCCAGGCCTGCACCGCCAGAGGGTCGACGACGAGACCGGCGTCCACATCGGCGAGCGCCTCCTGGGTCAGGCGATCGCGTTCTTCCTCCTGGGCGATCCAGGCGGAGAGCGCCTGCTTCATGATCCAGCCGCGCGAGCGCTCCAGCCTCGCGGCCATCTGATCGACCTTCTCGGCGAGCGGGAGCGGCACATGGGCGGTGAGCACTTTGGTTGCGGCTTGCGTCATCTGGAGACTCGTCGGTCGGGAGCGGGTGTCGGGAAGCGACCCCCTGCGAGCCGCTTCGTGTAATCAATGCGATGCTGAAAAAATCATAGTGATTGAAAGTGAATCAATCAAGGGCGCGGCGTCGTGGCCCGGAAGAGCGCCCGCGCGCCTACTCGTAATGCGACCACATCCTCAGCACGCGAACCACGCGCTCCTCGGCGAAGACCTCATAGACCAGGCGGTGCTGGATGTTGATCCGGCGCGAGTAGGCTCCCGCAAGATCACCCACGAGCTTCTCGTAGGGCGGGGGCGTCTGGAAGGGATCATTCGCCAGGATCGCGAGCAAGTCCTGGGCCTTCGACTTCAGGCCGGCGGCCGCCAGCTTCTTCGCGTCCTTCTGGGCGTGCTTCGAGAACACGAGCTGCCAGCTCACCAGTCGAGCTCCCGGGCGCTTTCGTCAAGCGGCTCGGCCATGCCCTCCTTGATGGACTCGCGCATCCCCGGGATGGAAAGCAGGTGAAGCGTTTCCTGGATGGCCTGCCAGTCCTCCGCGGAGATCAAGACGGCGCTCGTGCGCTTGCCCGCGATGTGGATGGGCTGATGGGACTCCGCGGCCTGATCGATGAGGCGGTACAGGTTGGCCCGTGCTTCGGAAGCGGTGAGCGTGGTCATTGCGGGTCTCCGTCGATGCGGATAACGTACGCGTTCGCGTACGTTGCGTCAATCCTGGCGTTCGTTCGATGGCCGCAAGTTCCCGCTCGTGGATGCTGCCCCTTCCAGCCCAGCGCCCTCACATCTGCCGCTTGATCCGCATCGCCAGGGTGGCGACGCCGATGAAGGCGACGCCCATGAGGATCAGCGAGATCGGCCAGCCGAGCGAATCCACGAAGTGTTCGGCGGTGAAGTAGCCGATGAAGCCGAGCATCGCGAGCACCGTGGTCAGGAGCAGCGCGCGACTCTGCAGCCGCACGCAGGCGTAGAGCATCGCGGCGGTGACGGCGAAATAGAGCAGCTCGGCCGGGGTCTGGCGCAGCAGGTCGAAGAGGCCGCTGTAGGCGAGCGCCGAGCCGATCAGGTAGCCGAGGCCGGATAGGCGGAGCTGGCGCCCGTCCTTGTGCAGGCCGTAGGCGGCCGACATGACCGAGGCGCCAGTCAGCAGCGCGGCCCAGTCGGCCGCGGCGGCGATGGCGACGCGGTCGAACAGGCCGGCGTTGAACCAGCACAGCGCGATCAGGTAGGCAAACTCGGCGAGGCTGCGCTGCGGCGACTTCTCGAGCCCGCTGGCGACCAGCCACAGCGAAGCGCCGAGCAGGATCGCGCTGAAGCCCGCCGGCACGTCGAGCAGGTCGAGGCCGACCGACAGGAAGGCGTAGACGAAGCACAGGGCGGTGAAGGCGAGCACGCTCAGGGCGTACTGGCGAAACAGCACGCCCTGATGAATCGCCATCGTGCCGAAGACGGCGAGCGCCGCCAGCCGCCAGTCGTCGCCGCGCGGAAAGACCTCGTGGATGAAGACGAACCAGCCGCTCGTCAGCATGAACGCCGTCGCCAGCGTCACCGGCAGGACGAGCCTGGGAAACTTCTTCTCGTGCAGCGCCGAGACCAGCACGACCAGCAGCGCATAGCCGACGCCGAGGGTGACGACGATCCGCATGACGCTGCCCATGCGGTTCCAGAACATGCCGATGTAGGTGCCGATGCCGGCGAGGATGAAGATCGCGCCGAGGTAGATGAAGAGCGTCCGTGCAATCTCGCCGCTGCTGCGTCTGGGGGCCGCGGTCGAAATCAGGGTCGGATCGCGGTACACCGCAGCGACTTCGGCCGGCGAGATGTCGTGGGCACGCATCAACTCGGTGATCTTGCCGAGCGCGCTGGTCTTGTCATGGATCGCGCGGCTGCCGAACAGCGCCGCGGCCAGCGGCCAGCCCCACCAGCCGCCGGCGAGGACGACCAGCACGATCAGCAGCAGGAGCCAGATCACGGCAGCACCCAGCCGATGAAGCGGACCGTGTTGCCGTAGTGGGCGCCGTCGGTGTTGGGCAGCCGGATGCTGCGCCCGTCCTTGACGAGCTCGGCCTGGACCCGGTAGCGCGAAGAACCGAAGAACAGGCCGTCGAAGACGTTTCCGCCGTAGCCGTCGGCGCCGCTGCGGAAGGTGTAGCCGTCCGGCGCCAGGCTCGACGAATCCACCCTGAGCTCGGCGAGGTCGGGGACGTCGATGGGGGTCACGCTCGGTGTCTTCTCTGCCTCGACCGGGCGTCCGCTGTTGGGGGCGAGGCCGGGCGGCAAGGGCAGCGCGATTTCCCTGACCGCGCCGGTTTTCGGGTTGAAGCGCCACAGCCGCGGGGTCTGGTAGGGCTGCGTGTTGCCGACGTAGCTGACCTGCACGCGATCACCGACGACTGCGATCTGGATGGCGTTGTGCGCGTTGTTGTGGAAGTTGTAGTGGGTCGCGTACAGCACCTCGTACTGCGGCGGCGCGACCAGCAGCGCGGGAATGCCCGAGATGGCGAGGAACACCGCGACGAGCAGCAGCGGCAGGCCGAGCCCGAAGGCGATGGTCGGGTTTTCGCGGATGAATTTTTTCATGCGGGTCGCTCCGGTCTCGGTGGCTTGGGGGCATGCTATCCGTTCTGCCGAGTACGGGAATTTTGGCGACTGTGAGCCGGTAGGTGAAGGCGTTTCGGAAATGCGCATCCACGTCGGCCCTGGGTATCGCGCTTACTACACGCGGCGCGGGGCAGTGATCTACCTGCTTCTGCTGGGCGGGGACAAGTCGTCGCAAAAGCGCTACATCAAACGTGCCATCGAGATGGCGCGGGCTTTGGACAAGGAGTGAACGATGGTCAAGACCGCCACCTTTGATGCTGCCGATTACCTGAACGACGAGGAAACCAACGCGGAGTATCTGACGGCCGCCCTGGAAGACCCAAACCCTGATGTGTTTCTCGCTGCCGTCCGCGACGTAGCGCGCGCCCGCGGCATGGCGCAACTCGCCAAGGATGCGGGTCTTGGCCGTGAGAGCCTGTACAAGGCGCTCACGCCCGGCGCGAAGCCTCGCTATGACACAGTGCTCAAGCTGCTTCATGCTCTGGGCGTCAAGATCTCCGCAACGCCAGTCCATTCTTGAGACTTGCGCTAGCGTCGGCCACCGCGCCCGAGCAATCGATCGACAGAACCGCCTGCAGTCTCACAGTCCGAGCTTCAATCTCTGGCGGTTGAACGTCAGGTGACCAGCGCGTTGCTGCCTGATTTCGCTGATCAGGCCACCGACACTTCAGGCCGAGTCTCCGCCATCAACGAAACCCGAAGCGCAGATCCGCGTTAATGCGCCGCGAGCCCCACCCCCTGATACACACTCAGCCCCGCCCCAAAGTAGTTCTCGTAAATGTGCGCGTACGTCTTCGCCCGCTTCTCCTTCTTCAGCTCCGGCGTGTAAGCCCCCGGCAGCCTGATGTAGAAGTCCCGGATCGTCCGCTCGACATCCGCCTTGGTCCGGGTTTTCAGCTTCCAGTCCAGCACCAGCTTCTCGGCCTTCAGCTTGGCGAGCATGTCCTTCGCCACCTTCTTCACCTCGTCCTTCTCCTTCTCGGTCAGCTCCGGTTCGGGCTGCGTCAGGAGGTCGAAGATGGCCAGCTCTTCCTCGCTCAGGTTCTCGCGGGTGGCCCGCTGTTCCTCCTGGGTCAGGTTCTGGGCGAAGTGCATCAGCTCCTTGAAGAAGGCTTCCAGGTTGTGGCTGGATGAGTTGTAGGACTCGATCAGCTTCTGGAACTTCTCCAGGAAGTCGATCCGGCCCTTGTTTTCCCGGACCATCGTGTCGAGCTTCTTTTCGATCTGCCCCTTCAGCTTCTCGGTCTCGGTGGCCTTCCTGCCGTCCTCGAACTTTTTCTGCAGGGCGGCGAAGTCGATCTGCGACAGGTCGATCAGGGCCTCGGCTGCCGGTCGCGCGCCGATGCGGTAGCCCTCGGTGGCGATGGAGTCGTCGAGCAGGGCATCCAGGTCGTTCATCACCCCGGCGATGTCGGGTGGCGGACGCAGGGCCTTGATCATCGCCCCGAGATAGGCGACCAGCACCGAGGTCGGCGCGTGGGCGTTGGCTTCCGCGTCGGGCAGGATGGCCTTGAAGGTCCGGGCGACCTGACCAGCCAGCAAAAGATAGGCCTTGGTCTTGTCTTCCCCGGCTTCGAGGATCACGTCCATGGCCTTCTGCAGGGCTTCCAGGCGCTGTGCGGGCGGGGTGTTCACGATCCCGCTCAGGTCGATCCCGAGGCGGGTGCACAACGATTGCGCGTCTCGCAGCAGCCCTTCGAGTTGCTCGACCAGCGCCGCCTTGTCCTTGATCGGCAGTTGCCCCGGCTGGTTGGGCTTGGCGTAGATCCGCAGGGCGTCCTGAAGGTTACGGAAGATGCCCACGTAATCGACGATCAGGCCAGCGGTCTTGCCCGGTGCGACACGGTTCGCCCTGGCGATGGTCTGCATCAGGGTGTGGTTGCGCATCGGCTTGTCGAGGTAGAGCGTGGAGCAGGTCGGCACGTCGAAGCCGGTGATCCACATCGCGCAGACGAAGACCAGCCGCAGCTCACCATCAGGATCCTTGAACTGTTCGTCCAGATTCTCACTGACCATGCGCTGGCGGTGCGGGACGATGTCCAGGCCCTTTTCCTTCAGCTCCTCGATCTCGTTCTGGGACTGCGACACCACCACGGCCATGTCGGTAGTCCGCATCACCCTGATCTTGTCGGCGAGCGTCTCCCTGGCGTCTCCGCTCGCGGTCTTGCGTTGCGCTTCCAGCTCGGCCAGATGCTTCTTCCAGTGCGCCTGGACCTTGTCGTACATCCGCACCGCCGTGGCCTTGTCGATGCAGACCATCATGGCCTTGCCCCGGTAGCCGCGACCGAGGAAGTGCTTCACCAGATCGGCGGCGATGGTCTCCAGGCGGTCGTCGCGGGTGATCAGGTGGTACTCGCGGGCGAACTCCCGCTCCAGCTTCTTTTCCTGCTCCTCGTCGAGCTCCGCCTCTTCCAGCAGCCGCTCGATGTCGTGGTTCAGGTTGTCGTTGATGATCTGAAGCTCGGGGGTGCGGTTCTCGTAGTACAGCGGCACCGTCGCCCCGTCCTCGATGGAGCGGGCGAAGTCGTACACCGACACGTAGTCGCCGAACACCTCGCGGGTGCGCTCTTCCTCACCCGCAATCAGCGGGGTGCCGGTGAAGCCGAGGAAGGCGGCATTGGGCAGGGCGTTACGCATGTTCAGCGCGAACACGTCGTACTGGCTGCGGTGCGCCTCGTCGGTGATGACGATGATGTCGTCCCGGTCGGAGATCTTCGGGTAGGCCTCGCCCTTGTCGGTGCGGAATTTCTGGATGAGGCTGAAGACGTAGCGGTGGTCCTCGCGCAGCAGTTGCTTCAGGTTCTCGGCGCTGGTGGCCTGTACCTCGGCCCCGGTGATCGCGCCGGTGGCGGCGAACGTCTTGTAGATCTGATCGTCGAGTTCTGCCCGGTCGGTGACCATCACGAAGGTCCACTTGCCGGGGAGCTTCCTCAGCACCTTCTGGGTGAAGAACACCATCGACAGACTCTTGCCGCTGCCCTGGGTGTGCCAGAAGACGCCGAGCTTCTTCGCCGCCTCGCGGTCGCCGGATTCCCGCAGCTTCACCATCTGCGCGATAGCTTTGTTCACGCCGAGGTATTGGTGGTTCTTGGCGACCTTTTTGATCAGCCCGCCCCGCGCCGTCTCGAACACGGTGAAGTTCTCGACGAGGTCGAGCAGCCGCCGCTTGTCGCACAACCCCCGGATCGCGGTCTCCAGCGAGGTCGAACCTGCCTCGGTCTCGTCGTCGATCCGCCGCCACTCGAAGAAGTGTTCCCACGGACTGGTCAGCGTCCCCACACGGGTCTGCGAACCGTTCGACAGGATGACGAAGGCGTTGGGGTGGAACAGCTGCGGGATGCTCTGGCCCTTGTAGTCCTTCAGGTTGTCGTCGTAAGCCGACTTCAGCGGCACATGCGGCCCCTTCAGCTCGACAAAGACCAGCGGAATGCCATTGACGAAGCCGAGGAGGTCGCAGCGGCGTTTGTACATCTCGCCCGACACCCACATCTGCTGGGCGAGGAAGAAGTCGTTGTTGTCCGGTTCGTTCCAGTCGATGACCGACAGCTCGACCGTCTGCGGGTTGCCCTCGTCGTCGGCGATCTCCACCTTCACCCGGTCGCGCAGCAGCTTGTAGAAGGCCTTGTTGGCATTCACCGGGATCTGCTTGGAGCGGTCCTCGGTGAGCTGTTCGATGGCCTGTTCGTAGGCCGTGGCTGGGTAGCCGGGATTGATGCGCTCCAGCGCCCGCCGCAAGCGCGGCACCAGGATGACCTCGGCGGACGACGTGCGGCCTTCCGTGCCGTCGACGCCGAAGGTTTCGTCGTAGAGGTTGGCGACCTCCCACCCCAGAGAAGTAAAACAGTCCATCGCGGGCAACTCGACGAGAACGAGTTCGCCGTAAGCGGCAGTCACTTCCTTGGCGGTGAGAACGGTAGTCATGCCGCGATGCCCTCCTCAGGTTCGGGCAGGGTGGAAACGTAGAGTTCGCCGGAGATCAGCTTGGGAAGCAGGAGGTCTCTGGTGGCGCGGAGGTTGGCGTTCTTTTGCTCCAACCTGCGTTTCAGCTTGAGCATTGGCCCGGCTATCGCATCAAAGTGCAGCAGGACATTCGGCGTTGACTTGAGAACCGGAAACCGGTGTACGTCATTCCGATTCAGCGTAGGGACAGCTGCTCCGGAGTTATATCCGGCGAGGTCGATCGACTGCAGAACGTAGAAGGCATACAGCGGCGAACCGACTTTGAACTCCTTCACCCACAAGGTGGTGTTGAGGGGCCAGAAATCGCTTTCAACGTACATTACGGTGCCCAAGGATCCGGATCGCCCGGTTACGACTCCCGGCCCCCTTACACGAAACTCGTTGTGAGTCCCGCTTTCACCCGTTGCCGAGATGATCGGAAAGCTACCTTCGGTTCGAGCTTGACGTGGAAGGTCGAAGCCCCGCTGCAGCACCAGAACGTCGTCAAGACGACATGTCGTCCACCCCTCCGGGATCAACCCGAGTTCCGACTCCACCATCTTCACCTGTTCATGCCCCGGAAAACGGAAGCGGACGAACCACTCCTCGAAGATTCCCCGGGCCATTTCCTCAAGGATGGCGATCCGTCGCGTGTTGTTTTCGATCAGGTCGTCGTAGGCGGACAGGATGGAGGCGATGCGCCGCTGTTCCTCCAACGAGGGAAGCTTTGGCATTAGCAGCCCCCGTATGTCCTTCATGTTCAGGTGAGGAACAGTGGCGCCGATGGATGCTCCACGAAAACGCCCTTGGGCATAGTCGCCCAACAGGAAGTAACAAAGGTAACTTGGATCAACCTTCTGCTTGTCCGGGCGCACCAGGACTGTTCGCTGCCCCAGGCAGACCTTCAGCCCTCGCGGGATTATCGCGACGTTCCCCAATGGAGCCTCTCGGGCGATGATCAGGTCATCTGCCTGTGGTGTAGCTCGGCGCGACCAAGCCAGGTAAGTCTCCTCGCTGACGCGATTCACACCATTCAGAATCAGTCGTCCACGCCCTACGTTCGGCGTCCGAATGGACGGGTAACCCGAATCTGCCAAAGGAGCAGTCTTGTGCTCGCAGTCGACGATCAATTCGCAGAGGTCCAACAGCGTCTTCACTTGTCAGCCCTCAAGAAGTCGAGTCATGGTCCGCGATATCGCTGACTCCAACTCTGCCGCTTCCCGATTCAAACCCTCCAACTCTTCATGCAGTTCTTCCATGCGGTCGAGAAAGTCGAAATCGTCAGCGCCTCGGTCCGCCACCCCCACATACCGCCCTGGGTTCAGACTCCAACCCTGTGCCTCGATGTCCGCCAGCGTTGCGACCTTGCACACCCCGGCGATGTCCCGGTAGCCCCCTTCCGGGAACTGCTGCTGGAGCATCTCCTGGCTTCCCACCTCTGTCTCGACTGCCTCGCCGCGCCACAACCGCACGATGTTGGCCAGGAACTCGATCTGCTCGGGCAGGAAGTCGCGGATCGCCCGGCTGACCTGTCGGTAGTAGCCCCGCGCATCGATGAGCAGCACCTTGTCGCGGCGCTCACCCCCGGCCTTCGCCCTGTCGAAGAACCACAGGGTGCACGGCAGGGTGACGGTGTAGAAGAAGTTGGAGCCGACCGAGACGATCACATCCACGCCGCCGGTCTGAATCAGCTTCTTGCGGATCTCCAGTTCGGTGCCCCGCGCATCGCCCGCCGAGTTGGCCATGACGAAACCAGCGCGGCCCCGCTCGTTCAGCGCGGTGTAGAAGTGCTGGATCCAGAGGTAGTTGGCGTTGTCGGTGGTGGGGATGCCGAACGGGAAACGGGGGTCATCCTTGACTCGCTCCTTGTCCACGCCCGAGACGTTGAACGGCGGATTCGCCATCACGAAGTCGAACTTGCCGAGCGCCTTGTGCGGGTCCTCGTAGTAGGTGTTCGACTCGCGGATGTCGCCCGAGAGGCCATGCACCGCGAGGTTCATCTTGGCGAGCTTGACGGTGTCGTTGGCCTTTTCGGTGCCGAACACGGTCAGCTCCTCGGCAGCCCGCTTCTGGTGGCGGCTGACGAACTGGGCGCTCTGCACGAACATGCCGCCCGAGCCGCAGGCGGGGTCGAAGATCTTGCCGTGGAAGGGTTCGATGATCTCAACGATCAGCTTGACGATGCTGGTCGGGGTGTAGAACACGCCACCCTTCTGCCCTTCTGCCAGGGCGAACTTGCCGAGGAAGTATTCGTAGATCTTGCCGAAGGCGTCACCCTCAACTTCCCCCAGCCCGTTAAGCACCCGCAGCAGCTCGACCAGGACGGTATTGGGGAGCCTGCCGTAGGAACGCGGCAGTACGCCCTTCAGCTCCTCGTTCTCGGCCTCGACCGCCGTCATCGCCTCGTTGACCGCCTTGCCCAGATCCTGGCCTTCGGCGAGGTCGAGCAGGTAGGAGAAGCGGGCGTTGTCGGGCAGGTAGAGCGCCCCTTCGGCCTGATAGTCGAACTTCTCGATCTCGGACACACCCAGCCCGCTCTCGATCAGCTTGGCCTCGGCCTCATGGAACCGCTTCTCGGCGTAGCGCAGGAAGATCAGGCCGAGGACGGGGTTGGAGAACTCCGAGGGCTTCAGGCCAGTGTTGGCCCAGAGTTGATCTGCTGCCGCCCATAGGCGGGTTTCAAGCTGGTTGAGGTCGAGTGACATTTCTCAGGAGTGATCAGTGGTGGTAGCAGACAGCCGGATTGTAGCGTTCGCGGGGCACGTACATGTCATTGAGGCGATCGCGCATACGCTCGGGAGCCCAGTCACGGCAAGCCTTCCCGCCGGTACCAGCCAAAAGAAAAGGGCGGGGAACCCATCGGATTCACCCGCCCCTTTCTGGCTGTCTGCCAATAATTGGCTAGCCATCTGCCACTTTATGGTCGCTGCTACAGGGTGTCACACATCGATGTTCTGCGCATACAGCGCATTGCCTTCGATGAACGCCCTTCTCGGCTCCACGTTATCCCCCATCAGCGTGGTGAAGATCTCGTCCGCAGCGATGGCGTCGTCGATCTGCACGCGCAGCAGGCGGCGCACGGCGGGGTCCATGGTGGTCTCCCAGAGCTGCTCGGGGTTCATCTCGCCGAGGCCCTTGTAGCGCTGCTTGCTGAGGCCGCGTTCGACGTCGGCGAGCATCCACTTGATGGCGTCGGCGAAGCGGGTGACGGTCTGGCGCTTTTCGCCGCGGCGGATCTCGGCGCCGGGGCCGATGAGGCCGGAGATCGCTTCGGCGGCGTTGCGGATGCTGCGGTAGTCGCCGGAGACGAGGAAGTCGTGCTCGACCCAGCCGAACTTGCGGTTGCCGTGGTGCAGGCGCTCGATGGTGAGGCGCCAGGCTTCGGCTTCTTCGTGGTACTCGGCGTAGATCTGCAGACCTTCGGGCAGGTGGGGCTGGATGCGCTCGGCCGAGGCGCGGGCGGCGGCCTCGTCGTCGAGGCTGACCTCGATGTCGTGCGCCAGCATCACCTGCAGCACCTCGGGGTCGATGTAGCTGGCCAGGCGCCGGGTGACGGCTTCGGCGAGCAGGTAGGTGCGCGCCAGGCCGCCGAGGGCCTCGTCGGCGATCGGGCTGGCACCTTCGCGCGGCACCAGCACGGCGCCGTCGAGGGCGAGGCGCAGCAGGTGGTTGGAGAGCTCGCTGTCGTCCTTGATGTACATCTCGTTCTTGCCGTGCTTGATCTTGTACAGCGGCGGCTGGGCGATGTAGATGTGGCCGCGCTCGACCAGCTCGGGCATCTGGCGGTAGAAGAAGGTGAGCAGCAGGGTGCGGATGTGCGCGCCGTCGACGTCGGCGTCGGTCATCAGGATGATGCGGTGGTAGCGCAGCTTCTCGGGCTTGTAGTCGTCCTTGCCGATGCTGGTGCCCAGGGCGGTGATCAGGGTGGCGATCTCCTGGCTCTGCAGCAGCTTGTCGAAGCGCGCCTTCTCGACGTTGAGGATCTTGCCCTTCAAGGGCAGGATCGCCTGGAACTTGCGGTCGCGGCCCTGCTTGGCCGAGCCGCCTGCGGAGTCGCCCTCGACGAGGTAGAGCTCGCACAGCGCGGGGTCCTTCTCCTGGCAGTCGGCGAGCTTGCCGGGCAGGCCGACGCCGTCGAGCACGCCCTTGCGGCGCGTCATCTCGCGCGCCTTGCGGGCGGCGTCGCGGGCACGGGCGGCTTCGACGATCTTGTTGCAGATGGTCTTGGCGTCGATCGGGTTCTCGAGCAGGAAGTCGCCGAGCTTGCTGGCGACGACCTCTTCCACCGCCGGGCGGGCCTCGGAGGACACCAGCTTCATCTTGGTCTGGCTGGCGAACTTGGGGTCGGGCATCTTGACCGAGAGCACGCAGGCGAGGCCTTCGCGCATGTCGTCACCGGTGATGTCGACCTTCGCCTTCTTGGCGATCTCGTTTTCTTCGATGTACTTGTTGATGACGCGCGTCATCGCCGCGCGCAGGCCGGTGAGGTGGGTGCCGCCGTCGGCCTGCGGGATGTTGTTGGTGTAGCACAGCACCTGTTCCTGGTAGCTGTCGTTCCACTGCATCGCGACCTCGACCGAGAGCTCGGCGTCGTGCCCGTGGCCGGTGGGGATGCGGGTGGTGCCGGTGGCGTAAAAGACGTTGGGGTGCAGCACCGTCTTGGCGCGGTTGATGTACTCGACGAAGCCCTTCACGCCGCCGGCGAAGGCGAAGTCTTCTTCCTTGCCGGTGCGCTGGTCGATGAGGCGGATCTTGACGCCGTTGTTGAGGAAGGAGAGCTCGCGCAGGCGCTTGGCGAGGATGTCGTAGTGGTACTCGACGGTGCCGAAGATCTCGTCGTCGGCGAGGTAGTGCACCTTGGTGCCGCGCTTGGTGGTGTCGCCGATGACGCGCGCCGGGCTGACCTCGACGCCGTCGACGAGCTCGATGACGCGGTTCTGCGGTTTGCCGCGCTCGAACTCGAGCAGGTGGCGCTTGCCGTCGCGGGCAACGGTGACGTTCATCCACTTCGACAGCGCATTGACGCAGGACACGCCGACGCCGTGCAGGCCGCCGGAGACCTTGTAGCTGTTCTGGTTGAACTTGCCGCCGGCGTGCAGCACGCACATGACGATCTCGGCGGCGCTGCGCTTGGGCTCGTGCTTGTCGTCCATCTTGACGCCGACCGGGATGCCGCGGCCGTTGTCGGAGACCGAGATCGAGTTGTCGGCGTGGATGGTGATGACGATGTCGTCGCAGTGGCCGGCCAGGGCCTCGTCGATCGAGTTGTCCACGACCTCGAACACCATGTGGTGCAGGCCGGTGCCGTCGGAGGTGTCGCCGATGTACATGCCGGGGCGCTTGCGCACGGCTTCCAGCCCTTCGAGCTGCTGGATGCTGGATTCGTCGTAGTCGTTGCCCGCTTGCGGGGCCGGCGTGTTCTGCGGTTCGGACATGGTCATCTCGGTGATTCGTAAAGAACGGGGTGCGGCGGTGGTGCTTGGCGACGCGCGTTGCGAGCTGTTCGTCGTCATGCGTGGACAGCGAGGACCTCGCGGACAAAGGCTCGCGGCTGGCGCCGCTCCTACAGCGTCAGATGCGCATCGGCATCACGACGTACTTGAACTTCTCGTTGCCCGGCAGGGTGATCAGGGCGCTGGAGTTGCCGTCGTTGAAGCGCCAGTCGACCGTCTCGGAGCTCAGGTTGTTGAGCACGTCGAGCAGGTAGGTGACGTTGAAGCCGATGTCGAGCTTGTCGCCCTGGTAGTCGATCTCGAGCTCGTCCTGCGCCTCCTCCTGCTCGGCGTTGGTCGACACGATGCGCAGGATGCCGTCCTCGAGCACCATGCGCACGCCGCGGAACTTCTCGTTGGTGAGGATGGCGGCGCGCTGCAGCGCGGACAGCAGGGGCTGGCGGGCGAAGTTGATCAGCTTGGGGTGCGCGGTGGGGATCACGCGCTCGTAGTCGGGGAACTTGCCGTCGATGAGCTTGGTGACAAGCTCGATCGGGCCGAAGCGGAACACCGCCTGGTTGCCGGCGAGCAGGATCTCGAGCGGGTCGTCGTTGTCGGCGAGCTGGCGGGCGAGCTCGAGCACGGTCTTGCGCGGCAGGATGGCTTCGGTGCGCTGCGCCACTGGGGCCTCGAGGTCGGAGGCGGCGTAGGCGAGGCGGTGGCCGTCGGTGGCGACCATGCGCAGCTCGCTGCCCTCGGCGATCAGCAGCAGGCCGTTGAGGTAGTAGCGAATGTCCTGCTGCGCCATCGCGTAGGCCACCTGGGCGAGCTGGCGCTTGAACGCGCGCTGGCCGATGCTGAGCCGGGCGCCGGCGTCCTCGGGCGGGTTCAGGCGCGGGTAGTCGGCGGCGGGCAGGGTCTGGAGCTGGAAGCGGCTGCGCCCGGCCTTGACGGTGAGGCGCTTGTCGTCGAGCGTCAGCGAGATCTCGGCGGAGTCGGGCAGGGCGCGCAGGATGTCCTGCAGCTTGCGCGCGCCGACGGTGATCGCGACGTCCTCGCCGCCGATGTGGCCGCCGGTGGTGGTGCGGATCTGGATCTCGATGTCGGTGGCCAGCATGGTGAGCTGGTCGGCGTGCTTCTCGATCAGCACGTTCGACAGGATGGGCAGGGTGTGGCGCTTCTCGACGATGCCGGCGACCGACTGCAGCGGGGCCAGGAGCGCATCGCGGGTGGTGGTGAGCAGGAGCATGGCGTCAGATCGGGTCGATGGGTTGATCGGGAGTGTTCAATGGATTGGCGTTGAGCCGGCTCAGCCGCGCAGGACCTGGGTGAGCACGTGGACGTCGTGGTTGAGCTGGGCGTCGCCGAGGCGCAGCTCGGTGATGGTGCGGCAGGCGTGCAGCACGGTGGTGTGGTCGCGACCGCCGAAGGCCTCGCCGATCGCCGGCAGCGACATCGGGGTGAGCTCCTTGGCCAGCCACATCGCCACCTGGCGCGGGCGCGCGATGACGCGCGTGCGCTTCTTGGAGTGCATGTCGGCGATCTTGATCTTGTAGTAGTCGGCGACGGTCTTCTGGATGTGCTCGATCGACAGCTGGCGGTTGTGCGCGTGCAGCAGGTCCTTGAGCGCTTCCTTGGCGACCTCGAGGCCGATCTGGCGGCCGTGGAAGCGCGCGTAGGCGACGACCTTGTTGAGCGCGCCCTCGAGCTCGCGCACGTTCGAGCGCAGGTTCTTTGCGATCAGGAAGGCGACGTCGTCGTCGACCAGCACGCGCAGGGCCTCGGCCTTCTTCTTGAGGATGGCGACACGCATCTCGAGCTCGGGCGGCTCGATCTGCACGGTGAGGCCCCAGTCGAAGCGCGAGATGAGGCGGTCTTCCAGGCCCTGAATGTCCTTGGGGTAGGTGTCGCAGGTGATGACGATCTGCTTGCGCGCCTCGGTGAGGGCGTTGAAGGCGTGGAAGAACTCTTCCTGCGTCCGGTTCTTGTTATTGAAGAACTGGATGTCGTCGATGATCAGCATGTCGAGCGAGCGGTAGTAGCGCTTGAAGGCGTCGAAGCTCTTCTGCTGATAGGCGCGCACCACGTCGGCGTAGTAGTCCTCGACGTGTACATAGCGGATGACCGCGCGCGGGTTGTGACGGAACACCGCATTGCCGATCGCTTGCACCAGGTGGGTCTTGCCGAGGCCGACGCCGCCATAGACGAACAGCGGGTTGTAGGACGTGCCCGGGTTCTGCGCCACCTGCATGGCGGCGGCGCGGGCGAGGTCGTTGGCGCGGCCGGTGACCAGGGTGTCGAAGGTGAAGTCGGGGTTGAGCCGGGTCTTCTCGTAGGCGAGCTCGAGGCCGGTGGCGGGCTCGGTGCGGCTGCTGCCGGGCGGACTGCGGCGGGTGCGTACGGGCTCCTGCGGAGCTTCGGCCACGGGGTCGGCCTCGACCGTGGTGGTGCCCGCTTCGGCGCCGACGGCGCTGGGCGGTGTGGTCGCGCGTGCAGCTTCGGCGGCGATGCTGCGGGCGGGTGCGGAAGCAGGGCGCGGCTGCGCAGCCGCGGCGGCGGCCGGGGCCGCGGCGCGTGCCGGGCGCGCGGCGCCGGCGGGCGGCAGCTGCAACTCGATGGCGAGCGGGGCGCCGGCGAACTCCTCACCGAGCTCCTCGACGCGGCGCAGGTAGCGTTCGCGCACCCACTGCAGCACGAAGCGGTTGGGCGCGACGAGCGCCCAGCCACCTTCGCCGGGTTCGGCCCGCAGGGTCTTGATCCAGGTGTTGAACTGCTGCTGGGGCAGCTCCTGTTCAAGGCGCGACAGGCAGAAGGACCAGAAATCTTGAGTCACGGCGTGGGCTTGGGGGCGTGGAGTGTCGTGGGGCAGGATGGAGGGCAAGCGTGCGGCGGTTCGGTCTGCGGCAGGATTCCGGATGCGCGGCGCCCACGGGCAGGCGCCGGGTTGCGATGCGAGTCGGGGAGTGTGCCGGCGGTGCGCTCGAGCGGCGCACTGTGCGCGTCTCGTCCAGGGCAGTGGCACCTGGAGAGCGTGGCACGAAAAGACAGCATTCTAAACCGCCACGGGAGACTTATCCACAGGCTCGGTCAAAAATTCCTATTGACAAACATGGGATTATCCCTTTAACTCTCGCGTTTGACCTAACACTGGCAGTCCGACATGAAACGCACTTATCAGCCCTCCGTTGTCCGCCGCAAGCGCACCCATGGTTTCCTGGTCCGCATGAAGACCCGTGGCGGCCGTGCGGTCATCCGCGCACGCCGTGCCAAGGGTCGTCACCGCCTCGCCGTCTGAGGTGGTTTCGCCCACGGGCGCTGACCAGGGTTTCCGCAGCGCTCACAGATTGCACAAAACGGATGAGTATTCATCCGTTTTTGCTTTTCGGCGGGCGCTGCGCGGGCGGTTCTACATGGTGCATTACCGGCCCAATGGTCTCGATACCGCCCGTCTGGGCGTGGTGGTGGCGAAGAAGCTGGCCAAGCGCGCCAATGTGCGCAACCTGGTCAAGCGGATCGCGCGCGAGATCTTCCGCCGCCAGCGCACCGAGCTCCCCGCGATGGACCTGGTCGTGCGCCTCAACGCGCCCGTCGCCAAGGCCACGCGTGCCGAGCTCAATCTCGACCTGCTCTCCCTTCTGCAAAGGCTGCCCCGGCAATGAAGACCGTGTTGATCGCCCTGCTGCGTTTCTACCGCTACGCGATCAGCCCGATGCTTGGCCGCAATTGCCGCTTCCACCCCACCTGTTCCGAATACGCGATCGAGGCGATACAGCGCCACGGCGCGCTGCGTGGCGGCTGGATGGCTGCAAAACGGGTGGGGCGCTGTCATCCCTTCAATTCGGGCGGGTATGATCCCGTTCCCTGACCTGAGACAGAACGATTCCGATGGATCAACGCCGCCTCATCCTCTTTCTGATTTTCTCCTTCTCGCTGGTCATGCTGTGGGAAGGCTGGATCAAGCATAACCAGCCTCCCGCAGCCCAGCAGCAGGCCGCCGCCGGAGGCGCAGCGCAGGCCGATGGCTCGGTGCCCATGCCTACTCTGAGCGCGACCCCCGGCCAGCCGGTGGTGCCGGGAGAGCAGGCCGCACAAGCAGCGGCTGTGCCCCGCGTCGTGGTCGAGACCGATCTGCTGCGCGCCGAGGTCTCGGCGCAGGGCGGTGACATCGTTCGGCTCGAGCTCAAGCAGCACAAGGCGAGTGGCGAGGCGGGCGGCAACTTCGTGCTGCTCGACGACGGCACCACCCGGCACCAGTACGCGGCGCAATCGGGCCTGATCGGCGAGGGCCTGCCGAACCACAAGACCCTGTTCGAGCTGCCGGCCGGCGAGTTGCGCCTCAAGGACGGCGAGAACGGCGTGGAGCTGCGTCTGCAGGCGCCGGAGCAGAATGGCGTGCAGGTCACCAAGGTGATGCGCTTCGCACGCGGCAGCTACCTGATCGACGTCGCCTACGAGATTCGCAACGGATCGGGCCAGGCGCTGGCGCCGCACGCCTACTTCCAGCTTACCCGTGACGGCAACCCTGCCGAGCAGGTCGAGGCCTTCGGCGTCACGACCTTCACCGGCCCGGCCTTCTACACCGACGCCAACAAGTTCCAGAAGGTGCAGTTCGCCGACATCACCGAGGGTGACGCCAAGTTTCCCAAGACGGCCGGCGACGGCTGGGTGGCGATGGTGCAGCACTACTTCGTGGGTGCCTGGCTGCCGAAGGAAGGCGAGCAGCGCGAATATTTCGCGCGCGCGCTCGGCAACAACCTGTTCTCCGCCGGCGTGATCCTCCCGGTGGCCTCGATCGCCCCGGGCGCCGACGGTGGGGTGTCCACCCGGCTTTACGCCGGCCCGCAGGAGCAGGACAAGCTCGAGGGCATCGCCCCGGGCCTCGACCTCGTCGTCGATTACGGCTGGCTGACCGTGATCGCTGCCCCCTTGTTCTGGGTGCTGTCCTGGTTCCACAACCTGACCGGCAACTGGGGCTGGGCGATCATCCTGGTCACGGTGGCGATCAAGGCGATCTTCTTCCCGCTGTCGGCCGCGAGCTACAAGTCGATGGCCAAGATGCGTGTGCTCGGCCCGCGCCTTCAGCGCATGAAGGAGATGTACGGCAACGACAAGGCCAAGATGCAGCAGGAGATGATGAATCTCTACCGCACCGAGAAGATCAACCCGCTCGGTGGCTGCCTGCCCATCCTGGTGCAGATTCCGGTGTTCATCGCGCTCTACTGGGTGCTGCTCGGCAGTGTCGAGATGCGCCATGCGCCGTGGCTGGGCTGGATCCAGGACCTCTCGGCCAAGGATCCCTACTTCATCCTGCCGATCATCATGGGCGTGTCGATGATGGTGCAGATGAAGCTCAACCCGACGCCGCCGGATCCCATCCAGGCGAAAGTGATGATGGCGATGCCGATCATCTTCACCTTCATGTTCCTGTGGTTCCCCTCCGGGCTGGTGCTGTACTGGGTGGTCAACAACTGCCTGTCGATCGCCCAGCAGTGGCAGATCACGCGGATGATCGAAAGTGGAAAGTCGGCCGGCAAGCCCGCCTGACACGATCGCCGCGATCGCGACGGCGCCGGGCCGCGGCGGCATCGGTGTCGTCCGCGTCTCCGGAGCCGGTCTCGGCGCCTTTGCCCTCGCGCTGTGCGGCCGTGCACCGCGGCCGCGCACCGCGCACTTCACCCGCTTCCTCGACGAGCAGGAGCGGGCAATCGACGAGGGCGTCCTTCTTTATTTCGCTGCGCCGGCCTCCTTCACCGGCGAAGACGTGCTCGAGCTGCAGGGCCACGGTGGACCCGTGGTCATGCAGATGCTGCTCGAGCGCTGCCTTCAGCTCGGCGCCCGCCTGGCCGAGCCGGGTGAATTCACCCGCCGCGCCTTCCTCAACGGCAAGCTCGATCTCGCCCAGGCCGAGGGTGTCGCGGACCTGATCGAGGCCTCCACCGCTGCAGCGGCTCGCTCGGCGGTGCGTTCGCTGTCCGGGCAGTTCTCCGAGGAAGTCCATCGCATCACCGACGCGCTGATCGACCTGCGCATGCTGGTCGAGGCGACGCTGGATTTTCCCGAGGAAGAGATCGACTTCCTCGAGCGCGCGCGCGCGATGCCGCGCCTCGAGTCCATTCGTGAGTCGCTCGAGGGCGTGCTCGATCGTGCTCGGCAGGGGGCGTTGCTGCGCAGCGGTCTCAACGTGGTGCTGGTGGGAGCGCCCAATGTCGGCAAGTCCAGCCTCCTGAACCAGCTCGCCGGAGAAGAGCGCGCGATCGTCACCGACATTGCGGGCACCACCCGGGATGCACTGCGCGAGACGATCCAGATCGAAGGGATCCCGCTGCACATCATCGATACCGCCGGCCTGCGCGAAACCGAGGATCGAGTCGAGCGCATCGGCATCGAGCGCACCTGGCGCGAGATCGCGCGCGCGGACGTGATCCTGCACCTGGTCGAGGCGGGGGTGGCGGCCGACGGCGACCTCGACGCGCGCCTGCCGCAAGGGGTCGAGCGCATCGTGGTGGCGAACAAGATCGACCTCGCCGGATTGCCCCCCGGGCGCGTCGAGGCGGGCGGGCGGGTCCGCCTGCAGGTCTCGGCGCGAAGCGGCGAGGGCGTCGAGCTGGTGCGCCAGGAGCTGCTGCGGATCGCGGGCTGGCATGCGCACGGCGAGGACGTGATCCTTGCGCGCGAGCGTCACCTGCTCGCACTGCGCGAGGCGCTCGGTCATGTGGAGGCCGCGGGCACCCAGCTCGGCGCACTCGAACTCTTCGCCGAGGAGCTGCGCCTGGCGCAGGAGGAGCTTGGGACGATCACCGGCGAGTTCAGCGCCGACGACCTGCTCGGGGTCATCTTCTCCCGCTTCTGCATCGGCAAGTAACCGCGGCGAATCCTTGCGGCGCATTGGTTTCCTGCGGGAGCTCTGGCAGGTGCGAACGCTGCATTCGGGGGAGGGCGGCTACGGTGATTGCGGCGGGGGCTGCGGGGCCGCGTTCGCGCCTGCAGGCGCTCCTACACAAACCAACGCGCGCTTCGCCGCCATGCCTCCAGCGTGCTGCGGCGCGCCCTTTTTGTTTCACGTGAAACACTCCACCCATGGACACCGAATTCCTCTTTCTCGCGCTCGGGCTTGCCGCCCTGTTTGCCGGCTTCGTGGACTCCATCGTGGGTGGGGGTGGCCTGATCCAGTTGCCGGCGCTCTTTGCGGCCTTTCCGAACACGGCGCCCGCAACGCTGTTCGGCACGAACAAACTGGCGAGCATCGTCGGTACGACCAGCGCGGCGATCCAGTACAGCCGTCGGGTGGAGATTCCTTGGCGGGTCGCCGGGCCCGGGGCGGTCGCCGCACTCGTCGGGTCCTGGTACGGGGCCAAGGCGGTCGCGTATCTCGACCCCGCGATCCTGCGTCCGCTGATCCTCGCGCTGCTCGTCCTCGTTGCCGTATATACCTTCCTGCGCAAGGACCTGGGATCGGTCTCGAAAGAGCCGGAGCATGGTGGACGTTCGGTGGCGATCGCGTTGGGCGTGGGCGGCGTGATCGGCTTCTACGATGGGTTCTTCGGCCCGGGTACGGGGAGCTTCCTGATCTTCCTGTTCATCCGCCTGCTTGGGATGGATTTCCTGCGCGCGTCGGTGTCCGCGAAGATCCTGAACGTGGCGACCAATCTTGCAGCGATCAGCTTCTTCGTCGGCAACGTCGAGCTGATGTGGAAGCTCGCAGCGGTGATGGCGGTGTGCAACCTGACCGGCTCGATCCTCGGTTCGCGCATGGCGCTGAGACATGGCACCGGATTCGTGCGCAAGATGTTCCTCGCGGTGGTGACCGTGCTGATCATGCGACTGGCCTACGACACCTTCCTGCGCTGAACGGATGTTTCACGTGAAACAGAGTCGTGCGAAGTCGTCCTCGGGCTCCACCCAGGCGGTAGCTTGTCTTTGCAGGAATATGACTCGGTCGGGTGTGGTAAAATAGCAACGTCGAATAGCCTTGGGAAACTGGGGATATGAACGGACTGCATCTGATCGGCGACATCTATCGATGTCGCGGAGCGCACGACACCCTGACCCGCCGCGCCGCCCTCGAGGAACTTTGCGTGGGCGAATGTCGCGACGCCGGGCTGACCCCGCTCGGCGCCTACTTCTACCAGTTCGAGAATGCCGAAGGAGAGCCGGCGGGCGTCACCGGGACGGTGGTGCTGGCCGAGTCGCACCTCGCGATCCACACCTGGCCCGAGACCGGCGATGCGACGCTGGACGTGTACGTGTGCAACTTCTCGCGTGACAACAGCGCCCGTGCCCGCCAGGTCTTCCATCGCGTGATCGAGGTGCTCGCGCCGGCGGAGATCGTGGCGCACGAGGTCGTTCGAGGCCGTCTGCCGGTGGGGGCCTGAGCGATGTCCGAGCCCCTGTTCGATGTGCCCGAGGGGGTGCTCGCGGAGCTCGTCAGCGAGGATGCGGGCTATTTCCTGCGCGGTGCGCGGCTGCTCGAGGCTGGACGTTCCGAGTGGCAGACCTACGAGGTCTGGGAGACACCACGCTTCGGCAAGCTGTTCCGCCTCGATGGCTGCTTCATGACCTCGGAGCGCGACGAGTTCTATTATCACGAGAACCTCATCCACGTTCCCGGCGTGGCGCACCCCGGCCTGCGTCGGGCGCTGATCCTCGGCGGGGGGGACGGAGGCTCCGCGGACGAGCTGCTCAAGTACCCCGGGATCGAGCGCATCGTGATCGCCGAGCTCGACGCGAAGGTGGTCGAGCTCTCGCGGCGCCATCTCCGCGCGGTGCATCACGGTGCCCTGGACGACGCGCGCGTGGAGGTCCGCATCGGCGACGGCATGAAGTATGTGCATGAGGACGGCCCCGCGGCGGGCGAGCGCTACGACCTCATCGTGCTCGATCTCACCGATCCGGTGGGGCCGGCGGAGGCGCTCTACGCTGCCGACTTCTTCGCTGCCTGCAAGGCCCTGCTCGCCGAGGGCGGGGCGCTGACCCTGCACCTCGGCACGCCGGTGTTCCAGCCCGAGCGCGTGCGCGAACTGGTCGACCGCCTGCGCAGGGTGTTCGCGACGGTGCGGCCGTACTTTCTCTATATCCCGCTCTATGGCAGCCTGTGGGGCATGGCCTGCGCCTCCGACACGCTCGACCCGGCCGCGCTGGGCGCCGAAGAGGTGGACCGCCGTCTGGCTGCGCGCGCGATCGGCGAGCTTCAGCACTTCAATGGTGCGGTACACTGTGCGCAGTTCGCCCTGCCCAATCATCTGCGCGCCTTGCTGGCCTGAGCCGGCGCCGCCTCTACCGCAGCCCTCCCGATCTTGACTCCAGCTCACCCAAAAGACCGACGGTCCGCCCCGCGGCCCGCCGGCCCGTCGCATTCCCGCGCGCACGGCATGCGTTCCGCGCCACGGCGTGCCCCGGAACAGCCCATCGACAGCCTCGGCTACGCGCTCGCACGGGCGACCGAACTGGTCGCCGGCGTGATCGACGGCGCCAACCTGACCGAGGCTTTCGAGCGCATGCAGGCCGAGCACCCCGAGTGGCCGGAGGGTACGCGCGGCGCGGTGCGCGACCTGGCCTGGTCCACCCTGCGCGACTATGGGCGCGGTGACGCGATCCTCGCCCACCTGCTGCATAGCCCGCCGCCGGTGGAGATCCGCGCGCTGCTGCTGGTCGCCCTGCAGCGTCTGATGCAGCGCCCGGAGCAGGCGCACACCGTGGTCGACCAGGCCGTCGGCGCCACCGCGGTGGCGATGCCCGGCCTGCGCAATCTGGTCAACGGCGTGCTGCGCAATGCGTTGCGCCGTCAGTCGGAGTGGCAGGGCTGGATCGAGACCGAGCCGGAGGCGCGCCATGCCTTTCCGGCCTGGTGGGTGGAGCGTGTGCGCCGCTCGCATCCGCAGACCTGGCAGGACGTGCTTGCGGCCGGCAATGTCCGCCCGCCCATGGCCCTGCGGGTCAATCCGCGCCGCGCCACGCTGCCCGGGGTCGAGGGAGAGCTTGCCGGCGCTGGGCTGGAGTTCCGCCGCCTCGACAATGATGCGCTGCTGCTCGCACGCCCGCTGGCGGTCGCCCGGCTGCCCGGTCATGAGGAGGGGCGACTCTCGGTGCAGGATGCCGGAGCGCAGTGGGCAGCCCGGCTGCTCGACGCAAAGGACGGCGAGCGTGTGCTCGATGCCTGTTCGGCTCCCGGCGGTAAGACCGCACACATCCTGGAGCGTGCCGGCGCAGAGCTGCTGGCGCTGGAGCTCGACCCCGTGCGGGCCGGGCGCGTGGAGCGCAACCTCGCCCGCCTCGGCCTGCGTGCCGAGCTGAAGGTCGCGGACTGCCGCCGCCTGGCCGCGTGGTGGGACGGTCGTCCCTTCGACCGCATCCTCGCCGACGTGCCGTGCTCGGCCTCCGGCGTGGTGCGCCGCCACCCCGACATCAAGTGGCTGCGTCGGGACACCGACATTGCCAACTTTGCCGCACAGCAGGCCGAAATCCTGGAGGCCCTTTGGCGCACGCTCGCCCCGGGTGGCACAATGCTCTACGTCACCTGCTCGGTGTTCGACGAGGAAAACGCCGGCCAGGTCGCGCGCTTCTGCCTCCGTCACGCGGACGCCGAGCGTCTCCCGATCCGCGGATATCCAGACCTGCAGCTGCTGCCTTGTGCCGACCATGACGGCTTCTATTACGCGCTCCTCCGCAAGCGGCCCTGAGCGCGCCGTCCGCTTCGTCGCCGGCGCGCTGTTCGCGCTGTGCGCGTTGCTCGCACAGGCCGAAAGCGTGATCCGCAGCGCCGAGATCGTGCCCGGTGATGGCGGTTACGTGCTCAACGCCGACATCGAGATCGAGCTCAATCCGCGCCTGATCGATGCGGTGACTCGCGGGGTTTCGCTGTATTTCACGACCGAGGTCGTCATCGAGCGCCCGCGCTGGTACTGGCTCAACGAGACCGTGGCGCGCCGCAGCCTCGACTATCGGCTCTATTACCACGCAATCACGCGCAGCTACCGGCTCTCGGTCGGCACCCTGCACCAGAACTTCGACGAGCTCGAGGAGGCGCTGCATACCATGCAGCGCGTGCGCAACTGGCTGGTGGCGGAAACCGAAGTGATCCAGGCCGGTGTCTCGCACGAGGTCTCGCTGCGTTTCCGCCTCGACACGAGCCAGTTGCCCAAGCCCTTCCAGGTGACCGCGATCGGCAGCAGCGACTGGAACGTCGAGACCGACTGGATGAACTGGACCTTCCTGCCTGGCGCGCCGGGGTTCCGATGAAGCGCGTCCTGCTCGCCGTCGCCGCAGCGTTGTCCGGGATCTCGCTCTTCCTGCTCACGTCGGCGAGTTCCAACACCACCCTGTTCGCGACCAGCTATCCCTTGCTCCTCGCCCTCAACGGCGGGATGGCCGTGGTGCTGGCGGCCTTGGTCGGGATACAGTTGCATCGCCTGGTGAGGGAGCATCGCGAGGGCCAGTTCGGTTCCCGGCTGAAGATGCGTCTGGTGCTGATCTTCGCGCTGATGGGAGTGGTTCCCGGGCTGGTGATCTACGGCGTTTCGCTGCAATTCGTGGTCCGCAGCATCGAATCCTGGTTCGATGTGCGTGTGGATTCCGCGCTCGAGGGTGGTATCGCGCTCGGCCAGAACGCACTCGACTACTTGGTGAGCCAGGTGCGCGACAAGGCGGACGACATGGTGCTCGAGCTCGAGGGGGCAGGGCAGGGTGCCGGTACCCGGCTCAACCGCCTGCGCGAACAGGCCGGGATTGCCAGCGCAACCATCCTGGCGCCTGCCGGGCAGGTGCTGGCGACTGCGGCCGAGTCGGGGCGCACCCTCATCCCCGACCTGCCGGACGCGGCGGAGCTGCGCCAGGCCCGCCAGAGCCGGCACTTCCACTCGGTGATCGCAGAGCCCGACGGTCGCCTCGTGATCCGCGTGCTCACGCCGATCCCGGTGCGCACGCTGGCGGGCGAGTCCAACCTTCTGATGCTGCAACAGCCGGTGCCGGAGTCCTTCGGCCGCAATGCCGAGGCGGTCCAGGAAGCGTATCGCGAGTACCAGCAGCTGACGCTGGGGCGGAGCGGGCTGAAGCGCATCTACACCGTCACGCTGAGCCTGACCCTGCTACTCGCCTTGCTTGGCGCGCTCGCGGTCGCCGTGCTCATCGCGCGCCGGTTGGTGCAGCCGCTGCTGATCCTGGCCGAGGGTACGCAGGCGGTGGCGCAGGGCGACTTCAGTCCGCGCCAGGCGCTGCCCGCGAGCGACGAACTCGGTGTGCTGACCCAGTCCTTCAATCGCATGACGCGCCAGCTGCAGGAGGCGCGCGGTGCTGCCGACCGCAATCGCGCCGAGGTCGAGGCGGCGCGTGCCTACCTCGAGTCGGTGCTCGCAAACCTGTCGACCGGCGTCCTCGCGTTCTCGGCCGACGGTCACCTGCGGGCGGCCAACCACGGTGCGCTGCAGATCCTGGAGGACGACCTTGCCGGATTCGAGGACATCCCCCTGGAGGCCTGGCCGCGCCAGACCGAACTCGGCCAGATGCTGCGCGAGGGCTTCAATGCCAACGCGGGGGACTGGCAGAAGCAGATGGAACTGCCCGTCAAGGACCGTCCGCCGCGCACCCTGCTGATCCGCGGCTCCCGCCTTCCCGAGAGCACTGGCGGTGGCCTGGTGGTGGTGTTCGACGACATCTCGAGCCTGATCGCCGCGCAGCGTACCGCCGCCTGGGGCGAGGTCGCACGCCGGCTCGCGCACGAGATCAAGAACCCGCTCACACCGATCCAGCTCTCCGCCGAGCGGCTATCCTTCAAGCTCGCAGACCGCCTGGACGACAGCGGCCGCGAGATGCTCGAGCGTGCGACCACCACCATCGTGAACCAGGTCGAGGCGATGAAGAACCTGGTCAACGCCTTCCGCGACTATGCCCGCCTGCCCGCACCCCAGCTCGGCGCGCTCGATCTCAACGGCCTGATCCGCGAGGTGTTGCACCTCTACGAGAGTGCCGCGGTGCGCATTCGAACCGAGCTGGGCAGCACGCTGCCTCCGGTGCAGGGTGACCCGACGCAGATCCGGCAGGTGATCCACAACATGTTGCAGAATGCGCAGGATGCGCTGGCCGCACAGGACGACGGCGAGATCGCGGTGATCACCCGCAGGGATGGCGAGCGCGCGTTGCTGCTGTTCCGCGACAATGGCCCGGGCTTCCCGCCAGAAGTCCTGGCGCGGGCGTTCGAGCCCTATTTCACCACCAAGTCGCGTGGCACGGGCCTGGGCCTGGCCATGGTGAAGAAGATCGTGGACGAGCACGGCGGCGAGGTCCGCCTGAGCAACCGCGAGGGCGGCGGCGCCGAGGTGCGAATCCGCCTGCGGCTGGCCGAAACCAAGGAAGCATGACGAAGAAAAATGGCAAAGATTCTGATCGTTGACGACGAAATCGGCATCCGCGAACTGCTCTCGGAGATCCTCCGCGACGAGGGCCACGACATTCTGCTCGCCGAGAACGCCACCGCCGCGCGTGCTGCGCGCAACGCGGTGCGTCCCGACATGGTGCTGCTCGACATCTGGATGCCCGACACCGACGGCATCACCCTGCTAAAGGAGTGGGCGGCCAACGGCCAGCTCAACATGCCGGTGGTGATGATGTCCGGACACGGCACGATCGATACCGCGGTCGAGGCCACCCGCATCGGCGCGATCGACTACCTGGAAAAGCCGATCGCGCTACAGAAGCTGCTCGCCGCGGTCAAGCGCGGGCTGCAGCGTCCGCAGGCGCCCGGCGTTCAGTCCGCTCCCACGCTCGCCGCCTTCCATCGCTCGGTGCCGCTGCGCGAACTGCGTCGCCGACTCGAGCAGATCGTCGGCAGCTCACGCGTGCTGCTGCTGCGCGTCGGTGCGGGCTCGCTCGCCGAGCTGGTCGCGCGCAGCGTGCAGCCGGCCAATGCGCCTTGGCTCGACCTCGCGGCCGTCACCGCACCTCTCGACATCACCCAGCTGCAGGCGACCCAAGGGGGCGTTCTGTTCGTCGGCGAGCTCGCCCGTCTGTCGCGTGCGCAACAGAAGAACCTCGCCTTCGCGCTCGACCGCCTGGAGCGTTATGACCTTCGCCTCGTGGCCGCCACCGATCGCAGCCTGGAGGCACTGGTCGGTGAAGGTTGGGAGGAGGGCCTGCTCGCCCGCCTGTTCGAGGTGAGCCTCGCTCCGCCCTCGATCGCCGACGTGCGCGAGGACCTGCCCGAGCTCGCCAGCCAGATGCTGCTGCATCTTGTGGAGGCCGGCGAGGTGCCGCTGCGCCGCTTCTCCACCGCAGCGCTCAACCAGCTGCGCAACCTGCCGTGGCCGGGCGGCTACCCCGAGCTGCGCGCCGCGGTGAAGTCGCTCGCGCTCGGCACGCTGGAGGAGGAGATCGGTGCCGGCGAGGTGCGTCGTCTGCTGCCTCCGGACCTCGGTGCGGGCGCTTGCGGCGTGTCGCTCGACCAGCCGCTGCGCGAGGCGCGCGAGGCCTTCGAGCGCATGTATTTCGAGCATCACCTGCGCCTCGAGGGCGGCAACATGACGCGCCTGGCGGAGAAGACCGGCCTGGAGCGCACCCATCTCTACCGCAAGCTCAAGCAGCTCGGCCTTCAGGCCGGACGTCGCCACGAGGAGTCCTGAAGGGCTGGCGGTTTCGAACTCTGACGCCGGACAGCTTGCTGTTGTCCGTTCACGATCCGTATCGTTGCCGCCGTAGCGTGCGGGCCGCGCCGGTGCGCGCCGGCGCTGTCGAGCCCTGCGGTTGCTGCGGCGCAACGTCGGCGTTTGCCGGCCCGGGGCGCGGGCGTAGAATCGACGCCTTGGACACTTCCGGAAACAGCGGTGAAGATCATCATTCTGGGTGCGGGCCAGGTCGGCGCCTCGGTGGCGGAGAACCTCGTCTCCGAGGCGAACGACATCACCCTGGTCGATACCAGCGAGGAGTATCTCGCCGCGCTGCGTGAGCGCCTCGAGATCCGCACCGTATGCGGCAACGGCGCCTCACCGCGGGTCCTGCGCGAGGCCGGCGCCGACGATGCCGACCTGCTGATCGCGGTGACGCAGTCCGACCAGACCAACCTGTGTGCCTGCCGCATCGCCAAGGCGCTGTTCAACCTGCCGACCCGGATCGCGCGCCTGCGCTCGACCGACTACGTCGACCATCCTGAGCTGCTCGACGACGACAACTTCGCGGTCGATTTCTCCATCTGTCCCGAGCAGGTCGTCACCGACTACATCAAGCGCCTGATCGCCTTTCCCGAGGCCCTGCAGGTGCTCGAGTTCGCCGACGGCGTGGTCAGCCTGATCTGCGTGCGCGCTTTCGAGGGCGGGCCGCTGGTCGGCCACCCGCTCAAGGCGCTGCGCTTCCACCTGCCCAACGTCGAGGTCCGCATCGCCGCGATCTATCGCAACGGCGAGCCGATCATGCCCGAGGGCGACACCATCATCCTGCCCGGCGACGAGGTGTTCTGCCTCGCCGCCACGGTGCACATCCGCCAGGTGATGCGCGAGTTGCGTCGTTCCGACCGGCCGATGCGGCGGATCATGATTGCCGGGGGCGGCAACATCGGCTTCCGCCTCGCGCAGTCGATCGAGGAGAACCACCACGTCAAGATCCTCGAGCTCAACCGCACCCGCGCCGAGATGCTCGCCTCGCAGCTGTCGAACGCGCTCGTGCTGCGTGGCGACTCGACCGACGAGAAACTGCTCGAGACCGAGGGCATCGACGAGACCGACCTCTTCGTCGCGCTCACCAACGACGAGGAGGACAACATCATGTCTGCCTCGCTCGCCAAGCGCATGGGTGCGCGCCGCACCCTCGCGCTCATCAACCGCAAGAGCTATGTCGACCTGGTGCAGGGCGGGCCGATCGACATCGCGATCTCGCCCGCGCACACCTCGATCGGCACGCTGCTGGCCCACGTGCGCCGTGGCGACGTGGTGGCGGTGCATAGCCTGCGCCGCGGCGCGGCCGAGGCGCTGGAGATCATCGCCCACGGCAGCAGCAAGGACTCCAAGGTGGTCGGCCGTCCGATCGAGCAGGTTCCGCTGCCCCGTGGCACGAGCATCGGCGCGGTCGTGCGCGACGTGCGCAACGACGAGGGCAGGGTGATCCGCCGCGAGGTGATCATCCCGCACCACGACACGGTGATCCGCGAGGACGACCACGTGATCGTGTTCTGCACCAACAAGAAGCTGGTGCAGAAGGTGGAGAAGTTGTTCCAGGTCGGGTTCCACTTCCTCTGACATGTCGTCCGACGCCCGAACTCGCGCGTACTACCCCGCGCTCAACGCCCTCGGCCTGATCATCATGATCTTCGGGCTGCTGATGAGCTTTCCGCTCGTCGTGTCGGCCTGGCTGGGCGACGGTGCGACCCTGGCCTACGACCAGGGCCTGTTCGTGACCTTCGTGGCCGGGCTGCTGCTGTGGGCGGCGACGCGCAGCAAGCGGCGCGACCTGAGGGTGCATGACGGTTTCCTGCTGGTGGCGGCGACCTGGGTGGTGCTGCCGGTGTTCGGTTCCTTGCCGCTCATGGCCTACATCCCCGAACTCGGCTTCACCGACGCGTACTTCGAGGCGGTGTCCGGTCTCACTGCGACGGGCGCGACGGTGCTGAGCGGCCTGGACGAATTGCCGATCTCGATCAACCTGTGGCGCACCTTCATGCACTGGGTCGGCGGCATGGGGGTGATCGTGCTGGTGGTCGCGATCCTGCCGCTGCTCGGCATCGGTGGCCGCCAGCTCTACAAGGCCGAAGTGCCGACGCCGATGAAGGACTCCAGCCTGACCCCGCGCATCGCCGAGACGGCGAAGGGGCTGTGGCTGACCTACGTGCTGCTGACGATCGCCTGCGGCTTCAGCCTGTGGTGGGTGGGGCTCGCGCCCTGGGACGCGGTGATCCACGCCTTCTCCGTCACCGGGCTGGGCGGCTTCTCCAACCGCGACGCCTCGCTCGGCCATTTCGACAGCGTGGGGGTGGAGCTGGTCACGATCGGTTTCGCGCTGCTGGCCGGGCTCAACTACGCCACCCACTATCTCGCGCTCGTGAGGCGATCCTCGGCGCCGTATCGGCGCGACCCCGAGATCCCTTTCTATTTCGGCGTGCTGGCGCTGTCCACGGCGATGCTCACCGTGTACCTGCTCGCCCAGGGCGTCTTCACCGACGTCGGCGAGGCCTTGCGCTACGTCGCATTCCACGTCGTGTCGATCTCGACCTCGCTCGGGCTCGCTACCCACGACTACACGCTGTGGCCGATGTTCGCGCAGATCTGGATCCTTTTCCTCGGCAGCTTCGTCGCCTGTTCGGGCTCGACCGGCGGCGGCATCAAGATGATGCGGGCGATGATCCTCTACAAGCAGGTCTTCCGCGAGATCGTGCGCTCACTCCATCCGAATGCGGTGCGACCGGTGCGCATGGGCAGGAATCCGGTGCCGGAGAACATCCTGCATGCGGTGCTTGGCTTCAGCTTCATGTACATGGTCAGCATCGTCAGCCTGACGCTCGTGCTGTCGGCCGCCGGGCTGGAGCTGGTGACGGCCTTCTCGGCGGTCGTGGCCTGCCTCAACAACACCGGCCCGGGGCTGGGCCTGGTCGGCCCGGCGTCGAACTACCAGGCGCTCGGCGATTTCCACAAGTGGGTGCTGTGCTTCGCGATGATCCTCGGCCGCCTGGAGATCTTCACCTTCCTGGTGGTGCTCACGCCCACGTTCTGGCGGCGCTGAGCACGCTTGCCGCCGCTGCTTGACCGACGACAAGCCCGTTCGGGGCTCGGACAGGCGATAATCCCGCCTTGTGCATGACTGCCCCGATAGAGGACTCGACGTGAGCCGCCTGAAGAACGACACCTTCCTGCGCGCCCTGCTGCGCCAGCCGACCGAATACACCCCCGTCTGGCTGATGCGCCAGGCCGGCCGCTACCTCCCCGAATACTGCGAGACGCGCAAGCGCGCGGGCAGCTTCCTGCAACTGTGCAAGAGCCCGGCGATGGCCTGCGAGGTCACCCTGCAGCCGCTCGCGCGCTACGATCTCGATGCCGCGATCCTGTTCTCGGACATCCTCACCGTGCCTGACGCGATGGGCCTGGGCCTGTACTTCGCCGAAGGCGAGGGGCCGCGCTTCGAGCGCCCGCTCAAGGACGAGTGGGAGATCCGCAACCTCAGCGCGCCCGATCCCCACGCCGAACTGCAATACGTGATGGATGCGGTCGCCGAGATCCGCCGTGCCCTCGATGGCAGCGTGCCGCTGATCGGCTTCTCCGGCAGTCCGTGGACGCTGGCCTGCTACATGGTCGAAGGCGGTTCCTCCGACGATTACCGCAAGGTCAAGTCGCTCGCCTACAGCCGCCCCGACCTGATGCATCACATCCTCGAGGTGACCGCGCAGGCGGTGGTGAAGTACCTCAACGCCCAGATCGAGGCTGGCGCGCAGGCGGTGATGGTGTTCGACTCCTGGGGCGGTGTGCTGTCCGAGGCGGCTTACCGGGAGTTTTCGCTGCGCTACCTGGAGCAGGTCGTCGCCGGCCTGATCCGCGAGCGCGACGGCCAGCGCGTGCCCAGCATCGTGTTCACGAAGGGCGGCGGCCTGTGGCTGGAGTCGATCGCCGCGATCGGTTGCGACGCGGTCGGTCTCGACTGGACCATGGACATCGGCCGCGCGCGTCGCCTCGTGGGCGACAAGGTGGCGCTGCAGGGCAACCTCGACCCCAACGTGCTGTTCGCTCCGCCCGAGGCGGTCGCGACGGAGACGCGCCGGGTGCTGGACGCGTTCGGCAACCATCCAGGGCACGTCTTCAACCTCGGTCACGGCATTTCGCAGTACACCCCGCCGGAGAGCGTGAGCGTGCTGGTCGACACGGTGCATGCGCACAGCCGGGCGATCCGCGCCGGTGCTTGAGGCTGACGGGGGCGTGCGGCGTACGACAGGCCTCCGCCCCTGCCTGTCAAGCGCGAAATTGTGTTTTCCGGGCTTGACTTATGCACATTCCGCGGTTTTGGTCAGTGGGTACGACCCAAAACGGGCCTTTATCCAAGGTTTTACATAAAGCATTGAAAATAAAGGGATAAAAATTCGCGCAATGTTAAGGCATTGTGACGAAAACCCTTACGTGGCGCAGGTTTGAGGGCGCTTCACCCAGCTTTCCCACATACTTATCCACAGGTTTTGTGGACAAGCGGAAAGCCTCATTTTCGGCCAGCCACTTGCCTGCCGTTTCCTCGGTCCGTTCTCATCGAATCCGCGCAAGACGCTGAGCTGAAAGCGGTTTTTCTCGATCCTCTGCCGTCCCATGGCCATCGTCCGCGTCGCCTTGCCCATACCGCTTCCACAAGTCTTTGATTACACGGCCGCGGACGCGGGCGTGGAGGACGTGGGGCGCTGCGTGAAGGTGCCCTTCGGACGAGGAGAGCGTACGGGTCTCATCGTCGGCTTCGGCGATGAAGCGGGGGTGGAAGCCCCGCGGCTCAAGGCGGTGCTGCACATCCAGCGTGGCGTGCCGCCATTGCCGGCGGACTGGCTGGAACTGGTCTCCTTCATCGCGCGCTATTACCACGCACCGCTCGGTGAGGTGGTGGCGCTTGCGCTGCCGCCGGGCCTGCGCCGGGCCGACGGAGTCAGCGACGAGGACGAGGATCCGCTGCTGGGCGTCACACACGAGGGGCATGTGGCGCTCGCAGCCGCGCGGCGGGCGAGCCGGGCGTTCGCGCTGCTGCAGGCTTTGGGGGCGGAGCCGGGGCCGTGGCGACGCAGCGTGATCCGCTCCCGCGCCGGTGGCGAGGCGGTGGGCGAGCTGCTGCGGCGCGGCTGGCTGGAGATCGTGGTCGACCCGGGCGCTCGTCACGAGGCCGGGGCGCAGCCGCTGGCGACCCCGGAGCAGGCCGCCGCGGTGGAGGCGATCGTCGGCGCCGGGATGCACTTCCGCCCGTGGCTGCTGCATGGCGTCACAGGCAGCGGCAAGACCGAGGTTTACCTGCGCCTGGCCGCGCATGCGCTCGCGCAGGGCCGCCAGGTGCTGATGCTGGTGCCGGAGATCGCGCTGACGCCGCAACTCGAGCAGCGCGTCGCGCAGCGCTTCGCCGCCGCCAACGTGGTCAGCCTGCATTCCGCGCTCGCCGACGGTGCGCGTTCGCGCGGCTTCGTGCAGGCGCTCACTGGCCGTGCCGACATCGTGCTCGGCACCCGCCTCGCGGTGTTCGCGCCGCTGCCGCGGCTGGGCCTGATCCTGGTCGACGAGGAGCACGACGCCTCCTACAAGCAACAGGAGGGGGTGCGCTACTCGGCGCGCGACGTCGCGGTGTGGCGCGCGCGCCAGCGCGACGTGCCGGTGGTGCTCGGTTCGGCCACGCCCTCGCTGGAGAGCTGGTTCCATGCCAGGAGCGAGCGTTACGCGCTGCAGGTTCTGGGCCGGCGTGCCGTCGCGGCCACGCTGCCTGCGGTGCGCTGCATCGACACCCGCCGGATCAAGCTCGACGAGGGCCTCAGTCCCGCGCTGCAAGCGGCGATCGCGCAGCGCCTCGAGCGCGGGGAGCAGAGCCTGGTCTTCCTCAACCGCCGCGGCTATGCGCCGGTCCTGTCGTGTCCGTCCTGCGGCTGGGTCAGCCGCTGTCCGCACTGCTCGGCGAACCTCGTGGTGCACCTTGCCGACCGTCGCCTGCGCTGCCATCACTGCGGTTGCGACGGCTCGATCCCGCACGCCTGCCCGAGCTGCGGCGACCAGGACATCCAGCCCTTCGGCCGCGGCACGCAGCGCATCGAGGCGCGCCTCACCGAGCTCTTCCCGCAGGCGCGCGTGCTGCGGGTGGACCGCGATGCCGCACGCACGCGCAGCCAGTGGGAGAAGCTGCTCGACACCATTGCCGCCGGTGAGGCGGACATCCTGGTCGGCACGCAGATGATGGCCAAGGGGCACGACTTTCCCAAACTCACCCTGGTCGGCGTGGTGGGGGCGGACGCATCGTTGCATGCCGCGGACTTCCGCGCCCCCGAGCGCCTGTTCCAGCAGTTGATGCAGGTTGGCGGCCGTGCCGGGCGCGGCGCGCTGCCCGGCGAAGTGTTGATCCAGACCGAATACCCGATGCACCCGCTCTATGTGCATCTGGCGAAGCACGACTTCGACGCCTTCGCCCGCATGGCCCTGCAGGAGCGTCGCAACGCGGGCTTCCCGCCGTTCACCCACCAGGCCATGCTGCGTGCGGACGCACCCGTGCTGGAGGATGCGGTCGAATTCCTGCGCCATGCCCGCAGGCTTGCCGAGGAGCGCGCGCCCGCGGGCCTGCGCCTGTACGACCCGGTGCCGATGCGCATGACCCGGCTCGCCCGCCGCGAACGCGCGCAGCTGCTCGTCGAGGCTGACCAGCGTGGCCTCCTGCAGGCCTTTCTCGCCGACTGGGTCGCGGTCCTCTACTGCCAGCGCACCGCCCGCGAGCTGCGCTGGCAGCTCGATGTGGATCCGCTGGAGGTGTGAGGCCTCGGCGACGCCTTCGGGAGGCTGTCGGGCCTCCAAGCGCCGGGTTCGCGGCTTGCGCCGCTCCTACAGCGGCGCGTTGCATGCCCGGGGGCATGCAGGAGCGGCGCAGGCCGCGAACAAGCCGGCCGGCGATCGGCGCGTGCAGAGATCTCCACCGCCGCATTCGCGCCTTGCGGCGCTCCTACGGAGGACCGCGGCGTTCCCGGGGCATGTAGGAGCGCCGCAAGGCGCGAACAGGGCGGACCGGTGCGCTCCGTCGCGTCCGGGTGCCGGTATCACTCCGCAGGCCACAGCCAGGCCGCCCCGCGCACGCCCGAGGCGTCACCGTGCAGCGCCGGCAGCAGGCGGGTGCAGACGCTGTCCGAGAACACGTGGCTTGCCCACAGCCGTGGCACGTTGTCGTACAGGCGCGCGACCTGCGACAGGCCGCCGCCGAGCACGATCACCTCGGGGTCGAGCAGGTTGATGACCGTTGCGAGCGCGCGCGCGAGCCGTGTCTCGTAGCGTTCGAGGCTGGCCTGGCTGGTGCGCTCGCCGGCGTAGGCGCGGCGGGCGATCGCCACGGCGTCGACCGACTCGCCGCCGTGGCGCAGATGATCGGCGGCCAGGCCCGGGCCGGAGAGGTAGGTCTCGATGCAGCCGGCGCGTCCGCAATAGCAGGCGGGCAGGGGGAGGTCGTCGGCCTCGGGCAGCGGTAGCGGGTTGTGGCCCCACTCGCCTGCCACCGCGTTGGCCCCGACCAGCAGCTTGCCGTCGACGACGATTCCGCCGCCCACCCCGGTGCCGAGGATGGCCGCGAACACGGTCCGTGCTCCCGCGCCGGCACCGTCCGCGGCCTCGGACATGGCCAGGCAGTTGGCGTCGTTGGCGAGGCGAATCGGCCGGCGGAGCAGGGCTTCGAGATCCTGCTGCAGTGCCTGGCCGTTCAGGCAGGTGGAGTTGGCGTTGCGGATGCGTCCGTCGCGCGGCGCGGGCGAGCCGGGCGTGCCGATGCCGACGCGGGCACCGGCGCCGGTGACACGCTCGGCCTCATCTACCAGCGCGGCGATCGCGTGCAGGGTGCCGGCGTAGTCGCCCTGCGGCGTGGCCACCCGGCGGCGCCAGCGCTCGCACCCGGCGGCGTCCAGCACCACCAGCTCGATCTTGGTGCCGCCGAGGTCGATGCCGATGCGCGTGCTCATGCCGAGGATGCCCTGCTTCAGCCGATCCGTTCGACCGCGTCGCGGTAGCGCTCGACCGCTTCCTCGCGGGTGTGCGAGCTGACGCCGAGATCGCGCACCAGGCCATCCTGCAGGCTGTAGCACCAGCCGTGCACGGTGACCCCCTGGCCGCGCTGCCAGGCCTCGCGCAGCACCGAGGTCTGGCAAACGTTCACTACCTGGTGCATGGCGTTGAGCTCGCACAGGCGGTCGGCACGTTCGGTCGGGTCGGTGAAGCGCTCGAGGCGGTCGATGTGGCGGTCCCGCACGTCCTGGATGTGCCGCAGCCAGTTGTCGGTGAGGCCGGTCTTGTTGTCGTTCATCGCCGCCTTCACACCGCCGCAGCCGTAGTGGCCGACGATGAGGATGTGCTTGACGCGCAGGATCTCGACCGCGTAATGGATGACCGAGAGGGCGTTGAGATCGGTGTGCACCACCACGTTGGCGATGTTGCGATGCACGAAGACCTCGCCAGGTGCGAGGCCGATCACCTGGTTCGCCGGCACCCGGCTGTCCGAGCAGCCGATCCAGAGGTATTCAGGCGATTGCTGGTTGACCAGGCGGGTGAAGAACTCGGGGTCTTCCGAGTGCATGCGCTCGGACCAGTTCTTGTTGTTGGTGAAGAGGTGTTCGATCGACTGGGACATGGTTCTGGCGCGCGTGGAGTTCGGTAATCCGTAATTATGGATGTCCTGGCCGGCCGCGGCCAGCATCCGGCGCGCCGGACACGCGCTACGGGGAATCGTCCCGCCGCAGCGTGGGTCGAATCGTTACAGCGTGTCAGGCACGCTTGAAGCACCACCGTCCATCCCCAACCTGTAGGCTTTCCACCGCGGAGTCGCTTCATGAACCTGAATCCCCAGCAAGCCCGTTCGCTCGTCGCCATCTGCCTGCACGCGGTTTTCGCCGACGGTCACCAGGGTGTGGCGGAGCGCGACCATGTGCGCAAGGTCGCCGAGTCGCTCGGCCGCGAGGCGGAGATCGACTTCATCGCGCTCTACCAGGATGTGCTGCTCGGCCGGCTCGGGCTGGAGGCGGCGGTGGCCGGACTGGACGAGGCGAACCTGCGCCAACTCGCCTTCGAGCTGGCGGTCGGGGTGTGCGAGGCCGATGGCGGGCTCGACGCGCGCGAGAAGGATTTCCTCGAGCGCCTGTCCGGCCTGCTCGAACTCTCCCGACCCGCTGCGGACACCTTCGTCCGCGAGGCGGAAGCGCTCGGCCAGGCGCCTGCCGACGGGCCGCTCCCAGGCCTGCCCGGCCTGGGCGAGGGCGAGCCGGTGGCCACGCCGTCCTCTGCGGCTGCCGCGCCGGAAGCGGCGGAACTCGACCGGACCATCCTGAATGCGTCGATCCTCAATGGCGCGCTCGAACTGCTGCCGCAGTCGATGGCCTCGATGGCGATCATTCCCTTGCAGCTGCGCCTGGTGTACTGCATCGGCCAGGCGCACGGCTACGAGCTCGACCGCGGCCACATCAAGGACTTTCTCACCGCCGCGGGTGTGGGCATGACCGGCCAGTACGTCGAGCAGTTCGGCCGCCGGCTGATCGGCGGCCTGCTCGGCAAGGTGCTCGGCGGTGCAGGGCGTGCGGTCGGTAGCCAGGCCACCGGCTCGGCCTTCTCCTTCGCGACCACATGGGCGATTGGCAAGGTCGCGGTGCAGTACTACGGCGGCGGCCGCAAGCTGGATGCCGACACCTTGCGCCAGGCCTTCGCCGGCCTGTTCGAGCAGGCGAAGGCAATGCAGGAGCGTTACGCCCCCGAGATCGCGCAGCGTGCGCGCACGCTCGATCTGAAGCGCCTGACGGATGAGTTGCGGCGCTGAGCGGGGAGGGGCTTTGCGAGGGTGGTTTCACGTGGAACCATCCTCGGGAACGAAGCCAGGGGGCGGATGGCACGTGGAGCGGGCTCCGCCGGACCGCCTGCAGGGCTGCCATGGCGCGGGCTGCACCTCATCGGCGGTGGCAAGGCGCCATGCGGGTCTGCGTTCCTGTTACTGCACGAGGGTGCTTACACAAGTCCGCGGAATGTGGAATCCTGTAGCCCCCAATCCAAGTTCTCGAGATTTCCATGAAAATCACGCCAGCTCCCCTGCTCACCTTGTCCAACGGTGTCGAGATGCCGCGGCTCGGCCTCGGCACCTGGCCGATGAACGATGCCGAGGCCGCCGGGACAGTCGCCCTGGCGCTGGACATGGGCTATCGCCTGATCGACACCGCCGAGAACTACGACAACGAGCGCGGCGTAGGCGAAGGCATCCGCCGCTCCGGTGTCGCACGCAGTGAGGTCTTCGTCACCACCAAGTTCAATCGCAAGTGGCACAGCGTCGAGGGTGCGCGCCAGGCTTGCGAGGCCAGCCTCGAGCGCCTCGGCCTGGACTACATCGACCTCTTCCTGGTGCATTGGCCCAATCCGGACCAGGGGCGCTACGTGGAAGCCTTCGAGGGTTTGGTGAAACTGCGCGAGGCCGGCTTGGTGCGCGCGATCGGCACCTCGAACTTCAAGCCAGCCCACCTGCAGCAGCTGTTCGACCGCGGGCTGTTCCCGCAGGTGAACCAGATCCACCTCGATCCGTGGCATGCGCGCACCGACCATGTCGAAGTGCATGAGGCGCGCGGTATCGTCACCGAGTCGTGGAGTCCGCTCGGGCGAGCCAACGCGATGCTGGCCGACCCGTCGATCCTGAACGTGGCGCGCCGCCATGGTCGCACTCCGGCGCAGGTGATCCTGCGTTGGCACACTCAGCTCGGCTACGTCCCGATCCCGAAATCGTCGAACCCGCAGCGCCTCGCCGAGAACCTCGACGTATTCGGTTTCGAGCTCGGCGCCGAGGAACTGGCCGCGATCAGCGCACTCGACCGCCCCGATCCGGAGATGCTGGATTCGGACGTGTTCGGGCACTGAGGTGGTGCCGTGGTCGGCGTTCGCGGCTTGCACCGCTCCTACGGAAAGCCGGAGCGGCGCAAGGTGCGAATCCCGGCCATCGACCGCTCGGCGACGGCGCGGGCTAGCTGCGCCAGATTCCTAGCTCCGTCAGCTGCCGCGTCGCCGCTTCGGCCCAGCCGCGGTTGGCGGCGGGGCTGGCGGGGCTGGGGTGCAGCACACGGCCGAACTTCAGGCCGGGCAGGCCGGCCAGGGCCTCGGCGGCGCGCTTCTCCGCCCAGTTTCCGATCCCGATCACCCACTCGGGCTGCAGCGCACCGACCAGGCTGCGCAGGTGCGTGTCGCAGGCGGCCAGCAGCGGGCGCTGCTCGGCCACCGGCAGCTTGTCGGGGGTGAGGTTGCGGCCGCCCTCGAAGAACACCAGCGGGCAATAGTTCGCGACGAAGTGTTCGGCGAAGAATGCCTCGGGTGTGCCATAGCGGGCGCGAAACAGGCCCCAAAGGCGCTGGCCGCTGACCTCCGAGCGCGCGCAGGCGAAGCCTTCCACCGGCCGCTTCGGGTTGACGACGTGCGGTTGCCCGACCGGCCCCTCCAGCCTCAGCCAGTCGCGCGCGCTGGCGATCTCGCCGAAGGGCACACCGATCTGCGCCATGCCGAAGGGGCCGGGGTTCATGCCGATGAAGACCACGCGGCGGCGGCCGTCGCCGTAGCGCTCGAGGTAGCGCCGGTGCACTTCCCAAGCGTAGTCGAGCGGGTTGTAGACGTGGGTCACCGGTGCCGCGAAGGGCAGCGCGTCCACCGCCGCGGACAGTTCGCGGGCGGCGTCGATCAGGAGGCGGGCGGTCATGTCGGGAAGAGCAGCTTGAGCAGGTAGAGGGCGGCCATGCCGGCACCGATGGTGGCGAGCACGTTACGCGTGCGCCAGGCCACCAGCACCGCGGCGAGCGCCGCCCAGGGGCGCGGGGTGTCGAAGGCGAAGACGACCTCGCCGCCGGCGACGAAGAGCCCGCTCGCGGTCAGCGCGGCAAAGCTCGCCGGCGCGATGTGGCGGCACAGGGCATGCAGCCACGCGGGCAGGCTGCGGCTGGCGAACAGGCCGATCATCGCGTAGCGGTACAGGTAGGTCAGCACGCCGACCAGCACCAGCAGCAGGAGCAGGGTCGTCGTGCTCATCGTACCGGCCCCAGCCGTCGCACCGCCCATGCTCCGGCGGCGAGCCCGAGCACGATCGCAGCCACCAGGCCGAGCTTGTAGGGCAGGGCGGCGAAGGCCAGCGCGCCGAGGCCGGCGACCAGCGCCGCCGCCTGGCCGGCGCGTTCGCGCAGCAGCAGGGTGAGCAGGGCGATGAAGGTGAGCGGCACGGCGAAATCGAGCTCCCACTCGGGCGGGATGGTGGCGCCGAACAGCAGGCCGGCGGCGGTGGACAGCTGCCAGCCCGCCCACAGGGTGAAGCCGGCACCGAGGAAGTACCAGTGGCGCAGATCGGCCGTGGCGTCCGCGGCCGGCGTGCCGGAGTCCGTGTGTTCAGCGTGGTCCGCCGCCGCCGCATGGCGCTGCTGGTAGCGCAGCACCGCCACCGCGTAGGCCTCGTCGGTGAGCACGTAGGCCAGCAGCAGGCGCCAGCGTCGCGGCAGGTGGCGCACGTACTCCGCCATCGAGGCGCTGTAGAGCACGTGGCGCAGGTTGAGCAGGCCGGAGGTGAGCGCGATGGGGATGAAACCCGCGCCCGCGGCCAGCATCTGCACGATGACGAGCTGCGCCGCACCGGCGAAGACGATGGCTGAGGCGAGCTGGGCCACCCAGGCGGGAACGCCGGCTGCGAGCGCGGCGATGCCGTAGATCATGCCGAAGGGCGCCACGCCGAGCAGCAGCGGCGCTTCGTCGCGGCAACCGGCGAGGAACTCGCCGCCCGCGCTCGTGGGGATCTGCACCATCAGTCGTCCACCGCCCCGCCAGTCTGCGGCTTGCCGAGGCGTGCGATCGATTCGCGCAGCCACCAAACCATGACCACGCCGGGTACGGCGACGACGATCGAGAAGATGAAGAAGGCCGGCCAGCCGATGCTCTGCGACAGCACGCCCGACAGCGGGCTGACGTAGATCCGCCCCACCGCGGCGAAGGCCGACAGCATGGCGTAGTGGGTGGCGGTGAAGCGCTGGTTGCACAGCCCCATCAGCAACGCGACGAAGGCCACCGTGCCCATGCCGCCGCTGATGTTCTCGCCGGCGATCACGGTCAGCAGCAGCCAGTCGAGCGCGGCCGGCGCATCGATCGCCACGAAGCCCCAGTCGAAGGCCGGCACCATGACCGCGCCCCAGGCCCCCTTGCCGAGCTCGGCTAGCAGGTAGAAGCCGAAGTTCGACACCAGTTGCAGCACGCCGAACAGCAGCAGCGACCGGTACAAGGCCAGCCGCGTCATGATCAGCCCGCCGATGAAGGCGCCGAGGATGGTCAGCCAGATCCCGATCACCTTGTTGGCGATGCCGACCTCTTCCTGCGCGAAGCCCATGCCCTTGATCAGGAAGGGCGTGGTCAGGCTGCCGGCGAAGGCGTCGCCGAGCTTGTAGAGGATGATCAGCGCCAGGAAGGCCGCCGCACCCTGCTGTGCGAAGTAGCTCGACAGCGAGCGGTTGAGTGTCTCGAAGCCGGCGCGCTGCGCCGCCCACCACGCCAGCGGCAGGGCGAGCGCGATCTCGGCGAGGATGAACAGGAGCTGGATCCAGCGGTTGGCGTCGTCGGGGTCGAGGCCGAGCAGGATCAGCGCCTGGCGAGCGATCCAGTAGCCGGCGGCGACGCCGGCGAGCATCGCGGCGAAGCCGACCAGCTCGCGCCTGGGGTCGGAGTCGAGCGGCTTCAGCGCCGCCGACACGCGCGGCAAGGCCAGCAGTGACACCACGCCGCAGGCCGCCATGATCAGCGCCATGGTCTCGTACACTCGCGGCCACGACGCCCACTGCCCGGCCCAGATCAGCGCGATGCCGCCGGACAGGATCATCGCCAGGCGATAGGCGAACACATGCACCGAGGCGCCCAGTCCGCGCTCGGCCTCGGGCAGGAGGTCGGTGCGGTAGGCGTCGACCACCACGTCCTGCGAGGCCGACAGGAAGGCGATCGCCACCGCCGCGGCGGCGAAGAGGCCGGGCGCGGCCGTGGGCGACAGGCCCGCCATCCACCACAGCAACGCCGCGAGTGCCAGTTGCGTCAGCACCAGCCAGCCGCGCCGGCGGCCCAGCCAGGGCGGCTCGAAGCGATCCATCAGCGGTGCCCACAGGAACTTGAAGGTGTAGGGCACGCCAACCAGGCCGAAGAAGCCGATGGTGGCGAGGTCCACGCCGTCGACCGTCAGCCAGGCCTGCATGGCCTGGCCAGTCAGCGCGAGTGGCAGGCCGGAGGCGAAGCCGAGCACCAGGATGGCGGACAGGCGCCACGCGCGCGCGAAGGCAGGTGGGGGAGAGGCGGGCAAGGGGGCGCCAGGCGGGGTGTTGCAGGGCCGCGCATTATCGCAGATCATCCGCGGCCCCCCGGTTTACACAATTCGATACTTTGCTTGCGTCCGACACGTTCTGACTCAACAATGCCGGGAAAGCCAAATTCCCCGTTTCGTGGAGGTCGTTTTTCATGTCCCACACCGTGACCGTGGTCTTCGGAAGCGAGCGCGAGTACGAGTTCCCGCTGCGCGACGCCGATGTCGCCTCGACCACCAAGGAGCAGGCCCGCAACTGGTTCGCCAGGGAGTTCGAGGACCTCGAATGCACCCCGTCCAATCCGATGGGCAAGGTGCTCGTCCTCGACATGGTGCTCAACGTCGCCAAGTACGGTGGCGAGAGCCGTTTCGAGCAGGCCGGAGAATGGGCGCGCAAGTTTGCGCTCCACACGGCAGTCGCGCTCGACCGTCCGGCTGTGCGGGTGGACGTCTCATCCTTCGTGGTCGGCTGATCGCTTCTTCCGCCCGGGATGACGCCGCTTCCTGCGGCGATCATCCCTTACAGCACTCCGCGACCGCACTCTTCGGGAGGTAGGGGCCGGACTGCGAGGCGCTCAGCCGTTGCGACCGAGTCGGTACACCGCCACGCTGGCAAGGAAGTTGGGCTCGTCCAGCACCAATTTACCCTCGTCGAACGCCAGGCGCTCATGCACCGCGATGCCGTTCAACTCGCATAGGGCGTCGAAGTCGGCGATGGTGAAGAAGCGCACGTTGGGCGTGTTGAACCACTGGTGCGGCAAGCTCTCCGATACCGGCATGCGACCGTTGAGGATGCTCTGGCGGTGCCGCCAGTAGCCGAAGTTCGGGAAGCTCACCACCGCCTCGCGGCCCACGCGCAGCATCTCGTGCAGGATGCCCTGGGTGTTGTGCATGGCCTGCAGCGACAGGCTCATGATCACATGGTCGAAGAAGCCGTCCTCGAGGCCCACCAAGCCCTTCTCGAGGTCCATCTGGATCACGTTCACGCCGTTGTTGACGCTGGCGAGCAGCTTGTCGGGATCGTTCTCGACCCCATAGCCCTGCACCTGGCGCACGTCCATCAGGTGGCGCAACAGTTCGCCGTCACCGCAGCCGAGGTCGAGTACCTTCTCGCCAGGCTCGATCCACTGGGTGATCACGTCGTAGTCGTAGCGGTAGGCAGTCATTTCACACCTCGATGCGGTCGAACCAGGCCGACAGCAGCTTGTGATAGCGCGGCTCGTCGAGCAGGAAGGAGTCGTGGCCGGCCGGGCAGTCGATCTCGGCATAGCTGACGTTGCGGCGGTTGTGCAGCAGCGCGTAGACGATCTCGCGCGAGCGCTCGGGCGAGAAGCGCCAGTCGGTGGTGAAGGACACCACCAGGAAGTCTGCACTGGCTCGGGCAAGCGCGGCGGGCAGGTTGCCGCCGTACTCGAAGGCGGGGTCGAAGTAGTCGAGCGCCTTGGTGGTCAGCAGGTAGGTGTTGGCGTCGAAGTAGCCGGCGAACTTGTCGCCCTGGTAGCGCAGGTAGGACTCGATCTCGAACTCGACGTCGTAGCTGTAGGTGTTGCGGCCGTGGCGCAGGCTGCGGCCGAATTTCTCCGCCATCGAGTCGTCGGACAGGTAGGTGATGTGCCCGACCATGCGCGCGAGCTTGAGTCCGCGCGCCGGCACCACGCCGTGCGCGTAGTAGTGGCCGCCGTGGAACTCGGGATCGGTCAGGATGGCCTGGCGCGCGACCTCGTTGAAGGCGATGTTCTGCGCGGTGAGCTTGGGCGCGGCGGCGATCACCGCGACGTGGCCGACGCGCTCCGGATACTGCAGCGCCCACGACATCGCCTGCATGCCGCCGAGCGAGCCGCCGACGATTGCGGCGAAGCGCCGGATGCCGAGCTGGTCGGCCAGGCGCGCCTGCGATTCGACCCAGTCTTCCACGGTCACGAAGGGGAAGTCGGCGCCCCACAGCCCGCCGGTGGCGGGGTTGATCTGGTTGGGGCCGGAAGAGCCGTAGCAGCCGCCGAGGTTGTTCACGCCGATCACGAAGAACTTGCGCGTATCCAGCGGCTTGCCGGGACCGATCAGGTTGTCCCACCAGCCGACGTTGTGCGGCGCGTCGGCGTAGGTGCCGGCGACGTGGTGCGAGCCCGACAGCGCGTGACACACCAGCACCGCGTTGCTGCGGTCCGCATTGAGCGTGCCGTAGGTCTCGTAGATGAGGTGGTAGTTGTCCAGCGTGCCGCCGCTGCGCAGCGCGAGCGGCGTGGTGAACTCGGCCCGCTGCGGCACGACCACGCCGACCGATTGGGGTGCGATCATTTTCGTCATCTGCAAAACAAAAAACCCAGCCGGCTGCAAACGCGGACTGGGTGCCCTCGCTTTAGCCGTATTTGTTGAGCGCCCGCAAGCTGTTGATCAAATCGGCGCTAGGTGGCGGGAAGTTAGCGCCCGGGAAGGGAAAAGTCAAACGGCCGGCATGATAAGATTTTCTGCTCCTGCACAGCCCCGAATGCCATGATCCAGGTCATCCTCAACGGCCAGCCCGAATCGCTCCAGCCCGATCTCTCAGTGCTGGCCCTGCTCGAGGCGCGCGGCCTCGTCGGCAAGCGCCTCGCGGTCGAGCGCAACGGCGAGATCGTGCCCAAGGCCCGCCACGCCGAAGTCAAGCTCGCCGACGGCGACCGCCTGGAAATCGTCGTCGCGGTCGGCGGCGGCTGAACGTGCAGCGCCGCTTCGCGCCCTGTAGGAGCGGCGCAAGCCGCGAATGGGGCGCTCGATGTTGGCGCCATGGCCCCAAGTGCAGCGCCTTCGTGACGCACGGCGCCGATCGCGGCTTGCGCCGCTCCTGCAGGGGCTTGCATCGCCGCCGTGGTGCTTCGATCGGCTCTGATTTTTAAGACAACCCTCACAGGTCCCATCATGAACGACCCCCTGGTCATCGCCGGCAAGGCCTATCACTCCCGACTGCTCGTCGGCACCGGCAAGTACAAGGACTTCGCCGAGACGCGCGAAGCCATCGACGCCAGCGGCGCCGCCATCGTCACCGTCGCCATCCGCCGTACCAACATCGGCCAGAATCCGGGCGAGCCCAACCTGCTCGACGTGCTGCCGCCGGAGAAATTCACCATCCTCCCGAACACCGCCGGCTGCTACACCGCCGACGACGCGGTGCGCACGCTGCGCCTGGCGCGCGAGCTGCTCGACGGCCACGCGCTGGTCAAGCTCGAGGTGCTCGGCGATCCGAAGAGCCTGTTCCCCAACATGCCCGAGACGCTCAAGGCCGCCGAGACCCTGGTCAAGGACGGCTTCGACGTCATGGTCTACTGCGCCGACGACCCCATCCAGGCGAAGATGCTCGAGGACATCGGCTGCTGCGCGATCATGCCGCTGGCCTCGCTGATCGGTTCCGGCATGGGCATCCTCAACCCGTGGAACTTGCGCCTGATCATCGACAACGCCAAGGTGCCGGTGCTGGTCGACGCCGGGGTGGGCACCGCGTCGGATGCCGCGGTCGCGATGGAGCTGGGTTGCGACGGCGTGCTGATGAACACTGCGATCGCGGCGGCCGGCAAGCCGGTGCTGATGGCGAGCGCGATGAAGAAGGCGGTCGAGGCCGGGCGTGAGGCCTTCCTCGCCGGGCGCATGCCGCGCAAGTTCTACTCGGCCGATCCGAGCTCGCCGACACAGGGGCTGATCGGTTCATGAACGAAGTACGAGACGAAGCCGTGGCCGGGATCGAGATCATCGGCCGCGACAGCCCCGAGCACCGCTTCTCCAGCCGCAGCATCCGCAGCTTCGTGCTGCGCCAGGGACGCATGTCCGAGGCGCAGCAGCGCTACCTCGACGACGTGTTGCCGAGGATCGGCATCGACTACCGCGTCGGGCCCCTCGATCTCGACGCGGCCTTCGGGCGTCAGGCGCCGAAGATCCTCGAGATCGGCTTCGGCATGGGCGAGACCACCGCGAAGATCGCCGCCGCGATGCCCGACCATGACTTCCTCGGCATCGAGGTGCACACGCCCGGCGTGGGCGCGCTGTGCAAGCTGATCGCCGAGGGCAAGCTGACCAACCTGCGGATCATGCAGCATGACGCGGTCGAGGTGATGCGCGACATGATCGCCGACGGCGCGCTCGCCGGCGTCCATCTGTTCTTCCCCGACCCCTGGCGCAAGAAGCGCCACTTCAAGCGCCGCATCGTGCAGCCCGATTTCGTCGCGCTGGTCGCGCGCAAGCTCGCCCCCGGCGGCTACTTCCACTGCGCCACCGACTGGGAGGACTACGCGCACTGGATGCTCGAGATCCTGTCCGCCGAACCGGCGCTGCAGAACACCGCCGACGGTTTCGCGCCGCGTCCCGAGCATCGCCCGCTGACGAAATTCGAAAACCGTGGTCTGAAGCTGGGACACGGGGTATGGGACCTCGTGTTCCGCCGCCGCGCGGGCTGAACCATCCGTAACGAGGACACTGCAGCATGATCCGGGGCCTGTTCCGCTTCCTACTGAATGTGCTCCGCATGTTCGTGCGCGCGCTCGACCTCGTCGTGCGCGGCGTCTTCTACGCCCTGCTGATCTTCGGGCTCGGCGTGCTGGTGGCCTTCTTCTTCCACCCCGAGCCCGAGGTGCCGGCCGGGTCGGCGCTGGTGCTGCGACCGGTGGGCACCATCGTCGAGCAGGCCGAGCTCGAGCCACCGCTGGCTCTGCTGCGTGCCGGGGGGGCGCCGGCCGGGCAGTTGCGCCTGGCGGACCTGGTGGAGGCGGTGCGCACGGCGCGCGACGACGCGCGCATCGCCGCGCTGGTCATCGAGACCGACGAGCTCGTCGGCGGTGGCTTCTCCAAGCTCGCCGAGTTGCGCGCCGCGATCGCCGACTTCAAGGCCTCGGGCAAGCCGGTGCTGGCGCGCGGCGAGCGCTTCACTCAGTCGCAGTACTACCTCGCCTCGGTCGCCGACGAGCTCCACCTGTCGCCCGACGGCTTCGTGCTGCTGCGCGGCCTGGCGCGCTACGGCACCTACTTCAAGGACGCGCTCGACAAGCTCGGCGTCAAGGTGCACGTGTTCCGCGTCGGCGAATACAAGTCCTTCTCCGAGCCCTTCACCCGCAGCGACATGTCCGACGAGGACCGCGAGGCCACCCGCGACCTGCTCGACGGGCTGTGGCGCTTCATGCGCGACGACATCGCGGCCAGCCGCAAGCTCACCCCCGCGGCGGTCGACGCGCATGTGAACGATATCCGCGGTGCGCTCGCCGCTGCCGGGGGCGATGCCGCCAAGGCGGCGCTTGCGGCCGGCCTGGTGGACCGCTTCAGCACCCGCGACGAGTGGCGCGCCCGCCTGGTCGAGGCCGTGGGGACCGACCACGAGGGCAAGGACGTGCGCGCCATCGAGGTCGACGCCTATCTCGCGCTCGCGGCGGACGACACCAAGGATGAAGCCGGCAACGTGGCGGTGATCGTCGCCCAGGGCACCATCGTCGATGGCGCCGAGCCGGCCGGCGTGGTCGCCGGCGACACCTTCGCCCGCCTGATCCGCGAGGCGCGCGAGGACGAGGACATCAAGGCGCTGGTGCTGCGCATCGACAGCCCGGGCGGCAGCGCCTGGGCGTCCGAGCTGATCCGGCGCGAGCTGCAGCTCACCCGCGAGGCCGGCAAGCCGGTGATCGCGTCGATGAGCTCGGTGGCGGCCTCGGGCGGCTACTGGATCGCCACCGGCGCCGACGAGATCTGGGCGGCGCCCTCCACGGTGACAGGCTCGATCGGCATCTTCGGCCTCTTCCCCGAGTTCTCCGAGCCGCTGCGCCGGCTCGGCATCGGCGTCGATGGCGTCGCCACCGCGCCGCTCGCCGGCGCGCTCGATCCGCGGCGTCCGCTCGACCCCGCCGCGGCCGAGGCCATGCAGCTCGGCATCGAGCACGGCTACCGGCGCTTCCTCGAGGTCGTCGCGCAGGCGCGCAAGATGACGGTCGCGGAGGTTGACGCGGTCGCCCGCGGCCGCGTGTGGACCGGAGAGGCGGCGAGCGGGCTTGGGCTGGTGGACAAGCTCGGCAGCCTGGAGGACGCGATCGCCGCTGCGGCCGCGCGCGCCGGCCTCGCCCGGCATGACGTGGTGTGGCCGGCGGCGGGCGAGTCCTTCGAGCAGCGTATGCTGCGCCGGCTGCTGCGCGTCGGCGACGACCTCGGCATCGACCTGGCGGGCCGCATCGCGCCGGCCGCGCCGCTCGCCGTCGCAGCCGCGGACGTGGAGCACGCCGCCCGCGAACTGCTGCGCTGGAACGATCCGCGCCATCACTACCTGCACTGCCTGTGCGACGCGCCTTGAAAGGGCGCGCTCGCATACCCACATCACACCGCAAGGAGGATGCCTTGAAACTCACCAGCCAGAGCTTCACCGACGGGGCCCGCATCCCGGGCGAATTCGCCTTCTGCATTCCGGCCGAAGAAGGCCACGTCTGCCTGGGCGGCAACCGCAACCCGCAGCTGTCGTGGACCGAGGTCCCCGCGGGCACGAAGTCCTTCGTGCTCGTCTGCCACGACCCCGACGTGCCGAGCAGGGGCGACGACGTCAATCAGGAAGGCCGCATGGTGCCTGCCAGCCTGCCGCGGGTGGACTTTTTCCACTGGGTGGTGGTCGATCTGCCGGCCGAGCTGCGCTCGATCGACGCTGGGCATTTCTCCGCCGAGGTTACCCCGGGTGGCAAGCCGGGTCCGGAGGCCGCGCTCGGCGCCCGCCACGGCGTCAACGATTACACCGCCTGGTTTTCCGGCGACGAAGCCATGAAGGGCGACTATCACGGCTACGACGGCCCCTGCCCGCCGTGGAATGACGAGATCCTGCACCACTACGTGTTCACGCTGTACGCGCTCGACGTCGCACGCTGCGCGGTCGAGGGCCGCTTCACCGGACAGGACGTGCGTGCAGCGATCGCCGGCCACGTGCTCGCCGAGGCGAAGCTCACCGGCACCTATTCGCTGAACCCGGCGCTCGCCGCCAAGTAAGCGGCACGCGGGGATGGGACTGTGGACGGGAACGGGAGCGGCGGGCCTGCGGTGCACGCGGTCCCGGTGGGAGCGGGTTTGCCCGCCAGTGCAGCGTTCGACCCTGAGCCGTTCACTGGCCAGCCCGCTCCCGCCCCGCAACGCAAGCTGAGGCCTCGATGTTCGAATTTCTCCAAGGGACCGCCTTCGGCCTGCTGGTCTCCTTCGTGCCCTGGTTCATGGCCGGGATGTACGACCCGCGCCTGGTGGTGCCTGAGGAGCTCGCCTCGCGCTGGCAGGTCATCCTGCGCTACGCGGTGGCCATGCCCTCGGTCGCGACCCTGCTGCTGCTGACTTCGCTGTGGGGCGGCTTCGGCGCCAGCCTGGGCGGCTGGCTCGCCGGCCTCGCCACGGCCCCGGCCGCGCTCTTCCTGGAGCGGCGCTGGCGGCGCTGGCGCGAGGGCCGCGCCGGCAAGGAGCGCGCCGCCGCGCGCGAGCGCGCACGCACGGAGCTCGCGCGCGAACGCCGCGAGCGCGACCTGCTGACCCTGGACCCCGACTTCGTCCCCGCCGACGCCGACGCGGTGGTGATGCAGCTGTGGGAGGTCAAGCGCGAGCTCGTCGGCCTGCGCCGGCCCGACCTCGCCGTGCAGGCCGACCGCCTGTTCACCCGCTACCACCGCGCCCTCGACGTGCTCGACGAGAAGTTCGACCGCCGCGAGGTCACCTACGAGCGCGCCCGCGGCCTGGTCGGCGAGGTCGGCAGCGGCGCCGCCGCCGGGCTGGGCGCGATGGTCGCGCTGGTGCAGGGCAGCGTCGGCCTCGACGCCGACTTCGTGCGCGAGCGCCTGGAACGCGAGGCCGCCCGCATCGGCGGCACCGAGCGCGAGGCCCTGCAGCGCCGGCTCGCGCTCGCCGACGAGACCGAGCGCCGGCTCGGCGAGATCGCCGCCGGCAACGAGGCGGCGCTGACCGCGCTCGACCACGTCGCGGTCGCGGTGGCGCGCATCGACACCGGCCGGGGCCAGCCCGCCGGCGCCACCGAGCAGGCCCTGCAGGAGCTGCGCCGCTTCGCCGAGCGCGCCGGCCTCTACGGCCGCCAGCAATGAACCGAGGATGCTCCCGATGAGCCTGCCGCTGCGATCCCTTCTCCGTATCCTTCCCCGCGCCCCCGAGGGTGACCTGGGCGGAGGCGGGCGCCCGCGCTCGGGCCTGTCGCTGCCGCCGATCGAGGACATCGCGCGTGAGACCCTGCCGCCGCAGGACGCCGAGCCGCCCGAGGACGCCGAGCTCGCCCCGCTCGCCGACGCCTTCGTGCGCGATACGCTCGCCGCCGGCGAGGAGGCGCTGCAGCGCCAGCGCGAGGCGGTCGACACCATGGGCATCGAGCTACAGCGCCAGGCCGCCTGGCGCAGCGAGATGCTGCAGGCGCCGATCCGCAAGCTCGCCCACCAGGGCGACGAGGGCGGCCCGGTGGCGCAGGCCCTGGTTGCGCTGCGCGACAAGATGCAGGACCTCGACCCGGCGCGCCAGAAGCTGAGCGGCGAGGGCCTGTCGCGCGCGCTGTCCTTCATCCCCGGCGTCGGCAAGCCGATGCAGCGCTACTTCCAGAAGTACGAGAAGGCGCAGGACGCGCTCGACGCCATCATCCGCGACCTGCAGGGCGGCGCCGACATGCTGCGCCGCGACAACCTCACCCTCGCCGACGACCAGCAGTCGCTGCGCGCCATCCTCGCCCAGCTCGAGCGCCAGGTCGAACTCGGCCGCATGATCGACCGCCGCCTCGCGCGCGAGGCCGCTTCCGCCAGCTTGCCGGCGCCACGCCGCGCCTTCGTCGAGGAAGAGCTCCTCTTCCCGCTGCGCCAGCGCATCGTCGACCTGCAGCAACAGGTCGCGGTGAGCCAGCAGGGCGTGCTCGCGCTCGAGGTCGTCATCCGCAACAACCGCGAGCTCATCCGCGGCGTGGACCGCGCGATCAACGTCACCGTGTCGGCGCTCAACGTCGCCGTCACTGTCGCGCTCGGCCTGGCCAACCAGCGCCTGGTGCTCGACCGCGTCGCCGCGCTCAACGAGACCACCTCGGCGCTCATCGCCGGCACCGCCCAGGCCCTGCGCACCCAGGGCGTGGACATCCAGACCCGCGCGTCCTCGTCCATGCTCGACATGGGCCGGCTCGAACAGGCCTTCGGCGACGTGCTCGGCGCCATCGACGACCTCTCGCGCTACCGCCGCGAGGCCTTGCCCAAGCTCGACGCCCAGATCGACCGCCTCGCCGGCCTCGCGCGGCAGGGGCAGGAGGCGATCCGGCGCATGGACGAAGGGCGGCGGGCGGACCCCCAACCCTGACCGAGCGGCTGCCGTTCAGCTGGCGTGGAGAGCGGGGAGGCACTGTGCCCGCGGGCTATTCTGCTGCGCTGCCGGGCGGCCAGTCCGGCAGGGCGGCGGGCAGCAGTCCGCGCAGACCGCGGGTGAGCGTGCCCGCGCGCTCGAGTTCGTCCGCCACGCGCTCGATCGCGGCCCATACCTCGGGCCAGCTCAAGATGTGCACCGTCAGCGCCACGGCGTCGGCGAACGCGTCGCGCGCCGGCAGCAGCCAGGACAGATCCTCCGCCTGCCGCACTTCATCGCACTCGCCCCCCGGACACAGGTGCGCCGCCTCGCCCCGGAAGATCTGTTCGGCCGCTGGCCCGGCCATCAAGCCCACCATCTGCGCACGGATCTCGCGCTGCTGGCGGGCGCTGAAGCCCTCCACCTGCGCTCGCCCTTCGGGGCGCTGCAACAACTGCGGGTGACCCTTGGCGTCCGGGTGCAGGCAGCCCTCGTTCATCAGCCAGCGCAGGAATTGCCTCGGCAACACCAGGTCCGCCTTCTCGCACAGTCCCCACAGCCCGGTGCACATGCGTCCGTTGCGGATGTCGGTGCGCCAGGCCTCGGCCCCTTCGGCCGCCACCGCCAGCCGGTAGACCGAAACGCCGCCGAGTGCGAACGCCACGGCGTGGCCGGCCTCGTGGATGCAGGTGGCGCGACGCTGGGCGCGGGTCAGTGTGGTCATGCTTGCGTTCCATGCGGGATGCCGGGGCGCTGCCAGAGAATCGCGGCAGCAGGGCGAAGCCTTGCACGTCTCGTGGCGGCCCGAAAGCAGGACAGGGGTGCGCGGTCCACGCTCGACGCATAGTCGAATTCGATGGCTGCTCCATGCAGCCGAAAACAGTCGTCAGGGTGCGTATTCCGATCCATCGTGACCGCCCAGTCCGAGAAGGGTGTGACCGGTGATTCCGAGGATCGTGACCGATCCAGGACCATTCCATGGCGGATGAGCAGATGAAAGACTGGGCGTTACAGCTCGCGAGCCCGTCTTGACCAACGTCAACGAGAATTGCTTTCAGCCGCAACACTCTTATCCCAGTCCCGGGCTCGGGATCATTTCAGGAGCGAGACATGGCAAGAAAGCTTGAAGGCAAGGTCGCAGTCGTCACTGGCGCCAGTAGCGGGATCGGCAAATCGATCGTCGAGAAATACGTGGAAGAAGGCGCTCGGGTCGTCGCGTTTGCGCGCAATCTCGACGCCTTGAAGGCATTGGAGGCGAGTTATCCCCGACAGGTCAGAGCCGTGGCAGGCGATGTCACCAAGCCAGAGGACCTGCAGCGCCTGGTCGATGAAGCTGTCCGCGCCCATGGCAGCGTGGATATCGTCGTCCCGAATGCCGGCATTGCGCGCGTCGTGTCTTTCGAGGACAGCACCGCCGAGGCCTTCAACACCCAGTTCTCGGTCAATCTCTTCGGTGCGGCGGAAACCGCGCGGTTGTTCGTCCCCCACATCCGCAAGGGCGGATCGATCCAGTTCATCACCACCTTCCTCACCCAGGTCGGCTTCCCCGGCCTGGCCATTTACAGTGCCAGCAAGGCAGCGCTGAAATCGCTTTCCCAAACCCTGGCAGCAGAGCTCGCCCCCCAGGGCATCCGGGTCAATTCCATCGCACCAGGCCCGATCGGGACGCCGCTGTGGGGAACGGTGGGGTTGCCGCCTGAAATCCTGGGTGCCGTCGCGGAGAAGATCAATTCCCGGCTGATGCCCGGCGCATTCGGCCAGCCCGAGGATATCGCAGAGCTTTCGGTGTTCCTGGCGTCGGACAGTGCGAAGAACATCTTCGGGCAGGAGATTGTCGTGGATGGCGGCTATACCGTCGGGTGAGGTTTGTTGTGAAGGCCAGTCTTATTACCCGCCGCGGGCGGGTTTTTTTCCGGCTGAGGGCGCTCCCGGTACTGCGCCTTCCTGCTCTGTCGATTAGCGGCGCCGACGATTCGCCTCCTGATCGCCCAGGTTGATTTCAGCCATCATGAACGTGACGGCCCTTCCGGACAGGATCACGCGATCTCCTTGCAGTTGGCATGAGAGGCGCCCCCCTCGCGGGGAAAACTGCCTGGCTTCAAAGGAACGCTTGCCGAGCCGCTGTGCCCAGTAAGGCGTCAGCTCGCAGTGGGCAGAACCTGTTACCGGATCCTCGGGTATGCCGATCCGTGGCGCGAAGAAGCGGCTTACGAAGTCGACGTCCTTCCCCGGAGCGGTCACGATCACGCCACGCAGATCCAGCTCCTGAAGTTTCGCGAAATCAGGCGCGATGGTACGCACGGCTTCTTCATCCTCAAAAACGGCCATGTAGTCGTTTGCAGCCCACACCTCCTGAGGCACACGGCCCAGTCCGGCAACCAGCGCATCCGGAATGGGCTTCGCCACGGGTGGCCGCGCAGGAAAGTCCATCGTCAGCAGCCCGTCCTTCGCCTCGACGACGAGCTCTCCGCTCATGGTCTGAAAAATGATCTGCTTCCCGGAGTAGCCGAGGATGTCAAAGAGAACGTGCGCTGAGGCGAGCGTTGCGTGTCCGCAGAGGTCGACTTCGGCCACGGGGGTGAACCATCGAAGCTGAAACCCCTTCTCGGCAGGGACAAAGAAAGCGGTTTCGGAAAGGTTGTTCTCGTTGGCAATCGCCTGGAGCAGGCCATCGTCCAGCCAGTGGTCCAGCGGGCACACGGCGGCGGGGTTGCCCTCGAAGACCCGCTCCGCAAATGCATCCACCTGATACTGCTTGAGTTTCATTGTTCGGTTCCGGGGGTACTGGCTGGCGAGGTGGGTTACTGGCTCGGCAGGTCATTCTGCAGCGTCGGCTTCGGGGTGCGAATGTGGCCGCCGCACTCGCATCGCACAACGATCCTCATACGGACTCCGATCGAAATGAAGACCTTGCACATCCTCTGGCAGCGGCTCGTCACACCCGATCGAGAGACCTGCGAGCGCTGCGGTGGCACGCAGGACGCGATCGTCCGGGCGATTCCGGAGCAACTGATCGTCAAGGCTGCGTTGCTTGCCGCCTCCCGCTAGGCGGGCGAGTCTCGACCGTCGGCTGAACGAGGCTGCCGTCATTCACCACATCGCTCGTGAAGCCATGCTCGCGTAGCCGAGCCGTGAGCAGGCGGCTCAATCCCGCAAGAACACCTGCAGCAACTCGTTCAGGAAGCGCCGCCCCTGCAGCGTCGGCCGCAACTGCCCCGCCGCCGTATCCAGCAGCCCGAGCTCGCGCGCCCGCGCCAGTTCGTCGGTGACGGCCTCGATCGGTACCCCGGTTCGCGCCGCGAAAAGCTTGGCCGGCACGCCCTCGGTGAGGCGTAGCGCATTCATCATGAACTCGAAGGGCAGCTCCGCCACCGCGACCTCGCGCGCCTCCTGGATGAAGTCGCCACGTGCCGCGCCTTCGAGGTAGCGCCCAGGGTGCTTGTGGCGCATTTCGCGGCGGATGCCTTCATGACTGGAGAGCTTGCCGTGGGCCCCAGGGCCGAGGCCGAGGTAGTCGCCGAAGGTCCAGTAGTTGAGGTTGTGGCGGCTCTGCTCGTGCGGGCGGGCGAAGGCGGAGGTCTCGTAGTGCGCGAAGCCGGCCGCGGCCAGGCGGGCCTCGATGGCTTCCTGCATGTCGGCGGCGCTGTCGTCGTCGGGCAGCGACGGCGGGTCGTGGGCGAAGGGGGTGTTGGGCTCGAGGGTGAGGTGGTAGCAGGACAGGTGCTGCACGCCGAAGCCGATTGCGGTCTCCAGATCGGCGAGCGCCATGTCCGGGGTCTGGCCGGGCAGGGCGTACATCAGATCGAGGTTAACGCGCTCGAAGTGGGTGCGCGCGGCGTCGATCGCGCGCCGCGCCTCTTCGCCGCCGTGGATGCGGCCGATCTTCGCCAGCATGGTGTCGTCGAAGCTCTGGATGCCGAGCGAGAGGCGATTGACGCCAGCTGCGCGATAGTCGCGGAAGCGGCCGGCCTCGACGGTGCCGGGGTTGGCCTCGAGCGTGACCTCGGCGAGCGGGTCGAGCGGCAGCAGCATGCGGAGGCCGGTGAGCAGGCCGTCGAGCGTGGCCGCCGACATCAGGCTGGGCGTACCACCGCCGATGAAGACGCTGTGTACCCGCCGGCCCCAGACCTGGGGCAGGGCGTGCTGCAGATCGGCGAGCACGGCGTCCAGCCAGGTCTGCTCGGGGATGCCGCCCTCGCGCGGGGCGTGGGAGTTGAAGTCGCAGTAGGGGCACTTCTTCACGCACCAGGGGAAGTGCACATACACCGACAGCGGCGGCGGGGCCTCGAGCCGGGGTCGTTCGGGCAGCGGCAGCGGCTGCGCCGGGCTGGCTGCGGGGGCGAGGGGGATGATGCGGCGGGTGGTCACGACAGGTGGTGCTTCCGTTGCAGGGGGCTGCAGCTCACAGAGGATGCTCGGCGAGGCGGTCGAGCAGGTGGCGCATGGCGGCGCCGCGGTGGCTGAGGGTGTTCTTCAGCGCGGAATCCAGCTCGGCAGCGGTCTGCTCCAGCTCGGGCAGCCAGAACAGCGGGTCGTAGCCGAAGCCGCCCTCGCCGCGCGCGGCGTTCAGGATCTCGCCGTGCCACTCACCGTCGGCGATCAGCGGGCGCGGGTCCTCGGCGTGGCGAACCAGGACCACCGCGGAGTAGAAGTAGGCGCGGCGTTGCGCGGGCTCGGCGAGGTGGGCGAGCTTTTCCAGCAGCAGCGCGTTGTTGCGCGCATCCGACTTGGGCTCGCCGGCGAAGCGGGCGGAGATGACCCCCGGCGCGCCGCCGAGCGCCTCGACGCACAGCCCGGAGTCGTCGGCCACGGCGGGCAGTCCGGTGGCGGCGGAGGCGTGGCGGGCCTTGGCGAGCGCGTTCTCGACGAAGCTCGGGTGCGGTTCCTCGGCCTCGCCGACACCGAATACGGACTGCGGGATGACCTCGATGCCGAGCGGGGCGAGCAGGGCCTGCATCTCGGCGGCCTTCTTGGCGTTGTTGCTGGCGAGGACGAGTCGTTTGCTCATGGTTCGGGGGCTCCTGGCGGACGCGCTTCAGGCCGTGAGGATGGCCGTGCGCACGGCGGTGCGCTGCAGTTCGAACAGCTGGCGGCCGCCGAGTTCGGCGAGGTCGAGGAGGGCGTTCAGCTCGGCGCGCGAGAACGGGGTGCCCTCGGCGGTGCCCTGGACCTCGATCAGGCCGCCGCCCTCGGTCATCACCACGTTCATGTCGGTGTCGCAGTCGGAGTCCTCGGCGTAGTCGAGGTCGAGCACCGCCAGGCCCTGGTGGATGCCCACCGAGACCGCGGCGACGAATTCGCGCATCGGGTTGCGCGCCAGCTTGCCGGCGGCGACCAGGCCCACCATGGCGTCGTGCACTGCGACGCAGGCACCGGTGATGGCTGCGGTGCGGGTGCCGCCGTCGGCCTGCAGCACGTCGCAGTCGACGACCACCTGGCGCTCGCCGAGCGCGGCGAGGTCGATCACCGCGCGCAGGCTGCGGCCGATCAGGCGCTGGATCTCCTGCGTGCGTCCGCTCTGCTTGCCCTTGGCGGCCTCGCGTGCGCTGCGGGTGTGGGTGGCGCGCGGCAGCATGCCGTATTCGGCGGTGACCCATCCCTGGCCCTTGCCGCGCAGAAAGCCGGGCACGGTTTCCTCGACGCTGGCGGTGCATAGCACCCGGGTGGCGCCGAATTCGACCAGCACCGAGCCTTCGGCGTGGCAGGTGAAGCCGCGGATGAGGCGGACGGGGCGGAGCTGGTCGGGCTGGCGTTGGCTGGGTCGCATCGTGAGGTCCTAGGAGCGGGAGTCGATCTTGTGGATGGCGGCGTTGATCTCGCGGATGGCGCGCTCGATTTCGTCCTCGTTGAGTTCGGTCGCGGCTCCCGGGGGCGTGCCCGAGAGGTCGAGGCGCGACTTGAAGCCGTCGAGCTCCATCGTGCGTGTCGAGATCGACTCGGCGGTCGCGGGACTCATCGCGCTCTCGTCGTGCCAGCACATCGCCACCATCGACAGGTTGTCGGCGGTCGGGCCGGCCTTGCGCTCGGCGATGTCCATCAAGCGCGGCACGGCCTGGCTGAGCACGCCGGCGGTGAGATTCACCACCAGGCTATCGTCGTTGATCGGGCCCCACACGCCGTCGGTGCATAGCGCGAGGAGATCCCCGTCGCGCAGCGGAGTGCGCGGAGAATACTCCACCTGCGGGTTGTGGTTGCCGCCGAGGCAGGAATAGATCCGGTTGCGGCCGGGGTGGAGGTGGGCCTCCTCCGCGCCGATCAGGCCCTGGTCGATCAGTAGCTGGGTACGCGAGTGGTCGCGCGTGCGCGTTACGAGATGTCCGCGACGCAGCAGATAGAGCCGCGAATCGCCAGCGTGCGCCCAATAGGCGGCGCCGCGCTGGATCACGCAGGCGACCAGCGTGGTGCGCGGCGCCTCGGGGAGCTGGCGGTCGAGCGCATGGTCGAGGATGGCGTGGTGGGCGTGGTCGACCGCACGCGACAGGAAAAGCTGCGGATCGGGCAGCAGCGGACGTGCCTCGGCCTGGAAGCGTTCCGCGATGCGCGCGACCGCGATCTGGGCGGCCACCTCGCCATGCAGGTGGCCGCCCATGCCGTCGGCGACCAGCATCAGCAGCGCGTCGCGCGAGTAGCAGTGGGCGATGCGGTCCTGATTGTTGCTCCGCTTGCCGGGGCGACTTTCCTGGTAGATCGTGAAGCGCATGGGGGTGTTTCCCTCAACTGCGGCCGATGAAGGATCTCAGCCGGCTGCCCAAGTCCGAGAACCAGTGTTCCGGACGCTCGGGTGCGTTGTCGTGATGGATCAGCGCCTTCTGCAGCGCATACACGCTGGGCGGGCGCTGCTGCGGATCGAGATGCAGGCACCAGTCGGTGAGCTCGAGCAGCTGTCGGCTGTAGCGTCCTGCCTGGGTCCTCGCCAGCGGCTGGAGCGTGTCTTCCTGCACGCGTTCATCGGCGCGCGGCGGCGGGTTGCCAATGATGCAGGCGTGCAGGCTGGCGCCCACGCTGTAGATGTCCGTCCAAGGGCCCAGCTGGGCGCCCTTCTCGTATTGCTCGGGCGCGGCGTAGCCGGGGGTGTACATCGGCTTGAGCACCGGCTGGTCGCTCATCAGCGTCTGGCGAGCGGCTCCGAAATCGAGCAGCACGGGGGTGCTGTCGTTGCGCAGATAGATGTTGGAAGGCTTGATGTCGAGGTGCATCAGCTTGTGCGCGTGCACCTCGCGCAAGCCATTGAGCATGCGCGCGAACACCGCGCGGATGAGCATCTCCTTGACCTCGCCCCGGTGCTTGCGGATGTAGTCGTGCAGGGTGCGGCCACGCTCGAACTGCATGACCATGTACACCGTGCCGTTGGCGCGGAAGAAGTTGAGCACGCGCACCACGTTGGGATGCATCAGCTTGGCGAGCGAGCGGCCTTCCTCGAAGAAGCACTTCATGCCGTAGCGGAAGGCCGGGCGGTGTTCCTCGCTGACCTGCGGCTCGGTCTCGCCCTCCTTGCGCAGGGCGAGCGAGTTGGGCAGGTACTCCTTGATCGCGACCGCCATGCCATGCGAGTCGCGGGCGAGGTACACGATCGAGAACCCGCCCAGCGACAGTTGCCGCTCGATGCGGTACTGGTCGAGCTGAAACCCCGGTGGCAGCGCGCAGTTGGCTTGAGACGGCATCTTCGTGAGCGCTAGAATCGCTGTTTTCGCGGTTTCATTCCTGATTCAGGCGCCCAGTTTATCCGATCGGGCGCGGTCCCCGGAGCGCCCCATGGTCCAAAGCATGACAGGTTTCGCGGTTCAGACGCGAGACCTGGGTAGTGTCAGCCTTCATCTCGAGCTGCGCAGCGTCAATTCGCGCTATCTCGATCTCGGCTTCCGCATCGTCGACGACCTGCGCGCGGCGGAGCCCGCGATCCGCGAGCGCATTTCCGCACGCCTCGGCCGTGGCAAGGTCGAATGTCGCCTCAACCTGCAGTCCGGCCATGCCGTCCCGCGCGGCATGGCGCTCAACGGTGCGCTGCTCGACCAGCTCGCCGATGCGCAGGATACGCTGCGTGCCCGCTTCCCCGACGCGCAGCCGCTGTCGGTCAACGAGCTGCTGCGCTGGCCCGGCATGCTCGCCGACGACAGCCTCGGCTTCGACGAGATGCTGCCGGCGATCGTCGCGCTGACGGATGCCGCGCTCGACGAACTCGTGGCCACTCGCCAGCGCGAGGGCGGCAAGCTCGCCGACATGATCCGCGAACGCGTCGCGCGCATGCGCGAGCTCGTCACCCAGGCCACCCCGCGCATGCCGGCCGTGGTGCTCGAGTACCAGGAGCGCCTCACCGCCAAGCTGCGCGACGCCGTCGCCAGCCTGGACGAGGACCGCGTCCGCCAGGAGGTGGCCCTCTACGCCCAGCGCATCGACGTGGACGAGGAGCTCACCCGCCTGTCCACCCACCTCGATGAGGTCGAGCGCATCCTCAAGGGCGCTGGCGCCGCCGGCAAGCGGCTCGACTTCCTGATGCAGGAGCTCAACCGCGAGGCCAACACCCTGGCCTCCAAGTCGCCCGCCACCGACATCACCGCGATCGCGATGGAGATGAAGGTGCTGATCGAGCAGATGCGCGAGCAGGTGCAGAACCTGGAGTGAGTCGCGCGGCGCCTTGCGCCTCCGCGAACCCAGAACACGAGGACGCCCCATGGCCGGAACCCTTTTCATCGTCACCGCGCCTTCCGGCGCCGGCAAGACCACCCTGGTGCGCGGCCTGCTGCAGCGCGACGCGCGCGTGCAGCTGTCGATCTCCTACACCACGCGCGCGCCGCGTCCCGGCGAGCAGGACGGGCGCGAGTACAACTTCGTCGATGTGCCCACCTTCCGCGCGCTGCGCGACCGTGGCGAGTTCCTCGAGTGGGCCGAGGTGCACGGCAACTACTACGCCACCTCGCGCGTGTGGCTCAAGCAGCAGGTCGAGGCCGGGCGCGACACCCTGCTCGAGATCGACTGGCAGGGTGCCCAGCAGGTGCGCAAGCACTTCCCGGATGCGGTCGGGGTCTTCATCCTGCCGCCCTCGATGGAAGAACTCGAGGCCCGCCTGCGCGGTCGCAATACCGACAGCGATGAGGTCATCAGCCGCCGCCTGCTCGGCGCGCGCGGGGAAATGCGCCATGTCGCGGAATTCGACTACGTTATAATCAACGACGAGATCGATGCCGCGCTCGACGACCTGGTCGCCGTAGTGCGCGCCGCGCGTTTGCGCTACGCCAAGCAGCACCAGCGGCATCCCGGATATTTCGACTTTCTCGAACAGGATTGAACATGGCCCGCATCACCGTAGAAGACTGCCTGAAAAGGATCCCGAACCGCTTCCAGCTGACCCTGGCGGCGACCTACCGTGCCCGCCAGCTGACCGCTGGCGGCACGCCGCAGATCGATGTCGACCCGCTGGACCGCGACAAGCCGACCGTGATCGCGCTGCGCGAGATCGAGGCGGGCAAGGTTGGCCTCGAGATGCTCAACCGCGGCCAGGCCTGAACCCGCCCGGGGGTTGCATGAAAGCCGCTGAAGCAGGCCCAGCCCCCCAAGTCTTCCGCCCGCCGGGGTCGAGCGTGCTTGCGCTCGACTTCCAGCAGCTCAAGTCGAAGCTGCAAACCTACCTCAAGCCCGAGGACGTGGGCCGCGTCGAGGCGGCCTACCATTTTTCCGCGGATGCCCACGCCGGGCAGTTCCGCGTCAGCGGCGAGCCCTATGTCAGCCACCCCGTCGCGGTGTGTTCGCTGGTCGCGGACTGGCACCTCGACCCGCAGGCGCTGATCGCCGCGCTCCTCCACGACGTGATGGAGGACACCCACATCACCAAGGCGGAGATCGCCGAGCGCTTCGGCAAGGTCTCCGCGGAGCTGGTCGACGGCCTCTCCAAGCTTGACAAGATCGAGTTCCGCTCGCAGGAAGAGGCGCAGGCGGAGAACTTCCGCAAGATGCTGCTGGCGATGGCGAGCGACCTGCGGGTCATCCTGATCAAGCTCGCCGACCGCCTGCACAACATGCGCACGCTGGACCACATGCGTCCCGCCAAGCGCCGCCGCATCGCCA